>Ga0187833_10000129_pt1 | contig 82106 bp, 65 predicted proteins | sample ETNtaG_37_FD_167968 | JGI IMG/M metagenome (GOLD analysis project Ga0187833, IMG submission 167968) | Marine microbial and viral communities from oxygen minimum zone, Eastern Pacific Ocean - ETNP2014_SV_400_PacBio MetaG (Illumina Assembly) | ecosystem: Environmental > Aquatic > Marine > Hypoxic... | reverse complement strand
AGGGTATGGCCTGGATGGCAGACGAGTTCTCCTTCATGCAGGGCAATAACCAGTTTGGTGTGATCACCGGCAAGCCGCTCTCTCTCGGTGGCTCCGCCGGTCGCGGCGACGCCACCGCCCGCGGGGGCATGTGTTGCCTGCGGGAGGCCGCGCGGATGCGGGGGGTGGATTTACGCGGCGCGCGCTGCGCGATTCAGGGTTACGGCAATGTCGGCTCCTTCGCGCATCAGCTAGCCGAAGAGCTGCTCGGCATGACGGTCGTCGCGGTATCAGAGGATGTGGGCGGAATATACAGCCGCCGCGGCCTGCGCTATAACGATGTGGCCACGCACCGGCGGCGCGCCGGGAACGTCACCGCGTGCCCGCGCACCGACACACTCAGCAACGCGGAGTTGCTCGCGCTCGATGTTGACGTGCTCATTCCGGCCGCGATTGAAAATGTGATCACCGCGGCAACAAACGCAGGTGACATCAAGGCAAAAATCGTGGCGGAGCTGGCCAATGGACCCACAACCCCCAACGCTGACGCTATCCTGCACGAGAAGGGCGTTTACGTGATACCCGATTTCCTTTGTAACGCCGGTGGGGTGGTTGTCTCTTACTTCGAAATGGTGCAGAATGCTTACGGCTACTACTGGCCGCGCGAGATGATACACGAGCGGTTAGATAAAGAGATGACCGCCGCCTTTCGCGCCGTGCACAAGGCCGCACAGGACCACAGGGTGCACAACCGCATGGGCGCTTACCTGGTGGCCGTGGCGCGCGTTGCCGACGCTATGCAGATGCGCGGCTGGGTTTAGATCCGGAACCCCGTCCGCTTCAGCGCTCAGAGAAGCGCTCTTCATCCCACACGCCGCCGCGGTTGTGGTAACCGGCCAGCTCCCAGAAACCGGACCTGTCTTCCTCCAGAAACTCGAGCCCGCGAAGCCACTTGCCTCCCTTCCAGAGATATACGTCGTCAAGATCGTCGCGCCCGGGGATGGCGCCACAGACCGCGCGAAGCGGATGGCCGTGTTCCGGTGCCAGCGGCTCGCCGTCGAAGTGCGTCGCCAGTAGGAAATTTTCCCCCAGCGCTGTCTCGAGCGGAATGTTTGTGGTGTAGCCGAATTCACAATGCTGCAACACCACCGTCGCGCCCGGCTTCGGGCGCACTAGCCCGCTCTCAACCAGCGCGCATATGCCGACCCCCTCCCACTCGGTGTCAAGCTTGCTCCACGTGGTAACGCAGTGGATGTCCATTTTTACGCGGGTGCGCGGCAGTCGGCAGAACTCGTCCCAGCTCCAGCGCGCATCCTGCTCCACCTCGCCAAACACCTTGAGGTCCCAGGTCTGCGCATCAAAGGCCGGCACCGGCCCATAGTGAAGCACCGGAAACCGCTTCGTTAGCGATTGCCCGGGCGGCAGCCGTCCTGCTTTGTCCGTTTTTCGCTCTGCGCCGGCGCGTTCATCGGAATTGGTTCGCATGACTGTTTCCCTCCGCTCTCTCTTGACGAAATTATAGCGCGTAATTTCCCGGTCTCCCGCGAAGTTGACTCTTTCCCGCGCGCCGCACTATACTTGTGCCCGCAGGAGTCCCGACGAGACTCGGAGGAGAGCCATGACAACAATTCTTACCTATTACGGTCACGCCGCCCTCGGCCTTAACATAAGCGGCACGAACATATTGGTCGACCCTTTTCTTAGCGAAAACCCGGCCGCCACTGCAGACCCAGCCGAGCTTCCCGCGGACTTCATTCTGGTCTCGCACGGGCACGGCGACCACGTTGGAGATACGGTGACCATCGCCAAACGAACCGGAGCAACCATCATCACCAACTTTGAAATGGCAAACTGGTTCAGCGCGCAGGGAGCGGAGAACGTTCACCCACAACACCTGGGAGGAGGCTTCGCCCACCCATTCGGCTACCTGAAGCTGACTCTCGCGCTGCACGGGTCCGGGCTGCCTGACGGCTCTTACGGCGGCAACCCGTGCGGGTTCCTTCTCGACGCAGAAGGAAAAAAAACCTACCTTGCCTGCGACACCGGCCTTTTTGGCGACATGGCTTTGATAGGGGCCGAGGGGGTCGACCTTGCCGCTGTTCCCATCGGAGATAATTTCACGATGGGTCCCAAAGATGCTCTCCTCGCCGTAGCCATGATCAAGCCGCGAATGGTGGTGCCAATCCATTACAACACCTGGGATTTAATCACTCAGGACGCGCACGAGTGGAAGCGCGCCGTCGAAAACCGAGTCGATACAACCGTCTTTCCTCTGTCCCCGGGCGAGAGCCTGTCCATCGAATAGCTTGCCGGCTTGTGTGGTGGCGCCGATTTCCCCCAGTAACTCTTATTTTCTTTGAATAAATAGTAGTAGCCGTAGGGCCGGGGAAAGAGGGGACTGTGGGGAAAAACAGAAAGGCGCCGCCCGTGGCCAGGGGCAGAAAAAAAAACGGAACGGGATTCCCTCGCTGTATTGTCCACAACGAGAGGCCGGCAAAAGAGAGGAAAGAAAAGAATCCTCCAAAAGGAGACGCGCGGACGCTGCGCAGCTGGCGAAAGAGTCGGGCCGGGCGGGGAAAGGGGCCGCGGCATCCCCGGGGCGGGCCTGGCCTAAAAAAAGAGAGGGGGTGGGCTTATGCGGCGAGGGAAAGATACTCTCGCAGCCACTCGGCCTGTGCGCGGTAGCCCTCGTCTCGCGAGAGCATCGCGCGTGCGCGCTCGCACCCGTGCCTTACGGTGCTGTGGTCTCTGCCTCCCAGCAGAGCGCCAATCTCCGCCAGAGAGCGGTCTCCCTGCTCGCGAAGCAGCTGCATGGCCAGGTGGCGCGGCACAGTGACGCGGCGCGACCGGCTCTTTCCGCACAATTCGCGTGGAGTGAGATGAAAGCGGCTTGCCACGGCGGCGATCACGCGGTCAGAGGGAGCAGCGCCGTGGCTGCCGCTTTCGCCGCGACCGATAGAATCGGCGGCAGATGCAATGTCGATAGGTTGTCCGAGCACGCGGGCGTGAGCCACTAGCCGGTGCAACGCGCCCTCCAAGGCGCGCACATGCGCGCCCGCGTGCTCGGACAGAAAAGCGAGAACATCGTCGGGGATCGTCTCCGCGAGCGCGGCCGCTTTCGCGCGCAGGATTTCTGCGCGCAGCGATGCATCGGGCGCGGAGACCTCCACCGTCAGGCCTGAGCCCAGTCGGGAGCACAGCCGAGGCCCGAGCGCGGCGAGGCCAGAGAGCGGCTGGTTGCAGGCCAGCACAACCTGCCGGCCGTCATCGCACAGCGCGCTCAGTGTGTGCATAAACTCCTCTCGGGACGACTTCTTGCCGACGAAAAACTGAATGTCGTCAACGAGCAACACGTCGGGCGAGCGGTGTTTCTCGCGGAACGTTTCGGTGGAGCGCGATCGAATTGCGGCGACGAGCTCATTGGTGAAGGCCTCTGCTGTTACAAGAAGCGCGCTTCGGCGCGCGCGCGCGCATTCGCGTGCTATCGCGTGCAGAAGATGGGTTTTGCCAAGGCCGACATCTCCGTAGAGCACGAGAGGGTTGTGTCCCGGCCGGATGCGCTCGGCAACAGCGAGCGCGGCGGCGTGCGCCATGCGGCTGCTTGGCCCGACCACGAAATCGTCAAAAGAGCGACCCGGCGCCGGGTCGCTCGAGTGGTGGGCGGGGTTTTCGACCGGGGCCTCCGGGAATAGATGTGTTTCACCGGTCGTTTTCGCGGGCTCTCGCGGCCACACCACAAAGGAAACCGATGCCGTTCGACCGACAATCCCGGCGACCGTGCGTTCAACGGTGGTGCGCATGCGCGCATCGAGCCAGTCGCGGGCAAAACCGCTCTCGACGCCGACGATGTACTCGCCATCCTCACACGAAACAAGGCGGGCGTCGCGCAGCCAGGTGTCGAAGGTGGAGCGGGAGACCTGCAGCTGCAGCTCACCCAGAGCCGCGCGCCAGACCCTTTCAGGCCTCATCGCTTCCCCTGTGCGTGATGCCAGCGAAACCGGCATATGTAGGTGGAAACAATGCAGGTATCACTAAATGCAGGGTGAAAAAAAGCAGCACACAACCTCTCCTCGCTGGGCAAAATATTATGATTCCACTTTTGTTGCGACCGGGGCCACGCACCGGGGAGCGTGCGGTCGATTACAGTTGGGTTGATGCGAAACTCGTTTCCAGCGTTGAAACCGAATCGGCACCACGAGACCCTAGTGGCGGAGATTGTAGCAGCCGGGTGGCGGCGGGGCAACCCCGGCGGGTCGAGAAATGTTAAAAAACCCGCATTTTTTAAGGGAGTAAAACCTGTCGGTGTGGCGTGTGCGCCCTTTCAGTAACGCATCTGCGCCCCGTGACCAGAACGTAACCTTTTAAGGTTTGGGCGCGTATGCCGGCTGCCAATAGGCAGCGTCGGGGAGCGATTCGCAGTAAGCCATATTTTCGGTATTTTCCTGTGTGCTGCGGCGTGAATTCCGGCAGCGCTGCTGCGCGGCGCGCCCGACACTACTTACCCATGACCCTTTTTATACCTCGGTCAAAGTATATTTCGAAAGGTAGGTAATAGAAATTAAAATGGTAACGAATGTTTCCGATTATTCGAAAGATATAAGGATAGATTAGTTTTGTGAGTCTCAAGGGACTACGCAAAGCATTTTCGAAATTGAAGACATATTCCCGATGCCTAAAGTGAAACAAGGCACATTCTCGTACCATGTCCATTGCTGCCAGTTGCGGATTGACAAGCGAGTTATATTCTTTTAGATCATAGAGAGCAAAATCCTCGAAACTCAGTTGACCTTCCAGTTTAATGCCATGTTCTTCTTCCATTTCAAGCGACAATGGCGTTCCTGGATAAGACAAATAATAATGAATGGCCGACACAAAACTATTCTTCTTTGTCGTCTGCAGCTTGTGAATTAAATCGAATGTCTGCAGAAACTCATACCTGGTTTCACCCGGAAGCTGGACGATAAACGAATAAGAAAAATAGATACTAGAATCTTTGGCAATTTCTGCAGCATTGAGAACCATTTCCCGAGTCAGGCCTTTTTTTATTTTTTTCAGCATTCTCGGAGCGCCGGATTCTACGCCCATTGATATGCGAACACAGCCAGCCGCCGCTAAACGCTTCAATACACCCGCATCTATATACCGAGACCGGATGTAATTTGCCCGTGATTGCGCGCCCCATTTTATTCCTAAATCATGTTTCTCCAATAATTCGATCAATTGGAACAGCCTTTTCTTGTCGTGAAAAAAATCTTCGTCGAAAAAGGCAAAGGAATCGATGTTGAAGTTCTCCTTATAATAAAGAATCTGCTCCATCACGTCGTCAGCGGACATGCTGAAATGCTTGTGCCCCAGCAAGGCATTTTCGCAGAAGGTGCATTTATAAGAACAACCCAGGCCGGTTAATATGGGTATCGCCCGATTGATTTCCGGGTCCAATTCTCAGCCCAAATAAAGGTCGAAATTTCCAACGTACTCTTCCACATCCAAGAAATTTTCATACCTGATGAAGTTGTCTTTATTCAGCTCGTCGCGGAAGGTCTTTGCATTAAAAACCACATCCTCATTTCTTCTGAATCCAATGTTCGGAATGTCGGCAAAATTATCCTCATCGTTGAGAGCTTTTGCAATTCTAACTGCGATTTCCGCACCGTCACCGGTGCAGCAGACATCTACCAGTTCCGATTCCATAATTTTCCTGGCAAACACGGCAGGAAAAGGCCCGCCAACAACAATCTTTATTTGCGAGCCGATCTCTTTGATCGCTATGACAATTTCAAAAAAATCTTTGATCTGAAGAAAAGAAAGGTAGAAGCCAACATAAACAATTTCCTGGTGGTGATCTTGAACCGTCTTGAGCAATTCATCTATATATTGACCGGCGAGATTGCCGTCAAAAAATTTAACATTATATTCGGCATTTTTGAGTGCCTGAGCGACGAACAATAAACCTAGCGGCGGAAAAAACCGGCCATAAAACTTGTTTTCCTTGCCTTCTTGAAGAGGCCCACGCATGTCGTCATCAGTGGGAGAACATAAGATGATCTGCTTTTTCTTATCAGCGTCCATAGATCCGTAGGCCTCCTTCCGGAGTTTCGGGTGTCCCGTTTTGATTCGTTTCGGTTTTTCGTTGATGACAATATTTTCAGGATTTACTGCAGCCAAGCCCTAGAAACGAGCCAGTCCTGTTTGGTACGGCAAGGTGTGCTAGTACGTCTTGCCCAGTAGAATAATCTGTGCCACACTCGCCTTGCACATATAATAAATACACAGGAAAACTAAAAAGAGTCAAGAGAATATTTCCGCAGCTCCAATGGCATCTGCGGAGGGTTGACGGATTTGATTTTTCGGTGTTTTGCTGTGTGTTGCGGCGTGAATTCCGGCGGCGATGCTGCGCGGCGCGCCAGAATCGCGGCTTTCTGAGAGTGCTATGCGATGCTAATGTGCGGTAGGTCGAGCAGCAGCACCTCCAGCGCCAGGCGCGCGTTAGCGTTGCGCTCCAGACGCGCCTGCGCAGCGCGCACGGAGGCAACGGCGCGGGCGGCATCGGCCGCGGTTAACTGGTCGGCTGCAAAGCGTATGTCCGCGCTGCGGTCCGCGTTGGTGAGCGCGGTGCTTGCGCCGGCGGCGACGTGCATTACATCGCGCCACCAGCAGCCCCACAGGTCAAGGGTGGCGACGAGCGCGCTGCGGTCTTTGCGCAATTCGTCAGCATAGGCAAAGCGTTCGACGCGCGCTGCCGGCAAGAGCGTGCGCAATTCGGAAAGGCGCTGGGCGCGGGCCTCGAGCGCGGACTCATCGCTGCGCAAATCCACTGCCCAGCCGAGACGTCCGCCGGACAGGCGCGCCAGCAGCTCGGCCTGCTCGGGCGCGCAACCCCAGAGCTCGCTCAGGGCCGATTGCACAACGGCGCGCTGAAGCGGGCGCAGCGCCATCCGGGCGCAGCGGGAGACGATGGTGGGCGGCAAATCGGCGGCACTTTCTGCGGTGAGGATGATGATGCTGTTGCCGGGTGGTTCCTCGAGCGTCTTCAGCAGTGCGTCCGCGGCTGCGTGCCCCGCCGCCTCGAAGTCGGTGATGATGGCCACGCGCCGTTCGGTCTCCATTGGCCGCAGCGAAAACTGGCGGATGAGCTCACGAATTGGCTCGATGCCGATTTTGGCGGTGTTAATAATCTTGCCGCTGATAACCGGGGCCAGCATGCGCACGTCGGGGTGTTTGGCCGCTAAGATGAGCGTGCAACTGCGGCACTGATTTGGCTCGGCGCACGGGGCGTTCTCTTCTTCGCATAGCAGCGCCCGCGCGAAAGCCACGGCGAGGGTGTGTTTGCCGATCGCGCTCGCGCCGGTGAATAAGTAGGCATGTTGCACGCGGCCGACGCGGATGTGCTGCGCCAGCGTGGCCACCGCCCACTCGTGGCCGACTACGCCCCACTGCATTTTTTTAGGGCTGCGCTCATCAGGCGGTTATAATAGCATGAACGCGCTGCTCAGGAGAACCCGCAATGAAAATAGCCATTGGCTCAGATGAGCGTACGCACCTGACAGACTGCGTGGTCGAAGAGGTGCAGAAGCGCGGGCACACAGTCGCGCTCTTCGGCCCGCTGGCGGACCGTCAGGAGTACTGGCCCGCAGTTGCGCAACAGGTGGGGGAACGGGTGGTGGCCGGAGAGGCGGATGAGGGTATTTTGTTTTGCTGGACGGGGACCGGAGTATGTTTGGCGGCCAACAAGCTGCCGGGCATCCGTGCTGCCTTGTGCGCTGATGCCGAGACAGCCCGCGGGGCGCGGCTATGGAATAACGCGAATGTGCTTTGTCTCTCCATTCGGCTTACTGCGGAGGTGGTGGCCAGAGACATTCTTGACAGCTGGTTCGGCACACAGCATCAGCCTAACGGTGAGGATAATCGGTGCTTGGCGCAACTTGGAGAGATTGAGGAGAAATATCTGCGAAAGTCGCGTAGTTGTGCGAGCCTACTCGAAGCGAAACCTCCACAGGGAAAACCCGAAAAATGCGAGCGCGAAGGCGAGCAATGCGCTGACTTCGCCCCAGATGGCGCTAACGCTTAGCCCGCGCACGATGACATCCTGAAAGCTCGCCAGCGCCCACGCGTGCGGCGTGATGCGCGCGAGCGTCTGCATGAAGTCCGGCATGACGAAGGTGGGTACCATCATGCCGTCCAGAGCTGCCGGAGTGACCGCCAGCAACACAGCCAGCCATCCACTTTGCTCCAGGGGTTTTTCCGATGAAAGCCACAAGCAGCCCCAGTTTGGTGGCGGCTGCGCTGGGATATTGTTTGCTGAGATTGCGTGTTTCAACGATGTTGGTCGTGTTGCCTCCGTCCATAATTTAGCAGGCCTAAGAGCGTTGCAGCGGGAGTGTGGCGCAGCGAATAGAGCCGCCGAGCGAGGGCACGCAGTCGAAGCGGAGCGCCGTGACGCGGTAGCCGAAATCGGTGCGCAAGGCGGCGTGTACGCGTGCGCAGGCCGGGTGGTCGCGGGCGAGTATGTGGCCGGGCTGCACGCAGAGCACGTTGGTGGTGAGCGTATCTTGCTCGGCACGACTTACTGGCAGGCACTGGCAGGGCGGGGAGGACGCTTCGCCGCTGAGGGTGCGCATCTGCCCGGTCGCGGCGGGCGCCCAGAGCGCGAGATAGGGCGCGAGTACATTCCAGCAGCAATCCAGATGAAGTACATCGTGCGGTACCAGAACCAGCTTTCGCTGCACGCCGCGCGCGGCGAGTGTTGCCGCCAGCCAATCGATGGCCGTGCGATTGGAGCGCTGCCCGAGGCCGAGGTAAAGGTGTCCGGGCGCGAGCACCACGTCGCCGCCCTCCAGATAGTGCCCCGGCGGGGTCTCAACCACGTTCTCGGCCGGCAGGCGGGTGATGATTCGCGCAAGGCCGGGCAGCTCGGCGTTGCGCGAATCAAACCTGCTTCTGGCCACGAAAAAAAACTGGTCAATTACGAAGCCTAGGTCGCGCGGGCAGGTCTGGTCTGAAACCAGCGGTGCGGCGGGAAGCGCTTCGGGCCGCAGCACATCGACGCCGGCCTGCCGCAGTGCGGATTCAACGGCACTCAGCTCGGCCTCGGTCTCAGCTCCAGCGGGGTAGCTGCCAGCCCTGACGGTTTGCCGCAGCGTCGCGCTGACCAGCTCCGTGGGCGCGGCCTTCATACCCACCCCTGTGCCGAGGATTACGCTTTTCAGCGGGGAGAACTCGTCAGTCACGCGCAGCACGGCTCGGCTCGCGGCTCCTTTGCATTACTGTGTATGGGCGGCGATGAAATCGGCCACGCGCTTGAAGATCAGCCCGCGCCACGCCGCGGCGATCTGTGTCGGCGTGCTGATAGCCGCCACCGTCATGGCGCCGCCATCGAGAGCCCGGCGGCGGCGACCTTTTCACACTGCGCGTTGAGGATGTGCCAGCCGTCCAGCGCGGAAAAACACCAGTCCCACCAGCGCGGTTCCGTGATGCGTCAGCCGCGGCCCGAACACGGTGTATCCCTGCGTGGCCAGGTGCTCGCCGAGGGCGGGCGCTTTTTCGATATGTCATCACATTCCAAAGCGCCGCCACGGGATGCAAGGCATGATGCCGTTACTCTAATCGAGCACAGGGAAGATGTCAATGCGAACGATGGTATGGCACGTCACTTGCATCAAAACATGCGGCGCAGTACACTTCGGGTGCGCTGTCCACAGGTGAATCCATTGGAGCATAACGAGCCCGACCGCATGGCGGATCGAAACCTGGAAGCACTTGCCAAAGAGGCTGACTACGATTTCGGCATTCCGGCGCAGGGTAACGCCCGCGATTCCGGCCCCCGACGACTGTGGGGCATGACGGGCGGGCAGCGCTTTGTGCTCGCGTTGATGCTGTTCCTCAATGTGGCCGTGCTGGGGCTGTTTTTCTTGCTGGCCAGCGGCCGCCTCGACGTGCCCATTCCATAGGCGCTCGGTTACAAGTCTCGCAGCGACCATATGTGAAACACCTGCTGTGTGCAGTCTGCGTAGGCGGGTTATATCTCGTAGCTTGCCGTCCGCTGCAGCATGCAACAACCATGCTGCCGAACAGGGCAGTAGCATCCATAACTACGACTTTTGAGCTGAGGGTCACCATGCAGACCTCGGCGCTTACAGAGGACTGGCCGGCTACCGAGGCGCCGGCAGTTACGACTTCTCCGGCCTTTCCCGTCAGCATTCCTACTGACAAAACCCCTACAGATGAGCCCAAGACTTTCAGCCCGACAGTCACGCCGACAATCCCGCATTGGGCCAACTATGAATATGAACTGGAGTTAGTGGCCGACGACTTTCGGCAGCCGCTCTACCTGACGCACGCCGGTGATGGTTCCGGGCGCTTGTTCGTTGTTGAGCAAGGCGGTGTGATATGGATCGTTCAAGACGGCAACACACTCTCTCCGCCGTTTCTTGATCTCAGCGCCCGGGTTAGCCACAGCACCTCAGAGCAGGGCCTTTTGGGGCTGGCTTTCCATCCCGACTATGGCCGAAACGGCTACTTCTTTGTCCACTACTCGGATCGAAACGGCGACACGGTAGTGCAGCGCTTTTCCGTTTCGGCTGACCCCAACCGAGCTGAGCCGAGCAGTGCGGCAATCGTGCTGACGCATCCGCAGCCGTACCGCAATCACAACGGCGGGCAAATCTCCTTCGGGCCGGATGGCTACCTATACATCGGGTTGGGCGACGGCGGCTTGGCCGGCGACCCTCATGACAACGGGCAAAACCTTTTGACTTGGTTAGGGGCGATCCTGCGGGTCGATGTGGACCAAAACCTAGGTTTCGCGGTGCCGCCAGACAACCCCTTTCTGTCAAGCGGTGATGCCGCGCCCGAAATATGGGTGTACGGCCTGCGCAACCCCTGGCGTTTTAGCTTTGACCGGATGACCGGCGATCTTTACATTGGCGATGTCGGGCAGAACGACTGGGAGGAGATTGACTACAGACCAGCTGGCAGCACGGCCGCTGAGAACTATGGCTGGGGCCGGATGGAAGGTGACCACTGTTATCAGTGGGGCTGCGATTCTGAACTCTACGTCGCGCCCATTATGGAGTACCATCATTCCGATGGCGGCTGCTCGGTGACGGGCGGGTACGTGTACTGGGGAGGAAATCTCAAGGGCCTGCAAGGCGTCTATGTGTATGGGGATTACTGTTCGGGCCTAATATGGGCATTGTTCCATACTGCCCCTGACGAATGGACGAACACACCGCTTATCGAAAGCGGGTTGAAAATCAGTTCGTTTGGAGAAGACGAATCGGGTGAGGTTTATGTGGTGGATCATGCCGGCGGAATTTATCGGTTGAAGCACGCATTGGAGCCGTAGCACTGTAAAATCACTATAGTGTCTTCCAATTTGCGCCGCATAATGGCAGGTGCATGGGCGCCCGCGCTCGCGGCAATGGTCGTTGCTGTTTGCTACCTCTCCACCCTGATGTGGCAGATTAACGGCAGCGACAGCGTCTACGCCGATGACGTGGGCGAGTATCAGGTCGCGCTGCCGCTGTGGGGCACTGTGCACCCCACCGGCACGCCGCTGTATATGCTGCTGGGTTCGCCTTTTGTGAGCGCGTTGCGCGGGCTGGGGTTGGCTCCGTCGGCGGGGGCATCGCTCTTCTCGCTGCTCTGGGCAGCCGCAGGGGTAGCCCTTCTAGCTGCCATTCTGATCAGGCTGGCTGTACCGCCGGTGGTGAGCGCGCTGGCCGCGCTCGCGATCGGACTGACTCGTTCAATCTGGATGCACGCAGCCATCGCTGAGGTTTACAGCCTGTGGATGTTCATCACGCTGCTGGCGCTGCTGCTGGCACTCAAGCTCGACGCGCGCTGGTCGGACGGCGGCGGGTGGCTGCTGGCCCTAGTTGCCGGGATGGGCGTGGCGCACCATCGCCTGTTTGCGCCTCTACTGCTTGTGCTGGCGCTGTGGCTGTGGAGGCGCGCGCCGCGCGGAAAAGCGCTCTGGCGCTGGGGAGTGTTCGCCGCGCTGGCCTTCGCGGGCGGGTTTTTTCCATATGCCGATATGGTGTTGCGCGCTCGGCTGGGGGCGGAATGGATCTACGGCGAGCCGGGCGCGTGGGCGGGATTCTGGTCGCTTTTCTGGGCGCGTGAATACAGCGGCCTGCAAGGCCCGCCGGGTGGTCTGCGCGAACTGGCGCAGGCTTTGGCGCGCACCGGAAGCGTGCTGTTGGCGGAGCTGCGCTGGCCGGGGTTGCTCTGGGCGCTGCTGGGTGTTCCCCTCGCGCTGCGCGCGCCGCGCCGCGCCGCGATACTCTTGCTGGGCACGGCACTGGCGTACGGTCTCTTCGCAATTGCGTTGCCGCGCGCAAACTTCTTTGAGATGGCCGCCATGCCGGTAGTGGCCGCGGTACTGCTGACGGCGACGCTAGGGATCGCCAACATCGCCGATTCGGACCCCGGTCTGCGCGTGGCTGCCGCCACAGCGCTGGCTGCGGTGACTGGCTGGTACGTGCTTAATAATCGGCCCGCGGTGCTGCAGATTACACGCGACCCGGCCGGAGTGCAGGCAATCGCTCAACTCGATGACATCAAGGCTCCCGCCGTGGCCACTATCATGTCGCCATGGGGTCGCCGTCATTTCGCGCTGGCGTACGCCACGCGCGTGGAGCGTCGTTATCTCGGCTGGCGCGTGGCGCATCATGCCGAGAACTGGCGCGAGATTCTGCAGCGAGAATCCATCGTTTACACTAACGCAGATTCGATATACGGATTCGGGCCGGAATGGTGGCGCGAAACTCTGGGCGCAGAGCCGTATTTCAGCACCTCCGGCCCGGGCTGGGTGGCCGTTAGCCTGAACTCGCTGCCGATGGATGCCGAGCGACCGGTTGACCTCGAGCTTGCGTCCGGGATGCACCTCAAGGGCTGGACGTTTGCGGAACATGACGGCGCTTTTGAGGCGACCCTGTGCTGGCAGGCGCTGCAATCCCCGGGGGCCGATTACAGCACCTTTGTGCATCTGGGCAGCGTAGCGGAGATTGTGCTGCCCGAGCAGCTTGTGGCCTCTTCTGACCATTCCATCCCGGTGGACGGTTGGCGTCCGAGCACCGGCTGGCGGCGCGAAGAGGTGGTCTGCGACGCCCACGCGATTGCGCTTCCGCCTGAGGCGGTGTTCAGCCATGTGATTGCAGGGATGTACACGCGCAATGCGTCAGGAGGTTTTGAGGAACTGGGGGCGTTGCGCTGGGCGCGCGCGGGGCGCCGATGGAGCGTGGTGCGGTGACAGCGCTTTCCACAGCCCTGGCTTTATTTGGCTTGGCGGTGTTCGCGGCTTGGCCTCTACTGCGTGCCGGCGCTACCACGGTCATTGACGGGACAATCCACTTTTATCGGTTGGCCGAACTCCATTGGGCACTGCAGAATGGAAGCATATACCCACGTTGGTTGCCTGATTTCGCCTACGGGTTTGGAGTTCCGACCTTCAATTTCTACCCGCCGTTGAGTTACTGGGCCGCCGAGGTATGGGCGCTGCTGGGCCTGCCCCTCTCCAGGGCGCTTGAGGCGGGCTATTTCCTCGCGCTGCTCACGCTACTTCTTGGAGCTTACCTGTGGGCGCGCGCGGTGTTCCGGTCGGAGGTGGCGGCCCTGGCTTCGGCCGCCTCGTATGGCCTGTGCCCATATCTATTTGTAAACCTACTGCGGCGAGGGGCCTACCCCGAGCTGTGGGGTATGGCGCTGGCGCCGTGGGTGCTGCTGGCGGTTGTGCGGCTGGCACGGAATGCTTGCACCCGATCAATGCTTATCCTGGCGGCTACGGTTGCCGTTCAGGTCTTAACCCATCCGCTCTCCGCCTTCATGCTCATTCCGTTCCTCCCCCTGTATCTGGTCGGCTTGATTCGAGTTGATTGGCGGCGGTGGTTGTGGGCAGCTGGCGCGTTGCTACTTGCAGCAGGGCTGGCGGCTATTTGTTGGTTTCCGGCGCTAGCCGAAGAAAGCTTTGTGCAGATGTCGCGTACTGTGAGTCACCCGCTGCTGGATTTCCACAACCACTTTCTCTCCTTGAGCGCATTGCTAGGCTCGCCGTACGTGCTCGATCCTCTGCGAATATTCATGCCCATGCAGCCCAGCCTTAGTTGGCTCATCGTCACATTAGCCCTTGTGGGGTGGTGGGCGCAACGACGGCGCTTGTCCATCCTTGCAATTGGGGTGATCGCGTTAACTATGGTTTTTCTAGTCACGCCTGCGTCAATGGTGGTGTGGGAATCGGTGCCCAAGATGCCCATGGTCCAGTTCCCTTGGCGTTTTGTGGGGCCGCTGAGTCTGCTGGTCGCGATGTTGGCTGGAGGCGGCGTGGCTGCACTCAAACAACGGTGGGTCTTGCCAATTTTTGTGCTGGGGGTCGCGCTGTTTTCGATGGGTTGGATGTTTGGCTATCCAGCGGCCAGCCTGGAGGGGAAAACGAACGCCGATATTCCAGCGTTTGAACGAAAAACCGGCCTAGTTGGTTCAACCGTGTTCGGTGAGTTCCTCACCGTGTGGATGCCCGAGCTGCCATCGTATGGTGTGTTCGAGAATAGTTACGCGGCTCGCGAGCTGCCGCCGCCTCGCCTGGACGTGGCGTCGCTGCCCCCCGGCGTGCAGGTGCTGCACGAGAGGCCACAGTTCGATTCCACTTCGATCGAGTACGAGACGAACGCGCCTTTCGATGCCCGCCTGCACTGGTTGATCTTCCCCGATGTCCGGGCTGAAGTGGACGGCGTCTCTTTGCGGGTCGGGCCGGAGCCGGGTACCGGCCTGGTGCTTGTTTCTGGGCTGCCTGCTGGGCGGCACACGTTCACCGTCCAGCAGGTGCTCTCTGGCCCGCAGCGCATCGGTACGGTGATCAGCTTGGCAAGCCTAGTGATACTGGTCGGCGGCTGGCTGTTGGCACGGCGCACAGTCCGGGGGCGGCGCGCTACGCCTTTAAGATGGCAGGGTATTTCGGTCGCGCTGGTTGCTGCCGGCCTTATTGCGCTGCGCGTGACCTGGCTGGACGTACGACCGTCGCCTTTCTATCGCTCCAGCTTCGATGGAAAGCACGTGGAGGGCGCGGAGCCGCGCGCAGTCGATTTTGGCGCGAAGATGCGGCTCGTCGGTCTGCGTGTGAATGAGCGCAAGAACGAGGTTCGGCTCTACTGGCAACCTCTGCAGAAGCTGATAGTTGATTACAGCACGGCCTTGTATTTGGAAGATGCGGAGGGGTATCGCTATGGCCAAAAGGACAGCCAGCACCCCGGGGAGGTGCCCACCACCCGCTGGGGAGTGCAGCAGTACGCGGACGACGTGCATGCGTTGCGTCCCTTGCCGGGGACGCCCCCCGGGGAGTACCGCCTTGTGACCAGCGTTTATTCGGCGGATGGCGGCTTGGATGTGCTTACGCCGCAGGGGCCGGCGGGCCACTATGTGGACGTCGGCGTGTTCACGGTGCCGCGCGCCGGTCGCCCACCTAGCATCGCGGAACTGGCGCCGCAGGTGGTGAGCGAGAGGTCTTTTGGAGATTTCATCTTGCTGGGTTACGACATTGACCGGCCGGCGGTCGAGGCGGGAACGCCGTTCTACGTGACGCTCTACTGGCAGGCAACCCGGGTGCTTCCCGCCGGCACTCTTCTGGAGTTGATCTTGCGGCGGGGAGATGAGGTGCTGGCGAGCGTGACCGCACCCCTGACCACCCGCACCGTGAGTTGGGTAGTGGACGAGGTGGGGCGGGGCCCGCTGCGCTTGCCTGTGCCGGCTGAGACGCCGCCCGGCAAAGGTATGATCCTGTTGCGTCTGGGAGGGCGGGAGATGGTTCTGGGCGAGATCGATGTGGCGGATTGATTCAGTCCGTTGTCACCACCCCCACCTGAACTTCGTCTCTTCCGTCCGGCATGGTATAGCGCGTGCCGTTATCCAAACGATATAGCCCCAGAGAGACGCGATAATCGCCGGGTGCGGCGTTGGGGGGCAGGTGCAACGTGTGCCGCTGCGCAAATCGCAGGCCTGGGCGCCACAGTTCCGGCGTAATGTCCAGGCCATCATCTCCACCCAGGAACTTGCCTGCCGGACCAAACAGGTGTGCAGAAATGCTGATAGGCGGCGGCAGGAGGGCATCCACTTGCCAGAGGGCGCTTATATTCAATGTTTCACCTGCGCGCGTCACTGTCGCCCCCAGCAGCGTCAGGCTCTCTCCCAGCGTGGCCGCCGGGAGAGGGTTGATGGAGGGCATGACCCGGGCTCCGATGAGCCGATAGGGCAGCACAATATCTGGCGCCGAACCCACCTCCACCCCGGGAAAGTTTTCCATGGTCGCAACGGCTCCGTCCGGAATCATGGCAATCAAGTCGCTTTCACGGACTGGCACAATAATCAGGTAGTTGTCCGGGAGTGGGGGAATGGGAGCATCTTTGTGTAGTACTAAGAGCAACTCTTCATTAATGGCAGCGGGCGGCAGCGGTGCAGCGGGTTGGAGCAGCCGCAGTGCGGGCGTGGCGTTAGGCACGAGCGGAACTAGGAATCTCACGGCCGGATTCTCGCTCCAGACAGAGGCTTCCATCCACGTCTGCCGTTTCGGCGCGGGGCGACTCGAGCCGGCGAGTACGCCCCTGTCCTGCCAGCCCACATTCAGGAAACGGTTGACTGCCGTGGCGACCACGGTGATAGGGTGGTCAAAAGATGTCGCAATCTGGGGCCGCGCCAGGTGCCGCTCGAGCCAGAAATCGCGCGTCGTGATGAATGCCGATCCGAGCATCATTGCACCGACAACCAGGAGCGCTAGCACCGGTTGTACCAGAGTGGTCAGGCGACGATACATCCAATCTATCCCTATCGCGGGCCAGATGAAAAGCACTGGCAATATCGTACTGGCGCGGCGAAAATGTGGCGCGGATTCCGAAAAGATCGTCACCAGCAGCCCAGCGCCTACCCATAGACTCAGTAATAGCATTTTCGTACGCCACCGTCTGTGTAGTGAAAGGCCCAGCGAAATCAGGAACGGAACAGCCATGAGTAGGTCGAAGACTGGCCGGCCCGCAATGTTCTGGCGCCAATTCCAGTCCCCTCTAGATTTCATCACGAACATTCGCAACACAATCAGTGTTTGCTTTCCTGCTGTAGTCATGAGCGTTTTGAAGTCATCTCCGGCGTTGAAGACAGCAACATCTTCGCTGCGTTCGATCACCACCGTCCAGTTGCCCGATGCGTAGAGCAGAAGGGGTGTAGCCGCGAGAAGAAACGCGGCCACAAAGAACAACGCACCCGGCCACAAGCGCCGGGCAGCGCCACCCACTGCCAGCAGCAGCGCCCACAGTGGAAATATCAGCGGGACCACACGCGCCGCCTCGTATGTGTATAAAGCTAGGCCAATTAGCAGGCCGGACAGGGTCCAACACCACCATCGGCGGCTTTGCCACCCCCTGACGCCCAGCCACAAGCCAAATGACAATAAGAGCGCTGACATGGCCGGATTATCGCCTAGGCGTCCGAGGAGGATCATCCAAACGGAAAACGCACCGGTAAACGCTGCTAGGAGGCCAATTCGCCGGCTGAACAGGCTCTGCGCGACCAGGTAAACGCCTAGAACAGTGCCGCAGCCAGCAAGGATCGCCGGCAGGCGAATTGCTGCCGGGGTTCGCCCCAGGATGGAGATGGAATGCGCAACCGCGTAAGTGAATAGTGCCGCCCGGCTGTTTTCACCCGCAAAGTAGATCGGTCTTGCGCCACGGATGATCTCAAGCGCGTCCAAGCCCTCAACTGCTTCGTCGTAATACAGCCCAGCCGGCAGCGAGGCGAAATCAACAAACCGCAGCAGGGCAGCCAATGACAATGTCAAGCCGATCGCGAGGACCGCTGCGCGAGTAGCGCCCGGGCTGCCTCGCGCTGACATTGACGGGTAAAGGTGGTTTGACTTCATTTCTTGCCCACAGATTGCTAGGGAATCACGGTGAGCAGGCCGAGCAGCGCGCGGCTGTCGGTGTGTTCGCCCGCGCCCGTGATTGGCAGCCGCTCGCCGCTTGCTCGGTCTACAAGGCCGGCGTACAGGCGATATGCGCCCGGTTGCGCGTCGGCGGGGATAGTAAACGCATGGGGGTCGTCTACATATTCTCCCGCTACCCAGCCAGCAGAAGGGCGCGTCCAATTCAGTGGAACACCATCATGCTGGGCGACCAGTTCTCCGGATAAACTTTCCAGATGCACGAAGGCGCTCACGTCTTCGTGCGGCGTGGCCAAGGCGCGCCAAATGAGGCGGGTTTTCAGCACTTCACCTGGCCGCGCCTGTGGCCGGCTCCAATCATAGCCGCTGAGGAGGATATCCTTGCCGAATGTGAGCCGCGCTGGATAGCTGACATTCGGTGGCTCAAAGATGCGCTCGGGCGCGGTGACGCGCAGCTTATCTAGGTATGTGACAGCGCTTCCCTCGGAATTCGCTCGTACTGTCCAGCTGTGCTCTCCGTCCGGCATGTCGGCCGGCAGGCGCAGCAAGTGTTGACCGCGCCAGACGTCGCCCGTCTGCCACTGACTGGTCGGGAAGCCGGGCGTCGGTTCGAGTCTGAGCGCGAAATCTGTTCCGCCCAATGCGAGGGTGACGTGCTCATCCGAGCTGGGCGTAGTTTGCGCGTGAAAGAAGAGAGTGACTGTCATCAAATCGCCGGGGCCGGCCTGCCGACGGTCGGCGCTTCCGCCAAACAGAGTAATCTCCGGGGTCAGGTGGGTTCCTGTTTCGATTTGCATTTCCAATGCGGCCGCGGATGCCGGCGTGGGTGGGCGCACAACTTTCACCGCCCCCAGGTCAATGCGGTCTGTCTGCGGCACGCCTTCGGGTGTGATGGTTTTTGAGGTCTCCAGAGTGGCGTAGTCGAAGAAGGTCGCGTACAGTCGGTATTCGCCTGGCGGTGTTCCGGGCAGCAGCTGGTATTGGCGCGCGAACTGGCCGTACTCTCCCACTGGCCAGTACTGCGTGCGCGGCGGTTCGCGATGCCAGCGTGGCGGTACGGTCTCGTGCGGGTTGAGGTTCCAGACAAGGTTGTCAGCACTCTGCACCAGGAAAAATGGCCGAAAGTCGCGCTGGGGCGTGCTGTGCGGGGTCAGGTACAGGACCACCTCGAACGTGCCGCCGCTCGGCACCGGATCAGGCCTGACACTGTAAGCGAGCGTGTCCAATCCGTTGTCGAGCGAGACCGCCAGCGGAGTACCGAGCGAAGCCGCCTCGACCGAGGTGCGCTGAAAGGCGTTGTCGCTGCGCTCAATCAGCAGCAGCTTAGCCGCGAGCAGCCCGAGCGGCACCGCCAACAGCAGAGCAGGAGCGCGCGGGTGTCGCCACGGGCGCGCTGCCGGACGCGGGGGGGCAGCAAGTAGCACGGTAAAAGTTGCCAGCAACGCAGCCACTGCAATACCGGAGGCCAGCGCGCGCAACGGAGTGACGCCAAAATAAACGCGCAATTCGTGTTCGCCGGCCGGGACATCGAACTTCATCAGGCCCGTGCCCGCCGCCACCTCGAGCGGGTGCGGCTGCCCATCGATGCTCACGCGCCAGCCGAGGTAGTAGAACATCCGATAGGCAGCGCGGAAGGCCTCGGGGGTGCGCAGGGTTGCGCGGAAGTCTAGCGGGTCCGGGTCGAGAATATCAAGCGTTGCCCCGGCAGGTAGCCCGCGCAGCCGCTCGGGCGTTTCGCCTGCCTGAAGCGCCTCGGCCAGCGTGTTGTCCTGCGGCAAATAACGCACGGTCTTTGGAAGAAACTCCCCTTTGGCAGAGGTGCCCACGGTGAAGGTGCTGTATTCGTATTCGATCATTGTGCCGATCGTGGCCTCAGCGAACTCGGAACAGTAGCGCGGATACCACCACGAAAGGTGACCGAGCGCAGCGACGACAGCGATGATTGCGGCCCCAAACCAGGCACGATTGGATCTCTCGAGCCAGCGCACGGCCGCCCCGGCCATAGCGGCGGCGCACAGCGTGGCGACCCCCAGCATGCGCCAGGGGAACTGCACAAATGGCAGCAGCGGGAGCGCATCCCAGAGCGGGCGCGTTAGCGGGAGAGTGAGTCCGCCGTAAAGCAGCAGCGCGCCAAAGAAGAACAGCGGACGCGCCGCGCCACCTTTCAGCCGGCGCGTGTCCGCGCGAGCGGGACGCAGCGTCACAGTGGCCGCCCCCAGCAACGCCAGCCCGGCGGCGATGGCCCCGAGCGCCTTCGGCGGTGACGGGTTAAGCAAGCGCGGCTGCGTGGCTACCGGTGGGGCCAGCAATTCGGCGACGGTCAAAAAATTGGTGTAATAGGTGAAAACCGGCGGGACGAGCAACTGCTCGGCCTGCACCAGGTCGCGCTCTGCCAGCGCCGGCAGCCAGAAATGCGCGCTGAGCGCCAGCCCCGCCAGCATGATGGCAGCAGCGCGCGCCAGCAGCTGCCGGCGTCTTCGTTCACCGGAAACAAACACTGCGTATCCCGCGATGAGCGGCGCGGCGAGCAGCGCTGAAGCGTTGTGGGTATAAATCAGGGCAGCAAAACACAGCACTGCGAGCGCCCCCCAGCGCAGCGATTCGCGCCGTAGCGCCCGGTCCAGAGTCCACAATGTCAGCGGCAGCCAGACCAGCGCCAAGGTCTCGGCCAGCGCTCCGCGAAAGAGCACATTGAAAGCCAGATACGGCGAGGTCTGGTACACGACTGCGGCGGCCAGCGCTGCCCACGGGCCCCACCAATCGCGCACCAGCGCAAACACCGCGAGTCCCGCCAGCAGTATGCACAGCGCAAACGCGATGTGCAGCGCCAACGGAAAGATGAACCCCAGCGCGTGCAGCCCGGCGAGAATGTATGAACCCAGCGGAGCGTAAAAATTGTAGAGCGGATAGCCGAAGCCGTGCGCCATGTGCGGCGACCAGCGCGGGAACCAATGGCCCAGCTGGATTGCGGCTTCAAGACCGAGGGCTTTGTGCATATGGAAGACGCCGTCGTCGGAGCAGGTGGTGCGCGCCTGCAGCAGCGGCCAGATTGAAAGCAGGCCAAAGAGCAGCACGGTTGTTTGCGGCAGGCTGCGCCGCGCCCGCCGCGCGACTGCGCTCATGGTGGGGATTGGCGGTCAGGCCGCATCGTGCGCGTGAGTGTCGCCGCAGTCTTTGCCTTCGCGAGCCTCGGTGGAGGAGGTGTCAACCCGAAAGTCCGCTTCCGGTAGTTCTTCGAACAGGTCCGTGAAACCCGCTGGAATGGAGAGGTCGCTCGCTGTGCGGAAGCGACCCTGCAGGCGGCGTCCAGCCACTAGGAAGCGGCAGCCCGCAGTGCGCACGGCTACCAGCGCGGCACGCATTGCGGATTGGTCGTTCTGGTAATAGCGCGGTTGCAGCAAACGCAGCGCGGTGTCGTAGCCGACCACGAAAACCGAATTCCTAAAATTGGCCGCTTTCTGGGCGAATAGCGGCTGGCGCGTGAGCACCAGCTGCCATGGCCGATGGAACTGGCGCAGTCGCCGGCGAATCTCGGCGTGACTGAGCGCGCCTTTGTCGGCGTTTAGCACCGAGAGTTCGAAGACCGCGTGACGGTGCAAGTGGGCAGTGGCGGCGCGGGCCAGCTGTATGTGCCCGGCGTGCAGCGGGTTGAAAGCGCCGGAGAGCATCGCCATTTCGCCCAGTGGCCGGTCGGCAGCCATGTCGCCATCGGGGCGCATCGTTACTGTTTTAACTTTACCCGCCAGTAGGCTGTCGAGCGGGTCTCTGAACGCCTCGGAGTCCGTCTTCAGCACTTCCGTTTCCGCCAGCTGCAGCGCGAGCGCGGGTTCCAGCCCGCATGCCCGCGCCAGGCCCTGCAGCACGATTATGCTGACGAGTACTTCCTCCTCATGGCGCGTGCGCACGCCCTTTTGCATCGTGATTGCATATTGGCTGCAGCGCGTGCGTCCGACCACGCACACGCGGCACCCGTGCTTTCCGCGTTTGGCGTAATCGGTGGCGATGGTGGCGGTGCATCCGATGCCCACCACTGGCGCGTCGCCCGCGCTCAGGCGCAGCCCGCGCTGGTAGGCATGACTGGCCATCGACCGAGCCGTCTCTGCGGTGACAAAGCGCCGTGGCTGCGTGCCAAGCAGATCGATGGTGGAGAGCGCGGCGTACCGGTCAACCGCCTCCAGCACGGTGCGGGATGAGCCGCCCTGGCTGTGCAACCAGAAGAGTGCCAGGCTGCCCGCTCCGGCAAACTCCAGCACTGCCTGCTGCGGAGTGGCGTGAATCTCGGCGACCAGATGCTCTATTTCAGGCTGTATCATGATTCCGTATTATACGGCGCAATTGCAGCTCTGCCGGTACCGCGCACTGTTGGCGGCCGCAAAGCCAAATAGGGCCCGCAGCGCATGGCGTGCTGCGGGCCGCTGAAGTACAATGAACCACAGCATAAAATGTACTCCCGGAAGTGATTCCGTGGCGAGAACGCCGTCCTTCCGGACGGCGCATTTAATGTACTCAACTGCCCTGCCGGAGAGATCTACTAAACGGCCTCGTTCGGTGGGCCGCAGAGGAAAACTATGGAAATTGGCCTGGTAAAACGGATTGACATTGATGGCCAAATGCGTGATGCGTATTTGGATTATGCCATGAGCGTGATCGTGGCGCGCGCTCTCCCGGATGTGCGCGATGGCCTCAAGCCCGTTCACCGCCGCATACTCTACGCCATGCAAGACATGGGCCTGCGCTCCAATGGCCCGTTCAAGAAATCGGCGCGCATCGTTGGCGAGGTGCTGGGCAAATACCACCCGCACGGAGACCAGGCTGTTTACGACGCCATGGTGCGCATGGCGCAGGATTTTTCCATGCGCTACCTTCTCGTCAGCGGGCAGGGAAACTTCGGTTCGGTGGATGGCGATGCGCCCGCGGCCATGCGCTATACCGAGGCCAAGATGGCTGCTACCGCCGAGGAGATGCTGCTCGACATAGACCAAGACACGGTGGACTGGAGCGCCAATTTTGACGATTCGCTGCAAGAACCGTTGGTACTGCCCGCCCGGCTGCCCAACCTGCTGCTCAACGGCTCGGCGGGCATCGCCGTCGGTATGTCCACAAACATCCCGCCGCACAACCTAGGCGAACTGACCGCGGCCATCCGCTACTTGATTGACCGCGAGGAAATCCTTGCCGTTATCGAGGCGCAGGGTGATAAGGCCCCGGCCAAACTGACGAAGAAGTTCGGGCTCCTGAAGCCGCAGGCCGAGGCCATCACGCGCATAATCTTGCACGGCGACAATGGCCTTGAAAGCTTTGAGGCCGCCGCTGAGGAGAGCGGCTACGATTTGAGCGAGGAGGCCGGGGAGGCCTCGGTGGCCGAGCTGATGACATTCGTCAAAGGGCCGGACTTCCCCACCGGCGGGGTCATTGTGGGCAGCGATGGCATTCTAGCAGCCTACAGCACCGGCAAGGGGCGCGTGGTGATGCGCGGGCTAGCGCAGATAGAGGAGCCGTCCTCGGCGCGACATCAAATCGTCATCACGCAGATTCCTTACCAATTGAACAAAACCGTGCTGATCGAACGCATTGCACAACTGGCGCGCAGCGGGCGGCTGAAAATGATCGCCGACATGCGCGACGAATCGGACCGGAGCGGCATGCGCATCGTCATCGACCTGAAACGCGCGGCGCACCCACAGGCGGTGCTCAACCAGCTCTACAAATACACCAGCCTGCAGAGCACCTTCGGCGTGCAGCTGCTCGCGCTGGTGGGTGGCGAACCACGACTGCTTTCCCTACGGCGGGCGCTGCAACTGTATATCGGCCACCGCCAGGAAATCATCACGCGCCGATCGCAGTTTGAGCTGCGCAAGGCGCGAGAGCGCGCACACGTGCTGGAGGGATTGCTCATTGCAATCGCCAACATCGATGCCGTCATCAAGACCATTCGCAAGGCCAAAGATGCGGACGTCGCCCGGGGTGCGCTCATGAAGCAATTTGACCTGACCGAGGTGCAGGCGCGCGCTATCCTCGACCTGCAATTGCGCCGCCTGGCCGCGCTGGAACGCCTGCAGATTGAGGAGGAGTACGAGCAGAAGCAGAAACGCATCGAAGAGCTGCAGGACCTGTTGGCGCACCCTAAAAAAATCCTCGGGTTGATAAAAGACGACCTAGAGGCCGTGGCGAAAAAGTACGGCGACGAACGCAAAACGCGCATAGCCTATGACGCCAGCGACGAACTGAGCATCGAAGACATGGTTCCCGATGAGGCCATACTGGTCACAATCACCACGCGCGGTTTCATCAAGCGCATGCCGCCGCGCGAGTTCCGGGCGCAGCGCCGCGGCGGCAAGGGCGTGATCGGTCAGGACATGCGCGCCGAGGACGAAATCGACCACCTCTTTTCGACACGCTCTTTGAAGCCCATTTTGTTTTTTTCGGACAGAGGAAAGGTGTATTCGCAGAAGGCCTATCGCATCCCGGCCGCGCGCCGTACCGACAAGGGTGTCTCGCTGCACAATATCCTCCCGCTGGAAGCCACGGAAAGGATCACGGCTGCCGTGCCGGTCCCCAGCTTCGATGAAGCGGAATTCTGCACCATGGTGACACGCAACGGGAGAATCAAGCGCGTGGCGCTCAGCCAATTCGAATCGGTGCGCCCCTCCGGGCTGATTGCAATCGGCCTGGCACGCGATGATGAGCTCGGCTGGGTGCACCTGACGGTCGACAAACAACACATAATTATAATCACCGAGCAGGGGCAGGCGCTGCGTTTCAACAGCAGCCTGGTGCGCAGTATGGGCCGGCCGGCAGCCGGCGTGAAGGCGATTAACTTGCGCAAAGGCGACTGCATCAGCGGTATGGTGACAGTTACTGAAGACGGCGAGCTGCTCGTGGTGACCGCAAACGGCTACGGCAAGCGCACGCCCATGGCGGCGTACAATCCCAAAGGCCGCGCCACCATGGGCGTGGCCACCTTCTCGCGCAAGGCCGTCGCCAAGCTCACCGGGCCGATTGTGGCCGTGCGCAGCGTGCAACCAGACGACCAGATAACCATCATCTCTGTCAACGGGCAGGCAATCCGCACCACTGTTTCCGATATCCGCTTGCTGGGCCGCGCCACCAAGGGCACGCGCCTGATGAACCTGAAGCCGGGCGATACGGTCGCCTCGGTGGCGCGCCTTGCGGCAGCCGACCTGCCCGCGCCCGAGGCCACCGAACCGATAACTGAAGTAGCAACCGAGTGAGGGCGTGAACGAACTGCTCCTTTCTGAGCCGTTGACTACCTATCTACCGGAAGCCGACCCGACATTGCTGGCGGAGGCGATGGTCGCGTTTGCCAACAGCGATGGCGGCGCAATTGTGCTCGGCGTGGACGAGGCCGGTCGGCTAAGTGACGCCCCGATTCACGGGGAGGAACTGGAGGGAGCTCTGCTTGCCGCCGAGCAGCGCTGCCGCCCGGTGATTCCGACCGGCTGGGAGCAATTCGAAGCTGCAGGGGGGCCGGCCTTCGTGGTGCGCGTGGCGCGCAGCCCCGAGCTGCACGCTCTGGATGATGGCCGTGTGCTCATCCGCGCAGGTGCTGAGAATCGGCCGTTGACCGGCGAACAGATCAGGCTGCTGGCTGCCACCAAATCCGCCGGCGATTTCGAATCCGAGGCTGTGGCCGGAGCCACGCGCGCAGATTTGGACGAAGAAATCGTCGCCGAATATCTGCAAAAACGCCAGTCGCGCCGACGTCGGCCGCTCTCCGGCACGGCCGACGAGGTGCTGATGGAAGTCGGGGCACTTACGGCGCAGGGGCTGCCCACGGTGGCCGGGCTGCTATTGTTCGGGACTGCACCGCAGGCGTTGCTGCCGCAGAGCGGGCTTGTCTTCGTTAAGTTTATTGGCACCGATCCGCGCGGTTCTGATGGACAGGCGGGTTATGGCCGCCGCGAGGAAATCAACGGCCCGCTGGCGCGCATCATCGAAAACGCATGGCAGCTGGTGCACGAAGAAATGTCGGTTGGGGCAGTGGTGGAGGGGTTGGAGCGGGAGGAAAGGTTGGAATACCCGCCCTTCGCCGTGCGCGAGGCGCTGGTGAACGCGGTCTGCCATCGGGACTACCGCTTGCGGGGCCGCCGCATAGAGATGCGCATGTTTTCCGATCGCATGGAGGTCATCAGTCCAGGCGGGCTGCCCGGATTCATCACGGTGGATAACATCGTGGAGGAGCATTTTTCACGCAACCCGCGCTTGGTGGCGGGGGTGTTTCAGTGGGGTTATATCGAGGAGCTTGGGTTGGGCGTGGATAGAATGATTGAGACGATGGTGCAGGAAGGCCATCCGCCGCCGCATTTCAAAGCACGGCCACATGCTTTTACGGTGACACTGCAGAACCGCCGTGATGGCAAGGTTGTGCCCAGATGGGAAAGCAACATGAACGAGCGCCAGATGCGCGCGCTCACACATATCCGTGAGAGCGGCAGCATCGCCAATCGCGAGTATCGGCAGCTGTGCCCCGATGTCAGCTCGGAGACACTGCGCCTGGATCTGGCCGACCTGGTGGGCAAGGGCGTGCTGCTCAAAATCGGCGCAAAAAAAGGCACGTATTACATCCTGAAATAGCCGCCTGCACCCCTTGAATTTATCCCAAATTTATCCCAAAACACCTGTTTGGGATATGTGCGCTTTCGGCGTTACATCCCACCGTGCGCCAGTCGCTAATTGCGCTGCGGCGCCCATCCCTGATGCTGACACGTCCGACAGAATACACAGCCAGACTTTGCAGGATGGCTTGGTTTTGTTACACCGTCCCGTAGTGGGCGATGTGCTGGCGTTTTGTGGTGGTGGAGGTTCTAGATTATTACTTGGTTAGGTCCGCCTCGACTATACACCCGCCCCCAGCGGGTCAGCAAGCATCGCCTGTTCGTTGCTTTGTCTCTCTACGTTCGCTTGATACGTTCCAGTTTGTCAACCTCAGAGTGGTAACTTATAATACGAAAACTTACTGATACGCATATATATGCCGAAGAAACGCCCAAATTCCATACCTGCACATGTTAATTTCCATGGTGGAGGGTTTATTTTCGAGGATTTAGAATCTGAACACCCACGCTCCCTTCTCATGGCTTCGGAAGGTGGAGCGGTGGAAGTTGGGGTTGATTACAGACTTGCACCTGAAAACCCAATCTCAGCAGCTGTTGAAGATTGTTTTAATGGGTTGAGTGGGGTAGCCAAAAAGGCAGAAGAACTTAAGTTTAATCTATTAAAGATTGCGATTGGCAGGGGCAGCGCAGGAGGAAATCTTACGGCGTCTGTCGCACTAATGGTACTTGATCGCGGCGGTCCTGATGTGTTGTCGCGCGCCGTCAATGAAGGAATTATAGCGTTTAGGCGCGTGATGGGAACCTGCACTTTATTCTTTTATTCACCTAGATAACTTCCATGTCCATGACATCGCGTGACCGCGTGTTGGCAGCCATCAACCATGAAGAGCCGGATCGTGTACCCATTGTTATTGGGGCAAGTAATGCAACCGGTATCAAGATGAAACCCTACAAAGGAGTTAAAGAAATCATAGGCGTTGAATCTCCTGATGACTTCATCTACCAATGGCCTGAACTCGGCACGGCGCGAATTGACGAGAAAACCATGCGGCGACTGCATAGCGATGTGCGTGGCGTCAGGGATCTGGAACCAACTTCAGTCCTACAACGCAACAAATGCCGTAAACCGCACAGTGATTATATCGATTCCTGGGGTAGTGGTCAGAGTGAGGTAACACCAGATTACTGGTACCCAAGTGTGCACCCAATCATCGACGCTGCAACTCTTGAGGACATAGAACACTACACAGGCTGGCCAGATATGGACGATCCCAGTCGCATTGCTCACGTTAAAGAGACGGGTGAGCAGTTGGCTGCCCAAAATGAATACGCCATTCTCGGAACGCCCTGGCTGCTATTCCCTTTTGAACGTGCCCATGCCATGCAGGGAATGGAGATGTTTCTGTTGAACATGGCCATGAATCCGGAGTTTGCCAGAGCCCTCTTGGAAAAGATCTCCAATCTGTGCAAGACGCTGATGGGACATTTCCTTAGAGAGTTAGGTGACAACGTCGACATAATAAAAATTGGGGATGATCTCGGTACACAGGAGAGCATGATGGTCTCCCCTAAAATGTACCGCGAAATTCTCAAGCCTATCCATGCCGACTTAATCAGTTTCATCAAAGAACGTACTAAAGCCAAGGTCTTCTTTCACACTGACGGTGATGTGGTTCCGATCATTGACGATTTCATTGAAATTGGAGTGGACATCCTCAACCCAATTCAAACTTCTGCTGGGAAAATGTCAGATTTGCCCGCACTGAAGAAACGGTTCGGTAGAAACATAGTTTTTTGTGGGGGAATTGATACTCATCAGGTACTGCCGCATGGCACCACCGAAGAAGTGCGTCAGGAGGTTCGTCGTGTGATGGAAATCCTCGGGCCTGGAGGGGGACTAATGATAGCGTCCGTGCATACGATCATGGACGACGTGCCACCTGAAAATGTTCTCGCAATGGTTGATGCTGTGGAAGAATACGGACACTATCCACTCTAGAATAAACGAAAAGTAAATCTGAGAATCCGATAGACTCTCTCAGACATGTAATTTTGAGCTCCCGGTTGATCTTCCCGTACATAAACCTCGAGCTCCTCGAACGGATCACCGTTTGCACAGCAGCGGAATTCGACAACGCGCACGGGTCTGCCCAACTTCACCTCTAACGCTCCTGCAGCAACGCCCGCCTCATAAGCGCACAATTTTTTACCTAGATTGGGCATGCCATAACAATCGGCGCACTCGTAAGTACGATAAACGGCAAACTCATTCTCAACCTTCGCAATTTCCTGCCTTCCACTTTCAAATTCAGGAGCTACTCCGATTGCGCTGACCATGACGTCCTCTAGCGTAGAACCGCTGCGGCGCGGGGCGTCATACAATTTAGTCCCCCACAGGACAGCTATGCTCTGGTTCGCACTTGTAAGGATGGCCCCGATGAGCGTGGCGAGACGTAGGTCGGCCTGGGTTAGATCGGCCTCGCGCAAGTCGGCCCCGCTCCGGTTAGCAAATCGCGAGTCCGCATTTCTGTTTTTCGCGCGGCAAATTGCTACTGGGGAATCAGTTGCTCTCACTATCTCGGTCTGGTGCTAGGTTAATTTCACCGCCCGTACTTGTACCGGCTCATCCAGCAGCGCCTGCGCCTGCGCGGAAACCCGTGCCTTCAGTGAGCGGTCGGTGGTGCAGACCACGATGGGCGCGGCGGTTTCCGCGGGTGCGCTGCGGGTCAGCCCATTTGCGGAAAGCACACGTATGACCTGCTCTGCGATAGCCGGCGCCGGGTCGATGATGGTGACGCCAGGGCCGGCCACATGCTGCAGTTGCTTTTTCAGAAACGAGTAGTGTGTGCAGCTGAGTACGAGCGTGTCCACGCCGCGTTCCAGCAGCGGCTGCACATAGCGCAGCAGCAACGCGCTGGCGCGGGCGGAGTCGCGCTCGCCTTTCTCCACCAGTTCCACTAGCCCCGGGCACGTCTGCGTTAGCACGGCGGCGTCGCGAACGAAGCGCTCGAGCAGCCTTGAAAAGAGATTGCCCTAAAAAGTGGCCTCGGTGGCCAGCACGCCTACCGTGCGCACGTCCTGCAGCGGGCGCGTGCCGTAGGGCAAGTGCGCGTGGTCGGCCAGATGCAACAAGCGTTCGGCAGGGGCGCGCCGGCGTATCTCGCGCAGCACGCATAACCCGCCCAGCCCGGAATCAAAGACGCCCACCGGGGCATCGTTTGCGGCTTGGTTGCTCTGGCTATCGCCCACCGCGGGGTACGTGGCGGTGCGGACACGCGGCTAGATGTGGCCGTTGCCGCAGGCGTTCACTAGCCCGGCGAACAGTCCCCGCTGGTCGGGGGTGTCTTGAATCCACTCCGGGTGCCATTGCACCCCCACCGCGTATGGATGATTGGGGATTTCGGCCGCTTCCACTATGCCGTCGGGTGCGATGGCCACCTGCCTCATTTCGGGTGCGACTTCGCGGCAGGCCTGGTGGTGCAGGCTGTTCACCTCCACGGAGGTCACTTGCAGCAGCTGCGCCAATCGTGAATCGGGCGTCACGCTCAGACTGTGCGTGCGCTGGTCCCGCGGGTAGTTGGGATAGCAATCGTGTTTGGCTGCGTTCGGCAGCTCGGTGGCGAGGTCGCGCCAGAGTGTGCCACCGAGCGCGACGTTCATGCTCTGGATGCCGCGACAGATAGCCAGGATGGGCTTTCCCTCTGCCGCTGCCCAGCGCACTAGCGCAAACTCCAGCTCGTCACGTTCTGGGTCAATACGTGTGCAAAGCTCTGTGAGGGTGTCCCCGTATTGTTCTGGGTGTATGTCGCCACCGCCGGAAAGTACTAGGCCGTCCGCACGGTCGTACAGATCACGGAGCTCATCCATCTGCAGCCCGAGCGGTATAAGCATCGGCAGCCCGCCCTGGCCGCACACGGCCTCGACGTAGGGATACAGCACGCCGTACAGGTCTCTCTCGCCGCTGCTGGATTTTCGCCGCGACATGGTGATGCCAATCAGGGGACGGGGCATTATGTCTGGCTCCGAGAAAAGAAAAACGGGCGTGGAACCGACCGGTTCCACGCCCCGTATATGCCCGTGTTAATCTGTACGCTTTTCTTTCAGGCGTGCTTTCTTGCCGGTTAGTCCGCGCATGTAATAAAGTTTGGCACGGCGTATTTTCGCGCGGCGCATGACCGTGACCTTCTCGATGCGCGGTGAGCGCAAAAGGAAAGTTCGCTCCACGCCCACGCCGTGCGAGGCGATGCGCCGCACAGTGAAACTGGCGTCGTTGCCGCCGCCACGGGTCTTGATGACCGTGCCTTTGAATTCCTGCACGCGCTCCTTGCCGCCCTCGCGGATGCGCACATGCACCGCCACTGAATCGCCGGGGTTGAGGGCGGGGATATTTTTGTTTACAGGTGCTTCCACCGCCTGTCGAATGTGATCCTTCACGGGAAACCTCAGGTTCTGCCGCTGCCACAATGGCGTGTCGCTTGACCTGTGGCTTTCGAGCGGCGCGGCGCATTATAGCACAAACTGACGCTTGTCGGCAGGTGAAAGGCGGACATGTTCACGTCCGGGCGCACCAACGGCTCGCCCCGCGGCGGCAGTTGGTATAATGACTGTTTGGCTCTTTCGATTGAGATGCCCTCGCGGGGCAGTAATGGCTCTTGACAAAATTATCGTCGTCGGCGCGCGCGAACACAATCTAAAAAATATCAGCGTGGAAATCCCGCGCGACAAACTGGTGGTCATTACCGGCCTCTCTGGATCGGGCAAATCCTCGCTGGCATTCGATACCATTTTTGCCGAGGGCCAGCGCCGCTATGTGGAATCGCTTTCGGCTTACGCACGCCAGTTCCTCGGGCAGCTTGAAAAGCCCGATGTGGACCACATTGAGGGGCTGAGCCCGGCGGTCTCCATCGATCAGAAGGGCGTGAGCAAGAATCCGCGCTCCACCGTGGGCACTGTCACCGAGGTTTACGATTATCTGCGCCTGCTTTATGCGCGCGTGGGCACGCCGCATTGCCCGCAGTGTGGCCGCGCTGTCAGCCGGCAATCGGCGCAAGAAATAGTGCAGGCCATCCGCGAGCTCCCCGGCGACAGCCGCATCCTGCTGCTTGCGCCGCTGGTCAAGGATCGCAAAGGGCATCATCAGGGCGTTTTTGATGAAGTGCGCAAAGCTGGCTTTTTGCGCGTGCGCGTGGATGGAAAAACCTACGATGTGAATAACCTTACTGGTGAGGCCGGAGCACAGTCAACCGCGCCGATGCTGGATCGCTACAAAATGCATACTATCGAAGCGGTGGTGGACCGGCTGGTGCTACGCGAAGCGGATGAGCTGGGCGGTGATGAGGAACAGGAATTCACCTCGCGCCTGACTGATTCGGTGGAGACCGCGCTGCGCGTGGGGAACGGGATGCTGCTGGTGCAGCCGGTTTCATCCGTGGATGCTGGCGCTGATTCCGGCGAAAGCCTGCTTTTCTCAGAGCAAAACGCCTGCGCCCACTGCGGCATCAGTCTGCCGGATTTTGAGCCGCGATCCTTTTCGTTCAACTCTCCCCACGGGGCCTGCGCGGAGTGTCAGGGGCTGGGGCACAAACTTGAAATCGACGCGGCGCTGATTATTCCAGATCGTAGCCGCACGCTGGAAGAATCCGCCATTGCAGTGATGGAATGGCGCGCACGCCCGGCCGGCGAAGGGGGCGGCTATTATTGGCAGTCGCTCCAGGGCGCCTGCGCGTATTACGACATTCCCATGGACCGGCCGATCGCTGAACTTTCGCAGAAGAAGATAGATGTGCTCCTCCATGGCAGCGATGGCGAGCCCATCCCCATTCAATATCTCACCCGTCAGGGAAACAAGGCCGTGTGGCACAATCCGTTCGAGGGCGTTATTGCAAACTTGCGTCGGCGCTACCGCGAGACTAGCTCTGAGTATATTCGCCGCAAAATTGAACACTACATGACGCAGCGCGACTGTGACAGCTGTCACGGTTGGCGGCTGCGTGCGGAAGCGCTCGCCGTGACTATCGGGGAGGACAACATTGTGGCGGTCACGCACTGGCCAGTGACGCGACTGCTGGATTGGGCGCTGGCGCTGCCGGAATCCACTCTGAACGCGCGCCAGCGCGCCATCGGGCGGCAGGTCTTGAAGGAAATCACCTCGCGGCTGCAATTCATGGTCAACGTGGGGCTGGATTACCTCACTCTGGCTCGCTCGGCGGCGTCGCTTTCCGGCGGCGAGGCGCAACGCATTCGTCTTGCCACCCAGATTGGCTCGCAGCTGACCGGCGTGCTTTATGTGCTCGATGAGCCCTCCATCGGGCTGCACCAGCGCGATAACGGTCGGCTGATTGGCACGTTGAAATCAATGCGCGATTTGGGCAACACGCTGCTGGTGGTGGAGCATGATGAAGAGACCATCCGCGCCGCCGATTGGGTGGTGGACTTGGGGCCGGGGGCGGGCAGCCACGGCGGGGAGGTAGTGGCGCAGGGCACTGCTGACGACATCATCGCCAACCCGGACTCGCTCACCGGTGCGTACCTTTCGGGCCGGCGCTCCATCGCCGTTCCGCCGGCGCGGCGGGAAGGCAACGGAGAATGTCTGCTGGTGCGCGGCGCGCGCGAGCACAATCTCAAAGGGATTGACGTGCGCATTCCGCTCGGCAAAGTCATCTGCATCACCGGGGTCTCCGGTTCCGGGAAATCCACGTTGATGAATGACATTCTCTACCGCGCCGTTGCGCGGGCTTTGCACCGCGCGCGCGCCGCGGCGGGTGCGCACGATTGCATCGAGGGACTGGAGCACATCGACAAAATTATCAACATTGACCAGTCGCCCATCGGGCGCACGCCGCGCTCCAATCCGGCTACCTATGTCGGCCTTTTTGACCATGTGCGCAAGCTTTTTGCGGAGTTGCCCGAGAGCAAGATCCGCGGCTACAAGCCTGGGCGCTATTCGTTCAATGTGAAGGGCGGTCGTTGTGAGGGCTGTCAGGGGCAGGGGCAGCTGCGCATCGAGATGCAATTCCTGCCCGACATCTACGTGCCCTGCGATGTCTGCAATGGCGTGCGTTACAACCGCGAAACATTGCAGGTGCGCTTCAAGGATCTGACCATCGCCGATGTGCTCGCATTGAGTATCGAGGAGGCGGCGCAGGTTTTCGCGAACTTCCCCCCGATGCAGCGCAAACTTTCTACGCTGCTGGCGGTCGGGCTGGGCTATATTAAGATCGGGCAGCCAGCCACAACGCTTTCTGGCGGCGAGGCGCAACGGGTGAAATTGAGCAAGGAACTTTCTAAGCGTTCCACCGGTCGCACCCTTTACGTGCTTGATGAGCCTTCGGTTGGGCTGCACGCCGCCGACGTCGACCGGCTCATCGAGGTGCTGCAGCGCTTCGCCGATCAGGGCAACACCGTGGTGATTATTGAGCATCATCCTGACATCATCAAGGTCGCCGACCACGTCATAGACTTGGGGCCGGAGGGCGGCGACCTCGGAGGAGAGATAATGGCTGAGGGTACGCCTGAGCAGGTGATGGCGGTGAAGGCGAGCTACACCGGGCAATTCCTGCCGAAGTATTTAACGAATTGAACTTGCGGAATGGCCGCTTGCTCGCTGAGCGCATCAAGGCGCGCGCCCGCGCGCTCGGTTTTGCCCTGTGCGGAATCACCACACCCGACCCGCCTGAGCACCTGCCTGAGTATCAGTGCTGGCTTTCGGGTGGGCTGCACGCGGGCATGGAATACATGGCCGGCGAGCGCGCCCGCGAACGCCGCGCTGACCCGCGCGCGCTTTTCCCCGATTGCGAATCCATTCTGGTACTGGCGGCAAATTACTTTCAAGGGGAGCATCCCTTACCGGAACCGGCTTTCCTGAACGGTAGAGTGGCGCGCTATGCGTGGGGTCGCGATTATCATGACGTCTTGCTGCAGCGCCTGAAGGAATTGATTGCTTTTGTGCAGACGGCGGCCGGGCGACCGGTGCAGCACCGGCTGTACACCGATACCGGCCCGTTGCTGGAGCGCGTGTTGGCGCAGCGCGCTGGACTGGGTTGGATCGGCAAGAACACCATGCTCATCAACGCGGATGTTGGCTCGTGGACGCTGTTGGCGGAGGCCATGTTGGACCTGGCGCTGCCGCCGGATGAACCCTTCCGCGCCGACCGCTGTGGCAGCTGCACGCGCTGTCTGGATGCCTGCCCGACAAGCGCCATTCTGCCTGATCCACGGCGGGTGGACAGCAGACGCTGCATTTCCTATCTCACTATCGAGCACCGTGGAGCGCTGTCGGCAGAACGTCGCGAATCTCTGGGCGACTGGGTGTTCGGTTGTGACGTTTGCCAGCAAGTATGCCCATGGAACGAGCGCTTCGCGCAGCCGCTACGTGACCCTGATTTCTCGCCCCACGCGCCGTTGCCCCACCCGCGGGCGGGTCCGCTGCTTGCTCTTTCGCAGCCTGAATTCAGCAGTGCGTTTCGGGGAAGCGCGCTGAAACGCGCTAAACGCGGCGGCCTCTTGCGCAATGTCGCGGTGGCGCTGGGCAACAGCGGCGAAAACGCTGCCGTTCCACATCTGGAACGCGCGCTCCGCAGCGATCCTGACGTGGTGGTGCGCGGCCATGCGGCCTGGGCTCTGGGCCGCTGCAGCGCGGATACGGCGCAAAGTGCCTTACGCGCCGCACGGGAATCGGAGACCGAGCGCGTGGTGCTGCAGGAGATTGAGGCCGCGCTCGCGGCATGGGGCGGGGTCAGGGAGTCGGCGTCGCCGACGGCTGCGGAGTAACGGTGGCCGAAGGTTGGCGCGTTGGCGGGGCTGGAGTCAGCGCCAGTAGGTCCACGGGTATGCGCACTTTCTGCCCGACGCTGAGCACGTCTGGGTTTTCAGCCAGGTCTTCATTCTCCTCCAGAATGGCGTCGAGGGTGGTGTTGAATTCCTCCGCCAGTAGTTGCAAGATGTCTCCGGGCCGCACGGTGTGTTCAATGATGGTGCCGGGGCTGACGTCGCTGGGCATTGGCGTCAGTGTCGGCGCCTTGAAATCGGGCGGCGGAATCAGTATCTCCTGATCCACCTGCAGGAGAGAAGTCAGGTCAATGCCTTGTTCTAGGTTGTAGGCGATTAGGGCTTCTATGTCGATTTCATATTCGTCCGCTACAAAATAAAGCGTGTCGCCTTCCTGAATGACGTAACTCACCGGGCCGCTGCGCGTGGGGGTGGGCGTGAGCGTGGCGGTTTCGGTGGGCTCAAAAAGGGTGGCGGTCGGCAGCACGGGCGTGTGCGTGAAAGTCGGCGTGGCGGTGGGTGTGGCGAACAAGGTCCATTGCCTGGCGGTGTAACGTTGCGCCGCGTAAGCCGCCGCTCCCAACACACCCACGACCACCACCAGCAGCGCAGTCACGCGCCAGGTTTTACCCGCCGTGCCCTTCTCGTCCAATGTCAGAGCGGTGTTTTCCTTCATGCCCGCAGCCTTTCTCTGAGCGGATGCCTCGCTATTGTACCCCAATTAGAATGCGGTGATGCGATTGACTGGAACCGCGTTGCGAGGGAGAATTGTGGCTGCATGACCAACGAATTGATTCAGGCGCAATTCGGTCCCCGTGCGATGGATTATGTGCGCAGCTCCGTGTACGCGCGGGGCGAGAGCCTGGGCGCGCTGCTGGCCCGGCTGCAACGTGACCCCATTCGGCTGGCGCTTGACATCGCCACCGGCGGCGGTCACACCGCGCTGGTGCTCTCCCCGCTGGCTAAAAGAGTGGTCGCCAGCGATATCACCGGGCCTATGCTGCGCGTAGCGCGCGATTGGCTCGCGGAAAACGGCGCTGAAAATGGTCTCTTCTGTCAGCACGACGCCGGTCTTATGCCGTTCCCGGAAGGCACGTTTGATGTGGTGACCTGTCGTCTGGCCCCGCATCACTTTGCGGATGTCGGTGCGTTCCTGCATAGTTGCGTGCGCGTGGTGCGGCGCGGTGGCTGCGTGGCCGTCATCGACAACGTCACCCCGCCGGAACCGCTGGCCGTGCGCTTCATCAATGCATTCGAGCGATTGCGGGACCGCAGCCACAATTTCGAGCACAGCCTGCCTGATTGGGAGGCTTTCTTCAGTACCGCCGGCTTGCGCATTGAACACCGGCAGCAATTCCGCACACCAATTGACTTCGGCGCATACTGCGACCGTATGAGCGTTCCCGAGCGCACGCGCACGCGTTTGCGCGTCATGCTGCTGCAGGCGCCGGCGGCGGCGCGCGCCGCGCTCAACCCGCGCGAGGTTGACGGCCGCATGACGTTTGATCTCGGAGAGCTCCTCATTGTTGGGCGGCGGGCCGCGCGTTGACCGCGGTTGCGCGGGTTGGTAGAATGCACTTAGGCAGAATCTACGCGCCATGAAATACCACATCCACACGATTGGCTGTCAGATGAACATGGCGGACAGCCTGCGCTTGGCTTCCGAGTTGGAGAAACTTGGCGGCGCGTCGACAGATGAAATCGGCGAGGCCGATGTGGCCGTGCTGAACACTTGCGTTGTGCGGCAAAGCGCCGAGGATCGGGCCAATGGATGGCTGCAGCGTGTGGGGCGCCTGAAGAACGGCGACCACGCTGGCCTTGTGGTTGGGCTGATGGGCTGCCTAGTGGGGGTAAAAGGTAACCCGAAACTCGCGCGCGCTTTTCCGCAGGTGGATGTCTTCCTGCCTCCCTCTGACCCGACGGCGCTGCTGAATTGCATCGCCGACCGGAATCAGCTGCACGTCGAGCGCGTGGCCGTCGCGCGCCGCCATGCGGCCCAGGACGGCGAACTCACCCTGCCGTTGGCGCAGCGCGGTCGATTGGTCAGCGCGCATGTGCCGGTGGTCTATGGCTGCTCGTACGCCTGCGCGTTTTGCATCGTCCCGTTCCGGCGGGGAATGGAACGTTCGCGGCCGGTCGGCGAAATCGCGGCCGAGACGCGTTCCCTGGCAGCACAGGGCGTGAGAGAAATCACCCTGCTCGGGCAGATTGTCGACCGCTACGGCTGCGATGTCAAAGACGGCCCCGACCTCGCGCAGCTTTTACGAGTGGTGCATGAGACGCCCGGCCTCGAGCGCATCCGCTTTCTGACCTCGCATCCGAACTACATGAATGATGACCTGCTGCGCACGGTGGCCGCGCTGCCGAGGATATGCGAGCACATTGAAGTGCCAGTGCAGTCCGGCAACAACACGATACTGCTGAACATGCGCCGCGATTACACCGTGGAGCAATATCGCAGCCTTATCGGGCGCATCCGCGTGCATATGCCGGCGGGGTCAATCGCGTGCGATGTCATCGTCGGTTTTCCGGGCGAGAGTGCAGCACAGTTTCAGGACACCCACGACCTGCTGGCCGAATTGAAACTCGATAAGGTACACATCGCCAAATATTCGCCGCGGCCGGGAACCCTTTCCGCGCGGCGCATGGCGGACGATGTGCCTGCGGAGGAGAAAGAGCGTCGCCGCAAAGCGCTGGATGATTTACAGGCCGGTATTGTGGCCGATATTAATAATCGATTGCTCGGAGAGCGGGTGCAGGTTCTGGTGGAGGATTTTCACCGGGGGAAGTGGCGTGGCCGTACGCGCACCAACAAGCTGGTGTTCTTCGAGGATGAACGTGACCGCACGGCTGAACTCGTTGATGTGGAAATCATCTGGGCCGGGCCGTGGTCGCTGCGTGGCCGGCTGCCCGATGCCCACATGGATAATCCGCCGCCGGTCGCTGCGACGGTTGCGTGAACTTCGGCGGCCCGTCTTTTTAGGAGAGCTTGTAACCGCGAATCCATCGGGCGGATGCTTACAGCGAACGACGCTTGTGCTACGTTTTTGTTTGGGGTTTGCGCCCGCTCGGGTAGCGGTAGATGATGCGGCCACGCGTCAGGTCATAGGGCGAAACTTCTACCTTCACGCGGTCGCCCAGCAGAATGCGAATGTAATAGCGGCGCATCTTTCCAGCTAGGTATGCCAGCAGCTCGTGCCCGTTCTCGAGCTCGATGCGAAACTGGGTGCCGGGCAGGGCCTCGGTGACCGTGCCCTCCATTTCGATCTTCTCTTCTTTTTCCGCCATTTGAAGCGCTCCTCAATTACCGCGTTTCGGTAAGGGTTGCGCACCATGTGCTGGCATCGTTGGCGCCCTATCTGCGTGTGCGCTGTCGCCGCCGAATGCGGCGAATGGCTTTCTTCTTCTCGATGCGGCGTACTTCGCTTTTTGAGACAAACCAACGCTTCTCGCGTACAGCAGCCAGACGCCCGCTTCGCATAACTTTCTTGCGGAAGCGTCGTAGCAGCTCTTCGGGCGATTCGCTGGGTTTGATTGTCACCTTGGTCAGAGTCATCACCCCCTTTATTAATCCGGCAATTGGCCGACCGTCTCGTCGATATTTGACATATCTTCCGGCTCGATCTCGTCCGCTTCCTCTGGCGTTTCCGATATCAGCGCTGCTTCGGCATCGGCCTCAAGTGTCGGTTCAGCATCGTCGCGCTGCTTCTGCTCGTCGGCTAGATCCCGCAAGCTCAGCCCCACGCGCTGCCGCTCCGTATCCAGACTGACCACTCGCAGCGTGAGTTCGCAGCCCGGGACGACTTCCGCACCGCCGTCAGAGGGTATTTCAGTGCTGTGCAACAGGCCCTCAATGCCATTGCCCAGATCGACAAACGCGCCAAAATGAAGCACCCGCGTCACATGCCCGACAACCGTTTCTCCGGGAACAATCCAATCCTCCACCGAATCCCACGGGCTGGGCAAAAGCTGTTTCATGCTCAGGCCAATGCGCCGTCGATTGCGGTCGATTCTAATAACTATGACATCGACCTCATCACCCGGCTGCACGGCATGACGCGGGTGCTCGACTTGCTTCCAGGCAAGCTCAGATACGTGCACCAGGCCATCCGCCGCGCCAAGGTCCACGAAGGCGCCGAACTCGCGCACGCTGCTGACCGTTCCACGCAGCACCTGCCCTTCGTGCAACTCCGCGAGCAGCTGTTCTTTTTTCTTTTCTCGTGAGGCGCGCTGAGCCGCGCGCTGCGAAAGCACCAATCGGTGGCGCTGCCGATCCACCTCAATCACTCGCATGGTGATTTCCTGGCCGACCGCCTGCTCCAGTTTATCTATGCGTTCGGATTCTGGCATGCCGCGGCTGATGCAGACAAGATGTGAGGCTGGCACAAAACCGGGCAGACCATGATATGAGACCACGACCCCGCCACGATTGCAGCTTTCGACCGTGCCGGTGAAGATTTCCCCGGAACCCATCAGCGCCTCGGCGTCCCGCCACGCTTGATGCTGGCGTGCCTGATAGACTGAGAGAATCGGGTGCTTCGCGCCGTGACCCTGTACTGTAACCAGCACCTCGATGTCCTCTTCGGCGCTGTATTCGTCCAGCTGTTTACCCGCGCGTTCCAGGTCTGAAAGCGGCACTAACCCTTCGCGTTTTAACCCGAGGTTCACCAGAACGCCGTCTGAACGCACGTCAATTACGGTGCCGTGCAGCAATTCGCCATGCTCCGGCCGTACCACATCCACGTAGTCCTCCAGCAGGGTGGCGAAGTCATCCCTTGGCGCGTTTGCGACTGATGGTTCTTTCATAACCTCTTGTTTAAAATAAAACCGGCACCTCCATATGACACTGGCGCCGACATGCATTGAGTATTGGGAATGCGGACTGTCGCCGCACGGTTAACTTAACCCAACATTTCTCCGCTCAATCCAATCCCGCCCCCGGCAACCGACTGCCCATCGGGTAACCGGCCGCTGTGCACTGGCACCAACATCAGGTCCGACTATTCACACCTTAGACCAATAGTGACCGCGCAATAACACCCGCTGCTGTCACGCAACCCCGCGCGCAATCGCGCGGGAGTTCAGGCTGACATTATACCTCCGCCCGGTTAAGTCGTCAAACCACATTACTGCCATTATGGTTGGGCCGCAAAGGTGAGCCGTACTTTGCCCTCTTCAGGCGGCACGATGAGCCAGCCAGCCTCTGTTTTTGTGCCGCTCGGCCCTGAGAGGGCATAAGGCTGGACGGGCAGCCTCCAGCGGAATCCGTCCGGAGGCGCTGCTCCTGACAAGGTCAGGGTGAGCGTACCGTTCCACCCCGCCTCTGATTGCGTGAGTTCGTTTTCGGTACGTAGATTGAGCGCGCCGAAGTGCGTGGGCGCGCCCTTTACGGATATGGTGCGACCGTCCGCCAGCCACCAATCCGGAACGCCGCTGAGCAATTCGAGCGCATCTCCGCGCTCGGAGAGCAGCATCTCGCGCACCAGGGTGACGTAACTAGCGGCCGCCCACGCGTGCGGCATGTCGCCTCCGGAGAAACTACCATTGGCGGGATTGACCTGCTCGGCCCAGGCGAAGGTTCCCGGTATGGTCTGATTCTGTAGAGTCCAACCCAGTATCTGATGCAGCACGTCCGTGCGGCCCAGCCGAAGGTACGCGTGGGCCAGTTCAAGCCCGCCGTAAGGCCAGAACTGGCCGCCCAGATGGCGGAAACCGCCGTTATCCGGATGCAGCCAGAGCCGATGATAAATGTCAAACGAGCGAGCGAGCAGCTGCATATCTCGAAGGAACACCTCAGTCGGCCAGAGCGCAGGCACTGTGCCGCGCGCCATAGCCGAGTCCGTTGTGTTTTCCACGGCGCCTGGGATGAAGGCCGGCTCCGGGCCCATCACGGTCGTGATTGAATCCAAAATGGCTGCACGTAGTGCGTCCGCCTCGGACTGCATCCAGGCGGCATCGGTGCTATCCCCTAGCGCTGCCGCAATGAAGGCCGCGTGCTCCAATCCGGCCAGCCCCCAGAAATCGTCCCAGTAGTGGTGCCACTCGGGCGGGCCAAGGTCTTCCGCGCTCTTGCTCGGAGGCAGCAGGCTGCGCGCAGCGCCGCTGGTTGCGACTGCGCTCGCTCGCAGTTCAGACAGGAAGTGTGCGGCTGCGCGCAACTGCGGATACCATTCACGCAGTTGTGTTTCATCGCCGGTAAAGCGGTAATATGCGCTCGCCAGAAAAATGGCTTGTCCCTGCGAATCCCATTCGTCATCGTGCCAGGGAACGTTCTCGCCTCTGATGGGAGGCACCCGCCCGTCCGGCTCCTGCGAAGCAAGCGTGGCGGCGACGATGGCGCGCACGCTTTCGGCGTGGCCGAATTGCAGCAGTGCCAACCCGGTGTACGCGGCGTCGCGCACCCAGACGGCATCGTGCGCCAGCGGCCCGGGGTGGGGGCCGTCGGGGTCAAGCGCAAGCAGCAGATAGCCGAGCGATGCGGTCACCCCGGCTTCCACGGACTCGTCGGGAAGCGCCATGTTCACCGCGCCGGTCGCCTCCTGCCACAACTGGGCGGCCTCTCGCATGCGTTCATCGATGGGGACGTCTGCCGCCGGGAAGTTTTCGCCCGGCGCGCCGGGAAAGGCAAAGTGGAACACAGTGGATTGGCCCGGCTCAAGATCAATAGGATAGGCCCATACGGCGACGCCATCCGCCGCGGTCGCGGCGCTCACGCCCTCCCCGGTAGGCACCCTGCCGCGCATTGCTGCCGCCATGGATTCTGGCAGCAGTGCCGCGCCGGTTTCTCCAGCCGCCGTTGCGGCGGCCATGAATGGCACGTCGTTGACCCACAGCCGGCGGCCGCGCTGGGCGCGCATGGCGCAGATCGGCGCGAGGTTCTGGTTAATGGCAAAGGGTCGTATTGCCAGCAGCAGGGTCAGACTGCGCGGCTCGGCGTCCGTGTTTTGCACCGTTATTTTCCAGCGGACGGCTGCCTGCCCGCCATCTCCAAAGAGAGTGTTTCGTACTGAAATGCCGAGGGCTTCCCATTCCCATTGTGGCATGGGCAGGCGTCCGTCCGTTAATGAGAAGCGCACATCCGCCGGGCCGGCTGCGCCCAGCCTACCCGTTTCAGGATCGTAGAGCCAGACTTCTGCTCTGGGCGCTCTCGCCCAGGGGGCCACTGCGCCATCTGAAGAGACCAATGCCTCCTCGGCTGAATCCATGTTTCCGGTCATCGTCCACGCAAACGCTTTTGCGGTTGCCCATGCGGGCATGGGCCAATCTGGGTGAGAACTGACAAGCCATTCCACATGTTGCGCGCCGGTTATCACCGCGCGGCGCTCGGCCCCGAGGCGCACCGGCTGCTTGATGCCGCCGAATCCACCTCGGTCGAGGACGCGCAGCGCGAGCTGCAACTCTTCGCCCGCTGTGCCATATTGCAGAATGTCCACGAGAGCAGCCCGCGAACCGAGGTTGTCCCAGCGGCCTGCGTGCTCGCCGTCTATCCACAGCGCGGCGGAATCATCGACCCCCCCAAAACCGAGGAAAACGGCCGGCCAGTCTGGCACAGTGATGCGGGTGCGGTACCAGGCGACCCCGTCGTATTCTAGTCCGCTCTCCTCCCACGCTTTTCCCGGCGCCAGATCGGCCCATTCGCCCGCACCCGCCGCGGTTGAGTGCCAGCCCTCAGCAAGGCCGATGTCATCCCGGTCGGTGCGGAAGCGCCAGCCGGTGCTGAGCTCACGCGATTGCACCTCGGCCGCCACGCAAGATGGTGGCGTTTTGGCAGCTGGGTCTCGAGGGATGTTGGCGCAGCCGGCCAGCAGCAGGAAAACCGCAGCCAACACGGCTCCCATCGCGGTTAATTTTCGCGCCGACCGGTGTGTCGCTTGCGCGTAGCGCGGCTGTGCGGGGACACTCATCAGTCTTTCCCACCGGGTGGCGGCAGGGGACCTAATTGACTGTGACCGGAATCGCGTCGGAGAGGTAGTACCAGTTGGCAGCCGGTGGGGTGGTGGCACCGCAATCAGTGGAGTTGCCTAGGCAAATGACCATTCTTAACTCATATGTGCCGGCGGCCGGGATTTCGATGTGGTCGCGCCAAGTATATTCGGTGCCTGCGGCGACCTTATCGGCGTCTCCGTCCCCGTTGAAAAAGCGGAAGATATGTGGGTTAGCGTACACGCCCCACGCGCCGAACTTCTGGTCGCTGCCGCCCGGGTTGTGTATTATTAGATTCACCCAGATAGATTCATTCACGGCGTAGCTGGCTGCGCAGCTGCTGCCGGCGCTGCATATTTCCTCAGCCGAAAAGTAGGTGCCCGTAATCGGGCTGCCGTCCGGGGTGACCGGAGAAAGCCTGGATTCGCTGATGGTAACCGGAATTGCCTCCGAAAGGATGAACCAGTTTGTGCCCGGCGCTTTCGTGGCTAGGCAATTCGCGGCGTTATCCAGGCAAACACCCATCTGCAGATGGTGTACGCCGGCGTTGAGAATGCTGACAGAATCTCTCCAGCTGTATTCGGTGTTTGCGGCGATTTTGTCGGCTGCGCGGTCGCCGTTGAAAATATAGAGAAAGTTCGGGTAAAGGTTGGTGTGCACGCCCCACGCGCCGAAACTAACATCGGAGCTGTTCGAATTCGCAATGCGCATGTTGACATAGAACGTATCGCCGATAAGGAAGCGGGGCCCGGTGATACCCGGAATGAAATGGGTCTCCACGCTGAATGTTTTTCCGGAAATGGCGCTGCTGGAGGCTATGGTCAGAGCGGCAGATGTTGCTGTTGGGGCCGCAGCCGTTGTCGCGGTCGTCGCCGGAGTGGCACTCGCTTCCGGGGTGGGGGTGGCCGGCGCCTCCACGACCGGGATGTCGGCCGCGTTCGCGCGCAGCGATGACCACAGCGCCGAAACCCAGACGCGGTTGCGGGCGCCATACGCAATCTGATACCATTGCCCGCCCGCAGATTTTCCGGTGACCGGCGCAACGTACCCGGCCGGCTCGCTGCCCAGAATCGCGTATTCCGTGCCCGGCCCGGCGCGCAAGTACACGCCGTCCGTGAGTTCCAGTGTGCTGTCCCCGAGGGGCAACTGGTCTGCTGACGGGGTGGGCGGGTGATCCGCGGTCTGGATGGCTGTAAGTGTGGGAACCGGCGTTTCGGCGTCAGTCACATTGGCTGCAGCCGCGGTCGGTTCCGAGGTGGCGCTGGCGGCCACCTCGGCTGTGGCTGTCGGGGTCGGTGGCGGCAAAGCGGCTGCGGCAGGTTGTTGCGCCGCCGAATTAAACTCGTTTAGCGCGTATCTGATTGCCGTAACCCCGCCCGCTGCGAGGCCGATAATCAGCACTGCAACGAGCACTGCTTTCGGAGGAAGTTCGCTCAGCTGCTTAATCGTCATCGCCCTATTCTGTGGATCTGGACGGAACTACTGAACCGGCAGGCGTTAGTATAGCACGGGTGGTTGCGCTTAGCTCACCACGTCCGGCTCGCGCAGCGCGAAATCGGCGCCGCGGTCGATTTCCCACGGATAAACGATGTAGGCGTCGGTGACGGCGCCATAGTAATCGGGGCGCGTATGGCCGAAAAGTGAGCGCGCCAGGTTGAAATGGAGCACACACAGTTCCGGCAGGCCGGCGGTCCCGAGGATGCGGTCCTTCACCGAGGTGATGGTGCGGCCGGATGCCCAAACGTCGTCTACTACCAGAATGCGTTTACCGGCGAGCACATCCTCGTGCGGGAATTGCAGGAATTCGGGCCAGGCGAGCAATTTGTGGTCGGCATTAATGGGTGGGAATTGCACGGAGGCGGTTAGGATGTCCTTCACGTCTAACGCCTCGGCCAGCAAACCGCCGGGCACAATCCCGCCCCGGGTTACAATCACCATCGCTTCAATATCATGTCGGAGCTGTGGAATGAGTACGTCAACCAGTTGTTCGACATCTCCCCAGCGCAACAGCTCCTTACGTATTGGGTTGGACATGCGGCCCCTCAGGCTGGCATCGGGAACGGTGCCGGTGAACGCCATAACCGTGGTACGCGGCCCGAGAGGGGGTAGGTGGCTGCCCGGCTATGCATGCGAACCCGCGAAGCTGCTGTAATGATATTGAATGCGCCCTTCGCGCAAGCCGAGGGTATCCTTGCCCCCCGCCATTTGCCCAGCTGGGCTGTGAAAAGTCCAGTTGAAAGTCCACGAGGCGCCTTTGCCGCGCACTTGATCGATGGCGAAATTGCCTGCCGGCAGCAATTCGTCCAGTAGTTTCCTGTACCATTCTCGGATGGATTGAATCCCGAGAATCATGCGCTGCGCATTCACATGGCCGGCATTCTCATGATAGAGACTGACAAGCAAGTCAATGTCCCGATTATTAAGCGCATCCACATAATGCTGCAGCGGGTCGTTCGGCACACCCGGAGGCATCGGCGCCGGAGCGGGCACGGTGGGCGCTGCTTCGGCCAGCGGCCACTGGAAACCGGCCACGGCATCCCATAGGTCGTGGTGGCCCGGGCTGGTGGACCAGTCCCAGGAATAGGTGTTAGCAGCGGACAGGCTCAGTTCAAGCGCCTTCTGATAAAAGCGGCGCTGGTCTTCTGCCGTCGCCACCCAGCCACCGGCCCCGTATGCGGAGCCGGTGGGTATCACCGGGCGAGCGTGACCGACCAGCCGCGTGTCAGCGAACTCGCCCACACTACGCTCCAGTTGCGCGCCGGGGTTGTGCGCCTGTTCCCAGTAAACTTGCGGCATGTTGAAATCACATTTCTCTAAGAACGCAGCCCAGGGCAATTCGCGATGGTAGGTCGGAAAGCGATAGGAGCTCAGCGCGATTGGATGATTGGGCAATGCCTGGCGCAGCTCGGTCATGAAGAGGCGGGCGGCGGCGTCTTTGCCGCGCCATTTGTATTCGTGTTCCGCATCGATTACGTAGCCATCCAGCTGCAGTTCTCTGGTGCGCGCGATGGCCACGCGCGCCTCCCCCGCCGGGTCGCTGCCTTTTACATAATGCCAGCCCCACACCTGCATGCCACGGTTTTTTAGTGCCTGGCTGACTGGGGGCACAAGGTCGTTGTTATTGCGGTCGTAACCGAAGGGATATCGCGTGTCGGCGATCTTTATTAGCACGTGCGTCAACCGTGCGGCTTCTGCCTTGTTCGCAATGGCGTTCGCGTCGCCACCTTCACAGTTTAGAATACGCCAGATGAAGAATCCTTTTCCCTCAAGTGCCATCGAATCCTCGCAATGGGTGTTAAAATGGGTTATGCTCGCAGGTGGAAGAAGCAATAAGTGTGCCTGAACATCGCGCAAGCGCTGTCAAATGAAATTCAAAACATTCATTGAGAAGCTGCCCGAAACGCTGGCGAGACCGGACCGCCTGTTGGTTGAGCGTGCATATGCATTCGCGCAAAGGGCTCATTCCGGACAGACGCGTGCTTCAGGCGCGCCGTACATCGAGCACAGCTTGGCTGTGGCAGACATTCTGGCCACCCTTGGGCTGCCGGCGTCTGCGCTCGCGGCGGCGCTGCTGCACGACGTGGTCGAGGACTCCGCCACCTCGGTCACCGAACTGAAAAAGCAGTTTGGTGCGGAGGTGGCAGCGCTGGTGGATGGCGTGACCAAACTGACCAAGCAGGTGCAGCGCGTGGAGCAATCTGGGTCCGCTGGCGACAGGCCCGGTGAGGCTGTCCGTGACCCTGAGCGTATGTCCACCGACCAGGCGGAGACCATCCGTAAAACCTTCCTGGCGATGGGGGACGATGTACGCGTAGTGCTAATAAAACTGGCCGATAGATTGCACAACATGCGCACACTTTCGTTCTTGCCTGTGGGGAAACAGCGCCGCATCGCGCAAGAAACGCTAGACATTTTCGCGCCACTGGCCAATCGGCTCGGAATATGGCAGGTCAAGTGGGAACTGGAGGACCTTGGCTTTCGCTATGTCGAGCCGAAGAGGTACAAGGAAATCGCGACGGCGATAAACCGACGACGTGCGGAGCGCGAGAAGCGCATTGCGGCCATTGTGGCGCGCCTGCAAAAAGAGCTGCGTGATCATGGCATTGACGCGGAGGTGACCGGTCGCCCCAAACACATTCATTCCATCTGGCGGAAGATGCGCCGCAAGGACGTGCCGTTCGAGCAGGTTTATGATATACGGGCAGTGCGGGTGTTGGTCAAGTACCGCGAGGAGGCTGTGCCGCAGGATTCAAAGACGAGCGAGCGCCGCGAGAAACAGGCTGTCGCAGATTGTTACCTTACGCTCGGTCTCGTGCATCAGCTCTGGAGCCCGATCCCCGGCGAATTCGATGATTACGTCGCCACCCCGAAAGACAACTTTTATCAATCTCTCCATACTGTCGTCGTCGATGATGACGGCGACACGCTGGAAGTACAGATTCGAACTGAGACCATGCACGAGGGCGCCGAATATGGCATCGCGGCGCACTGGCGCTATAAAGAGGGCGGACGCAAGGAGGATAAATCCTTTGACCGGCGCATTGAATGGCTGCGGTCAATGATGGACTGGCGGCAAGATGTCACCGATGGGCAGGAATTCGTGGATGCGCTCAAGTCGGACCTGTTTCCGGATAGAGTGTTTGCCTTCACACCGCGCGGTGACATTATCGACCTGCCCGCCGGCGCTACCCCGGTGGATTTTGCTTACCACATCCACACCGCGGTGGGCGAGCGCTGTCGCGGCGCGAAAGTGAACGGGCGGCTGGTGTCGCTTAACCACGCATTGGAATCAGGGGACCAGGTTGAAATACTTACTTCCAAAAGGGGCGGCCCCAGCCGCGACTGGCTGAATGCAGACTTTGGATACGTGCGCTCTGCGCGTGCGCGCGAGAAAATCCGCAGCTGGTTAAAAAAACAAGCCCGCAAAGAAAATATCTCCACGGGCCGCAGCATCATCGACCGCGAAGTCAAACGGCTGAACATCAGAGGGCTTTCCCTTGAAGCGACGGCGGAGATGTTCGGCCATGCTAAGGTCGAGGATTTTCTCGCCGCTGTGGGCTGTGGAGATGTCCACGGGCAAACGGTGATTAACCGTATGGTCGCCTGGCTGCGCAGTCAGTCCAAGGAGGACGCCGAAACACTTCCGCCGGCAGACACCAAACCTGCTCGCCAGATTCAAGCCGATGAAGTCAACGTTTACGGGACACGCGGGCTGCTCACTCATCTCGGGCGCTGCTGCAATCCCGTGCCGGGGGACGAAATTGTGGGCTATACCACGCGCGGGCGCGGCGTGACAATCCATCGTAAGGACTGCCCGAACCTGCTGCGCGTGCGCGAGGCGGAGCGCCTTATCAGTGTGGTTTGGGGCGCGAAACCGGCCAAAATATACCCGGTTTCAGTGCGCATTGTCGCGTTCGATCGGGAGGGGCTGATGCGGGACATCTCCACTATTGTGGCGGACGAACACGTTAATATGAGCGCGGTCTCGATGCTGCCCGGACAGGGATACGAGGTGGACTTCAATGTCACGTTGGAGGTTTCGCATCTGACGCAATTAAGCAAGGTACTCAGCCGGGTGGAGCAATTGACAAACGTCACTCAGGTGCGACGTTTGCAGCCGGGTTGATCCGTGCGCAGAGTGGTTGGCGTCTGAGCTCAGGCGGCGCGCACAAGGGCGTCGGTCATGTGCGCCACGCGCGCCATTGTGCGCACATCATGCACGCGCACCATGTCTGCGCCACGGGTGATGCCGACGGCGACGGCGGCGGCCGTGCCCTCCAGCCGATCGTCTGGGGGCAGATCGAGCGTGTAGCCGATAAATGATTTTCGCGATGGTCCAATCAGCAACGGGTACCCCAGTTCCTTAAAGTGACCCAGTTCATTCAACAACAGCCGGTTTTGCTCCACCGTTTTGACGAAACCGATGCCGGGGTCGAGGATTATTTTTTCGTCCGCGATGCCGGCATCGTGCGCAAGCGCGATTGAATCTTCCAGCTCGCTGCGCACGTCGGCGAGCAACTCGTCGTATTCGCTTTCGACGTAGCGGCCGGCGAGGCGTCCATCGCCGCTGGCCTCGGCGCTGCGATTGCGGTTGTGCATCAGGATGAGGGCAGCGCCGTGAGCGGAAACTACGTCGGCCAGCGCACCATCGCGCTTCAAGCCCCAGACGTCATTGACAATGGACGCGCCCGCAGCCAGCGCAGCCTCTGCCACGGATGCCTTGCTTGTGTCCACCGAGATGGGCACGTCCACCGCCGCTGCCAGAGACTGGATCACCGGCTTCACCCGCCGCAATTCCAGCTCGGCCGCTACCGGCGCGGCTCCTGGCCGGGTGCTCTCGCCGCCCACATCCAGCAGGTGCGCGCCGTCGGCGACGAACTGCCTTCCAAGTTCAACTGCGGCCCGCATGGGATCATCGTCTGAATCCAACCCGTCGTTGGAAAAGGAATCGGGCGTGGCGTTGATGATACCCATCACATATGTTCGTGTTCCCCATTGAAAAAAATCAGAAAGGTGCATGGCGCTTTCGCAGTCTAAAACGTGGCCGCGTGAAAAGTGTACCTGAATCGGTCGGTTGCAGCGGCTTAGTTTGCCAGCGGGCTCAGCCGGAGGCTGGCGCGCGCGCCATGGCCTCAGTCTGCGCGGTGGCGTGCTCCGCAGCTGCTGCCACAAAGGCGGTGAAAAGCGGATGCGGCCGATTAGGGCGCGAGAGAAATTCGGGGTGGAACTGGCTGCCCAGCATGAAGGGGTGGTCCTCAATTTCGGCGATTTCAACCAGCCGGTCATCGGGTGAGAGACCGGAAAACACCATCCCGTTTTCTGCGAGAACCTCGCGATAGTCGTTGTTGAACTCAAAGCGATGGCGGTGCCGTTCCGAGACCGGGATACCGTTCCCGATGCCGTAAGCCGCCGACGCCCGCGTGCCGGGTACGAGCGTACACGGATAAACTCCCAGTCGCATGGTGCCGCCCATCTCGCTGATGTCGCGCTGGTCGGGCATCAAGTCAATGACGGGATGCTCGGTCTCGTTGTTGAATTCGGTCGAGTTGACGTCCTCCGATCCCAGCACAGTGCGCGCGAACTCGATGCACATCACCTGCATACCTAGACACAATCCAAGGTAAGGAACGCGTTGCCGGCGCGCCCAGTGGGCCGCCAGCACTTTGCCCTCAATACCCCGCTCGCCGAATCCGCCCGGCACCACTATGCCATTGCACGCCTGCAGCTTTTCGGCGCAACCGCTCTTTTCCAGTTCAGTGGAGTGCACCCAGACGATTTCGACTTCGCGGCCTTGGGCCAACCCGGCGTGCCGCAGCGCCTCTTTCACACTGATATAAGCGTCCTCGAGTTCGATGTATTTTCCCACCAGGGCGATGCGCACCGGCTTCCCCGACTGACGCACTGCCTCAATCATGGCCTGCCAGTCTGACCAATCTACATCGTGACAGCTATCCTGCAGTTGCAGTCGCTCGACAAGAAATTGGCCAAGATCGCGTCCCTCTAGCACTAGCGGTACCTCGTAGGTCACCTTTGTTGTGGTCACCGGGATGACGGCCTCTTCCGGCACGTCGCAGAAAAGGGCGATTTTCTCGCACAAGTCCTGCTGAATGGGGTGGTCGGCGCGGGCCACAATCACGTCGGGCGAGATACCGATGGAGCGCAATTCGCGCACCGAGTGCTGCGTCGGTTTAGTTTTCAGTTCACCCGTGGCGCCGATGTGCGGCAGCCAGGTAACATGCACATAAACGGTGTTCTCGCGCCCGAGGTCATTGCGCATCTGCCGCAGCGCTTCCAAAAAGGGCAGGCTCTCGATATCCCCGATGGTGCCGCCCACTTCTACAATGATTACCTCAGCGCTTGTTGCGCCGGGAACCAACTGGATGTGGCGTTTGATTTCGTTGGTGATGTGCGGGATGACCTGAATGGTGCCGCCGAGGTAATCGCCACGGCGCTCGGCTGCAATGATGTCGGAGTAAAGTTGGCCGGTGGTTACGTTGCAGACCTGCTGCAGGTTGATGTCGATGAAGCGCTCATAGTGGCCAAGGTCTAAATCGGTCTCCGCGCCATCGTTGGTGACGAAAACCTCGCCATGCTGGTAAGGAGACATGGTGCCCGGGTCGACGTTCAGGTACGGATCCAACTTTTGCACTGAAATGGTCAACCCTCTTTCCTTGAGCATGCGACCCATGGCTGCTGCCACGATGCCCTTTCCCACTGAACTGACCACTCCGCCGGTGACGAAGATATACTTGGTCATTTAGCGCACCACCGCCGTGGTTAAAAGCAGTGGGGAGGCCGGTCTAACCGAGGCCCTCCCCAATGATTGCTTCTTTGAATAGCCGCGCTCACGCAAGCCGCAAGGCCTCATCGTATTATAGTGACACTGGTGCACTATACCATAAGTACGCCACCGGGGCAACAATCGTGCCGTTCATGCACCGTGCTACGCCCAAAAGCCTCAGTTGGTGTCGTCAAGCAGCGCCTCTATCTTGCTGCTGTACATCGCGGCTGAACCGGCGCCGACCATGCGGTCAACCTCTTTTCCGTCCTTGACAAAAAGCATGGTGGGTATTCCCTGTACACCATATTTCACTGCCCACTGCGAATTCTCATCGGTGTTTACCTTGGCGATGGTGATTTTGCCTGCGTATTCTGCCGCGAGGTCGTCCAGTATGGGGGCGACCATTCTGCACGGGCCGCACCAGGGCGCCCAGAAATCCACGACCACCGGAGTGGTAGATTGCAGTACGTCCTGTTCGAATGCCGCGTCATTTACTTCAATTGGTGCTGTCATTTCCTATGATATCTCCTTTTGCGTGGCGACTCTGGGGGTAACAGTGTTGCTTTCCAGATGTGCCTGTGGACAGGCCGACGGCCTGCATCAGCAGTTGGCTCAGGTGAAGCTGGAGCGGGGCGCTTGGGTTGGGCGCTGCGCAGAGGTGGAAGACTGGCTGCCCAATGCAAACGTGGACAACATCTTTTTTGCGTGCGCTTTTCCGCAGGTGGGGCAGGGCAGCGTGGCAGAGGCCCTGGAAAAGGGCAAGCGACGCTCAAACTGTGCGCCGCATTCGAAACAGCGATACTCGTACACTGGCATCAGCGCAAAACTCCCGCCATCATTCGGCGGGAAGTATACGCTATGGGTGCCAAGTTGTCGATGACAGGTGTCAATTTCTAAGGGATTTATAACAATCACGCCCGGGTTCAGCGAGCGATGACTAGCAGCACGAGCAGCAGGGCGATGAGCGCGAAAGGCGCGAGCAGCCCGAGAAGCGCGTTCAGCGCGTGGTTTTCGCGCCGGGTTATGAGACGTCCGACCGTGTGCAAGCTGCCCAGCGAACCAAACAGGCCGCCAAGGGCGACGCCCCACAGGATTGCCCCGCCCCAGCCGCCAACGGCCAGACGGATGTGCGGCCAAAAATTGGCGGTCATCAGTGCGCCCACCAGCCCGACAATGATGCCCATGAACTGGTTTAGGCGCAGCCCGGCGCGGTTCATGGTTATCCGCCGGAGAGGTCGAACATAGTCTGCATCTTCATCGCTATACCCATGTCGCCGCTGACGCGTATTTTCCCCTGCATGAAAAGCGCCATCGAATTGGCCGCGCCGTTGGCGATGCCCAACCAGTCGCTGGCCTGCATAGACATGGTCATGTCCGCGTCTGCGTGCGCGCCGGCGGTGATAGAGAGAGCGCCGTCCTTCACCAGCAAAGTCCACTGGCCGCCATCGTCGCCGCTCAAGTCCATTTGAATCACGGAGTCCATGTCGCCGGCCTGGTCTGGAAGGAACCGTTCCGGCATCAGGTCGAACACCTGCGCTATGTTTTCTGCTCGTTCAGCCATTTTCTCGCTCCTGTGAAAAGTATGTTCCCAGTATAAGATTGCCGCTCGCGGCTGTCAATGCACGCGCGAGCGCCGGGCAGGGGCCGTGATATACTCACGCTTGCGCGGCGGTTATGAGGCAGCGACCCAACACTACATTGCTGGAATGGACGGCCATCTTGCTGGTGCTGGCCACTGTGCTTGCGCTTGTGCTGCAGCTGGTGGCTTTTCAAAGAGTGCGGGCCACGTTTCCATCCGGCATGATGATTGCCAATGTGCCAGTGGGCGGTCTGTCTCTTGAGCAATCCGAGGCCACGCTTTCGCAGATTTACGCCACCCCTGTGGAGCTGCACTTTCAGGATGAGGTCTTTTTCTTGGAGCCTGTGGAAATAAGCTTTCGGCTCGCACTCGAAGCCATGCTTGCCCGCGCGGACATCTACCGCACAGATACAAGTTTCTGGTCCGGATTCTGGAACTATCTCTGGCGGCGATCGGGGAACCCGGTAATGGTGCCGGTAGTGGCAGAGTATTCCACCGCCCAGCTCCGTGAATTCCTAGAGGATGTCGCCGCGCGCTATGATCTGCTGCCCACCCCGGTGAGCATAGAGCCGGGCTCCTTGCGCTTGCGCTCCGGCTCGCCTGGATACAGCTTAGACGTAGAATCATCGCTGGCCGTCATCGATCTGGCGCTGCGCGTGCCCACAAACCGGCGGGTAGTGCTAACGGTCCAAGACGGCGCAAGCGTTTCTCCTACGACCGGGACTCTCGGCGATTTGCTCAACCGTTATATGGAGCAGCTGGATTTCGAGGGCGTTGTCAGTCTGGCCGTTGTCGATCTGCAGACCGGGGAAGAGCTTAATCTCAACGCGGATGTTGCCTACGCCGGACTGAGCATAATGAAAATACCCATTGTGCTTGATATGTACAGAGTGCTGGATTTCGAGCCGTTCCCGGAGATTGCTAGGGTGATTGAGGGCACGATTGTGCAATCATCCAATCTGCACGCCAACATTCTGCTGGCGGAGCTGGGCGGCGGGGATCCGAGCAGCGGCGCCTCGGTGCTGACCGCAGACCTGCAGCGCCTGGGCCTGCTTGATTCGTTCATGGCCGGATATTTCGATCAAGAAGTGGAACCGCCAGTGGTGCGCACCCCGGCCAACCAGCGCACGGATATCAACACCGACCCCGACCCGTTCATGCAGACCACTCCGGCGGACATGGCCGCGCTGCTCACAATGCTTTACCAGTGCGCGCAGCATGACGGCGGCGGGCTGGCGGTGGCGTTCGCCGGCGAGGTCACCCGGGCTGAATGCGATACGGTCATCGAGCTGCTGAGCCGCAATAAAACCGCCACTCTGATTGAGGCCGGTGTACCGGAGGGCACTACGGTGGCGCACAAGCATGGCTTCGGGTCCGGCGACACAATTGCCGATGCAGGCATTGTGTTCTCGCCCGGCGGCGATTATGTTGTTGTTATTTATCTATGGCACCCGGTTTATCTGGAATGGGAGCAGAGTGCGCCGATGGCCGCGAACATCTCGCGCATGGTGTACCATTATTTTAACCCTTGAGCCAGACGCGTGGCTGCCAGCGCTAGACCGACCAGCAGCCAGAAGAACATCTGCGCCGCCTGAAATTCCAGATTGACGAAGTAGTGGTCCAGCAGGCCGATAACGAGCGCGGCGATTAGCGCCGCGTGCACCCCTAGCCACCCTGCCGCCAGAGTTGAATCGGACAGCGCCGCCCGGCGGTGATGCAGCCCCCATCCCAGCACAACGGAGATTGCCAGCACGAAGAACCCTAACCCCACCAGGCCCATCTGCTCAGCTAGAAGCAGGTATGCGCTCGATACGCCGAGGTAGATATCCACGTCGGGCGTGCCGCCGAAGCCGACCCCGAAAAGTGGATAGCGGCTGATGAGTGTGAGCGCATCCCTGTATTCACCGAAGCGCATGTGCGTGGCCAAATCCTGCCCTTGGAGACCGGCGGAAAAATGGCTGCTGTATTGCTGCGCAACTGGAAGGAACATGAAGAGAACGATAGCCAGCGCGACCAGCGAGAGCAATTTGCGGTGGCGCAGCGCCGTGACAAACATTATCGCCGCCAGCAGCGCGGCCATGGCCGTGCGAGAGAAAGTGAGAATCAGCGTCGCGACGATGAGGGCAAACATCGCCCATGCGGGCCAGCGCTGGCCGAAGAGCGGGCGAGCTGTCGCCAGCTGTGGGGCAGCCAGGGCGCCCACAATCGCCAGCAGCCCACCGAAGGCGTTCGGGTCCACCGAAGTGCCGATCGCGCGCAGCGCGTTGGCGGGGTTATCTTCGATGTAGCGCAGCACAGCGCCAGTCGGGTAATTGACGATACGCAGTGCGTTTAAACCACGTTCGGCCTGATCTACTGGAATGAAGTACAGCGTCAACCCCAGCAGCGCTGCGGCGGACCCGGCGAGAAGTATCACCCGCAGCAAGCGAGCGATTTTTTGGCTGTCGGCGACGTGGTCTGCTACCAAGAACGCAAGGGCGACATTGAGCATGAAACCGGCGAACTTGCGCAGCAAATTGGGAGTGAGCACAGCGTTGCCGCTGCCGGCCACAAAAGAAAACAGCGCCAGCAGCATGAACGCCATAATCAGGGCGTGCGCCGGGGAGGCAGCCAGCCCGCGGCGCTGGCCGGTCATCCACTGGGCGAGATATACCAGAAAAACCCCGGCGAGGGCTATATCGAGTAACGTGGGCGTGAGCACGAATTTGAAAGGCATGGTGCCAAAGGGCAGCAGTGCGATGATGAGAATCATGCCCCACAGTCCAAATTCCACGTCTCTCACCGCCCAGACCGCGAGACCGAGGCCGAGCAGCAGGGAGGCTGTAATCAGTGGCCCTAGAAATCCCAGCAATGCGCCGACGATTGTGGAAAGCGCAGCAAGCGCAAAGCCGACAACCAGCGCGGGCTGCCGCGGGTGGGCAAGTGCAAGCCGCATCATTCTGGGGGCTTTTGCTTCCAGAAATACAATATGAAAATCAACAGAAGACCGATGGCGCTGGCGGCGAGGCCCCAGCGCAGCGCGGACGGCTGATACTCGAGCAGCACGTGCTGCGGGCCGGGCTGCTGCAGACGCACGCCTTGAAGATACCCACTCACCAGTTCGGTCGGCGTGCGGCCGGCTGCGGTGGTCGCCACCCAGCCGGGATACCAGGCCTCGCTCACCACCAGCAGCGCGGGTTGTGCGTTTTGTACTAGCAGCTCGATGCGACCGGGCTGTTCAGTGAGCAATTGCACGCCGCCGCCGCTCGAATCCATATTCTGCACGGGCGGCAGCAGCAGCGCGGTCTGACGGGCGTCGAAACCTTCGGCGGCCATCAGTTCCCACAGTGCCTGCTTTGACGACGCCGGCTGCACCTGCTCCGACAGCCAGGCGCGCTGAGCTTGCCCGGACAAGCGATACACCTTGGCCTCGCCGGAGGGTGCCGGGCCGTGATAGAGCGTCTCGGCCTGCAGCGGGAAACCCTCGCGCGTGACCAATTCCATTTTCCACGAGACTAGATAGTCGATGCCAAGCAGCTCAAAGCGCGCGCGTTCGGGCGCGTGGCTGTCGAAATCCATCCAGGTTTGCAGGCGGATGGGCGAAATACCTCCCCATTCCTGCAGGCCATAAGCGCAAGCCCAGTGGCCCTGCATGCGCGCGTCGTCCTGTACGCGGAACCAGCGCCCGCCGGCAGCATCAGATTGCATGGCTTCGAGCAACGCGAGATCGGGATAGGGCTCAAACTGAGGCGCTGCATTGATGGGCATGTTGGCCGAGAACAGTTCCAGAGCCACCACTGTTGCCAGCGCGGTCGGGAACCAGCGCCGGAACGGGCGCGTGGCCAATGCAAGGATTGCTAGCAACAGGCCCAAAACCAGCAACCCAAACCGGGGCGGCAGGTGCCTCCATAGTCCGGGGTCGTGCTGCGCAAGAAGAATGGACATTATTAATAGCGCCAGAGCCAGCGGTGTCAGATTGCGCAGCCAGCGCCGCGTGCTGCGCAGCGTACTGAGCTGGTCCTGCCGTAACGGTCCCGTGAGGGCAGCCACCGCGAGCGATACCAGTGTTGCCGCAGCCATGGCTATCAGTACGGCGGCGCGCTCCTGTCCGCGAAAGAGGCGAAAGACCGGTAGCAGCCAGTACGCCAACTGGTAAAGCGCCATATTGCTGCCGAATGACACCAGCAGCGCGACCAGGCCGGCTGCCAGCCAAAAGCGAGTGACTGCGTCGCGGCGCAACGGCAGCGCGATAATCGCCATCGTCAAACCGAGCACTCCCACATAAAGAGGCTGCCACAGGTCGGTGCTGCCTATTTTTGTCACCACGAATTGGACGACATCCTGCGGCGTGAAGCCGCGCGCAAGCTGGTCGAACGGCAGGCTGGTGCGCGTGGAAAGCGAAAGGAACTGCGTCTGGGGCAGCAATTGCACCCCGACCATCATTGTCAGCAGCCCGAAGATTACGACCAACCATCGCAAGACCCAACCCCAGCTGCGCCCGGCGGTTCGAGCCCAGAAGAGAAAATACGCCACGCTGAGATATGTCATTAACAGAAACGTCTGTGGGTGCCCGGCCAGAAAGGCCAGCGCGTAAACGCCGACAGCGGCCGCGGCCGCGCGGCCGCTACCGGTGAGGGTGAAGCGGCGCAAGGTCAGCAGCAGTAGCGGTATCCAGGTGGCTGTTTCAAGGCAGCCGGTTTGCAGCGGCGGGTATCCGGTGAGATATCCACCGTATGCGAGAACTACCGCGCCCACCAGTGCGCCGACACGGCTTCCGGATTCTTCCCTCAAGAAAAAATAGGCAAAAACGCTGATGGCAAGATAATGAGCGGTGGCTTCGGCCGTCAGCGCGATGAGCGGGAAATCGCTGAAGCCGAGCAAGCGCAGCGCGCCGAAATTAATCCAGACCGGCGGGTAAAAAAGCTGCGCCTGCGGGTCGGCGTGGAAGGGGTACCCGCCAAAAAAGCAATTGACCCAGAGCGGGAAATGTCCGGAGGCGAACTGCCGAAAAGCGACAGCTCGAACGATGAAGAATTGCTGCGTGAAGTCGCCGTCCGGAAAGACCACACCGTTGGGGGCCGGCGCGAAGAAGCGCCAGAAAAAGAGAAGCCACAGGCCGAACAGAATGAGCAGGTGCGCGGCGACCGGTCGGGAGCGAAACCGGCGGTAGAGAGAAGTCATTGCCGTGTCTGTTCCTTGCTCACTCTGATGCGGCTCAGGGAGAGATAGTTGTGAGTCCAGCGCCCGTCGGCCGTGATGACTTGTAGGCGTTTGCCGGCGCTGTCATACAGACCGATTTGCAGCCCGTATGTGCCGAGCGGGACGTCAGCTGCTAACGTGAGGGGATGTACATCGCGCACCACTGCTCCCGGAGTCCAACCGCTTGTGGGTGCCGCGCCGGCAGCCGGCCACGAGTCATGCTGCCCCCACACCCGATCGCCCTCTCCACGCACCTGTGCGAAGACCGTGTAATCCTGCCGTAATGGGCGCCGGCCGCGCCAATACAGTGTCAACTCAAGCCCCTCGCCGGGCGCAAGCGCGCGCCTGTCGATTTCGTAGCCGACCAATTCTATCCGATTCTGGAAATTCGTTCTCTGGGGATTAGGGTGTTGGCCCGTATTGACGGCAAGTTCCACTGTGGCCAATTGCGCGCTGTCAATGTCGTCGGGCGTGCGCATGCGCTCACCGGTGCTATAGTCGTAAAGTCCGATATTTAGGTGCAGTTCTGCGGGCGCGTAAGCAGTGGCCGGTACGGGCAGCACATAGCGGTCCGCGAAGGTGCGCCCGGGCTGCATCTGGCTGGTGGGCAAAAGGCCCAGCCCCGGGTAGGTGTCGCGCTGCGCCACCAGCGTGTCCGCCGAATCTTGCAGGTGAATGAAGACGCTCCAGTCCTCGTCCGCGGCGGCTATTGACTGCCAGTACAGGGTTAACTCAAGAGCTTCGCCGGGGCGGAGGGATGCTGACGGCAGGGTGTACCCCAACAAGCGCATTTGCGCTGTTTCGCGTGATTTGCCGAAATCAATTTGGTGGGCGGTGGTCATGGTTTCAAGGTCGGCCGGTGGCGGTGGAGCGTAGGCGGGCGCAATCACCCAACGGGGCGCGCCGGCTGACAGCACAAAAAGAAAGAGTACCACAAGCATTATCAGCAGCTGACGCCGGAGCGGCCAGCGGCGCGGCAGCAGGCTGCTGAGTCCAATTGTGAAGAGCACCACCAGACTTTGTATGGCAGTGAACACCAGGCGACCCTGCGATGACCAGGTTTCGGTGGCCCAGCGCAGCAGTGAGAAAATCACCGCGCAATTGAAAGCGACCACCACCCCCAGCGGCAGCCAGCGGCGGGCTGTCCAGCGGTCGTCCGACCATTTCTGTATAATGAATATCACCAGTCCTGCGATGGCCAGCGCGGAGATGATATTTAGCGCCGTGTACACCCAGTGCGGAAAGGGCACATTGACTGCGCCGAAAAGCCCCCAGAATGATTGCATGAAACCGGCGCGTTCGCTCCATAATTGTGCCAGCGGTGCGGGATGGGCGCGCCGGCCGAGCACATCCACGAAGGCGTTTATGCCGGTCAGCGTGCCGTAAAGCCGCAGGTTGCGGCGGAACCACCAGCCGGAAATCGTTGCTGCAAACCCGAAGGTGACGCTGCACTGCAGCAGCAGAATCAGCGCGTGCAGCCAGAACACATGTGCGCGGGTGCGGTGCGGATTGCGCCACCAGCGTGCTGCCTGGTTGTAGGCGATGACCGCAGCTGCCAGAGGAAACAGCGCTAGCAGCGATAGTTTTGTCAGTGCGCCGAGGCCCAGCAAACCCCCGAGAGTCAGGTGCGCAATGCTGATATGCCCGCGCACCCGTTCCCATTGCCAGTTGAGCGCGAACCTGAACTTTCGGCCCGGGTCGCCGCGCGCACTCATGCGCGTGATGAGCAGCACGGCCGCGCTGGCGAGCAGCATGGCCAGATTGTCGTTGTTGACCGCTGCAGAGATAAACGCGAACATCGGCGTGAATGCCAGCACCCCGGCGGCGCCCACCGCGAGCCACGGCCAGTCCGGGCGAATCTGCAGCGCGAGAAGATAGGTAAGATAGACCGTGCCGGCGCCTAGCAGCACCGAAAGCAGGCGCACCAGGCGTACGGCCAGTACGGTGCCGCGCCAGGGAAAATTCTCGCCCGCGCTGTGGATGGCGAGATTGGTGTTGCCGTCTGCGGTGACCACGCCATTGTCCACATGCGCATTCAGCTGACGCACGGCGCGCATGTCGGTAGTGTCAATCCAGCCGGTGGTCAGCGCCATGATGTAATAATAGAGCGGAGGTTGTCCGGCTTCCTGTCTCCACGGTCCGGGGTTGTTCGCGTCGAGCACGGGCAGCCCTTGCCCGCGCGCCAGTCGCCAGATTACTGGGTAATGCCATAATTCATCCGAAGCCTCGAAAAGGGGCGTCGTCACCGCGAACGTGCCGCCGACAATGACGAACAATGAAAGCACCAGCGCAATCGGCAATCGGGAGATGGCAGGCATGCACGCTAATCCTTATGCCGACCAAGCGTTTGCTCGAAAAACGCTTCCAACCGTTCGGCGATGCGCGGCCACTCAAACTGCTTTGAAAGCCGCAGCGCACCCGTTTCGATGTTTTTTCGCAGGGCGGGATCGGAGTGCAATTCCCGCACGGCTGCTGCGATAACGCCGGCTTCCGGCCGCGCCAGCATCACGTTCTTGCGCGGCCGCAGCCCCGCCGGCCGCAATGGCGGCCGCGTGGTTACCGTGGCGCGGCCATGAGCCAGGCAGGCAAGGAAAGACCCGCGCCGGAAGGAAACGCCGTCGCGATAGGGCATCACCATCAGGTCGCAACTGAGCAGCGCAGCTGATGTTTCCGGCGGGGTGAGATAACCTGTGCGCAGTATGTGATTGGTGATGCCGAGTTCTTGCGCAAGATTATCTGCGCGCTGCGCGTAGGCCGTATTGGTGGGGTCGCTGCTGCCGGATTGGTCGCCTATGAGCACTAGGCGTGCCGGCATCCCATCGGAGCGCAGCGCGGCCAGCGCGTGCATGAGCGTTTCACCCCCTTTGCTGGCGTTCAGGAACCCGAAGTAACCGAGCAGCGATTCCTCCGTGCCGATACCGCGTTCGGCGCGCCATGTTGATACCGAAAACGTTTCCGGCGGCGCGCAGGGGATGTTGCTGCCAATGGGGATTTCGGCCAGCGGCGGCAGCTGGTCTCTGGCGCGGCAGCGCTGGTAATCCTCCGCGTTGGTCAGCACCACCCCGTGCGCGCCGCGTGCCATGCCCCAGGTTGCGCGGTCGCGCAGCGCTCCAGCTTTAGGGAAAAGATATGGTGGGCGCAAATCATGAAAGGTCAGCGTGGCGGGTGGAACAGTGATGCGCGGCAGAAAATGAACTGGCGGGCGCATGGCGCCGTACGCGGCGGCTTGGTATTGAATATTGACAATGTCGAGGTCCGCGCTGGCCCGGCGCACGCGCCACAAATCCAGCCAGCCCCAACGGGCGGAAACTACCGGTCGCACGCGCGGGCGGCCAGAATGGCTATCCGGCTGTACGCAGCGGTGGTCGGTGATGACGCGGACACTGTGGCCGCGCTCGCTCAGGCTGACGGCAATGGCGCGTGTATAGTCACCGACCCCGCCTTTCATGGGCGGGTATTCGCCGGTGATGAGGCCGATTTTCATTTCAGCAGGCTGCGGCGATTTAGAACTCTCGCTCTACCACGTAATCAGCGATGGCGTGGAGTGTGTGCAGGTGTTCGCCCGCGGTGGCAGCAGAGAGGGCGGATTTTGCGCTGGCCACATAATCGCGGGCTTTGGCAAGCGAAGCTTCGATTGCGTCAGAAGCGCGGATGGATTGCAGCAGCCGCTCGCGCACCTGTCGGTCGCTCTGGTGTCCGTTCAGCAGCGCGGCCACATCCGGGTCGTGCGGATTGGCCTCGATGTAGTGCAACGCCGGCAGAGTGAGCAGACCTTGCTGCAGGTCGCTGCCCACCGGCTTGCCAATGCGGTCGGCGCTGCCGATGAAATCGAGCACATCATCCACTATCTGAAACGCCATCCCGGTTTCGCGCCCGTAGCGGCGCATGCTCCTAATGGCTGTCTCGCTGGTCGCGCCGAGCACTGCGCCGGCTTCGGCGGCTAGCGCGAACATCGATGCGGTCTTGGCGTGGATGCGTTGGAAATAACCCTCGCGACTGAGGGTGGCCTCGTTGGCGAACTTCTGTCGGATTTCCCCGTTGACGATGACCATCAACGTTTCCGCGAAAATGTTCATCACGCGCACGCTTTCGGTCTGTGCTGCGAAACTGGCGGCACGGGCAAAAAGGTAATCTCCGGTGAGCACGGTGGCGTCAGGCGACCATTTGGCGTTGAGAGTGGGGATGCCGCGACGCAACAATGCTCTATCAATCAGGTCGTCGTGCACCAGAGTAGCGGTGTGCAGCATCTCCACCGCTGCTGCGAGCGAGACCGCGTGGTCGCGATCGGCGGCGAACAGCCCGGCGCTGAGCAGCGCCACTGCGGGGCGCACGCGCTTTCCGCCGGAGTCGAGCAAGTGCTCGGTGGCAGCTGTCAAGGCCTGGTGCTGGCCGCTGAGAGACTCTCGCAGTCGGCCTTCCATGGCGGTCAGCTGTTCCCTGACCGGCGCGAGCAACTCATCTGTGGCGCTCAAAGTTGTGCTGTCTACATACATCTCAATCATCCCAGGCGAAAAGCCTGTTCGCGTTCTCCGTGCTGGCCTGCGCAATGGCTTCCGTCTTTGCCGCGCGCACCGCGGCGATTTTTTCGGCCACCCAGCGCACATGCGCGGGCTCATTGCGTTTCCCGCGCCGGGGCTGCGGCGCAAGGAAAGGCGCGTCGGTTTCGATCAGCAGCCGGTCTTCAGGCATATGCGCCACGATTTTCCGCAGGCCATCCGCCGTGGGAAATGTGACCGGCCCGGTAATCCCGAGATAGAAACCCAGTTCACGCGCCGTCTCGGCATGCACTGCATCCCCGCCAAAAGAGTGAAATACGCCCGCGTTCACTTTTGCGCCGCCGCTTGCCTGCCACGCGCTGATGATACCAAGTGCGTCCGCGTGCGCATTGCGGCAATGGATGATCACCGGTAGTTCCAGTTCGGCTGCAAGATCGAGTTGCGCGCGAAAACGGCGTTGCTGTTCGCCGGGCGGCGTCATGTGGTGATAATAGTCCAACCCGATTTCACCGATGGCCACCACGGCCGGTTCCGCGGCCAGCGCACGCAATTCCCGCAATGTTTCCCGCCCCAATTGTACATGCTCATTCGGATGTATGCCCACCGCCGCGTACACGGGTTGGCAACGGACTGCCAACTGGACGGCTGCCCGGCTGCTTTCCAGATTAATACCGGGATTGAGCATTCTGCGCACTCCGTACTTCTCTGCGCGGGCCAGAACCTGGTCCCGGTCCCCATCGAAAATCCGGAAATCCAAGTGGCAGTGCGTGTCGGTAAGCAAACCAGACTACTGCAGACCGGCAATGCGCAGCCCGTCTCGTAGGATAGGCTGCACCCGCTTCTTGTCGTCGGTTTCGCAATACACGCGGATGATCGGTTCGGTTCCGGAAAAACGGATGAGCAGCCAGCTGCCTCCCTGCAGTTTGAATTTGAAGCCATCAGTTTTGTCCACCGAGAGCAGCGCCAGCCCCCCCACGCTTTCAGGCGCGGTGCTCTCTACCCGCTCCATTATGCTTTCCTTCTGGTCCTCAGGAAAATCACTGTCGATCCTGTGGTAATAAGATTGCCTTCCCGTTCGGGCAAAGAGGGTTTCTATCAGCTCCGAGGGGCTCTGGCCGAGGTTACGCATCAGGTCGAGGATGAACAATCCCGCCAGAATGCCGTCTCTTTCAGGCACGTGGTTCTGAAAGGCGAAGCCGCCTGATTCCTCTCCGCCAATGAGCGCGTCGGTGGCGGTCATCTTTGGCGCGATGTATTTGAAGCCCACCCCGGTTTCGTACACAGGGACGTTGTACAGCTCGCCCAATCTGTCCAGAAGCGAGGTGGTGGAAAGCGTTTTCACTATCGCGCCGCGCTGGCCGCGCACCTCCAGTAGGTAATATGCTAGCAGCCCGAAAACGCGCAGCTGGTTGATGAACTGGCCGTTCTCGTCTCCAACGCCCAACCGGTCGGCGTCGCCGTCGGTGATGATGCACACATCTGCATTATCTTCCGCGGTGGCGCGCAGGCCGACATCCACGTTGGGTGGTATAGGTTCCGGCCGGCTCATTTCCGGGAAAAGCGGATGGCGCGCGGTGTGCACCTCGGATACTTGGGTGCGACCGCCCTGAAGCAGGCGCGGGAACCAGCCCGCGCCGTTTCCCCACATGGCGTCGACCATGACCTTGAAGCCGGCATCCTTAATCGGCGCGAGGTCAATGATGTCATTAATATGTTCAATGTATGCTGGTGCGGCGTCGAATGTCTGCACGGCGCCGGTCTCCGTAGCCTCCGGCAGCGGAATGCGCTTCACTGCACCCGGAGGCGGGATGTGCGCCTCGATGGCTTTTAACCCGGCCGGGGCGATTGCGCCGCCGGTGTGGTCGCGTACTTTGAAGCCGTTGTCGGTGGGGGGATTGTGAGATGCGGTGATATTTATCGCGCCGACGGCTTGCGTATCGAGCACCGCATAAGCAATTACGGGCGTGGGGGTGGCACCATCGGTGAGCCACACGCGCAGATTGTGAGCAGCCAACACCTCGGCTGCCGCGGCGGCGAAATGTTCGGAGGCGAAGCGCTTGTCGTAACCGACCACCACTGATTCGCCGGCGTGACCATCTTCCAGTATGTAGCGCGCAAAAGCCTGCGCGCAGCGGCGCACGTTGTCAAAAGTGTAATCCTCCGCAATGCGGCCGCGCCAGCCGTCCGTACCGAATTTTATTGTCATGGCCGTTGGGCAGCGCGGGTCAGTACCGCACCGTGGTGAACTCCACCAGGTTGGGCATTTTCACCCCGGACTCGAGCTTCTGCAGGTCTGCATCCACCATGGCTTGCATCAGCTGCAGGAATGTCATCTGTGGCTCCCACCCGATAGTCTCTCTTGCCCGGCTTGCGTCTCCCACCAGCAGATCGACCTCGGCGGGGCGGTAGAAGCGCGGGTCGGAGACCACGTAATCCTGATAGTCCAGCCCGACGTGCGCGAACGCCGTCTCGCAGATTTCGCGGATGCTGTGGGTTTCGCCGGTGGCGATGACGTAATCGCCAGGCTCGTCCTGTTGGAGCATCTGCCACATTGCACGCACGTAGTCGCCGGCGAACCCGATGTCGCGGCGGGCTTCCAGGTTTCCCAGGCGCAGCTCCTGTGCCTGCCCGAGTTTTATGGCTGCCACCCCGAGGCTGATTTTGCGCTCGACGAACTCGAGTCCGCGGCGCGGAGAGCCGTGGTTGAAGAGAATGCCCGAGTTTGCGTGCATGTCGTAGCTTTCGCGGTAATTCACCGTAATCCAGTGGCCGTAAACCTTGGCCACGCCGTAGGGGCTGCGCGGGTGGAAGGGCGTGCTCTCGCGCTGGGGCACCTCCACCACCTTACCGAACATCTCGCTGCTGGAGGCCTGGTAGAATCGGATTGCCTTATTTGTCATGCGGATGGCATCCAGCATGCGCGTGACGCCGAGCGCGGTTGCCTCGCCCGTGAGCACCGGTTGTTGCCATGAGGTTGGTACAAACGACATGGCCGCCAGGTTGTATATCTCGGTCGGTTCGAATTCGCGTAAAACGCTGATGAGCGATACCTCGTCCAAAAGGTCACCTTGTACCAGTGTGATGCGATCCTCTATGTGCTGCAACCGGTCGAGATTGATGACGCTGGTGCGACGCACCATGCCGACAACATCGTAGCCCTCTTGCAGCAGCTTTTCGGCCAGATACGACCCGTCCTGTCCGGTTATTCCAGTGATGAGCGCGGTTGGCATTGTTTTTAGTGGCGGAGGTCTGACATCACGCCTGTTCCTCAGTTCGAGTCTTCAATCTGTCCCTTTCGTAATCGAGCAAATCGGAAAGAGTCTGCCCGAATGGGATTTTCGGCTGCCAGCCTGTGCACGCGCGGAAGCGGGTGCAGTCGGCCACAAGCGCCGGCGTGCCGGATGCACGCACCCGCTCCGGGTCCACCTCGACGGTCACATGCGCGTGCGAAAGTTCGAGCAGCATGTCCAGTAGCTTCTGCACGGAGCGAACATTGCCGCTGGCGATATTGTACGCGCGCCCGGGTTCGCAATGCTCTAGCGCGAGCGCGTAGGCGCGCGTCATGTCGCGCACGTCAGTGAAATCGCGCCGGCTCGAAAGGTTGCCCACGCGCATCACTGGCGATTGCAGGCCAGCCTCAATGCGCGCAAGTTGGCGCGCGAATGCCGTGGCCACAAACTGGTCGCTCTGCCGGGGTCCGATGTGGTTCAGCGGCCGCACTCGCACGATGTCCAGGCCATGGCTGAGGTGGTAGGCCTGCGCCAGCAAATCCGCGGCCGCCTTGCTTGCGCTGTAGGGGCTGTTCGGCCTGAAGCGGTGTTCTTCTGTGACGGGCATGTCCTCCGGGCGCACCTCCCCGTAAACCTCCATCGATGTCACCACCATCATGCGGCAACTCAGCTTGAGTCGCCAGACCGCGTGGAGCACGTTCAGTGCGGCGAGCACGTTGCCCTCGTAATTTCCCCATGGCTCAACCCAGCTGGCGTGCACGGCCGGCTGCCCGGCGAGATGGTAAATCCGGTCCGGCTGGATTTCCGCCATGTAATCAGTGGTGGCGGCCGCGTCAGTCAGGTCCAGGCGTCGGTGGGGCAGGGGGCGCTCCGCAGAAAGTTTCGGCTCCGGCGAGAGGCCGCAACCCCACACGCGATGGTCGCTGTCGCGCAGCAGCTGTTCGGCTAGGTGGCTGCCCGCGAACCCTCCCGCCCCGGTGATTAATACCCGCAAGTTTTCTCTCCAAATGACCTTTTTGACCTGCGCGGCATGTGGCCACGCCGCCGGATTATACCTTGAATCGGGGCAATACGCGGAATTGACAGCGCGGGCGCGTCTCAGTATAATCTGTGCGCGTAACGGCATATGGGCGCCGGCGGCTGGATTGGGGCCCGTTTTCCGAAGCGCACCTTGACGCCTCTCGAACAGCGTGAATCCTAGAGACTACCCGCATTGTGACCGAAGAAATATCCGCTGCAACCAGCCAACCGGATAATGTCGCAGACTTGTGCCCAAAAATGCGGCTGCAGGGTACCGTCAGCAGCCTGGAGATGTTCGGCATTCTCGTTGACGTCGGTATTGGCCGGGATGGATTGGTGCACATCTCCGAACTTGGCGAGACGAAGGGTGGACAGGGGAATGACGCGTTCCAGATTGGACAGGCAGTCACGGTGTGGGTAAAGCAGGTGGAGAAGAAAGCCAATCGTGTGACGCTCACGTTGCAGGAGCCGCTTGCGGTGGAGTGGCACGAGCTGAAGCCCGGCCAGATTCGCTCGGGCAAAGTGGTGCGGCTGGAGAAGTTTGGCGCCTTTGTTGATGTTGGCGCGGAACGCCCCGGACTGGTGCATGTGCGCGAGATCACGACCGGCCGGGTGGCGCACCCGGATGAGGTGGTTACGTTGGGCGAGGAAGTGGAAGCGCAGGTGATCGGGGTCAATCGCAAGAAACGACAGATCGACTTAAGCATGCGGGCGCTGGAGCAGCAGGTCGTGGATGAGGACGAGGACGAAGCGCCGCCCGCTACGGCGATGGAGCTTGCGCTGCGCGCCGCTATGGAAGGTCAGCCCCAGCGGGAGCGCTTAATGCGAACAAAGCGGAAGAAAAAAGGGAGCAATACGCGGGAGAAGTTGTTGCAGCGCACCCTTGAAAACCGTCGCGACGAATGACCGTTGCCTGCTCTGGGGAGGCGGGGTCAATCCCTTAGCTGGGACCCATGCAAAAGGCCAATCACCGACAGCAGGAATATCGCGCCAATGAGTACCGCCGAGACTACGCAATACGGGCAAATCGCCTGCAGGATTTCGATCTCCACGTAGGTTAACCAGCCAGAGAAAACTAGCCCCACCAGCGCCAACCCGAACACTGCCAGCTGCGCCCACTCGGTCAGGGCTGGTCGGCGGGCCCCAAGCCACACCAGAACGCCGATGAGCGCATACATTGCCACTCCGAGCGCCGCTACCGGCACCCCGGCAATTTCAGAATAAACGCTGGCGTTGACTGCCTCGCAATCTCCGACGCCAGCACAAGCTGCCTTTCCGCCGGCAATCTTAATCCAGGTGAGATAGAGCGCATCGATGCTGCCCAGTGCGGCGAGTAGGCCGATGGCGCGCTGTCGGCGGTTCATGTTTTTTTGGCCGTTGGGTCGATGCTCATGGCGGCTGCGCGGCAATTATAGCGGCGCGCCTGCTGAAAGGGCCGCGTCTTCGAGCATAGCGGCGCGCACTGCGCCCGCCAGGGCGACGCTGCCGGTTACCACAATCACGGCCGCAGGAGTGGCCGCCTGTTTTGCCTGTGCGAGTGCGCTCGACAGGTCGGCAGCCGGGGAAGTCGGGAAATCGTACTCCGCCGCTGTTTGAACCAGATCGCGCGGGCGCATGGCGCGCGGCGTCCCGGCGGAGGTCATGATGGCTGTGCTGCAACCGGGGAGAAGTTCCGCGAACATTCCGGCCACGTCTTTGTCGCGCATTGCGCCGAAGACCAGTACCCGTGGCAGGCCGGGAAAAAAGTCTTGCAGCGTCTCTGCCAGCCGCTTGGCCGAGGCGCGGTTGTGCGCACAATCGAGCATCACGGGTGGCTCACCCGGCAAGACCTCGCAGCGCGCCGGCCATTGCACGGTTTTGAGACCCCGGGCAATTGCGCGTTGAGGAATACTCCATCCCTGTTCGCGCAGCTGCTGCACTAACGCTACTGCGACGGCGGCATTTTCCACTTGATGGGTACCTAGGAGTGGCAGCTGATAGTTACATTTATCCTGTGGTCGGGCAGTCGGCCAAAGTGCGAACTGCTGCCCGGCGGCGCTGGACTCTTCACAATTCCATGCCCATGCTGCATCCACATCTATCAGCGGCGCTCTAATAGCGGCCGTTCGCTCACGCAGCACCGATTGGGCTGCGACTGGCTGAGGCGCCACGACAACTGGCACCCCGCACTTAATGATGCCGGCCTTTTCGACTGCGATGGATTCGATAGTATCCCCAAGCAATTCCACATGGTCAAAGCTGATCGGCATGATCGCACACACCGCCGGCGCGACCACATTGGTGGCGTCAAGGCGGCCCCCGAGCCCGACCTCGAGAACGGCAATCTCGACTCCTTGGCGGGCGAACCATTCCAGAGCGAGCGCCGTGCTGATTTCGTAGAAAGTGATGTCCGCAGTGGCTGGAATGTGCGGGCGCAGCTCGGCGATGAGTGCGGCAAGAGAATCATGTGCAATCATTTTCCTGTCAACCCGAATGCGCTCGCGGAAATCCTGCAGGTGGGGGGAAGTGAACAGTCCGGTGCTGTGCCCGGCCGCACGAAGCACCGATTCCACCATAGCAGCCAGCGAACCCTTGCCCTTTGTGCCAGCAATGTGCACGCTGGCGTAACGCCCGTGGGGATTGCCGAGACGCTCCAGCAGCCCGCGCACACGCTCGAGGTTGAAGCGTTCGGGCGCGTATACATCGGCAGGTTTTGCCTCGAAATCGACAAAACTGTATAGGTAATCAAGCGCGGATTGATAGTCCATTGACGCCTATGGCGCGACGGGGGCTTCAGCGTACGGGCGGATTCCCTGCTTGTCCGGAAGCGTGCGCAGCAGTTGCAGCGCGGTTTTCCCGCTGCGAGGGTGGCTCCAGCGTGGCGCAACGTCGGCCAGCGGCCGCAGCACAAATGCGCGCTCGTGCACCCTCGGGTGTGGGATGACGAGGTCGGGGCGCTGCAGCTGGCGTCCATCGTAATCGATGATGTCGATGTCAATCACGCGGGGCCCAAACCGAACCGAGGCTGCTCGACCTAAGTCACGTTCGGTTTTTTTGATGAACGCGAGCAGCTCTTCTGGCGAAAGGCCGACATCGCCGCGCAGCACCATATTGAGAAAGGCGGGCTGTTCGGTAACGTAAAGCGGTTCGGTCTCGTAGATTGGCGAGGTCGCGCCGATGGTCACTCGCGTGGCCAGCGCCTGCCGGGCAGCGCGCAGATGATCGATTCGCTGTCCCAGGTTCGATCCAAGTGCCAGCAACACGGTGGGCACAGGGCGTTATTCGTCCAGCAGAATGACCGGTTCCTGATAGTAACGCACGTTGCGATGGGTCAACTTCTCCGCCAGCATTTTGTTCAGCCACGTGTTTTTCCGCGCCAGCGATTCATCCGAGCGCAGACGGTCGAGACTGACATTAAGATGGAGCACGCGCCCAGGTATCAGGAAGCGAGTGATGCCGGCCGGGAGCACGGTCTTAGTGACGGCCGCATCGAGTACGTCCCGGAGCGCGAACTGGGGAAAGATTATCAACGCGCACAGGTCCGGAGCCTCGGTTCGCAGCATTTCCAGATCGGTGTTGAGGGTGCGTGTGACGCTGCCGAGCTCGGTGTATGCGCCCACGATTTCCTTCAGCGGGGCCAAGGTGTCTGCAGTTTCTGTAGCGGTGCGTGCGAGGAAGCTATTCCCATCGCGAGTGATGAGGCTGCAAAGCGCTGTGCCGCTATCTAATTCCTGTTGCAGCCGGTCGTGCGGGGCTTCTTCCAGCACCACGCCCGAAAGTTCGCGCAGGCGTTCCAGCAGCGCATCTGGTTTTGGGCCGCATACAGCATGGTACCAGGTGTGAAGAACTAGGTCTTCGGATTCGTGTGGTACTAGTTGCACCACAATATGCGGGTAACCAAGGCGCGTGAAAGCGCTGGTGCGCGTGGCACCGTCCAGCACTACATACTTTCCGTCCCACTCGGTCACCACCGGCGGGTTGACAAGGTCCGTGTCGTGCGCCAGCCTATCGGCCAGGTCGGCGACGCGTTCTGGGTCGTAATGTTCGTGAGGGAGAATCTGTTCCACGGGCACCACGCGCAGCGCCAGCGGGTTTCCGCGCCGGTGGCTGCGTATCAGTTCATGCAAACGCTCGACCAGATTAAGAGCGACGTCGCGGCGCACCTCGGAGCGGCTGGCGCCTGCGTGTGGCACTGTCTGCAGGCGGTCGTGCGTCACCGGCAAAGCGCTATCCGATCCCACACGGATTACAGCCCCGGCCAGCTGCTCGTCGGCCAGCGCGTTCTGCACAGCGTCCAAATCTAGTGCATGGTGGTTACCGACGTTGATGAGCACCGCGCTTTCCCGGCAGAGCGCCAGTTCATCTGCGCCGAGTAGCCCTTTCGTCTCTGGAGATTCTGGTAGATGAACACTGATGAAATCGGCTTCGGTCAGCAGGTCGGGCAGGTCGCGCAGCTCCACGCCAACGGTCAGCGCAAGTTCTGGAGTCAATCTCGGCTGGTGCACAAGCACGTGCATATCGAAGGCACGGGCGCGCAGCGCCACCTGGTGCCCGACCCCGCCGAACCCAATGATACCCAGCGTGTGCCCGGCCAGCCCCACCGGCCCGTGGCTATGCGCCTGCGTTAGCAGCGCGCCCATAGTCTGCTCGGCGGCAGCCAAAGTCTGCGGGTCGGGGACGTTGATGACCTCGACGCCCACAGCGCGGGCGGCGCTGACGCTGATGTTGTCGAGCGCTGGCCCGGCTACCCCGATGACCTGCAGGCGGTAGCCATATTCAATGGTGCGGTCGGGCACATATGTCTCGCTATCTACGATGAGCGCATCGTATTCGCCGATGCAATTCTCAAGCTCCTCCGCGGCGAGATTTGGGCGCAGATCAACGTCCGCGTGCTCGCGCAGCTGCGTGACGGCAGCATCATCAAAGCGACATGCGATGAGAACGTGTGGTTTGGCGGCGCTCATGTGGTTTCAGTCTGCCTCCAGCTTGCCCTTATTCTCGTTCATATTTTGCGTTTTGTCACGGGTGCGGCCGGGTTTTCGTTTCAACGGGTACAGACCCCCCAAATGTTATAATCGTGCCCATGGCTGCGCAGCCTGTCTTCCACGTCGGTGCTGTTCCGGTGTTCGGAGATTTGATTCTCGCTCCGATGGCGGGATTCTCCGATTTGCCTTTTCGGTCTATCTGCCGAACGCTGGGCTCGTCTTTGAGCTACACCGAATTCATCAACGTGGACGAGCTGCAAGGGCGGCGCGGCGGCAGCCTGCGCGCCAAGCAGAAGCTGCGCTTCCGCAAGCACGAGCGCCCGGTTGTGTTTCAGCTTTACGGGCATGATGTGGAACGCATTGTGGATACCGCGCAGTGGCTGCAGGATCTCGGCCCCGACATTATCGATATCAACATGGGCTGTTTTGTGAAGAAGATCGCTCAACGGGGAGCTGGCGCTGGAATGATGCGCGACCCGCGCCTGATTACGCGGTTGATGGAACGACTGGTCACGGCTGTGGAGATTCCGGTCAGCGCAAAAATCCGGCTGGGATGGGACGATGACTCTCGCAATTATCTGCAGGTGGCGCGCGCATTGGAGCAGCACGGCGCCGGCCTGGTGGCGATGCACGCGCGTACGCGCGTTCAGGCTTATTCCGGGGACGCCGATTGGGATGCCATCGCGGCGGTGAAGCAAGCGCTTTCGGTGCCGGTGATTGGCAACGGCGATGTGCGCACGCCGGCGGATATCAAGCGCATGAAGGCGCACACCGGCTGTGACGGGGTGATGATTGGCCGCGCCGCAATCGGAAATCCGTGGATTTTCGAGCGCAAAGACCGGCAGCAAGTTTCGCTCCCAGACCGGTTGGCGCTGCTGCGGGAGCACCTGGAGCTGAACTTGGAATTCTATGGGGCGCAAAAGGGGCTGCTGCTTTTCCGGAAGCATGTGGCGCGCTACATCGAGGGTATGCCCGCAGCAGCGCGAGACCTGCGAGTGGCGCTGCTCACCTGCGAGCGCAAGGAAGACTTCGAGGCCTTGCTGTGCCGGCTGGAGGCCGATGAGCGGCTGCGCGCGGCCGCCGGTCAGAAGAGAATGCCCGCCAGTTCGTCGCGGTACTGCCGCGTGAGCGGGTCATCATCGCCCAGCAGCGCGAAAACCCCCAGAATCACTAGTCGCGGCTCGCCTTTGCGAAAACCTTTGTCCTGACGCAGTACCTCCAAGAGGCCATCCATCGCGGCGGCGTGCTGGCCGCGTGCCAGCAACCGCGCCGATTGCCAGTATTGCGCCTCGAGCATGTCGACTTCGTCAACATCGTTGCCGTTGCCGCACTCAACTTCCGCGAGTAATTTTGCCAGTGGCTGCAATTGCTGCGCGGCGACAATCTCGGAACTGGCCGGAAAATCCTCGATAAACGCGAGCGCCGCATCTCCCTTACCTTGGGCGATGAGCGCGCGCACCAGCCCAAGCGTGGCAGCTGGGTTGTGTGGCTGGCTGTCCAACGCCACGCGTAACCGCTCCTCTGCCTGCTCCCAGTGGCGTGTCGCCAGCAGGCTGGCAGCCTCGCTGAGAACTGTGTCGGCTTCGCCGGGGGCAACTCGCTGGATGAAATCGCGCACACTGCGCTCCGGGGCGGCGCCGGTGAACTGGGCGATGACCTCCCCGTTCTGATAAGCCTTGACCGCCGGGATGCCTTGTACGCCGAAGCGCACGGCCAGGCCCGGGTTCTCGTCCACGTTGACCTTCGCCAGCAAAAAGGCGCCGCCGCGTTCCTGCGCCAGCCCCTCAAGCACAGGGCCGAGGGTGCGGCAGGGGCCGCACCACGGTGCCCAGAAATCGACAATTACCGGCTTCTCATACGAACGGTTGACCACGTCGGATTCAAAGGTAGCTTCTGCTGTGTCAAAGATGAATTCAGAAATTGTCACGATAGACTTTTCCTATCTCGACGCGCATTGTACCATTGCGGTGGCCGGCCCGCTGTTGTAGCATTAATTTCTAAGCGAACGTTAACAGAGTAGAGCCGGTCAGGCTTTGCCGGGGGCAGCTGCGCTCATTCGGCTATAATCAATCTGCATCCGGCGTGAAAGGGAACAATGAGTATGAACGCATGAGGATATTGGTTACCGGGGCGGCCGGGTTTATCGGCTCGCATCTCGCGGAGCGCCTAGCGGGAGAAGGGCATGATGTGCGTGCTTTGGACTGCCTGACTGACAATTACGCGCCTGCGCTGAAGGAGTTGAATATTCTCGCCCTTCGCGGCGCCGGGTGTGCATTTTTCCGCCGCGATCTGGCGCAGGATGCGCTGCTCGACCTACTGCAGGACGTCGAGGCCATTTACCATCTGGCGGCACAGCCCGGTCTTTCCGCTGTCGTGCCGTTTGAGGCCTATGTGCGCAACAACATTATGGCCACGCATCGTCTGCTGCAGGCTGCTGCAGAGACGCCCGCGCTGCAGGCGTTCATCCACATTTCCACATCCTCGGTGTACGGCGCAAGGGCTACCGGCGATGAAACCGCGGAACCGAAACCGACTTCGTATTATGGCGTGACCAAGCTGGCAGCCGAGCAACTAGTGATGGCTGCCAGCCGCGAGCACGGGTTGCCCGCTTGCTCTCTGCGTTTGTTTTCGGTTTACGGCCCGCGCGAGCGCCCGGAAAAGCTCTATCCGCGTCTGATAGACTGCCTGCTTGAGGAGCGAGAGTTTCCGCTATTTGAGGGCAGCGAGGAGCACTACCGCAGCTACACCTACGTAGGCGATATCGTCGCGGGCATGCTTGCGGTGCTTGAGAACATGCCGCGCTGCCGGGGAGAGATATTTAATATTGGCGCTGACACGGCCATTACCACCGGCGAGGGCATGCGCATCGTGGAGGAGCTGGTGGGGCGGAAGGCGAAAATCGCGCTGCAGCCGCGGCGCGCAGGCGACCAGTTGGAGACGCGTGCGAACATCGAGAAAGCGCACCGGGTGCTCGGGTACAAACCGACTACCGGCGCCTGCGAGGGACTTGCGCGCGAAGTAGCCTGGTACCGCGAACATGTCCTCGGTAAAGTGGAAGTGTAGTTCCCGGTCTCCGGAAGCAATCGGGAGAGTTCGTGTACGCTGAAATCCTTCCCAATGTTCCCCGACTGAAAACCACGTTTCATTACCGCGTCCCGGATGCGCTGCGGGATCGGCTGCGGGCAGGCCATCTCGTGTTGGTTTCTTTTGGAAAACAACGCATGCAGGGGATTGTGGTTGCTCTGGAAAGCGAGCCCCCGGCCGACATCACCGAATTCAAACCCATTGAGTCTTTGCTTGACCCGGAGCCGGTGCTGACCCGGAATCAATTAGATCTGGCGTACTGGCTGGCGCACCGTTATTTCACTACTTTGATTGATTGCATCGCGCTGATGCTGCCGCCCGGACTGAGCCAGCGCGCGGATATTCGCTATGAGCTGCTCGCTGAAGAATTCTCCCCGCAGACGAAAGCGCAACGCAATATAGTGCGGTTGCTTTCGGCGCGCGGCGCGCTGCTGGGGCGGCAATTGGGGCGGGCACTGCCGCGCCGTAACTGGCGGGCCGTGGCGGACCGGTTGGCGCGCAAAGGCGTGCTGCGCAAAACCGCGGTGCTAGCGCCGCCGGCGGTCAGGCCAAAGCATGTGCGTACGGTGCGGCTGACAGCGTCGCCGGAGCGAATCGAGGCTGCCAAGACCGAGTTTGTTCGCCGCTCGGTGCCCGTTGAGATTCTCGAGTATCTCATCGGGCTCTGGCCGGGCGAACCAGCGCTGGATGACTTGCTCCATTTTGTGGGTTGCCAGCGCAGGCACGTGAGTGATTTGAGCCGGCGCGGCTGGCTGACGCTCGCATCGAGGCAGCAGCTGTTGGTGAAAACTGTCTCTGATGATGTGCTGCGCCGTTGGCTGCAGAAACGCGAGCGCGCCGCCCCGCGCCAGTCTCAGGTGGTGCGGGCGCTTCTCGGCAGCCGGAGCTTTATGCCCATGGCGGAAATCCCGCCGGCCTCGGCGGGGGTGCTGGAGGCATTGAAATCGCAAGATTTGCTGCGTGTTTCGGTCAACCCGGAGCGCGTGCAACTGCAAATAAACCCGGCGCAGGCCAAAGCTGAGGTAACGCGGTTGCGGAAACCGGACGCGAAAACGCGTGTGCTGCAGTTCATGCGGGCGCAGAGTGGTGAGCCGGTGGCTGTCGGGCGGGTTTATGCGCAGACCGGCGCCCGGCTGGCTGACCTGACCGCGCTTGGCCAGCGCGGTCTGCTTGCGCTTGCGGAGACCGAGATTATTCGCGATTCGCTCAGGCATTTGGATTTCGTACCGACAGAACCGCCCATGCTTGTAGAGGGCCAGCGGCGGGCGTGGCGCGCGCTGCAGCAGGCCTTCGACGAGCCTGAACCAAAGGCGTTTCTGCTGCACGGAGTGACCGGCGCGGGCAAAACAGAGATCTACATGCGCGCAGTGGCAGCGGCATTGCGGCGCGGCAAACAGGCCATCGTGCTGGTGCCCGAAATCGCGCTTACCCCGCAGACGGTGCGCCGCTTTTTCGCGCGCTTCCCCGGGCGCGTGGGGCTGTTGCACAGTCAGCTTTCTGTCGGCGAGCGTTACGACACCTGGCGCCGTGCGCGCTGCGGGGATCTTGATGTGCTAGTGGGCGCGCGCTCGGCGCTGTTCGCGCCGCTGCCGCGCATCGGAGTGATTGCCGTCGACGAGGAACACGAGGAGGCTTACCGGCAGGACCCGCCGGTGCAACCGCCACATTACAACGCCCGCGATGTGGCCGTGGAATACGCCCGCCGGCTGGGAGCAGTTTGCATCCTGGGGAGCGCCACGCCGGATCTGGTCAGCGCCGAGCGGGCAAAACGGGGCGAATACCAGTTGCTTACTTTGCCGGAGCGCATCATGGGTCACGCTGAGCGCATCTCCGGGCAGGCCGGACGGCTGCAGGTGCGCAGCAGATATCGACCGGTTGTCGGGGCGCAGTCGCCGGCCCAGTTCATCCCGATGCCGCGCGTGCGGGTTGTGGACATGCGCCACGAGCTGCGCGCGGGAAATCGCTCCATGTTCAGCCGGGCTTTGCAGCGTGCGTTGAATAAGGCGCTCAAACGCGAGCAGCAGGCCATTCTCTTCCTCAACCGGCGCGGGCATGCCACTTACGTTTTTTGCCGCGATTGTGGCCACACTCTGGAGTGCCCGCGCTGTGGCATCCCTTTCACCTATCATCGCACCCCCAATGAGCTGATATGCCATCATTGCAACCGGCGTCACTCCCCGGTCACGCGCTGCCCGCAGTGCGGCGGGAGGCGCATTAAGCATTTCGGCGTGGGCACCGAGGCGGTGCAGGCGGAGGTGCACCGTTGCTTTCCCGCGGCGCGCACGCTGCGCTGGGATTGGGACGTGACCCGTCGGCGCGGGGCACACGAGCAGATTCTGCGTCGCTTCAGCGAGAGAGAGGCCGATGTGCTCATCGGCACGCAGATGATTGCAAAGGGTTTGGACCTGCCGCTGGTGACCCTGGTCGGGGCAATCTCGTGCGACGTCGGCCTTTCGCTTCCCGATTACCGCGCAGCCGAGCGCACTTTTCAGGTGCTCACTCAGGTGGCCGGCCGCGCCGGACGCGGGCTGCTCGGCGGGCAGGCGCTGCTGCAAACCTATATGCCGGAGCATCATGCCATTCAGGCCGCGGCGGCGCATGACTACGCAGCCTTCTTCGAACACGAAATCGAATTGCGCAAGCAGCACGGGTACCCGCCCTTTGGGAAATTGGCGCGCCTGATTGGACGTGACCCCAGTCTTGCTCGCGTCGAGGCGGACGCGCAAAAAGTAGCGGCGCAGCTGCGCGCCCGTATCCGCGCCGAGCGCGCCAATAGCACGGACATCATCGGCCCGGCGCCGTGTTTCTTTGGGCGGGTGGCTCGGCAGCACCGTTGGCAGGTGGTGCTGCGCGGGCCGGATCCGGCCGCGCTGCTGAACATCGAGGCGCCAGCCGGATGGCGGGTCGAGCTCGATCCACTCAGTTTGCTCTGAGCTATCGGACGCCGCTTCAAATGGTGGATTGTTGCGGAGCGGTCTTAATGTTAAACTGAATGGGCATGAAAACGCTGCTGGGCGACGTGCTGGCGAAGCCCGGGGTGGAGCGCGTGCGCAAGAACCATGGTCTGGAGCACGCCACCATCCATGTGCTTGGCGAACGTGCGCGGCGCGGTGGAATGGCGGGCCGCTCGGACCGTCACGGCTTTACGCTGTACGGTGACGTGCCCACAGAAGTGCTTGCAGACGCGTGCGAATGGGCGTTGCAGCGCCTGCGCGCCGGGGAACGCGGGCTGGCCATTCACCCTTATTGTGGTACCAACTTCGTCACCGCTGGCGTGCTCTCTAGCGTGGTGGCGGCGCTGGCGTTGCTGGGCGCGGGCCGCGGCTGGCGCGCGCGCCTTGCGCGGCTGCCGCGGCTGATAAGCCTGATGACGGCAGCGCTCATTCTAGCGCAACCTCTTGGTCTGGCAATTCAGCGTGATGTGACCACCAGCGGTGATCCCGGTGGCCTGCAGATTGTCTCAATCAAACGCCGCCGCATCGGCGCGCTTACCTTTCATCGCGTAGAGACGCGCGGGTGAGATGAGCGCGCTTCCGCCGGTGACGCTGCTGTATGGTGACGATGAATTCGCCATCGCGGAACAGGTTAAGGAACTTAAGTGCGCTCTTGGCGCGGACGAGAATGCCGCGATGAACGTGACTGAATTCGAGGCGCGTGGGCTCTCGTTCGCGCAGTTCCGCTCGGTGTGCGAGTCGGCCCCGTTTCTGTGCCCGCAACGTCTGGTGATTCTTGCTGACCTTTTGGCGCACGGGAAAAACGACGCGCTGCCCGGGGACGCACCGAAAGACTTGCTCACCGCCCTAATTGAATACCTACCCGCCTTGCCTGCCTTCACCGCGCTGCTGATGCTGGGGCACAGGAAGATTCCGAAGAACAGCCGTCTGCTGAAAGTGGTGCGGGCCATGGAGGGCGCGGTGGTGCGCGAGTGCACGCTTCCGGAGCATAGAGACCTTCCGCGCTGGATAAGAGAGCGCGCCGACCGCGCTGGTGGAGATTTCTCGGCCGCGGGCGCGCAGGAGTTGGCCGCGGCCGGAGTAGACAACCCGCGCGCGCTGCAGTCTGAGATTGAAAAACTACTGGCATACGTCAATTGGGAGCGGCCGGTCATGGCGGAGGATGTGCGCCGCATGGTGCCGGCGGCGGGGCAGGCGGATATTTTCCGGCTGGTGGATTCGCTCGGCGAGCGCGATTCGCGCCAGGCGATGGCCCAATTGCACCGCCTGCTTGGGTCCGGGGACCGCGATGCCATGGGCGTCTTCGGAATGGTGGTGCGCCAGTACCGGTTGCTGCTGCAGGCGAAGGAGATTCTGGAGCTAGGCAGCAGCAGCGGCGACGTGAAAGCGTGCCTAGGACTGCCACGATTTGTGGCCGAAAAAATCAGCGCGCAATCGCGGCGTTATAGTTTGGGTGCGCTGGAGCGAATCTATCGGCACTTGCTGGCAATGGATACAGCTATGAAATCTGGCAGCGATGGCCAGGTGGTTTTGGACGTGATGGTGGCGGGTCTGACGGTTTGATCGACATGATATGAGTAGACCGATTACGGGAGGCAATCATGAGCGTACAACCGCTAACATGGGATGACTTCGAGGAAGCGCAGCAGCAGGGACCGGAGCCGACGGTGCTGTCCGGCTGGCGACTCTGGTCTGCGCGGGTGCTGTGGGCGCTGGTGATGCTGGTCACGGTTGGTCTCTTTGCGGCGAGCATTAAACCTTATTTCGATTTCGTTCTTTTCTTTCCGAAATTCTGGTTCAGTTCGCCCGATTACGCCCCGGCGCTGGAGCAACTCAGCCTGACGGCGGGTTTCTACCATGGCTACCTAATTGCGCTGCAGGTACTGCAAGTGCTGGTGTGTCTGGTCATCGCCGCGCTGATTTTCAAGAACAAATCGGACGACTGGCTGGCGCTGTTTGTCTCGTTGACGCTGGTGGCATACGCGGCCAGTCAGGGCGACCAGATTGGCGCGCTGCTGATGAACGCGCCCGAGCTGCGTTACGCCGGCGCTGCCCTCGCTGGCGCTGGCCGAAACAGCCTTGCTGTTGTTGCTCTATTTCTTCCCCGACGGCGATTGCAGCCCGAATTGGACAATACCGCTGGCGTGGATATGGGTGCTCTGGCAAGCCTCCAATCTGGTTTACGAGGCCTCGCCGCTGAACCCCGCCCTCTGGCCAACACTGGCCCGCAATCTGGTGATGTTGGCGTGGTTCAGCACCGGACTTTTTGCGCAAATATGGAGTTACGTCAAAGAGTTTTCACCCGTTGAAAGGCAGCAGACCAAGTGGGTGCTCTTCGGTTTCGTGCTCTCGGTTGTCGGGATGTACGTGCCCGGGGTGCTGAAAGGTCTCATACCGGCGCTGGGCAGCCCTGGGCTGGGGGCGGTGGTGTATGACATCGCCATCGTGGAAGGGTTCGCGCGGCTGGCGTTTCTGTTAATCCCGGTGGCGCTGATGGTCTCGATTATGCGCTTCGGCCTGTGGGAAGTGGATTCTCTCATCAATCGCGGCTTGGTTTATGGAGTGCTTACCATCGTGATGGTAGTCCTGTTTGAACTGTTTTCAGGCCTGATTGAGAACCTCACCGAGCTGATTGTGGCCGAGCCACCCGGGATCATCGAGGCCATCACCGCGCTGGCGATTGGCGCGCTGATCCAACCGGTGCAAGACAAAGTGCAGGACTTTGTGGACACGCGCTTCTACGCAGCAAAGGTTGATTTGGGCAATGCTATCAAGACGTTCTCTGACCAGATCCGCGATGTGATTGACCGGCAGGAATTGCTGCGACTGCTGCTTGACCGCACCATCGAGCTGCTGCAGATCGGTCACGGCGCGGTTTATGTGCGCGGTGCGGACCGCGCCATGACCGTGGCTGAGAGCGAAAACATCGCCGACGAACGCTTCAAATCCATCCCGCTCAGCGCGGAGGTCTTCGCGGAACTGGAGCGCGGAGACCCGGTCTTCGAGGGCGATGAGACTTTTCAGACGCTGCACCTCGGTACGCGTCAGACTTTTCAAATGCTTGTGCCACTTACGGTTGTGCGCGAGGACGCGCGCGAACTTGCCGGCGTGCTTGCCCTGGGCCCACGCCTTTCGGGAATGGGTTATTTGCGCGAGGATGAAACGCTGATGACCACGCTGGTGGAATCAGTCTCGCGGGCGCTGCGCGTGGCTGAATTGATTGAGCAGACGCGGAGGTACGCACAGGCACCGACTTAGCAGCCTCGGCCTACGCGCGCATCGCTGCGATAAAAACGAAACGCCCCGATCGATACATCGGTCGGGGCGTTTTCCATTACCGTAGCGGTTAACGAGCGACCGCAGCGAAGCGCTAGGTCAGGCCACTTATGCCAGATGCAGCGGCAGCGTCCTCGCTAGCGTTGTCCTCGTCGTCCTCATCGTCATGGTCCATATGCTCGCCGTCGCCCTCTGGCTCGTCGTCCCAGTCGGCATCCTCGTCTTCGCCGTGGTCATCATCCCAGTCTTCCTCAGGCGGATGGTCCCCGGGGCTGCCTTCGCCTTCGGGCGGTGGACCTTCGGGCGGTGGACCTTCGGGCGGTGGGCCTTCGGGCGGAGTGCCATACTCGCCGCCCATGTCGCCGTACTCGCCACCATACTCGCCGTCCATCTCGCCATACTCACCGCCGTACTCACCTCCGGGGCTGCCATGCTCGCCGTACTCACCAGCTTCAGGCTCACCATGGAATGTATGTTCTGCGTCTTGATAACCGCCTTCCGGGCCGCCATACTCGCCACCGTGGTCACCGTGCTCGCCATCCCCGGTTGCGCGGTGGTCGTCACCATATCCCTCGTATCCGTCCGGGCCGTAGTCGTCACTGTAATCTTCGGATCCATCTGCCCCGCCGGAGACTATCTGCCCTTCGCCGCCATGTTCATCACCCGGCGCGTGGTCGGTCCGAGATGCATCGGATTCTGCGTCCCATTGGGTAACTTCCTCGGCGCTGGCATCGGGGGGCGGGTCGCCCTCCCAGCGGGTGTCCTCTTCGGTCATACCGCCACCGCCCTCGTCGTGGTGCTCTTCTTCGTGGTGCTCTTCGCCGCCACCGCCCTCGTCGTGGTGCTCTTCTTCGTGGTGCTCTTCGCCGCCACCGCCCTCGTC
>Ga0187833_10000128_pt1 | contig 82236 bp, 87 predicted proteins | sample ETNtaG_37_FD_167968 | JGI IMG/M metagenome (GOLD analysis project Ga0187833, IMG submission 167968) | Marine microbial and viral communities from oxygen minimum zone, Eastern Pacific Ocean - ETNP2014_SV_400_PacBio MetaG (Illumina Assembly) | ecosystem: Environmental > Aquatic > Marine > Hypoxic... | reverse complement strand
AGAATGTATTTGAGAGGCTGAAGACTGTTCCTGCGAGAGTTAAGCCTTGGCCTGGTGTGTAACTTGTTCCCGTGTTCTGATCAGTTGCCCATGTGAGTTGTCCTGCACTGTCAGTTGCAAGAACTTTGCCTGAGGCAGCTCCGTCACCATATGGGAATGTGTAAGTAACGCCGTTGATTCTGAGTGTTGATCCGAGGGTTACTGCTCCCTGCAAAGATGAAGCGCCTTGAACTGAAAGTGTTCCGGAGCCTGCAATATTTGAAGAAGCTGATAATGTACCTGTAATTGCTGTGTTGTTGTTTAGATACGTGAGACCGTCGACAGATAAAGCTCCGGATGAAGTCAGAAGGTCCTGAGCATGGAGTGTTAATCCTGACGATGTTCCTGTGATTTCGAGTGATGTTCCAGAGAATGTATTACTTAAACTGAAGACTGAACCTGCCAATGTTAAACCTTGACCTTCAGCATATGCAGTTCCTCCAGCATCATTCGCCCAAGAAAGAACCCCTGCTCCATCTGTCTTTATAATTTGATTCGCAGAACCATCCACTGTTGGAAGGCTGTAAACTCCTCTGACTGTAATGCCTGCTCCTGAAATCGTTCCGGCCACATCAAGCGCTGTCTCCGCAGATGATTGACCGATCCCAACATTTCCCAAAATGTAAGAGTCCGCTCCCGCCATTACATTCAAAGCGGCCCCAGAAATCGTGCCTCTGGATTCTGCATTACCATCAACTATCAGATTCCCCGAGGAAGCCAAAGTGTCCTGAGCAAATATCACACTTCCGGATACAGTTCCCACGACTTCCAGCTTGGCTGTGGGAGTTGAAGTTCCTATTCCAAGAAGTCCTGTGACTCCGCTATACATATTAATCCCGCTTATTGTCCAATCACTGTCACCAACGGTTTGAGTGATAGTAGTGGTTGTTGTTGTAGTTGTTGAACTTGAGCCTCCTCCCCCACCACCTCCGTACCTCCTCCTTCCTTCTGGAGCAGATCCATGCCCCTCTCCTCCTGGAGAACGCCCCGGTCCCATTTGCGGATTTCCAGAGGAATATCTTGGCTCTGCCCATTGCGGCCTCCCGTTCTTGTACACAATGACCTCACCCTCTCGCCCCTCTCCCAGCATCTTCCAGATATCCACTTCGCTTGCAACCGTATGGATTTCTTTGATGACTGTCTCTTTGGTCGCAGCTCCATGTGATTGACGTTCGATGTCCGGCGTCCAGCCTTCGCCTTCTTGGCTACGGCCGGCAGGCTGACGTCCGAGCAATTCACTCCACATTCTGCTAAGTCTATAGTCTAATCTTCCCTGAACGCGATCTTCGAGTGAGCTTAAATCCGGAGCTACTTGAGCCTCGACTGAAATACGATGAGTGCCCTCGGGTGAAATTTTATTCTGCTTTGCAAAGAGCATCCTCTTCTCACCTTTAGACGAAACAGTTTCCACCTTGGTCATCCTGGAAACCGGCTCGGCAATTAGCTCATCTCTGTCGTCCTCCACTTCAACTGATCCTCGAATGTTGCCTGTCAAAAACCTGAGCTCCGATTTGGGACCGGCAATGTCGGACCCGATCAAAAGAAGCAACAAGCATACGAGTCCGACGACTGCAGTCCTAAGCATCCACGGCTTACCCGGAACTTGAACTTCCTTCTCCACTTGTGATGCCTCGACCAAAACAAGCGAAGGCAGCTCTCGGTTCTCCTTGATCACCCTAGCGACCTGCGCGCGGGAGTACCCGGCGGTTACCTGAAGGTACTGTCTGACCACTCCCTTGTCTTCCCGAGAGAGCCTCTCGTACCCCACTAACTCGAGCACCTCTCCGATATACTTTTGCCTCTCCTCACGACCCCAAATTACTGGCGAACTGTCACCCTCCAATCTGAGGAATTCTTGCATTTCTGTAACCGAATTAAGTGGGTGTTTTTGTTCGTCCATCGAATAGTATATTTGTTTATTTTTTTTAACTTTTGAGCCTCGCGAGCCTTAGGCTCATATTACTATTATTTTATCACAAAATGGGGTTTTACTCAATAATTTAGTTATGCGTAAAACTGGCTTTTTGATGCACTTTATTAGTTCCCCTCTCCCTCCAGGGAGAGGGGCTAGGGGTGAGGGTGTGTCACATGCTAGGATAGAGACACCAACCTTAATTCAATGTTTTCCCCACTACCTAATGATAACTCCCGAAGCTCTCAAACCATTCCTAAATACAGCCCTGGAAAAGACCAATTTTACCGATCTTGGAGAACGTTATCAGGGCAAAGTTCGAGACGTTTATAAGCAGGCCGAGAACAAGAGGACCATCTTAATTGCGACTGACAGACAGTCCGCTTTCGACATCAGCTGGACTACCATCCCTCTGAAAGGACAGGTCTTAAGCCAGCTCGCCGCATGGTGGTTCGATGAGATTTCTGACGTGATGCCGAACCACATTATCTCGGTTCCTGATCAGAATGTTACAGTGGTAAAAGACCTCCGGATCATCCAAGTTGAGATAGTTGTTCGAGCATACTTGACGGGTTCCACCAAGACTTCGGCATGGGTAAATTACAACAATGGAGTCAGGAGCTTTTGCGGGAACATCCTCCCCGAAGGCATGGTCAAAAATCAGCCCTTTGCTGACATAATAATCACCCCCACAACCAAGTCCAAGAATGACGAGTCTATTGATCCCAAAGGCATCATCGAACAGGGCCTGGCAACCAAGAAACAGTGGGATGAGATCACAGAGAATGCCTTTGCAGTATTCAGAAAGGGCCAGCGCATTGCAGATGAGCATGGGCTTATTCTGGTAGATACTAAGTATGAGATGGGAGTTGATGAGAATGGAACGATTACTCTGGCTGACGAGGTTCACACGCCAGATTCGTCCAGATATTGGGTGAAAGAAACATACGAAGAGAGATTCAATAAAGGCGAAGAGCCTGAGTCTCTTGATAAAGAATTCTTCCGTCTTTGGGTCCGAGCCCAAGGCTTTGAGTATGAGGATAAGAGCACATGGCCGGAAATTACAGATGATGTGAGGACAATGCTCGCCAGCAAATACATCGATCTGTACGAAAGAATGACAGGCATTACGTTTACACTCCCCGAGGATCCTGATGTAATTGGAAGAATGGAAAGGAATTTGAAGCCATTTATGGTAGGAGTGGCAGCTTAGCCTGATTGACAACAGTTGATTTGAATGTTAAGGTTTCTGTACAAAGATTCCCCTAGTTATTAGAGGCTACAAAGAAAAAGGCTTTAAACAAGTTTGGGACCTGCACGAGAGAGCACTGATAGACGCTGGTGCTTTTTTGCTAGGCCACGGCGAGTGGGACGAAGACCTAAAGAATATTTTTGAGGTTTACATAAATAATCATGGAGCATTTCTAATAGCCGAACATGATGACAAAATTATCGGCATGGGTGCTCTTAAGCGCGTGTCTGACCAAATTGCTGAAGTTAAAAGAATGCGTGTATCGCCCGAACATCAGGGACGAGGCTTAGGAACCAAGCTTCTCAAATTTATTGAAAAAAAGGCTGAAGAACTTGGTTACAAAGAACTGATTCTAGACACAAGCGACCGTCAGAAAGCTGCAATTCATATTTATAAGAAACATGGATATAAGGAATACAAACGCGGATTCCTTGGGGGCTGGGAAGCCATTTATATGAAGAAAACTATTTAATTATCAGACATTTTATCATTAAATCAGTTGCGCAACTGTATTACTGATAAATACAACAAATAATCTGACTATTTAAGCAACTCCCACCCACGATCCACACCATATTCATTTACAAAACCTGAGGGTACTTCGAGCGCAAACATAGCTTGTCCGTCAGATTCATAAAATCTGCATGGATCTTTTTCGCATGGAAGCATTGTCTCGGCTGATACGAACTTGCCGTTTACGTCAAAGAAAAGAATATCAAGAGGAACGAATGTATTCTTCATCCAAAAAGATAGCTTGTAAGGAGTTTCGAAAGTAAACAACATTCCATGGCCGTCTTTGAGTTCTTTTCTTCCCATCAGACCCTTCTTTTTCTCTTTCTCTGTTTCTACCATTTCTGCAACTACTCTGACCTTTTCTCCTGACGGAGATTTAAGCGTAACTTCCTGCAATCTAAATCCATAAGGACTGAAAATTCTCTCCTCAACACACGCAGTGATTACTACTGCAAGAATTACAAACAATGTAAATTTTCCCAGAGCCTTAATTGTTAATTGTCCATTGTCCATTGTCAATTTCTCAGTGAAGCAATCGCAGCCTCACGATCATCAGCTCCAAAGATAAAGCTTCCCGAAACCAAGTTATTGGCCCCTGCCTCAATACACTTAGGCGCCGTCTGATCGTCAACTCCCCCATCCATTTGAATCATTAAATCAGGATGCTTTGCACGTGCCTTTATGACTTTATCCAGCACATCATCAATAAAAGCTTGTCCACCAAATCCCGGATGAACAGACATCACCAAAAGAAGATCAACCTGATCGATAACATCATCAACTTCGCTTAACTGCGTCTGAGGATTTATTGCTATTCCTGCAGTTGCTCCTCCTGATTTAATGGCTTCTATTAGGGCCTTTCTTTGATCACTTTTTTTGACCGCTTCTGCATGGAATGTAATATGTTTAGCTCCTGCTTTCAAAAATTCTTCCACTCTGTCTGCAGGATTTTCGACCATCAGATGAACATCAATTTTAAGTTCAGTATCTATATCTTCTACAACAGGTGCACCGAAACTTAGATTATCAACAAAATGGCCATCCATAACGTCCACCTGAATCCAATCAGCAAATGGTTCAATACTTTTTATTTCCTCCTGCAGATTATTGAAATCGGCTGCAAGGATGGATGGCGCGATGATAACTTTTAAATCACTCATAAATTAGTTTCCAAGTCATCAACTCTTCTCTGATGCCTACCTCCTTCAAAATCCGTTGTCAAAAACACACCAACCATTTTCCTGGCTCTTCCGGCCGGCACCATCCTGCCTCCAAGGCTCATAACATTGGCATTGTTGTGCTTTCTGCACATCTGGGCATCTTTGACTGTGCAGCAACGAGCTGAGCGAATGCCTTTAACTTTATTTGCAGCAATGGACTCTCCGATCCCACTTCCACCGAAAACAACCCCTGGAACTCCTTCATCCAAAACAGCTCCACAGCCTTTTCTGATAATTGCTGGATAATCGCAAGACTCATCCGAAAATGTTCCAACATCGATTACATCAATGCCTTTCTTGGCTAAATGAGCCTTGATTGATTCTTTGAGTTTGAAACCTGCATGATCCGTTGCTAAAACGACTTTTGAAGGAAGGTCCATGAATGAATAATACCATGCTGTAGTGGCACTGTCAGTAGGGGCACAGCATGCTGTGCCCCTACAGTACCCATATCCATGCCACTACAGATAAAACCTGATACAATCGATCCATATGGATCGTAAATTACTAATCGCCGCAAACTGGAAAATGAATCCCGCTCCTGATGGAGCATTTGCTCAGGATTCTCCATATAAGACCCATAGCGCTGTTGATGTGTATATATTTCCAACTTCTTTGGATCTGCCTGCTTCAATTGAGTCTGGAATAATAACCGGTGCGCAATTCGGACGAGCTGAGGAGACAGGTGCTTTTACAGGCGATGTTAGTATGCAAATGATAAAGGAGGCGGGATGTATCGCAGTCCTATGCGGCCATTCGGACAGAAGAGCGTTTCACGGTGAATCTAATGAAGATGTTGCAGCACAAGCAATTGCAGCTCTGGAAGCAGGGTTGCATCCAATAGTTTGCTTTGGGGAAACCGAAGAGGAACACGATAGCGGAAAAACTGAGAAGGTAATCGAAGCTCAACTAAAACCGCTCCCGACTGAATCGGATATCATTCTAGCTTATGAACCAATCTGGGCAATATCCAGAGGTGATCCGAATAAGCCCGCGGCAACATCCGAGGATGCTCAGGAAATGCATGCTTTTATTCGATCCCAGTTACCGGAGGATAAACGTGAATCAACTAGAATACTTTATGGAGGCTCAATGAAGCCGGAAAATGCAGAAGAACTTTTATCTCAACCTGATATTGATGGAGGATTGGTTGGAGGGGCTTCGCTAAAACCTGATGACTTTAGAAAAATTGTAGAGATTGCAATTAAATCAACAATTGACAATTGACACGCTCATCCCGCATTCGCGGGATTCGCTTTTAACAATTGACAACTTCATTATCCCCGATAACAAATAGTCAATTGTTAATTGTCAAAAGGGCGCGAAGCGCCCGTGTCAACTGTTAATTGTCTCCCTCCACAACACCACAGTAAACACTACCACGAACGACACCACTCCCTGCCATACAATCAACATAAGAATATGGCCCAAGGCTCTGCTTGAATCAATTACTGTTTCGAGAAGTGCCACCGCAAGCACTATGCATACAAAAAGCAATAAGTAATTCTTAAATGCAACAGTCCATTTGCCTTTGGTCTTTTCGTAACTTTCACTAACACTTTTTATGACTCCTTTCTTTTGGGTCAGGAATATGATGCATGAGAATACAAGTCTGGGAAGTAGTATTACTGCTGGTATAACTCCTACTACCGGGATCCATATAAATGATCTGATAATCACCCATAACGAAACGCCCAGCATTTGTACCAACCTTATTAAAGAAAGCCAGAAAGCCTCTAATGCATCTTTTTCCAATCCCAAAGCCAAAATTAAGAAATACGTTTTACTTAATACAAATACAATGAAACCCAAAAGGGAAAATATAAATAGAGCAGGGATTAGCTTTAGTCCAATAGCAACGCTTTGCGATCTAAAGAATTCTTCCCTATCCGTCTCCTGCATCTGATCTATTGCATCAGTAGCTCTTTGCGTTTCCGTCAAAAAATCTGTGAATGCTTCCTCATCACCTTTGCGCATACGTTCATCCAAAGCTTTATATCGATCATTGGATATTCCAATGGTCAGCAAAGATTCTCGAATGATCCTACTAGACTGTTGTTTATGTGCTCCATCTACCAAAAGATATAGCGGAACAAAAACTATAGTCCCAAGCATCAGAGGAATTAGAATTCCCGTCCAGATTTTGCCTGACTTTTTTAGCAAACTTATGAAATCCAACATAAGAGTATTTTAAACCTGAGGAGTCTCGTGTGATGCCACAGGCACGGGAGTTCCAATTTGACCAGCGTAAATTACAGTAAATGCAGACCAGAACGCTACAAACAGATTGCTGGCTACGCTATTTAGGAAAGGTGCAACTGGTCCTGTAACTACAAAAACAGAAGCTACAATCGCCATTGTAACAAACGTTATAATAATCAGCCCAATGTAATTTAGAACAATGCCTACCCACTTACCCTTGGTCCTTTCAATACAAATACGGACGCTTTCTCTGATCCCTTTTTTCTCTTTCACGAAGATCACTCCCGCAAAAATAAATCTTGGGAAGTAATAGAATGCAAATATTATTCCTACGAAAGGAATCCAAGCAAACGACCTAAGCATTGCCCATATTCCCAAGCCTAACAAAGGCAAAAATAGCTGCAACGCTCGTTTGAATCCTTTTCCAAAACTTGAAATCTTTTCGATCGGCAAAACAAGAAAATACGCATTGGTCATTAATATGATTATCATCATGATGACCGTCATCAAACCCATAGTTCCAATTAGTTGGGGTGTAAATAAAAGAGCTGCAGGATTGGCAATTCCAACTTGACCGTCTTTTCCTACCATTCCAAGTTCACCCATCGCTTTATTAATAGCTTCCGTATCGCCTTCCTCTATTTTCCCTGAGAGGTCTTCTAATTTTGTTCCCACATCTTCCAAGCTACCAACCGGCAGACCCACGCTCGATTTAACTCCAATCTGCACTGCTGTGGTTAACAAAGCAAAAACAACAGCACCGATTAATACCGGGACCTTAAACTTAACACAGAAGCCAAATGCTTCCTTCAGCCTCGCTGTGAATTCATTCATATAAAAGGGGGAATATTGCTGACAATTGTATAACTCATGGCTGAAATAGGCAATTGGAGAATGACCTCACCCCCAAACCCCCTCTCCTCTGCGGAGGAGAGGGGGCTTATAAAGAAATGTTCCTTTATTCCCCCTTCTCCTGTTTACAGGAGAAGGGGGCTAGGGGGATGAGGTCGAATATTAAACCCTGACCCACATGCCTCCTCCAACATTCTTCACAGCCCCTCCAAGCTCCAGTACGGTCAAGGTGGCATTTATTATTGAAGCCTGAATGGCGCATTTCTCTGTCAAATCATCAACTGATTGTGGCATTCCCGTAAGAGCTTCAAAGATCACTCCCTGAGACTCATCTTCTGGCTTAAAACTAACTTGAGATTTTTCTGATGCAATCATGCCCAATTCCTCTAGCACTTCCTTTGCAGAAGATACTGACTTACCTTTTCCTTCCGAGATTGCCTCATTACATCCAAAATAGTTTTTATCAAATATTTGTCCCGGTACTATGAATACTTCACGGTCATAATCTAATGCGAGGTCAGATGTAATTAGAGCACCGCTTCCTTTACCTGCTTCAAATACTATTGTCCCCAAAGAAAGTCCTGCAATTATTCTGTTACGCGCCGGGAAAGTAAACTTTTCCGGAGCCTGATCTAATGGGAATTCACTTAAAATCAATCCACCACTTTCAACTACCTCATCTGCAAGACGTCTATTGCACGAGGGATATATTTCTCTTAAGCCATGACCCAACACTGCAACTGTATTACCACGCTGTAACAATGTTTCCCTCGCTACTTTTGCATCTATTCCCATCGCAAGTCCGCTGATTGTCGTCATTCCTGATCTTACGAAGACCGGAACGAACTCTTCGACCGCTCTTTTTCCATATCCACTCATCTCCCTCGTGCCGACACACGCAATGCAAGGGTTATCCAAAATTCCCAAAGAGCCCTTGTAGTAAAGGAAAATCGGAGCATCGGGAATTTGTTTTAGAAGTTCTGGATAGTCTTCATCTTCAATTGTAATCAACTTAAGGCTAAGTTTATTGAGCTCCTTTTCGTACTCATCTGAGTTGAATTCCTTAAATCTCTGAAAACTCCACTCGATTGTTTCACCCCGGCATCCAAGCTCCTTGAGGAAATCCCGATCAATATGCTTCAAAGCCCCATCCAGATCTCCAAATTTCTCCACCAAAGCATCGTATCTCTTCTTGTTGAGAATATTTAGATGGGACCAAGTGAGAGTGGTGTTTCTTTGCATGGGCAGATCAGACTACCATATCTTGATAAAAGAATTGAGTATTTTTTTGGAGCTCCCTCTTGGAGGAAGTTAGGACTATTATGACTATTTGATAAAACCAGTACTAATCTGTCGTCAGTTGTTGTTTCATAGCTAGAGCCATGTCGCTTCTCGGGTTGAAACTCAATACAGCATCAACATCCTGTAGGGCTTTATCGTTTCGATCTAAGTTCATAAATGCAGCTGCTCTAGTGAGTATTGCTTCTTCGAATTGCGGTCTCGCTGCAATAGCACCAGAAATAAAGCGGACTGCGTCTTCGAACTGTCCTAGTGCTCCAAGAGTTCTACCCTTACGAAATAGTAGATCAGGACTATCTGGCTGCACTGCTAGTGCCATATCTATATCACTGTTCGCATCATTTGGATTGCCATTTGCCATGTGTATATCTGACCTGATACCACAATAAATAGATGAGTTATCAGGCCATGTTCTTATCGCCATGTTTATGTCAGACATTGCACTGTCAACATCTCCAAGTCTCAGATTTGCCTGAGCTCTCCAGCTGTATGCATCAGCGCACATCGATTCATTATCATCTTCATCAGAATCTATAACAATGGTGCTTTCACTTATTACTGTGTCGTAATCCTGATTTTCGAGAGCCACAAGGGCAACTTCTCCATGTGCTTGAATATTGTTAGGATCAATCTCAAGTGCTCTTCTACTATCCCTATCAGCAGCATCTATATCTCCTTGCCTTCTATATATAAGTGATCGAAATGCAAGTGTCTCGACATCGTTAGGATTTGCTTGCAATGCCAAATTTGTCTCGTCTATTGCCTCATCTAATTGCCCCATGCCCATTAACGCATGTCCTCGAATGCGATGAGCTTGAGTAGCTATTTCATCAGAGGGCCCAGATGAAAGATGTTGATCAGCTATAGCAAGAGCTCTCTCAAATTGATTTGATGAACAGCAATTTAATGCTTCATCAAGACTTTCGGAGTCATTTTGTGTCATACGAATATTATACCATAATATGATTTATATGTAAATATTGGAGCCACCTCCGGGATTTGAACCCGGGACCTACTCATTACGAGTGAGTTGCTCTACCCCTGAGCTAAGGTGGCGTATTGCTTACGGTGATGTTAATGGTTGATTATAGACTTGGCCCTGCCTGCCCACCGTAGCCGCGAAGCGCGAAGGTGGGAGCTAAGGTGGCTTAAGAAATTGAAAGTGGGAAATTGATAATTGAAAATGGCTCCTATTTCTGTTTCTTAATTGTCAATTGTCCATTGTCAATTGTCAATTATTTACCCAATTTGAGCCAATATTTAAGACTAATGTTAACTCTCCTTTCAAACCGTCATTGAAAATTGAACCCAGAAATGCTATAATAATCAACTAACACAAAATAAATACCCAAACAAAAATGTCCATCGAAGCCTGCATCGCGCACGCCATTCACAGCGACCTAGACATACTGGAAGTACTTCCGGAGGTACATGAACTGCCAGTGGAAGAACTGGAGATGTATATAGAAAGGTATATCGTTGGTGTTCAGGAATCACTGAGGACCGTTATTTCTGATAAAGGAGATCCATTCATCCGTTCCAGAGACGCCGCTGGTCTTTGCGCTACTTGCTTGGAATCCGGCATTTCGATTCCAGCCCCAACGCTACTCAAAATGTGCCAAACCATTACACAGCTTTTGGATCTGGATGCAAGATTTATATTGGACACAGAAGATGGTACAAGCTTGTACTACATGAAGTTGAACTTGTCGTTGGCAGCGTAATTATCGCTTTGCCCACTGAGGAGATTTGCGAGCCCTCTTTAAGCCTGGCTTCTTTCTTTCTTTAATACGCGCATCCCGGCGAAGGTATCCTTCTTTTTTTAGTGTTGGACGAAAATCTGGATTAAAGAGCGTGAGGTTCTTGCTTATCCCATGTCTGATCGCATCTGATTGTGCAGATTTCCCTCCTCCTTTTACAGACGCTTCAATATCGAAAGTCTTTGCATTGTCCGTAAGTGCAAGAGGCGCTAGAGCATTCTCTCGTTGAATTCTTGTGAAATACTCTTTTGCATCCTTTCCGTTTACTTTTAAGTCTCCTTTCCCCCCTTCAAAAAGCTTAACGCGCGCAATCGCGGTCTTTCGCTTTCCAGCGGAGTAGTGATATTGCTTCTTTGATGAAGTAACAGTTGGCATATCTTATTTATTGGAAGTTAACGGTTGAGGTTTCTGTGCCTCATGATTGTGCTCGCTCTCTGCATAAACATGAAGCCTTTTCATCATTTCATTTCGAAGCTTATTCTTGGGGAGCATCCCTTTAACTGCTTTTTCGATAACTTGCACAGGATTCTGTTTAAACAAATCTCCCAATGAAATAACTTTGAGATTTCCTATGAATCCCGTATGTCTTGCATATTGTTTTCTGTGCAATTTAGCAGATTGAAATGTGAGCTTTGAAGCGTTGATTACAACCACATGATCACCATAAATTTGATGAGGAGAGAAAGATGGCTTGTGTTTACCTCTGAGTATGGAAGCAGTGCTGGCAGATAATCTACCAAGAGACTGTCCTTCTGCATCAATCAGAATCCATTTTGGAGCCTCTGGTTTTACAATAGTGGTTTTCATTTCTTATCTGATTTGGAAGCTGATGTTTTCTTCTCCTTTTTCTCTTTTATCTCTTTTTTTTCTTCTACAACCACATCCTTACCTTCCAATAAGCTGAGATCGACTAATTCAGCGTTATCTCCTTTTCTTGCGCCTGCAGGAACCATTCTGGTCAGCCCAGAAGAACGATCCTCATAACGATATTTAAGGACCTCCATAACTTTCTTGCTTGCATTCTTGTCGGTTACAGTCTTGTTGATTGTTCGGATAGCCAAATGCGCCGGTTTCTTTTTTGCGACTAAAACCAGCTTATCAACGATTGGCTGTATTACCTTTGCACGCTTCTTGGTCGTGCGTATAGATTCATACAACAGAAGTGATGTCACCAGATTACGCTTAAGCATCCTAGCGTGTGCTGGTTTTTGCTTTAGCCTAAGTCTGGAATTCTGGTGGCGCATGTGGGAGTAGATTGTTTAATTCATCAAGGTAGAATAGTCAATTTTATTCTGGAGAAAGTCACATGTCGCGTGTCGCACGTCACAAGTCTGATGACCTGTGACTTGTGACCTGTGACTTGTGACACACAAAACATAATTTAAATAATATAAAACTAAACATCTAACGTTTCATCGGCTAAAGCGAGTCCTCTTTCGGCAAGTGTTGCTCTTACTTCATCTAATGCCTTTGCTCCGAATCCTCTGAAGTTACTTAGGGAGGCCTCTGTGCACTTGGTTAATTGTTCGATACTTCCAACGCCTGCGTTAATGAGGGCGTTTAGAGTTCTGGGTGAGAAGTTTAGAATCTCTATTGGAGTATAGCTTTCTTTTACGGGAGCACTGTCATCGTCCTGAACACCTGCACCTGCACCTGCCCTGCTAAAGTCTGCAATGTATTCCTGCTCTACTATCTTATCGGCGCTGGAGAAGTACTCGAAGTAGCTCTTAAGAAGCTGTGAAGAGAACTGCATGGCTTCCTCCGCTGTTAATGACCCATTGGTCATAACATCAAGAACCAATTTATCCAGATTTGTTCTTTGGCCAACACGAGCAGACTCCACATCAAACTTTACTCTGATAACAGGACTGAATATCGCATCGATATGAATGAGACCGGGCTCGTTTTGCTTCTTGTTTCTTTCCGAGGCAGGAGAATATCCAACTCCTTTCTCGACAGTAATATCTATATCTACTTCTCCACCCTTTTCCAAAGTAAGAATTGTCATGTCCGGATCCAAGATCTCTATATCAGAAGAAACCTTGAGGTCTTTTGCCTTGATTACCTTTGGCCCCTTTGCTGTGAGAGACACTACTTCCGGATCCTTGTTGAATTTGCGTAGCGTAAGCTTCTTCAAGTTCAAGCATATATCCAGAACAGATTCTGTAACTCCTTTTAGTGCCGTGTATTCGTGTTGCACTCCCTTGATACGTACGGAAGTAACAGCAGCACCTGGAAGGCTGGAAAGCAGAACTCTTCTAGTAGCATTGCCCAGCGTTATACCAAACCCAGGAGGGAGAGGTGCAATAGTAAACGTGGCAATGGCGTCGGAGTCTTTGGAAATGGGTACGGTACTGAATACCGGTGGCCCGATTTCTTCCTGAATGATGTGCATATAATGGTTGGGAAGAAAGAGAAATGAAGAGTTTGAAACAAAAAATTTGAAAGGATTATTTCCTAGAATAGTACTCCACGACCTGTCTTACATCTATCGCCTGCTCTGCAGATTCGGGGTCGGGAAGAGAAACAATTTCGATTGTCATAGCATTACTGTTTACTTTCATCCAGCCTGGTGGCATGTACTTTTCATGTGCTTCCAAAATGGGGCTGAATACGGGGGAACTTTTGCTCTTTTCACGAACTTCTATTTTGTCGCCCTCCTTCAAACGATATGAAGGGATTGTTACGCGCTGCTCATTTACCTTGAAATGTCCATGGCTTGTGAACTGTCGCGCTTGCAATCGCGTTAAGGCGAATCCTGCGCGATAAAGGACATTATCCAATCTTCTTTCAAGTAATTGCTTGATTACATCACCCGTCTGACCCTTGGAAGATACAGACTCATCGTAAATATTTCTGAACTGCCTCTCAGAAAGTCCGTAAATATCTCTAACTTTCTGCTTTTCGGTTAACTGCTGTGCAAATTGGGATTTGCGCCCAAGGCGTGTTCGCGGACCCTTTCCGGGAGGCTGGGGTTTCTTTTGCAGAATTTTATCGTATTTGTCACTTCCATATATATTGGTTCCTTGCCTTCTGCAGCGCTTTGCTTTGGGTCCTGTGTACTTCATAGTTAATTGTTAATAGTTAATTTACTAAACTCGACGACGACGCTTAGGCCTACAACCTCCATGGGCTATTGGAGTACGGTCAATGATTGCATCAAGATCTAATCCAGCTCCCTGTATTCCACGAATAGCCTGCTCTCGCCCAGGCCCTAATCCCTTTACTTCAACTTGAACCGACTGAATGCCATATCCCTGTATGGCCTCAACAGCCTGTTCAGCAGCAACCTTAGCAGCATACGGAGTTGACTTGCGGGTTCCTCTGAATCCTGATCGGCCACAGCTGCCTCCACCCAAGACGTTTCCCTCCAAATCCGTAAAGGTGATGATAGTATTGTTTTCGCCTGCAAAGATACATGCGCGTGCCTTTGGAACGGTCTTCTTTATCTTCTTTCTCTTAACCTTTGCTGGTTTATTGGGGGTAGCCATAATTTAAGTCTTGGTAAGGGTAACTCGACCGGAAAGTCCCGTCTTCTTCTTTCCTCTCTTTGTCCTAGCATTTCTGCGGGAAGTCTGGCCACGCACTGGAAGTCTTCTGCGATGCCTGTAACCACGCCATGTTCCAATGTCCTGCAACCTCTTAACATCCATAGATACTTTTCTAGTAAGATCACCCTCTACTTCTTCCTGCTCAATTCGCGACCTTAGCCTTGCTTGCTCCTCTTCGGTTAATGCACTTGATTTGCTATCAGGATTAATATTCAACTCTTTGATTATCTTTGCAGATAAAGATTGCCCCACACCCTTGATCTCTGTAAGAGCAATTACAATTCTTTTTTCTGCCGGTAGTACGACTCCTGCGATTCTAAGCATCTAATGATTGGGGTGGTAAGTGGGGGCGTCAGCCCTGACGCTGCTTGTGCTTCGGATTTTTGCATACTATTCGCCTAACCATTTTCTTTTTTCTACCGCTTCGCCTTATAACCATGCGGCAGTCTTTGCAGATCGGTTTTACAGAAGCACGTACTTTCATCGCAGAGAAAATGGTTAAAATAAATTATGATGCTTGGGCTGCTTGCGGATCCTCTTTTGTCGGCTCGTCCGGCTGATCTGGTTTTGGCTCCTCCTCCAGAGGAAGAATCTGATCAGATCTGAAACGGTACGTGATGCGCCCCTTTTCCAGATCGTATGGGGTGATCTCTACCTTTACCCGGTCACCTGGGAGTATTCGCACGCGGAACTTCCGCATGCGTCCGGCAAGTGTGCAATGAAGCTCGTGATCTTTTGCTTGAGAACTAAGGACTTTTACTCGGAATGTGGCATTGGGGAAAGACTCTTCAACAATGCCGATGAGTTCAATCACATCTTTTGACACAGAGTGCAAGACAAAAATATAAGCCGGTAAAGACTACAGATCGATTTTGGCTCTATCAAGCTAAATGCTCCATTTTCTTCTAAAAGCAGTAAATATGCGTTGCATTATGTTAGGAATTGTTGTCAAATAGGCAAATTATGCTGGTTTTGGCTTGCTCATGACATTTTTCGCTCCACTCAGTTTGAAGACATAATACCCACTAAATAGCGCGAAAAATACATTCAGCCAGAAGAAGATCCAGTCACCTGCGATATAGCTGAAAAGAGCAATAAGTGCACTACCAAGAGTCAGCGCTGCGCTTCTCTTTACGGTTCCCATATCTAGTGCATATCCAAGTCCTATACCAGAGAGTCCAATTACAAAAAACACGGTGTTGTACCCTTCGAACAGCATAAGAGACCAACCAATCATTACCAAACCCATTACAGCGATAAATGGTGCATCAAACTTATCGCTGGTATTAAGCATCATTAGCAAGCTTGTTGAATTAATAAATATCTGAAGAATGACGAAAAATATCGTTCCACCAGCTATGTAATTCAAAATCGCATAACCCAACATACATAAGCCACCTATCGCAAATAACCAGTTCTTAACTGATTTAGCTGGATGCGATACTTTTTCAATTGGATAAGCAGCCCCGCTTACCAAAATCAGAGAGCCGATTATGCCAACAATGAAGGTTGTATTCATACTAAGCGATTATTTCACACCCATCAGTCTCAATCAACAACGTATGCTCAAAGTGTGCACAAAGTGCCTTATCAGTCGTCGAAAGCGTCCAAGCGTCATCCCCTGCTTCAACGCTGTCGCTTCCTGCAGAAATGATCGGCTCTATTGCAAGAAGTGTACCTGCAGGAATCTTTGGACCTGTGCCTGCATCTCCCAAGTTTGGAATGTCCGGAAACTGATGAAGATTTTTTCCAAGTCCGTGTCCAGTCAACGCTTTCACCGGATGAAAACCTTCCGCCTCTGCGGTTTCCTGAACTAATGCTGAGACATCCCCTACTCGTACTCCCTCCCTAAGCAATTCAACTACTTTTTCCAAACATAACTTCGTAACGCTCATTAGCTTCCTCGCATCTGAACTAATCTCTCCCACAGCCGCAGTAAAACACGCATCAGTATAAAGACCATCGTAAATAACTCCGCAATCGACAGAGATTATGTCGCCTTCTTTTAGCTGACGCTCTCCGGGAATTCCATGTACACATTGTTCATTGGCTGACGTGCATAGTGTTGAAGGAAAATTTCTGTACCCCTTGAATCCAGGAACCGCACCCTGATCTCTAATAAATTTTTCCGCTGCCCGGTCCAGCTCTAGCGTGGTTACTCCCGGCCCGACCATGCCTTCTACTAGATTTAGACAAGACCTAAGAATCTTTCCGCCCTTTCTAAGAGAATCTATCTCCTGCTCCGAGAATATTTGGAACTTAGACATATTTAATTACAAGTTTAGCGATTCTTTGAGCCTGCCGTAAATTTCTTCTATTTTTCCCTCCCCGTCAACCTCAATCATCTTGTTCCTAGATTTGTATTCTTCGATAACCGGCATTGTCTTTTCCTCAAACACAGACATTCTTTTGCGAATAACTGCCTCGTCCGCATCATCTTCTCTGCCTTCAGTCTCTGCTCGCTTTAGAATACGTTTAATACAAGCTTCTTTATTAACATTGATTTCAACACACTTAAAGTCACGACCAACTTCACTCATTATTTCGTTAAATCCATTTTTCTGATCCTCATCTCGCGGGATGCCATCAAAAAGAATTTTTTGGTCAGCAGGATAAGATTCAATCGCTTCTTTTACCACCCGCATAATAATCTCAAGTGGAACCAATTTTCCTGCACTCATATACGACCTTACTGTTTCTCCCAATTCTGAGCCAGTTGCCTGTATTTTTCTAAGCTCTCCACCTGCCTCAAAAATATTGTAGCCAAACTCCTCAGCTAATTTTTTTGCTTGTGTTCCTTTGCCTGACCCCTGTATTCCAAAGAAAACTAGATCCATATGACGAGGTGGTAGATGGTAGGTGGTAGGTTGTAGTAAAAAGTCCTCAATCATATTACCAACTACCACCTACAACCTACAACCTAAACTAACTTTTCATAATCATGCGCGAGTAATTGCGCGTTGATCTGACGAATCAGTTCCATAACAACTCCAACCACAATAATCAGTCCTGATCCAGAGATTATCAGATCCTGTGAACTAAGCGCGGAATACTTTGTGAATATAAGAGGCATAATCGCAACTGCGCCTAGGAATGTACCTCCCCATAAGTTGAGTCTGTTTGAAGTTTTCTTTAGAACTGCTGCTGTTTGTTTGCCTGGTCGAATTCCGGGAATGAACCCCCCGCGTTTTTGAATAGTATCTGCAACATCATCCGGCCTGAAGGTTACGGATACATAGAAATACGTAAAGCCCATCACAAGCAAGAAGTATATGATTATGTACGGTATAGACGGACTTGAAGGATTGACATAGGTAGTTATAAGTCCAACAATTTTGCTGAAGCGTGGAGCTGTGGACAAGAACTGGGCAATGATCGCCGGAAGTGTAATCAAAGAAATTGCAAAGATGATTGGAATCATTCCGGCTTGGTTTAATCTAATCGGGATACCCCCCTGAACACCTCTGCCTGCTCCTTGATTCGCGTAAGTTATTGGAATCAAACGGTGAGCATCTGTGAATAGGACAACTGCAACAAGCGTCGCAAGAGAAACAATGCAGAATAGATAGAACGCACCCATTTTTCCTTCGCCTGCTATGAAGAGTGAACTTAAGACTGCAGGAATACCAGATACGATCCCTGTGAAGATGATGAGTGAGATTCCATTTCCGATTCCCTTTTCTGTAATCAACTCTCCTAGCCACATAATGAAGAGTGAACCGGTTGTGACAAAAAGCATCGGTGCAAGTACCGCTGGAAAACTGAGGTTAATCAGATTTGCTCCGCCACGGCTGAGGAGTATCAGGAATCCGTAGCTTTGTACAAACGCAAGTGGAACAGTTAGATAACGTGTATAGCGGTTGATCTGTTGCTGACCCGACTGACCTTCCTTTTGCATAGCCTCAAGTTTCGGGAAAATAACCGTGCTTAACTGCATTATAATTGAAGCATTGATGTACGGAGAAAGCCCGAGAAGTACTATCGAAAAGTTGTCGATCGAACCTCCTGTAAGCGCTGCAAAGACTCCAACCACTCCAGATCCTCCACGAGAACCCAGGAATTCACGCAAAGCAAAAGGATCTGTACCGGGGACTGTAATGTGCGCCGCAATGCGGTAAATAAGTAATATCCCTAACGTAAACAGGATTCTCTTTCGTAGGTCTTCTGAATGCCAGAGTTGTTTCAAGTAGGTAAACATTGGGCGTATTGTGGTTGCTTACAAGCTAATGGTCAACGAAAGAAATGTACAATTGACAATTGACAATTGAATCAAATTGTCAATTATCCATTGTTAATTGTCAATTTTACAGAACCACCAGCTGCCTCCACCGCTTTCTTTGCACTTTTTGACACAGCGTTAACTGTCAAAGCATATTTTCCTTCCACTTCTCCTCTGCCAAGTAGTTTAACGGGCTTTTTTGTTCTGATGAGTCTGGCCTTCTTGAGTGAAGAAATGTCATAAGAGCCTGCTGGTATCTTTTTCAGGTCTCCCAAATTAAAAACTTCGTATTCCTTTTTGTTAGGATTTCTAAACCCTCCGAGCTTTGGTTGTCTTAGCAAAATTGAAGTCTGGCCTCCTTCGAATCCAAAATTACGTCCTCTGCCCGCTCTAGATTGCTGGCCTTTTGTTCCACTACCTGCAGTTGTGCCTTTTCCGGCGCTATTGCCCCTTCCTACACGCGTACGCTTCTTTCTGGACCCTTTGGCGGATGAAAGCTTATTAAGCATCTAGAAGATGTTAGTGAGTGAAGTGGGGAGATACAAGTAAATATGTAGTTTTTTGCTACAATATCATACATGCAAAAGTGGTTTGTTGCCGTCCTTGCAACAATAGCCTTATCTGCCGGCGTTCTAAGTACAGCATACGCTGCTTTATCTACACTTAATTACCTTACTCGAGCTGAAGCTTGCGAGCTTTTGCTTAGAGCAAGTAGAGAGAACGTGCCAATTCTTGATGAAGATACTTATGATTTTCCTGACGTTTTTGGAACTCCAGAAGAAACTAAATATATTTATTATGCCGCCGAGGTTGGAATGATCAACTCAAATCCAGAAAGAGGTCTTATATTCCCCTACAGATCCGTATCCAGAGCTGAGTTTTTGAAAATGATGACAATAGCGTTTGGACTTAAGAAAAATTTTCAGCATGAGTTCACTGATATCGAATCCGATGCTTGGTACAAAAAATACATAGGAATTGCCAGCTACTACGATATGTTTGTAGATGCTACTACGCAGAAGACTCTTAAACCCAATTTGCGTGTTTCTGAGGGTACTGCGAGGGTTGCATTAGAACAATTTTATAAAGAAGAGCCCTCCCGTAAGCCAAAAAACTTCTCATTCAAAAAGTCAAAAACACCATCTAATCAAAAGTCCGTTTCTTCTCCTAGGCTCGTAAAAATGTCTGTAAGAAACCTCTTCAAGAAGAAAGGAGGAGTACGCCCAGAAAAAGCCCGTCACGAAATAATAGATATGGTTAACGAAGAACGAAAAAAGGCTGGATTAGATCCACTTGGTTCCAATCTAAGGCTACGCAGATCTGCACAAAAACATGCAAAAGATATGCATGAACGCCGTTACTTTAGCCACATGACTCCGGAAGGAGTTGATTACATAGACCGAATAAAAGCCGCAGGTTATCTGGATCTCGACCAATCTGAATGCGGATGTACTGATGTGTTTAATTTGCGAGCTTTGATCGAGACGAATAGAACAGAAACCACTCCAAACAGTACAATTGCAAAAACTGAAATTTGCCGATGCAGACCCAAATTTGCTGTTGGGGAAAATATTGCAGTAGGGCAATTAACTCCGAAAGAGGTAATACAAGATTGGATGAATTCACCGGGGCACCGCAAAAACATTTTGCATTCGGAGTTTGCAGAAATTGGAATTGGATTATTCGGGGATTATTGGGTACAGAATTTTGGAAGGATGGATGTGGACTGATTTACAAAGACGCAAGCGTTCTTCCAAACTCCTCCGCCGCTGGAGGTCCGTTCGCAGTAACTATTTTTCCGTCTACCGTGATGTCCTGACCTGTATAAATTGCGCCATATTTTTCGAGCTCCCCTTCTTGCTCATTATCACCATTCCAAACAGTGGCTTTTTTGCCTCCAAGCACTTGCGACTTGGCAAGAATTAATGGAGCTATGCAGATTGCCCCGAGTGGCTTGAGAGCCCTTGCTGTTTCATGCGCGATTCTTCGCGCTTCCGGATCGTCGAAAAAATTCCTGGCACCGCTACCACCTATGAATGCAATACAATCATACTCATCAGTTTTTACATCTTTAAGTGCGACCTGAGCTTCTTCTGTTCCGCCTAACTTTCCCGCGCATGGACCGGCTTCTGAGCTTCCAAGTACAATTTCAAAACCAGCATCAACTAATCCGTCCCGAGTGCCTTTGAGTTCTGCATCGTGATAGTTTTCTTGGGCGATGATTAATAAGGCTTTTTTCATAAGCCAATTATATCAATTTCCAACTATTTAACCAGATTACCCTCCTGATCTATATCCTTCTTGCTGACTTCGGTTACGCCCAAGCCCTCTTCCTCCAAAACCTCTCTATCCTGCGCTGCACCGGCAAACTCTTTATCCAGATCCTTGATCGTCTTTTTCTCCTTTGCGCTCTTTGCTTTTCCTTCTTCAGACGAAGCATCAACATCAACTGCCGTGCCTCTAAGTCTTTTAAGAGCTTTTATGGTCGCTTGCGCGTTTACCAGCTTGTTGGAAGTACCATACTGCTTGGAAAGAACATTCTGAACACCTGCATGTTCCAAAATAACACGCAAAGCTCCTCCTGCAATTATTCCGGTACCTTCACGCGCAGGGACTATTCTGATTCGCGCGGCTTTGAACTTGTGATCAACTTCATGCGGAATGGTACCGTTAATAATTGGAATTTTGATCATATTTTTCTTTGCCGTAGAAGCTGCTTTCTGTACTGCTGACTGAACCTCCGAAGCCTTCCCTGTTCCCAAGCCTACTTTTCCCTTTTTATTTCCAGTAACAACAACTGCACGGAATCTGAGCCTTCGTCCTCCTTTTACAACACGTGTAACACGATCAACGCTGAGCGTTGTTTCTTCGAACTCTTTCGGCTCTCGCTTGGAACGATCTTTTCTTTTGCGGTCTGGACGGGAAGTCTTTGGCATAGATTAGTGAGTAGTTGGTAGTAAGTAGTAAGCAGTTGATTGTTGAAAGCGAACGAAGTGAGCGTGTCGATTGTTGAGTGTTAGAATTTGAGGCCTCCTTCTCTTGCTGCCTCAGCAAGCGCTTTTACTCGGCCATGATAAGCATAAGCATTGCGATCAAATACAATTTCGGAGATTTTCTTAGTTCTGGCTTTCTTCGCAATCAACTCACCCAGCTTCTTTGCCCCGTCAGAATTCGGCTTAGCCTTTGCCTCTTTTGTACTTGCCTGCAGCACAGTCTTTCCGGATGTATCATCAATTAATTGAACTGTAATTCGAGTCATTGAACGATATACGGACATGCGCGGGCATTCTGCGGTTCCACTGATTTTGGAACGAATACGATTCTTTCTTCTTAGCCGATCCTGTAATTTTTTGGGTAACATAGCAATTTAAGTGACAGATTTTATTCAGCTTTGGCGGCTGTTTTACCGACCTTGCGAATTATAACTTCATCTATATATTTGACTCCTTTTCCTTTGTAAGGTTCCGGTGGACGATATGAACGGATAACTGCGGCAGATTGTCCTACCAACTGCTTGTCTATCCCTTTTATAATAAGCAGATTTTTGTTCTTCTCGTCCTGAGTAATTTCAATCCCTTCCGGAATCTGGTAATCAATTGGATGAGAATGACCGAGATTCAATGTTAGAACCTTGCCCTTTGCCTGCGCTTTGTAACCAACCCCGATAATTTCAAGCCTCTTCTCGTATCCTTCACTAACCCCTTGGACCATATTAGCAACCAACTGGCGAGTAAGACCGTGACGAGCTCTAGACTCTGAATTATCGACCTTGCGGTCTACAATTACATTATCTCCGTCAACTTTTACAGTAACTTCTGGTAGATGTGCGTAACTGAGTTCTCCTTTAGGCCCTTTGACCTTAATTGCATTCCCAGAGATCTCGACTGTTACGCCGGATGGAATCGCCACTGGTTTCTTACCAATTCTTGACATAAATTAGAGTAGTAATAGTAATAAGTGCAACTTACAGTCGCTGGTCGCTAGTCGCTAGTCGCTGGTCCACTGCAGTCTGACTAGTGACGAGTGACAAGTGACCAGTGACCAGTGACCCCCAAGCCGAAAAATGAATGAAAGAATACATAATATTACGAAACAGTACATAACACTTCTCCTCCGATTTTCTTTTCACGCGCTTCCTTATCAGTCAAAAGTCCTTGGCTGGTTGTAATAATTGCCATTCCGAAACCTCTGAGGACAGGCTTAAGCTCAGATACGTTTTGATATACCCGTCTTCCAGGTTTGGAAATGCGCTTGAGTTCGAGTGTTGGCTTATCGGGAACAAAACTAACTGTCATTTCCTTGTGTGGGTCATCTCCACTAACAATTATATCATTGATCCATCCATTGTCGCGCAAAATTTCACAGAGCTGTTCTTTCATTCTGGACCAAGGAATGCAACATTCTGAATGTCTAGCTTTCTGAGCATTGCGCATTCGGGTTAGTAAGTCGCCTATGGGGTCGGTTACGTAAGTCATATTATTACCAGGAAGATTTCTTAACACCGGGAATATGGCCTTCGCAGGCCAATTCCCTGAAACAAATACGGCAAATTCCAAAGAAACGCATGTATCCATGGCGTCTACCACAAAGCTCGCAACGATTGTATACGCGCGTAGAGAATTTAGGTTTTCGTCCATCGGCTTTAGCTCTCAGGTAAGCCTGGAGTTTTGTTCGTTGCTTGTGCTTTAGGGCTGTGCGGGCCATAAGAAAAAATGATTAAGTAGATTCGGGGGGAGAATTTTCGGGTTCGGGTTCGGGTTCGGAATTAGCTTCTTTCTCTTCTTGCCCTTCTTCCTCTTTCTGTCCTTCTTCCGCCTCTTCTTTTGCTACCTGAAGTGCTTCTGCTTTCTCCTTTTTCTCCTTTTCCTCATTTGTCTCCTTTGCCTCCTTTTTAAACGGCATACCAATAGCTTTTAGTAGTACTTTCGCCTCCTTATCGCTATCTGTAGTAGTGGTTATCTGCACTTGCAACCCGAAAATTTGCTTTGCGTCTGGCAAGGGAACCTCTGGGAAAATGGAATGGTCTTGGATGCCGATTGCATAATTGCCGTGTCCATCGAAATTGGTTGTAACTCCCCGGAAGTCACGGATGCGCGGTAAAGAGTAGCTGATCAAACGATCCAGAAACTCTTCCATTTGCTTGCCCCTTAGAGTAACCATCGCACCTACAACCATGCCTTCTCTTGTTTTAAAGTTGGAAATAGCAACACGCGCCTTGGTTACAACAGGCTTTTGTCCTGTTATCTGTGCTAGTGAATCAATGACATATTGATGCATTTCTTTGCTATCCATTTTCGATTTATTAATTCCAACATTCACAACAACTTTCTCTATGCGTGGGAGCGCATAAGTATTTTTGATTCCAAGATCTTTTTTCAAGTCTTTTGCAATTGGTCCTCTTAGCCGATCATGGAGTGATGCGTAAGCCATTATTCTCCGCGCTTGTGGGAAAATGAATCAGTATGTTTGCCTTGATCAGGTACAGGTCTATCTTCTTTTGATTTTGTTCCTTCTTTGTCATCCAATTCATCCATTGCTTCTGCACCGAATTTAAGGCCTTTCCAGAATGCTTTCTTGTCCGGCGCATCCACTCGCTCCGTCTTCTTTTCTTTCTTCACTTTTTCTTTTTCGGGCACAGCATGCTGTGCCCCTACAGAAGAATCTTTTGACTCCTTTTTGCCCTTTATATCCTTTTCGCCCTCCTTCTTCTCCGGTATCTTTCCAGCCTTAACTTCCTCACCGCTTCTCTTCGCAATCCTCTTCTTTCCGTTCTCTGTAACTTCGAAACCAATTCGTGTTCGCTTGTTGGATTTTGGATCAACGAGCATCACATTGCTTGAATCTAATGAGGCTTCATACTTGATAATTTGCCCCGGTTTATTCACGCTTCCACGTATGTGCTTAGTTCGCATGTTGGCATCACTAACTACCAAACGTCCATTGCCGAGTACCCTGAGCACACGCCCGGTTTTCCCTTTATCTTTGCCAGTTATGACTACGACTTGATCGCCGCTTCTAATTTTCATAATACATCAGGAGCAAGTGAAATAATCTTCTGAAAACCGCTGGCACGCAGTTCTCTCGCAACCGGTCCAAATACGCGTGTTCCTTTGGGTAGACGATCTCCACCAATTATTATGCACGCATTGTCATCGAATCTGATTGCACTGCCATCCTTTCTCTTAACCGGCTTCTTTGTGCGAACTACAACCGCCTTTTCTATTGCCTTCTTTTTAACTATACCACGCGGAGCCGCCTGCTTTACTGCAACAACCACAACGTCTCCTACAGATGCATAACGCCTGCGAGAACCTCCCAGAACTTTGATGCACATTACCTTTTTTGCACCAGTATTATCGGCCACATTTAGGACGGTATTATCCTGAATCATGAATTGGAATTATCGGTAGTAGAATTAGAATCTTGTGAAGGGGACTTGGGATTCGGGACTTGGGATTCGGGTTCTTTATCTCCCTGATCCCCGATCCCAGATCCCCCTTCCCTTTTTTCCCCATGAATCGCCTCTTCAATTCCTTCCTCTTCCTTAATGTCGCTAACTCGTGGAACGCGACCAAGCACTTCAATTACTTTAAACTTCTTTAGCTTGCTGATCGGTCTGCACTCGGTGATTACAACCGTGTCGCCTTCGATCAAATCATCCATTCCTTTTGCATCCGCCAAGAACTTTTTGCTCTTGCGAAAACGCTTTTTATAAATAGGGTGGAAAGCATGACGGTGTACAGTCACTGTCACAGTACCTGTCATCTTGGCCGATGTTACAACTCCTTTCTTTTTTCTCATGATTTTTTGGAGGAAACAGAAGAATCAGAAGAAACAGAAGAATCAGAGGAGATATTCTTTTGACTCCTTTCACTCTTTTGTCTCTTTTCATTAAGAATCGTCTTCATCCTAGCAAGTTGCTTCTTCTCTTTCTTGTACTTTGCCGAATCTTTTTCTTTATTCATTTTTACACTGAGTCTGAGCTTTGCACTTAGTGAAGATTGCTCTTTGACCTCTCTGAGGAGATCCTCTATGGGCATGTTCATAAGCTCTTTAATGGAAATTTTGGCAGGCATCTCAGAAAATATACAAATTGGATAAAGTTATATCAACAATAAGCCTAATGAAAATCGGATCATTTCCTTGTCTCCTCTCCACCCTCAGGGGGGAGAGCCTGCCTGCCGGACAGGCAGGGGTAGGGTGAGGGGGGCCTAAGTTTGTGATCAATGAATGCATAATGTTAAATACTATCTAGCGATTTTGGTTACAACACGGGTTTTAATTGGCATTTTATGTCCTGCAAGACGCAAGGCTTCGCGAGCTGCCGATTCGGAGATCCCATCCATTTCGAACAGAATAGCACCGGATTTCACAACAGTACCGAAATATTCTGGTGCTCCTTTTCCGGATCCCATAGGAACTTCGGCAGCCTTTTTGGTTACAGGAGTATGTGGGAAAATTCTTACCCAAATCTTTCCCCCTCGTTGAACAGAATGTGTCATTGCTCTTCTAGCTGCCTCGATTTGTCTCGCAGTTACTTCTCCATTTGATTGTGCTTTTAATCCGATGAACCCATACGCAAGCTTGTGCCCGCGATAAGCTTTACCACTGAACGCCCCTCGGCGCCTATGGTGTTTCCTGTGCTTTAGTTTTTTGGGCTCTAACATAATTATAATTCTGATTCGGACAAAGAAGTAGTATGAATATGTTCGACCTTCTTAAAGACCATTCCTTTATAGACCCAAACTTGTACTCCAATGGTTCCATAAGTGGTTACGGCACCACGTTTGGCGAACTGAACGTTCGCACGCAAAGTCTGCAAAGGAATGTTCCCGTCTTTGAAAAGTTCTGACCTGGCAATGTCTGCCCCATTCAAGCGCCCAGAAACACGGATCTTTATACCAACTGCACCGGCCTGCATTGCTTTCTCGAGCGACATTTTGGCAGCCCTTCTGTATGGCATGCGCCTTTGAATCTGACCTTGAATTGTTTCCGCAATCACTGCGGCATCCGAATCGGGGCTTCTTATTTCCTGTATGTTTACCTCGAAAGAACCTCCGAATTTCTTTTCCAATTCTTTTCTTAAGGTTTCGATCGCCACTCCTTGTTTCCCAATAATAACTCCTGGCTTGCTTGTATGAATGGTAAGTGAAATCTTCTTGCTCCTATCAATATCAACCCCGCTAACCCCTGCATCTTGGAATTTCTCTGTTATATACCTTCTGATCTTCATATCCTGAACAAACAGATCTCGGTATTTCTTTCCGGAAGCAAACCAAGTACTTGGCCATGAGTACGTCATGCCTAGTCTGATGCCGTTGGGATTAACTTTTTGACCCATAATCTAAGAGGAAACAGAAGATGAAGAAGAATCAGAAGAACCAGAGGATTTTTTAGACTTAGCAGAAACCTTGGGGCTGGAGGTGGTTTTCTTCTTAGAAGAACCTTTCTCCGTGTCCGTTTTTGACTTTGAACTATCCTGTTTTACCTTGTTTTTGACCTTTTGTGAAGAATCTTTCTCCTTTTTCTCTTTTTTTTCTTTTAACTCTTTTTTCTCTTTCCCCCCAGAATCAGCAACCCCCAGCGTCAAAGATATATGACTCAAGAACTTCCTGATCGACCTAACCCTCCCTCTCGCCATTGGAATTCCTCTGTGATATGCCTGCGCCTGATTAACAATCAAAGATTTGATAACAAGCTCATCAGGATTCTGATTATCGTTATTCTGCGCATTTGCCATCGCCGATCTTAGTAATCGCTCGAGTATTCTTGCGGCGTTTTTATTCGTACTCTCAAGAACTTCAAGCGCCTCTGGTACACTTTTGCCGCGTATCATCTTGGCAATTAGGTTTGCCTTCTTGGGAGCTATGCGCGTTGATTTTAGATGGGCTTTCATAATTATTTGTTAATTATTATCCGGCTGGTTTGAATCCGGCTTTAGATTGAGCCTCCGCCATTTTTCCTCCGTGTGTTTTGAACTTTGTTGTCCACGCGAATTCACCAAGCTTGTGACCAACCATCTGTTCAGTGATATAAACTGGGATAAAGTCTTTCCCATTGTGAACAGCGAAAGTAAATCCTACGAATTCCGGTGGAATATCGCAGTCGCGTGCCCAGGTTTTAATGATTTTCTTCTCTCCAGCTTCCATCATTTTCATAACTTTCTTGAGAAGTCTCTCATCTACGTATGGGCCTTTTTTGAGTGATCTGGACATAATAGAAATAGGAAAAATTAACGCTTGCGCTTCTTGCGCGTGCGTCTTCGAATAATTAAATCATTTGAATACTTCTTTACATTTCTAGTTTTAACACCAAGGGCTTTCTTTCCCCAAGGAGTCTTCGGCCCTTTCTTCATTCCAACTGGAGCATGCCCTTCTCCTCCACCATGCGGATGATCCGCAGCATTCATAGATTTCCCTAGAACTTGAGGCCGCTTGCCAAGCCATCTTTGTCTTCCTGCTTTTCCAATTCTAACTAGATTGTGCTCTGGATTGGAAACAGTACCGACTGATGCGTAACAATTGCTTCGAACTTTTCGCGCTTCTCCGCTTGGAAGTTGAATCAAAGCAAAATCTCCATCAATGCCCATAAGAGTTGCAGAAGTTCCAGCCGATCTGACGATCTGTCCTCCTTTTCCGGGAACCAACTCGACATTGTAAACCTTGTAACCAGAAGGAATGAACTTCAATTGCATTCTATTCCCTGTTTTTACCTTTGTCCTCTCTCCACATACAACTTGATCACCAACCACGAGGCCGTCAGGTGCAATAATGTATCGCTTTTCACCATCGACATAATTAACCAAAGCAATTGATGCAGAACGATTTGGATCGTACTCGAGAGATGCGACTTTGCCGGGGATACCTGCCTTGTCTGATCTCTTGAAATCAATATTTCGATAAAGTCGTTTATGTCCTCCTCCACGATGCCTAACTGATATACGGCCTGTTGATGTACTTCGACCAGACAGGCTCTTTTTGCCCTTGGATAAGCGCTTTTCTGGCCTCTTCTTGGTAAGATGATCGGTCGTCATGACACTCATGCTACGTCGTCCTGGGCTCGTTGGTTTTAGCTTCTTAATTGGCATTTAAGTTTTGAAGGTAGCAATATCAAGCGGCTTACTCTTTGATTCCAAAGTAACCATAACTTTTTTGAAAGGATGCCTCTTTTCCATCACTCCACCTCTGAAACTTCTAGTTTTTGCAGCTACGCACATTACTCTAACTGACACTGCCTCAACATCGTAATACCTCTTAAGTGCAGCCTTCACATCAATTTTAGTTGCCTTTTTAGCAACCCTAAGAGTGTACGTGCGCTGACCCTTAAGGCGTTCTGCCTTTTCGGTTACAACTTGGCCGATGATAACGCGAGAGAGATCCATATTATTTAGAAGAACCAGAGGAAACAGAAGAATCAGAGGAAACAGAGGATTTCTTTGTTTTTGCATCAACTTTTTTCGCATCATCATCGCCCTCACTCTTCTGTTTCTTCTGTTTCTTCTGACTCTCCTGTTTCTTTTCTTTTGTGCTAAACAATTCTTCGACCACCTTCAATGCATCAACAACGAAGACGATATGCCACGCACCCAATACATCTTCCGCATTAAGCCCTCCCGCCTGAATTACTTTTACTTTTGGAATATTACTAACAGAAAGTGTAAGTGCCTTGTGATTCTGAGGCGTCACAAAGAGAATTTTTCTCCCAATATCTACAGGGAGCTTCTCCAGTAACTTCATCATATCTTTTGTTTTAATTGTATCTGGATAATTTTCGAGACCGATAATTTTTTTGTTCTGAGCTTGCATAGACAAACATGATTTGAGTGCGGCCCACCTCATTTTCTTTGGCATATCTTTTCTGTAGTTAGCGTTCTTAAGAGGACCAAAAGCTTTGTTTCCTCCTCGCAGTAGCGGGCTTCTGATCGATCCTCTTCGAGCACGCCCTGTTCCTTTTTGAGCGAAAAGCTTGCGGGTTGATCCTTGGATCTCACCTCTTCCCTTTGTATGCGCAACAACAGTCCTGCGATTGCCTTGATGTCTCACGACTGCCTGATGCATCAGTCCCTCATTAATTGGAGCTTCGAAGAGGTTCTTCGGCAATGTTGCCGTTCCCTTCTTTGTGCCTGTGGCAGTGTAAACATCGATAGTCATTATTCTTTGGATTCAGGTGAAGATTCAACGGTAACAAAAACTGTTGCGCCGGTTGGACCCGGAACAGGGCCTTTAACGCAAATCACTCCTTTCTCCGGATCTGAGGTTATAACAGGCCTTTTACTCAAAGTTACCTTATCGTTTCCCATGCGACCCGGCATTTTTTGTCCTTTTAGGACTCTACCCGGAAATGCACACATTCCGATCGATCCTCCACGTCTGTGGCTATGTGAACCGTGGGTTTTGGGCCCTCCATGAAACCCATGACGCTTGATAACTCCCTGGAATCCCTTTCCTTTACTTATACCACTTACTGTCACAATGCTTTCTGCCGGAATTAACTTCGCTGTTAGTTCAGTTCCGGGATCCAATCCTTCCAGAGATTCAACCTCCCACTCTTTCTGAACTTTGAATTTAGTGTGCTCTTTGCCTTTTCTTGTTTTCCATTTTTTTGGTCCAATCCCAAGAACAACCGCATTGTAACCATCTTTCTCCTCAGTTTTGGTTCTGACAATGATATTCGGCTCAACCTCCAAATATGTTACAGGCACAGCCTCTCCTGTTTCTAGGAAGACCCTGGACATGCCGGCTTTCTTTGCAATAAGACCTTTGCACACTTGTACTGAGTGGAATCGAAGTAAATTGCTTAAACAGAATCTGACACTTGGAGGTTCTTGAAGTCCGGGTTGTCATAAGACGTCGGACAGGAACATAAGATTGCCTTTAGCCAGAATGGCTTACCAGGCTTCTCGCATCAGTAGAAGCACTGTAATTGGAAATATCGTGGTGAGTCAATGATTTTGTTATAGAAATACTTTCTTGAAAAAGACCTCTAGATACACCCGCCCCCCACGGGGTGGGTAAAACGTTGGTGGGCGGGCCGGTATCTAATAGTGGCATCTCGGAATTTCCCGTCAATACCATCTCAAAATTTTCCGGCACTTAAGTTCACTTTCCAGCTTGAACTAGGGCTGAAATAGGGTTTATGTGGAAAGGGAACAGTTATAAAAATGGTGGAATATATCCACAATACTAAGTTATCCTACTTAAGTCATGACTAATACTTGTGCAAACTGCTCTGCCGGCTTTGAAGTAACACAAGCTGACTTAGACTTTCTGGAGAAGGTATCACCAGAGATTGATGGAAAAAAGTATGTGTTTGCTCCGCCGGATATTTGCCCGAACTGCAGACAGCTCAGAAGGATGAGTTTTAGGAATGAAAGAAAACTTTATTACAGAAAATGTGATGTAACCGGAAAAGATATTATTTCTATTTTTTCTCCTGACTCTCCACACAAAGTTTGTGAAAAAGATTATTGGTACTCCGATGAGTTTGATCCACTGGAGTACGGGAGAGATTATGATTTTGATAAACCGTTCTTCCAGCAATTCAAAGAATTGGAAATGATGATTCCCCTTCCCTCAATCAGAGTTGAACGCTCGGAGAACTGCGACTTTAACAATGACATGCGCGACTGCAGTAACTGCTACATGTGCTCGCGAACTCACATGTCACAAAACCTTCTTTATACATACCGTGGCAACAAGTCATCAAACTCAGCGGACTGCATGCAAATTACAAAATCAGACGGTCTGTATCAGTGTGTTGAATGTGTGAACTGCAATAACTCAAAATATTTATATTTCTGCAGTGAATGCAGTGACTCCGCCTACATGATGGACTGTAGAAATTGCATGGATTGTTTTATGTGTACGAATCTAAGGAATAAACGTTACTGCTTTTTGAATGAACAGCTTTCTAAAGATGATTTCTACAAAAAACTTGAGGAATTTGATACCGGAGCTTTATACATGGTGCATGCAGCAAACGAAATGTTTGCAGATATGAAAAAAAGGACAATTCGCAGAAGCTTAATGATTGTAAACTGCGAAAATTCAACAGGAGACAATCTTTTTGACTGCAAAGACTGCCATATGTGCTTTGGAACTCAGTTTTCTGAAGACGGTAGATACCTTTGGGATGTAAAGATTTATAAAGATTCAATGGATGCGTATAGCGGAGGACGCAACAGCGAGCTCATCTATTACACAACCGCAGTTGCAGCTTCATACAATGTTCAATTTTGTTTGAGGACTTCCGAATGTCGAGATGTGATGTACTCGTTCTTTATTAATTCGTCTAAGAATATATTTGGATGCATAGGCCTTAAGCGCAATGAATACTGCATTCTTAACAAGCAATACAGTAAAGAGGAATACGAATCATTGCTTCCAAAAATAATTGAGCACATGCAAAGCACAGGTGAATTTGGCAAATTCTTTCCTCCTGAAATTGCACCGTACGCCTACAACGAAACAGTTGCACATGAATATTTCCCTCTCGAGAAAAATGATGCGATAGATAAAGGGTATCGATGGCAAGATGAAGATAATAAAGAATCTAAGCCTCAAAGTTATAAAATTCCTGATAATATTTCCGAAATTGATGAATGGATACTGGAACAAACGCTTTCGTGTGAAAACTGCGGCAATAATTATCGTATCGTCCAGCAAGAACTAGCGTTCTACAAAAAATTCAATGTGATTATCCCAAGACATTGTGTTGACTGCAGGCACCTAGCAAGACTTGCAACAAAAAATCCACCTAATCTTAGAGAATCCAAATGTAAACAATGCAGTAAAGATGTGACGACAACTTTCCCGGAAGACACTGAAATGCAGATCTATTGCAGAGAGTGTTATCTGGAGGATGTAACCTGACATAAGTATATGAATACATCGTATTCCACAGAACAAAGACACAATGTTCTAATCCGGCTTCTAAAAAACCGGAAAGGCAAGTTGCTTGATCTCGGATCAGGACACGGCAATTGGGCCGAAATAGCATATAGTAAAGGATGGGAAGTTACGGCAGTTGATGCACGCACAGAGAGATGGAGTGGAAAACCGGGAATTAAATGGATTAAGAGCGATGTAAGGGATTTTAAAATATTACCGGATGAATAGTGGCTCCTTTATCATTTGGAATTGCCTGATCAGATAGAACTAATTACTAAATGTAATCACACAGAAACGATTTTCGAAACACGTGTTGGAAAACCTGAATTATCTATTGGAAAATATGAAGGACATCTATACCAAGAGTTTGCTGAGGATATGCCACAAGCAGAGCGTGTTAAGCACTTATTATCTGCCTGGAAAAATACTTATTCCTTCTGGCCAACCGAAGAATCGCTTGCGGCAATGCTTTTAGACTGCGGTTTTAAGTCTGCTGATAAGCTCCAGGAGCAACAGGTACCAGACGGTGAATTACGTGTAACTTATAGAGCTGCTCCTTGAGTCTTTAATCACTGTATGTTCACAGTACTTGCCTGTCACATAATCCGTATTCCCTTCCAATATGATCTCTCCCCGCTCCAACCAAATAACATGATCACACATTTTTTTAATCAGATCTTCCTGGTGGGAAACCATAACAACAGTACAATCTCCTTTTACCATTTTTTCCATCTCTGCTCTGCTCTTTTCTCTAAAACTAGCATCCCCGGCAAAAAACACTTCGTCGAGCAGCATAATTTCAGGCTCCAAATGAATTGCAATAGCAAAAGCGAGACGGGCTAGCATCCCACTGGAAAATTGGTAAATCTGTACATCTACAAAATCTCTAAGTTCCGCAAATTCGACGATGCTTTCGAACTTGGTTTTAACTTCCTTTCTGGAAAGCCCAAATAAAGATCCTACCAAAAATATATTATCTCTCATTGTAAGCTTCGGCTGTAATCCGACTTGTAAATTAATTAGAGGAACCACTCTGCCTTTGACTTGAACGTCACCTGATGTTTGAGGATAGATTCCTGCAAGTATCCTTAGAAGGGTGCTTTTACCAGAGCCGTTTCGCCCAACTATTCCCAATACCTCTCCATCACCCACACTAAATGAAATGTTTTTAAGTGCTGTGAACTTGCGCGGAAGCCTGAGGTGTTCCCTGAATTTGATTAAACGTGTAAGTGCTGTTTCTTCTCCACGCAATGTGAATATTTTTGACAAATCTCTGACGGTGATGACATCAGTATCAAACATATTCAGCAAAATGAGGATAAAGTTTCCAGAAAATCAGGATACCAATAAACAACGATCCAAACGAGAAAGCAACAAGTATCAACAAAGATTTTGGATCGGGAGCTGAGCTGTATATTAAAGCATCTCGTGAGATATCCAGAATATGAAACATTGGATTAAACATACTTACTTTCTCACCTCTTCCTCCTTCATACAATGCATAGAAAATCGGAGTTGCAAACCACCAGACCTTTGTGAGGATGGACCAGATTTGACCCAAATCGCGAAAAACAAATATCAGTGCAGAAAGTGCGTAGCTCACACCAAGTGTAAAAATGAAGTTAAGAACTAGCACAATCGGAAAAAATATAATCGTAAATGTAATAACCCCAAAATACGCCGCAATCAAAAAGAAAATTACAATTTCGAACAGATGAGATATTAGAACATCCAAGACAGTCGATATTACTAGAAGTTCTCTCCTGACCGGTAAGGACTTGATTAAACCTGCCTGACCAAAAACACAGGTAAGTGATCGTGATGTACTAGTACTGAAGAAGTTCCATATTATGATTCCCGACAAAAGGTAGAGTGGGTAATGATCCACGTTTTCCCCTAGCCTATGCGAAAAAACAAGCAGTAGGATTATGAAAGTAAATATTGGCCCAAGTAGATACCAAAGAATCCCCAGGCAACTCCCAGCATTGCGAATTTTAAAGCTTGCTTTCGTAGTCTGATATAGGATATTAATGCCCTGTTTCATATCTATATGTTACACCAAAGAATGCATCTTCCCGGCAAATTGGCTGTACTTACAACACACTTCAATTCAGTTGGATATGAAAGAACACGAAATAATTACAAAGTATTTGCCGAGAACGTTAAAAGGCAGGGAGCGGATTTGTGGGCAGTCGAAATTGTATTCGGGAATGATAATTTTTTTCTTCCCAAAAATGAAAAAACCATTCAAATACAAACATCTGATATTTTGTGGCAAAAAGAAGCAGCACTTAATGTTCTGATTAAAAACCTGCCCAAAGAATATGACAAGATCGTCTGGGTAGATGCTGATCTAATTTTTAATAATAACAATTGGCTAAGCGAGACCGCATCGAAACTCGAAGAATATCCTGTGGTTCAATGCTTCGAAACTCTTCTTAGTCTGAGCCAAGAAGGCAACAATTATTCAAGGGTAAAAACATCAATTGGATTTGCGGTAAAAAATTCTCTTCCATGTTTTAGCAACTTGTTCTATTACCAACCTGGATGCGCCTGGGCGGGACGAAGAGAAATTTTTGAAAAATATGAATTGTATTCTGGTCACATAACAGGTGGTGGAGATTCTCTTATGACCATAGCCTTTTGCAAATGGAAAAAGCACCATTACATCAGAAATAATATGGGTGAATCCATGGCTATTCATTTCAACAAATGGGCAAACCGTATTTATCCCGTTGTGCGAGGAAATATATCCTACGTGAGCGGCTCCATTAATCACTTGTGGCATGGTGAATACGCTAATCGTATGTACGATCAGAGAATTCAAATATTAAAAGACAACGATTTTGATCCCGAAGTTGACATCGCAATCGGGAGCAATGGATTATTGCAATGGGCTACGGATAAACCAGTACTTCATCACGAGGTGAAGAAATACTTTTGGAATAGGCAAGAGGAGGGCATTTCAAATACTCCTGAGCTTGTTCATACCACTTAGTTGCATAACTACCGAATCTTTCGTGCAAAAGCCTCAAGTCATCAATGTACATTTCTGATAGGAATTTCCTGATTTTCTCCGGCATTTCAATTCCAGGTCCAGACATAATAACTTGGCGAGATAAAGCATGAATATATTTTGCATCTTCTCTGATTCCAAGAAACTTAAAGATTGACACCAACAAATCATCCGGATTCAAAGCAATATTCTCAAAATAATCTATAAAAATTCTTTCCTTAGGAAAAACTTGCATCCATCTATCTAAGTTTTGAATATGAGCACCAAGAGAACGTTGATAGGATCCTTCCAGATATGACATAAGTTCATCTTCGTCCGAGAGATTGACTGACTTACCCCAGACTTTAAACATTGTAAATACAGATGACCATGCGCGATCAACAGGATTTCTGAGTAGATAAATTATTTTTAAATCAGGCATAAGATCTTTTATATGTCTGATAGTTTCAACCTTAAGAGATGCATACTCAGGCGTTCCTTCGCCGGCAATTTGATTATTCTTTGGCCTGAATCTGGATGAATACCATTCATCATTCATTCTCCCAAAAAGACATCTGTACTTTTTGCGAATACTTTTATATTTAAAACCAAGTTTAGAATGTAATTTTAAAAAATACCTCCATCTCCAATTTCTTTTGTCAAAAATTCTTCCAAAAAGCGAAGTTGGAATTCCCTCCTCCATAATATTGAAATAATGCAATTCTTTAATTGTCGGCATGTGAACTTGTGGATGTTGTCTTAGGTTTACGCTAAGCCAAGTGGTACCGGACTTTTGGGCGCCGATTATGAGGAAGTTGGGATATGGCAAGAGAAACAGGTGTATGCTACATAGAATATGTGGAATATAGAATAAATAAACGATATGCTTTACATATGGATGAATTCCGTCTGAAAAAGGCACAACAAATCCGTGACGAAGGAGGTCAGCCTTACATGGCAAACTTCAAACGGACAAAAATGCTTGCTGATGCAAAACAGCTTAAAAAGGGAAAATCGTGCTTCATAGCCGGAAAAGTGATGTTGTTCAGACAAATGGGAAAAATGACCTTTGCGACTCTTCAAGATTATACGGGAAGAATGCAGATTGCATTCAAAGAGGACGAAGTCGGAGAAAAGGAGTATGAGCGCGCTGTCTCCCTGATTGACTTGGGAGACGTTGTTGGCATTAAGGGCGAATATTTTGAAACAAAGAAGGGTGAACCAACAATAATGGTCAAAAAATGGTCGCTTCTGACAAAAGCCTTGCGCCCGCCTCCGGAAAAGTGGCACGGAATTGCGAATCAGGAAACAGCGTGGAGGCAAAGGTATCTGGATTTGATGAGCAACCGCGAAACGATGGAGCGCTTTGTATTCAGAAGTCTGTTTATTAAGAAATTAAGAGAATTTTATTGGAAGAATGATTTTATCGAAGTTGAAACTCCAACGCTGACAAATACTGCTTCGGGTGCGTTGGCCACTCCATTCGTAACCCATCATAAAGCTTACGACATGGATGTGTTTTTGAGGATTGCAGCCGGAGAAACTTTTCAGAAGGAATGCTTGGTCGGAGGTTTTGACAAGACATTCGAAGTTGCAAGATGTTTCCGAAACGAAGGATTGGATCCTTCCCATCTGCAGGACTTTACGATGGTCGAACACTACTCGGCGTATTGGGATTATGAGGATAATATGAAGTTCACGGAAAAAATGCTTTCAACTCTGGTCAAAGATTTAATGGATTCAACAAAAATCAAAATTCCTGACCGGGACGGAAAGTTGGTTGAAGTGGATTTCAAACCACCCTGGCCACGAGTTAGCATTGCAGAAGTAATCAAGCGTGATTGTGGCATTGATATCAACTCGACTAAGACTGCTGACGAGCTCAGGTCAGCTATTAAGAACAAAAAGATAAGACTTGAAGTTGATATTGAATCGCTTGGCCTTGGCAACTTGATTGATCAGTTATACAAGAAGGTCAGCCGTCCAAAGATTAATCAACCGACATTCCTTACTAATCATCCTGTTGAGCTGTCTCCACTATCCAGAAGGAATGACGAAAATCCGGATGTAACTGATAGATTCCAGCTTGTGGTATGCGGGTGGGAAATTGTGAATGCTTATTCAGAGATTGTTGATCCGGTTGATCAGGCCAACAGATTCGAAATGCAAAGTACGGCTAAAGATGAAGGTGATAGCGAGGCGCATGGAAAAGATGATGAATTTGTTAAAGCCCTTGAATATGGTTGCCCCCCTTGCTCAGGACTCGGAATGGGAATTGATAGAATTGTTGCTTTGCTCACTCAGCAGACAAATATTAGAGAGGTAGTACTGTTCCCTCTTATGAAACCTGAAGTTGAAGATTCTGACAAAATCCCTGCAAAGAAACCATCGAAAGATGATAAGAAATTACTACAACATGCGCAGTACGGTCACTTGCTTCCTGCTGCACATGGGCTACTGGAGGAACATGCAGATAAAATTAAGGAGCACTTGATTGCAACAGGTGCTGTGATGGAAGTGTTCGCAAAAAAATTCGGAGGCGATCCTGATACGTGGAGAGTTGCCGGCATGCTTCATGATCTGGACTGGGATCATCTGGAAAAAGATATGGAGGAGCACTGCGGGCAGACTTTGGATGAGCTTATTGGTGAGATTGAGAATAAAGATGAGCTAATGGCTGACATTCGATCGCACTATGCCGAGAAATACGGAGGTGAACATCCGCTTGAGTCGAAACTGAGGCAAACTCTTTACTGTGTTGATGAACTGACCGGATTTATCATCGCCGTAACACTCGTCAGACCAAGCAAAAAGCTGGAAGATGTAAAAGTAAAAAGTGTAACCAAGAAATTGAAAGACAAAGCTTTTGCCGCCCAAGTAGATCGCACGCAGATAAGGAAATGCGAGGAGCTACTGGAGATTGAACTAAATGAGTTTGTTGAAATTACTCTGAATGCGATGAAGGAGATTGCTGGTGAGATTGGGCTTTGATGAAATATACCTGGGATTTATTATCCGTATAATCTTCGCATGGAGGAATGACGATAAATTCTTCCGGTTTGTCTGCAAAGAATTTTTCGACTGCCGGTGCAATCCCCGCAAGCCGAGGATGATTGTAGTCATCAACAATCACAACAGCACCAGGACTTAATCGGGGATAAATTGACTCGAGCGCGTGCAAAGTAGGCTTATAAAAATCAACATCTATGTAAGCAAAAGCAATTTTTTCCGGAAGTTCCTTCGGCATTGTATTTTCAATCCATCCTTGATGAATAATCGGCAATTCACCACCAATCATATTCCTAAAAACACATTTATATTTCCCTTTTTTAACAGCAAGATCGCCTTCGCTCAGCATATTATCTTCACCATCTTCTACAGAAGGAGAAGGCATACCTTTAAAAGAGTCGTAAACGTGAAATTCTTTTTTGCAATTTAAATGTCTCATCACGCGTGCAATAAACGCGGACGTGTGTCCTTCAGCCACTCCAACTTCCAGAATGGCTCCGGATACTTTTCGCTTAATAACCTGACGAAGAAGCCTGAAAAAAACGCGTCTTTGATTTTTTCCCATCCACAAAAAATGGTTCGGCATAACTTCCAGATACATCCTAGGAGATCTGGCGATTCTCTTGATAATTACATTTTTACCAATCATTAGAGTTGTAAGTTTATACTAACATTGGCTCAAGTGCAGTACCGCGTAGATTATTTTTTAACTCATCGTAATTTTTAATAATATCGCTAAGGCATGGGCTATTCAGAGCCTCTTCGTCTTCATAATACGCCTTTTTGAAGCTCTGCCCGCTATCAAATAGTTTCTTTTGCGTATTACCTATTATACTTCCTACCTTCTCCGCATGCCTTAGAAGCTCTTCCGATTCAATCTTTACGGGCACCCCTGTTTTTCCCGCTTTATCCAGGATATATTTTCTGATTGGATTTTTGTGCACACGAAAGATTTTAACAGAATTAGTTTTAGCTCCCAGTTTTTCTTTGTGGATAACTTTCCCAAGAATTTTCGAAACTCTTCTCTCCGCTTCTTCGGCATCTGTCCAAAAATTTTCACCTATCCACAAAGCTTCCAATCCATTCTTCCCTATTAACTGCTCAGCATTCACTTCAATCGTATTATGTATTTGGTCTCTAAGAAGCGGAAATATCCAGTCCGCATGTTTACAAAGTAAATAATCTTCTCCAAACATATTCACATACGATTCCAGAACTTGAATCCATTCCTTTTTAAAGAATGCTCCATATCCCATATAAGCCACTTGTGCAGACCCGCGATAAAATTTTTCTTTACCCTTAAAGTGTTTACTAATAAGTCCGTGAGTTATCTTCGAAGAATCTGAGCAAAATGCTTCGTAAAGTATATTTATATCCGAAGCAATCCAGTCATCATCTTGCGTGTATATCACATCATTTTTCGCCTGCTTAGCGCATAAATATCTTCCGTAGCCACCAATATTGCTCTCGCTTTGAATAACTCTGACATTATCCCCATCAACCGAAAGCGAAACTGAATTATTATTCCAAATGATAATTTCATCTATAAATGGCATCATTTGCAAATGATCGACAATCCGTTGCATATTGTACGGACGCTGCCAGGATAGCAGGCAAGCCGATGCTTTGATCTGTGCTACCATTTAACCAAGCTTAGTTTTGTATTATGCACCTATTTAGTCAACAACTACCGGGAAAACTAGCAATAGTTACAACATACTTTAACTTCGCCGGATACTCCACATTGCTTAACAATTACAAAATATTCGCGGATGAGATCCGTTCGCAGGGTCTTGACCTCTGGACTGTAGAAATTGCCTTCGGAGATAAAGAGTTTGATTTGAACAAAGACAATCGAACATTACAAATCCGAACTGAGGATGTAATGTGGCATAAAGAACGCGCATTGAATGTTTTAATTAAAACTCTGCCAAAAGAATACGACACAATCGCGTGGCTTGACGCAGATGTTATCTTCGAAAACCGCAAATGGGCAGAGGAAGCCAGCGAGTTACTGAAACACTGCAAAATAATACAATGCTTCAGCAATGTGCATTGCTATCAAGAAGGTAATATGGATTTAACAAAGAATACTCATATCGGATACTCACTTAAAAAGAATAACCTAAACAAATATTCTACAGAAACTTCGCATCCGGGATTTGCCTGGGCAGGAAGAAGAGATTTTTTGGAGCGTCACATGTTATATGACTCTCATGTACTCGGAGCCAATGACTTTTTGATGGCGCTCGCATTTTATGGAAATTTCAAACACGCTTACGCTCAGGAAAACCTGAATGGTCCGCTCAGAAATGATTATTTGAAATGGGCAAAAAAAGTATTTGTTGAGATAAACAAAAACGTTGGCTTCATTGAAGGAGACATTTATCACCTTTGGCATGGAAAAATAGCAAATCGCCAGTATTTAAAGCGCGATGCATATATATTCGATTACAATTTTGACCCGGAAAAAGACATTAAAATTGGAAAAAATGGTTTGTATCACTGGTCGTCAAACAAACCGCGTATGCATCAAGCAGTACAACAGTACTTTGCGGACCGTAATGATGATGGCGACTCGTCCTCCGACAGAGCACTGTGCTTTCTTAGAAATTCTGTTTCTTCTTCCAGCCATTTGGTCGCGTAGCCTCCAAACCGCCCATGGAGTCTCTGCAAAATTCCATATGTTTTTTGCGCCAATATCACCCTTATATCATCAGGAATAATTAATTTGGGACCACTATTAATAACTTTTTGTGCAACCGCATAGGCATTATCTTGAGTATGTTCAACACCCAGAAAATCAAATGTCTTGCGCAAGAACTCCTCCGGACAATCTTTAATCTCATCATAAAACCCTATTAATATGTTCTCCTTAGGAAACAGGTTTTCCCAATTGGACAAATGCATAAGATAATCTGATTTTCTAAGACGATCACTGCAATCACATAATTTCTTCAATTCTATATGGGGAACATCATTGAATTTATTATTGAGTACTTTAAAACTCACAAATTTAACCATTGACCATATTTGCTCAACAGGATTTCTCATTAGGAAAATGATTTTACAATCCGGCATCAATTTGTGAATTCTTTCAACGTGTTCATAATCCAAGCAATAATAAGAAGGTGTAACCTCTCCTGATATCTGATCATTGGTGGGACAAAAAAGAGATGAATACCATTTGTCCGACCTGAATCCGAAAAAATATCTTATCATCCATTTCATTCTTTTTATATCTTTATAATTATTCGATATGTACAACTGTTTTTTTAATTGCCTTTTCCATGTCCCGGCTTTACTGCTAAATAAACGTCCAATAAAACCATTAGGAATACTGTCGGCTTGATTATCGAAATAATTAATCTCTTTTATATATGGCAATGAAATCTGGTTATGCCTCTTTAAATTCCAATGAAACCAAGTGGTTCCGCACTTATTTGCGCCAATGCAGAGAAAATCAGGATACGGCACAGATATTATTGGAAGTTTTTTGAATATTTAAATCACACTCGGGAAGCGCTCCGTGCTTTTCAAGAAATTCCGTTTCCTCCTCAAGCCATTTGGTTGCATAGCCCCCAAAACGCTCATGAAGCCCTTTTAAAATGTCGTAGGTTTTCAGTCCAAGTAATACCCTGATGTTATCAGGAATCTCGTATTCTGGACCTTTATTAATAATTTTTCTGACTATCGGATAAATATGATCTTCGGACTTCTCGACCTCAAGAAAATCAAATATTCTTAATAACAATTGATCTGGGCAATCCCTTATTTCATCATAGAAACCTAAGAATATATTTTCTTTTGGGAAAAACTTTTCCCAATTGGCCAAATGAAATAGATAATCTGTATTATGAATCCTGTAATTATCAACACACATCTCCTTAATCTGATCCAACGAAATATCTTCAAATTCTTTTTTTTGAATTTTAAAATTCATAAACTTAACCATGGACCAAATTTGCTCAACAGGATTCCTTACTAAATAAATGATTTTGCATTCAGGCATCATCTTGTGAATTCGCTCCACATGCATGCAGGGCAAGCAGTAATATCCAGGGGAATGCTCTCCTGCAACCTGACCTGTATCAGGATTAAAAAGCGACGCATACCACTTATCGTTTCTTGTCCTTAGTGCATAATTGAGAAGCCACTTAGCCCTTTGCATATTTTTTAAAGTAACTTTCTTAAATATTTGTCTTTTTAGGGACCTTCTCCAATAACCAACTCTCTTGTGGAAAAGACGTCTGATAAAATCATTTGGCAAACCATGCGACTGGCCATCAAAATAATGAATTTCTTTTATATATGGCACAACAATCTGCTTGTGTCGCCGCAAATTGGCATGCAACCAGCTTGTACCGCATTTTGGCGCGCCTATGCAAAGAAAATCAGGATATGGGATAAAAAATGGTTGATGTAGTATATATTGTTGACATCCTAAGCTAGACTAGCCCCCCATGGAAGAGCATTCGTCATCAGCGGAAAAATTGCAGCAGATAATCGCAGAGAAAGAGGTTCTCATTCAAAGAATTATCAAATCTAAAAGCTGGAAATGGACCAAGTGGTTTAGAATTTTGGAAGCCAAATTATTTCGTACTCTTGGCAAAACTCAGCGTGTCACAGTACCAAGTGCAACCGTACAGACTATAGACCCTTGCTCAAATACAGCGGTCATAATTACCTGCCACAATTATGGCAAATTCTTGCAGGAATGCGTAGAAAGCGTATTCCAACAGACGTTTCTACCTGCAGAAATACTTATTGTTGACGACGCATCAACCGATGATACCGCGAAAGTCGCAGATCTGTACCGTCATCAAGGTGTTGAATACATTCGATGTAATCATCGACATCCCTCCGGAGCCAGAAATGAAGGAGCAAAGAATACCGTGTCTCAATTACTCCTTTTCCTGGATGCAGATGATGTACTTGCCCCTGACTACATAGAAAAATGTCGTGAATGCATGGTGGACCCTTCGGTTGCTATTGCGTACACAGATATCAAGTTCTTTGGTAACGATGATAATATTTTTGGAGCGCCTGAGTTTGATCGTGAAGCATTAATGAAACGAAATTACATCTCATCACATGCACTTATTCGCAGACAAGTATTTGATATGGTGGGCGGATACAGGATTACACCAAACACCCCAAATGAAGACTGGGATCTGTACAGAAGAATGCTTAAATTTAAATGGAAGGCTAAGAAAGCGAAAACAACAGTCCGGCAACGAAAACACAAAAATAATCGATTGCCCACATTTGATAAGGCAAAATTGAAGTATTGGCAAACTGCACGCCTGATGCATAACCCAATAACAATTTTCACACCATTCGCGGGACGCAGAGAAGTGCTGGACAAATATATTGATGCCCTTAAGAATCTTGATTTTGATCATTCTCTGATTCGTCTCCACTGTTTCGACACAAGCAACAATGAGGAATTCGCAAATCTACTTAAAATGAAGCTATCTTTATTAGATTTCGGAAGAATAACTTATACCTCTGCTCCACTTCCTAAATCCTGGAGCCACTCACCACAAAGTTTGATACATAATCGCGTAAAAAGCCTAACTGTTCAGTACTATCATGATATGGCTTTAGTTTATGCATATAATCATATGATAGTTTCATGTGATACTGAATTTATTCTTGTAGTTGAGGATGATATTGCACTTTCTCCCAATTCTCTAAAAATGCTGATTGAGACAATTGAAAGATCAGAGACTGTTGCAGTTGTTGCTTCCTATCCATGCCATCTACAAGGATATCAAACCGTATGGAAACTTGGAAAAGATGATTACCCAAGCCATCCGGCCAGAAAAAGCAGTGGTATAGAAAAGGTGGATGGAGCCGGGTTTGGTTGTTCGATGATAAGAGCATCTGCTTTTGAATCTTTCCCATTCTATACCCGCAGCTACGAAAAACCCCCACATTGGTATGACTACAATGCTTTTGCGCATTTGAGAATGAAGGGTGATGTTCTATGTAACTGGGACGTAGAAGTAGACCATATGAAAACTAATCGCTCACCGTTATCCCCAAAGAAGTCTTTCCCAGGAAAAAAAGAACCCAAGCATGCAGAAATTCATTAACACCATACGCTGGCATCTTCCATATAAACTATTTGGTTTTATTAAGAAACACTGGATTAAAGCGGATAAACCGTGCGAACGATTTGTGCTATTTGTCCGCCATAGATTACTTGGAACTCTATGGCCCGCGGAAACTATTTTTTGTCCCGACAGCCGTTTCATTCAACCAAAAGCTTTCTTATCGGACTTAAGTGTTGCAGTAATCATTCCATGTCACAATTACGCACATTTTCTTCCTGAAGCAATAGAAAGTGTTCTTAATCAAACATTTAAACCAACTGAAATTCTGATCGTGGATGATGACTCAGATGATAATACTGCCGAGATAGCATCAACGTTCTCGGATAGAGGAGTGAGATACATAAAATGCAATCATAGAAATCTAGCCAAAGCCAGAAATGAAGGAGCAGAGAATACAAGCAGTGCCTTTCTCCTTTTCTTGGATGCTGATGACATTCTGCCGTCGCATTACATAAAACGATGTTTGAAACAAATGCAGGATCCTTCTGTTGCAATCGTTTACGGAAACATGAAGCACTTTGAAAATGAAAGATTTATCTGGAGGACATCCGAATTCAAACTTGATCGTATTGAGCGTACGAACTTTATATCTTCCCATGCTCTAATAAGACGAAAAGCTTTTGATATGGTTGATGGATACAAAACAATTCCTGATTCTATTGCAGAAGATTGGGATTTTTACCGACGTGTTTTAAGGCTTAGATGGAAAGCAAAAAAGGCACGAACATATGTTAAATATCGAGTGCATGATAAAAGTATGACTAACACATCAACAAGGCGAAGATATATGGATGATGCATCCCTTAAGATTCAACCTTTGACTATTTTTACAATCTTTTCCGGAGATCATAAAAAATTAGATTCATATATACATCAATTAAAAACTGTTAACATCAACAAAGACCATTCTCGCATTATTTTTGTTGATACAAGTGGAGATAAATCTTTTGAAACAAGATTAAAAGATGAGCTATCTAAACTGAAGTCAAAAAAGACCACCTATACTCGCCTCTATACAATTAAGAAAAGTTCAAGAAAACTTAATGAATTACGTGCAATAAGTGTACTAATTAATTCTTGCGACACAGAACTTATTTTTATGGTTGGCGAAGATACGACCTACGAATCTGATATTGCAGAAAAGCTGTTTGAAAAAATGGATAGCAATGTTTCCGCAGTACTTTCTGACAATAATATAAACCTCTGTCTGCTTCGACTTAGCGCGCTTAAAAATGTTCATCCTGGCGAAGACATTTTGGAGCAACTCAAAAGGAGAGGGCATGTTAAAAAATTGGATATAACACGTCACAAGTCACAAGCCACGAAGAAGTAATTGATCACTTAGATCACAATTTCTGACTCCACTTTCGGCATTACAACTAATCAATGAGATTGCTCCTCGAATGGCTTTTTCTGAGCCCAGCCCCACCAGCCATCGTCTTTAAAATTATGGAAATTGGGATGCTGTTTAACCAATAATGAAAATGCCTTGCCTACCTGCGCAGTTTTTCTTTCCTCTTCCGGTATTTGTTCTTTTCTGGCATCAGGTATTCTCGCACTAGATTCTATTGTCCATGCTAAATCATCAAATAATATCCAACCATTTGGCATTAAAAGTTTTTCAACCAATAAAAAACCAAAACCTGTAACATCCCAAGTATGTCCACCGTCGATGAAACAGAAATCAAATAATGGTTTACAATAATTGTTATGCGTATTTCTTTCAATTAACTTCATCAATTCCCAAGTATAAGACCTGTTGGCAAAAATTGGATCTACGTATTGTTTCAAACCTACATTTTCAAGCAAAGCGATTATATTGGGATCGCGTTCTTTGGCATTTTGTTTATCAATTGTGATGACAGAACCTCTGCCAATCTCATCTAATGCCGCCGCCATATACAATGTTGATTTTCCATGTGCAAATCCTAATTCCAAGATATTTTGCATATTAGAATCTAAAATAAACTCATACAATATTCTCCCTCTTTCTGAAGGAATGCCGGTCAAATATTTCTTCAAATTTCATACAAACTGCTTTTTAATGATATTACTAAACAACAATCTCTTCCCCTCTCTCCGGCATCACAATCTCAACTCCCTTTCGTGCATTCTTAATCCTGGTTGCGAATGGCTCCATCCCCTCCGATTCCCCATGTACCAAGATTATCTTCTTAACATCTTTAACATTCATAACTAAGTTATCCAAGTCTGCCATATCCGCATGACCAGAATAGGCATTAACTGATACTACTTCGGCTTTCTTTGCAAAAATCTCATCAAATATTTTTACTTCATGAACCTCCGGATCAACTATTCTTCGCCCAAGAGTGTTTTCCGCCATGTAACCTACAGCAATAACTGCATTCTTCGGATCATCTATTCCATTTTTCAAATGATGGCGAATACGCCCTGCTTCGCACATCCCGGCACCAGCCATTATTACCATTGGTCCGGGCATAGTATTTAATTTTTTACTTTCATCTACTGATTCGGTGTATCTAACCAGAGAAAATTTGAAAGGATTATGTGCTTTGGCTAAGAATTTCTCGTACAGCTCCTTGTCGTAACATTCCGGATGCTTCATGAATACCTCTGTAACTCTGGTAGCTAATGGTGAATCGATGTAAATTGGTATTGCTGGAATTTCTTTGGAATCCCAAAGAACATGCAAGTCGTATACGATTTCCTGCGTTCGCTCTAACGAGAATGCGGGGATCATAACCTTTCCTCCTCTCTTAGCAGTTTTAATAATCATCTCCTTTAAGTGTCCCTTGGCAGTTGTAATATCTTCGTGCTCTCTGTTGCCATATGTGCTTTCACAAATTAATGTTTCCACTGGAGGCATTTCTGCGGGATCTCGGATTATTGGAAGCATGTTTCTTCCCAAGTCTCCCGTGAATCCAACTCGATGCAATTTTCCTTTTTCAAGGATTTCAAAAACAAGCATGGCAGCTCCAACAATATGTCCTGCTTCTATGAACTGGACTTTTACCCCCTTGCAAACATCAAACCAGTCGTTGTAATTCCTTCCTTGAAATATCTCTATGCAATCAATGGCATCCTGTTGAGTATAAAGAGGGCCATCGAAGTCTATCATTGAGTCTTTTAAGTGTTTTTGAAAATATTCTTCATCCTTCTCGTGAATATATCCGCTATCCATGAGCATTACTTCAGCAAGATCTTTGGATGCATACGTGCAAAGCACTTTGTTGCGGTAACCTTTTTTGTATAGGAGCGGAATGCGTCCTACATGATCCATATGAGCATGAGTTAATACAACTGCATCGATATCAATAGCAGGATCGAAAGGGAACTCTACATTCTTAACTGCCGCTTCTGATCGCTTGCCCTGGAAAAGCCCGCAATCTAGAAGAATGCGTTTTATACCGGAGTCGGTTTCTATTCTAAGTTCGTGGCACGAACCAGTTACTTCGCGCGCAGCACCATGGGGGATGATTTTCATAACAACAGAATATCAAATATATGTATAATTTCCCAATCTCAACTACAATCCACCTAAATCCATGCTCTTTAACTCCCTTACATACATTTACGGCTTCCTTCCGGCTGTACTGGTCGGTTATGTGATTCTTGGAAAAATAGGGAATCGCAATGCGATAATGGCATGGCTGATTGCGGCATCTTTATTTTTTTATGCATGGTGGAATCCCGCCTATCTGTGGCTTCTTCTGTTTTCAGCAACTGCAAATTTTATTATAAGCCGATATCTTAACAAGTATTCTTCAAAATTAATCCTTACTGCAGGCGTTGTCCTGAACTTGAGCCTTCTCTGCTATTTCAAGTACGCTAATTTCTTTATTGATACCATCAACCAAAGCCTAAAAACATCGTTTAATTTAGAAACAATAATTCTACCACTTGCTATTTCTTTCTTCACTTTCCAGCAAATCGGATATTTGGTTGATTTATATAAAGGCAATGCAAAAAAACACCCATTTATGCATTATCTTTTGTTTGTGACATTCTTTCCACAACTTATTGCCGGACCGATAATCCGTCACCACGAGATGTTTCCTCAATTCAAAGATAAACTATTCGGAAAAATAAGAGGCAACAACATTGCATTAGGAATTAGCATATTAAGCATAGGTCTTTTTAAGAAAGTAGTATTAGCAGACAGCCTTGCCTTGATCGCTGATCCTGTCTTTTCAGATATAACAAGCGGAAGTGTTTCTTCTGCGCAAGCATGGCTTGGCTTACTAGCATTTTCTTTTCAGATTTACTTCGACTTTTCCGGATACACAGACATGGCTATAGGAAGCGCAATGTTGTTTGGAATCCGTCTACCACAAAACTTCAATGCTCCATACAAGTCGCTCAATGTTCGCGAATTCTGGCACAAGTGGCATATTACACTATCAAGATTCCTGCGAGACTATCTGTACATCCCGTTAGGAGGTAACCGAAAGAGAAAATTTAGAACATTAATTCACCATGCTCCTAGGAGGGCTTTGGCACGGCAGTGCTTGGGGATTTATTTTATGGGGAGGTCTGCACGGACTATTTCTTGTTATTAACTATGTTTGGAAGCGATCAAATATGAGGATCAACTTAAAAACACAATTATCAATTCCAATTACTTTTCTGTCTATAACACTGGCCTGGGTTTTGTTTCGCGCCGAAACATTGAACTCAGCTTTGCATTTCTATAAAACATTATTCAACTTTAATACTTTGAATTTTTTAGATATTAAGGATACACAAAATCTATGGATTGTATTTGCGATGCTAATAGTGTGGATTTTACCAACAACTGAACAGTGGATAAAAAAGCGAGAGATCACTTTTACCTATGGATTAATAATAGGGTGCATTGCCCTATCGGCAATCGTGCAAATAACCAATATTCAGGAATTTATTTACTTTCAGTTTTAATGAATAAATTTTGTAAGTTTGCCATTGGCTTTATTATCCCATCCATAATTGTTGCGCTGTTTAACTGGGGCATAGATCCAGACAAAATCTTCCATTCAGATCCCATACGGGAAACACCAACTCATGCCAAAAAACACAACCGAATGCACACGGCAATAGCACTGGAAAAATTTGAACCGGAATTAATAATACTTGGAAATTCCAAAGCAAGGCAAATCGATCCAGACCATCCTTCATTAAGCACAATCAATACTTACAATGCCTCACTCCCCGGAATAAATATTTATGAAACTTTCAGATATCTGCAACATGCAAATGCAACAACTCCATTGAAAAAAATAATCATAGGCCTAGATTACATAATGTTCTTCAAGAACCCCAAACCTGATTTCGAAGAATCCCGTTTGGCTGTTTTACCTAGCGGAAAAAAAACGCCTTACATGCGCAAACAATTACAATTAATTAAAGATAAATATCATTTGCTGTTTTCCGAACAGTCTTTATTTAATTCCATACGAGCAATATACAAAACTGCGCCCCATAGCATATCCTCCACAAAAACCCTGGAGATCACTAAGGAAATTTTTTCGCGTCGTTCTAAGATATTAATAAAGACTGCATTGAAAGACGATAATACAAAAATGAATAATTCGCTCAATTATCTTAAAAACATTGTCAAAATAGCTGGAAATAATGATATTGAAATCATCATAGTTTTTCTGCCATCGCATGCAATAAGTTATGAATTCTTGCATTCCGAAGGACTATGGCCTAAATATGAAGAATGGAAACGGGAAGTTTTCAAAATAGTACAGGAAGAATCCATTAAACATTCAAGTACTAAACAAATACACATATGGGACTTCGATGGTTATAATTCAATTAATACAGAGAATATTCCCGATCTTTTTGATCCAAATATTACAATGCAATACTACAGAGATTCCGCTCATATGAAGAAAAACGCAAGTTCATTGATTCTTGATTGTATTATGAATGTCTGTGCTACTAGCATACATAATGATTTTGGTTTATTAATCAAGGATATTGATAGCCATCTTCTGCAATTGAATAATGAAAAAGAAATATACAGAAAAAATCACCCCGATGAAATAAGACATTTAAACAATACCATAGAACAATGGTTATACGTTGATTAAAGTCCGATGGACTCAAGTAAGCTCTCCCTTTCTTTTTGACTGAGTACACGCACCTCCCCCTCTTTCAATCTAAGATTTTTGAGTGTCATTATTCTGATTCTTTTAAGTTCTTTAACGGGACATCCGACCTTTTGACACATTCTTCTGATTTGGCGGTTTTTCCCTTCTGTTAGGGCTATAGTGAATTTATTCTGACTGATTCTTTTGATTTTTGCGGGTTTTGTTTTGGATCCCGAGATGGTCATTCCTTTTTTGAGCTTATTTAATGCGCCGTCTGTAATCTCTCTGACTGTTATAACCTCATACTCTTTTTCATGATCAAATTTGGGGTGAGTCAGCCTGTAAGCAAGTACACCATCATTTGTCAGAAGCAGTAGGCCTGACGATTCTTTATCAAGACGTCCAACTGGAAATATTTTTCCCTGCAGCTTTTTCGGAAGTAAACTAATTATGGTTTCTTGGGTCTTGCGCTCTGCATTAGTCGTAATAATCCCCCTTGGCTTGTTGATCACATAGTAGACTAAGTCTTTTCTGGATTCGATTACTTCACCATCAACTTCAATATTATCTTTTTTCGGATCTGCCTTTTGACCAAGCTCCGCTACTTTTCCATTGACCTTGATCAATCCTTTTTCGATAAACTCTTCTGCTTTTCGACGCGAACAAATTCCTCTAGCCGACAATATCTTCTGTAATCTCTCAATCATGATTTATAAAGGATTTTTTGGCCTGCCCACCGAAGTCCATGTGAAGCATGACGAAGGCGGTAGGCGTTCTTGCATATGATAAGTATATAGGAATATTGATATCTGCATTATTATATTCAGTTATTTCTACCGTGGAATATATCAGTAATACAGTTGCGCAACTGTTTTATTAAGAATAACGTAAAACAACTATGACTGACTACCAAAACTTAGAACAAAGGTTAAAGGCTGTAGCAAGTGCAAGGCGCTTAAAAATCCTTGCATTTATTAAGAAGAGAAAGAGTGTTGCAGTTTATGAAATAGCTAGAGAATTTCGTATTTCGAAGCACGCTGCCTCTCAACATCTTCGAATTCTTCGATCAGCTGGAATTGTTAAATATAACAAAAGATGGAAATATGTATTTTACCGTCTATCTCTCCCACAAAAAGAACCAATTCAGAAAGTGATTTCTATGCTTTAACCTCTACTCAGAAAGCGCTACTTCTTTTCTTACTTCCTCTTTCATTCTATGAAAAATGATCTTCGCAGTTTCTGCTCTATTTATATAGTCATCTGGGCGAAACGTCCCGACTTCAACTCCATTTGAATTCGTATCTCCGCTAACGATGCCGAATACGGTCGCATAGGCAATATCTGCTTCATACGTATGTCCGGATGTATCATTGAAAGTCGCATACATAGGAAGCACCTCATCTCCAAAAGCATCGTGGATAACAGTAAGCATTTCTGCACGTTTAGCATGCTTATTCAGTTCCAAATATGGATCTCTGAAGAGCCTCACATCCATTTCTTCCGCACAAGATACAAACTTGCCAGCCCAGTGGCTAGTAGCCGCAACATTCTCGGGAGATGTAACACAATTTGTCTCGTCGACTCCTGCAGCACGCATAGACATCTTTAAAACTTCTGCAATTGTTACATTATTTCCCGGCTTATACTGTCCTGTGAATTTCCCATCACTGTCTTTGAAGCCGGAAACAATATCCCACTCAGTTAACGATGATACATAGGATGCGTACCAATCTTTTTCTCCTACATCCCGATATACAGGTCCTGTGATGTCATCAAGTTGTCCGATAACACCGGAAAAATCTTCAGCATGCGCTTCTTCCCAGACCTGGAGCTCTTCTTTAAGCTGTGCGATTTCATCGAAGAAGAGAAAATTATTAAAGAAAAACTGAAGAAGAAATATAATAAGGCGGATAAATTCAACAAAAAGCGTGCAAAACTTCTTAAATCAATTAAAAAAACACAAAGGAAAATCAAAACTCTTAGAAAATCAAAGAACATGGTCCAGCAAGTTGATTCATTCCTATTAACAAGTTTGGATTGGCTGGAAACCCAGCATAATTATGTACAAAATAGACAAATTGAAAGTAATGAACTAAGTTTGATTTCCGAATACATCAAAAGGCTTGTGGTAAGCATTGAAGACCTTTTGGATGATATGCCAAAAACCAATAGACCTGCTTCCAATGTAAAAATTGATGAAATATTCTCCAGAGTAGCAATCCTTATAGATAAATTCCCTAGCGTTGTGTCTGCGTTATGGCAGGAAAAAATTGATGTGGACGAAAATATTGTTGGCGATTACTTCGAAATGAGAAACGACTTCCTAAAGCTTTGGGATGAATGCAAAGTAGATATTAATGTGTGCACAGACTTGGAGGACATATTGGAAAAATACGAGGATATCAAAGAAGCATTGGAAAACCAGATCAATAGATCTAGTAATAATAATGCTAGGGATATAGTTAGAAAAACGTTGGAGACATAGCTACCATTTCTCAATTTCAATTATTTGCATGCACACTTGTCAGTGCATTCTTTGTCATCATCACTACAGGTCCCTTTTCCATCGCACGCTTCCCCCACTTCAATGACTCCATTCCCGCACTCAGCTTCGCATAAGCAAGTTTCCATATTACAAGTTCCTCGCGCTCCGCAGAATGTATAATTTAGCTCGCATTCCTCCCCATCGTCTAAACTGAAGTCGCCACATTTGGGCTCATCCGAAACACAAATGCACCTTTTTGGATCGCATTTTTTTCCTTCTTCTTCACATTCTCTCACATCTTCTTCACACTCTTCTCCCAAATCGAGAGTTTCATTCCCGCATTCAGGAAGTTTTCTGCAGATACAGTCTGAACATTGTTCATTATCCTCACATTGTTCATGCTGTTGGCAACTCCAATTGTTGCCCTCCGTACATTCAAGCGCTATGCACATGCAATCAACACAAGATTGATCACTGGAACAATCATCACTAGTTTCACATTGTTCAGGTGATTCGATTGCCCCGTTATCGCAAACTGCATCACCTGTCTCGCACATGCAATTTGGAGTGCATGTTTGACTTATGATGGGGCAAGGATAGCCAGCATCACATTGTTCACCTTCTTCAAGAAGCGCGTTTCCGCATATTGTATCTTTCCGACTCTTGCAACCACATTCACTACACCATTCGCCCTCTTCGCAATGACCATTGAATTCGCACTCTTCACCCTTTTCTAAGATTTTATTTCCGCATTTAACGCAGGTGCACTCAGTACATGTATAACCCGACTCACAATCTGAATTCTCTTCACATTGCTCAGGCTCAAATAACCTTCCATCGCCACAAATGTTCTCGGGATCCTGAGGACCTCTTCTGGGCTTTTTGGCAGAACCTATTCCGCTTGATTCCGAGGAACCATTGCCTTCGGACTGTCCGTCGCAGACCTTAAATCCACAACCAAGTATGCATCCATCATCATCTTTAAAGTAGTCATAATGACAACCTTCCGCAACATCCGGACATACCGGAGGCTCCGGACAGTTGTCGTCCTTGGTAGCACCCGTTCCTGAATCTTTGTTTGCTCCTTCGCCCTGCTGGTCTTCCTGTGGCTTCTTTGGACACACCGGTACGCAAGCACAAACTCCCTTAAATTCTTTTGGAATACTTGCGCCAAATACAGGAATATTTTCCTTCATTCCACAAAACACCTGTCCAATTCCTAAACATTCAACGCCTGCACATAAACCACCGACATCAGGACTAGGACCGCATTCTTTACCGCATTTGGCAAAAATTGTGTTTACGCAAATCCAATCAATTAAGTTCTCTACAGTGCATTCGATAACACTTGTCTCTGCACACACTTCAAGACAATGTTTCCTTTTAGTGGAACCAGTGCCTGTAGAAGAACCTGTGCCTGTGTCAACTCCGGTTTTGCCATCATCAGTTTGGCTATCCGAAGGCTTAGCCTCTCCTTCTTGATCAGTCTTTGAGTCTTCAGCTGCTCCTTTATCTGATTCGGTTTCATCGTCCGAAGATTCGTCTGTTTCTGTATTATCATCCGAAGATTCATCTGTGGTTTCGTCAGTTTCATCATCGCTATCTGCATCCCCATCTTGCTGTTCTTCCTGCCCATCTTCTTCCTGTCCATCTTCTTCCTGCTCAGTCTCCCCGTCATCTTCAGCCGGAGCTTCCGGTTCAGCAGGCTCTTCGGGCATTGCAGGCTCTTCGTAATAATAGTCATCATAATAACCTTCATAATCCGAGTAATCTTGAGCCAACTGAGCTTTATATATATTCTGACCGAATACGGCCACCGCAAGCATGCAAGTAGAGGCGCAAAAAACTGTAATTGGAGTGTGTTGCTTCATAAATTCTAATGTTTATTTTTCACATTATTATAACATTTTTTAGGGGTTTTGGTGAGGCTGTAGGGGTTGCCTTAAGCAATCTTTATGTCTTTTTAGTACTATAAGTTATATATGAATGCACCCTCCCCCTCGGGGGGGGCAAATTTTTTTATATAACAAAATCCCGCAATCTTGGCACCCTTCGACTGCGCTCAGGGCAAGAATGTAGACAATAGAGCAACAAATATTTTATATAACAAAATCCCACGATCTTGGCACCCTTCGACTGCGCTCAGGGCAAGAATGTAGACAATAGAGCAACAAATATTTTATATAACAAAATCCCACGATCTTGGCATCGGCCTACTCTCGCACCCTAAGTGGGAACTACCATCGGCGCTGAAGGGCTTAACTGCTGTGTTCGGGATGGGAACAGGTGTACCCCCTTCGCTAGAGATACCAAGATCGCGGGATCTTGAATTTAGAATGAGCAAATCTTGCTCGCCTTATTAAGTAACACGTAAACAGAAATAATTAAAAACGTTCAATCATCCATTCGTACCACTCGGCTGAACACGTTACCATGCTTACACCTGTGGCCGATCTAACCGCTGTTCTTGCGGCGGATTTATGGAGAGACGCAATCTTAGGGGGGGCTTCCCGCTTAGATGCCTTCAGCGGTTATCCCTTCCGAACATAGCTATCCTGCGATGCCGTTGACACGACAACAGGGTCACCAGAGGTTCGTCCACTCCGGTCCTCTCGTACTAGGAGCAGCTTCCTTCACGTCTCTAAGTGATTACGGAGGATAGAGGCCAAACTGTCTCACGACGTTCTGAACCCAGCTCGCGTACCGCTTTCATTGGCGAACAGCCAAACCCTTGGGACCTTCTTCAGCCCCAGGATGCGATGAGCCGACATCGTACTAATTCCATATTTTCATATGGCGCAGACTATATCTTTTTCCTGCAATCGATCTTAGGTCTCTTATGACCATAATCTGATTTAATGAAGCAGGATTCGGCGTATTAGCCCTTATAAATATTTCCAAGAGCTCTCCCCTTTCGGGTCAGTCGTTACGGGGTCATAAGACAACTATCAACACGTCCTCTTCGAGGACTTTCAACACGGGCACTTCGTGCCCTCTCAACACGTTTCACTTTCAATTTATTGTTGATTGTTGAAAACGAGCGTAGCGAGTGTGTTGATTGTCGATTGTTGTTTTAGACTTCCCACGGTATTGCCGGCGAGCATTTCATTTCCACAATGCTCGTGACGGTTTCACCGTTATTAGCCGAATTTTTGGTACAGAATTACTTCTGTAGCACCCCGAATGAGGTGCCAAACCGCTCCGTCGCTGTGGGCGCTTGGGAGCGATCAGCCTGTTATCCCTAGAGTAACTTTTATCCGTTGAGTGATGTCCCACCCACGTGGTAAGAGCCATTAAAAACAGCTCAGGACACCAGATCACTATCACCGACTTTCGTCTCTGCTCGACCTGTAAGTCTCACAGTCAGGCAACCTTGTGCGATTATACGACCACGCCGATTTCCATCCGGCGCTAGGTTACCATTGCACGCCTCCGTTACATTTTAGGAGGCAACCGCCCCAGTTAAACTACCCGGCAAGCACTGTCTCCATCTCTTGTGTACAAGAAATGAGTGAGCAGAATCAGAACACAAAGGTGGTATCTCAAGGATGACTCCACCCGGACTAACGTCCGAGCTTCAAAGTCTCCCACCTATCCTGCATAAGCAGACCAACTCTGCAATGCCAGCGTATAGTAAAGCTTCATAGGGTCTTTTCGTCCTTCCGTAATCAACCCGGCATTTGTACCGGGACTGCAATTTCACCGGGCGTCGTGTCGAGACAGTGCCCAGACCGTTATACCATTCGTGCGGGTCGGAACTTCATGCGCGCTAAGCGCGCAACAATCAACTATCAACATTCAACACACTCGCTACGCTCACTTTCAACATGTTGATTGTTGAAAGCGACGAAGTCGCGTGTCGATTGTAGAGAGTCCCTGAAGGGGACGTGTTGATTTGTTCCACGATTGTTTTTATCAGCAGTACGATTTTACTGCCCTCCATGTCGCCATGGAGATCGGACTATATCATCTTCCCACTAATGCGGGAGTGTGGCGTATAGTCTCTGAGGATTTCCACCAAAGATGGATCTTTCCTGCTGATTGTCCCCACCCATTTCCTTACGGAAAAGGGATACGTGGGATTTTCCAGCATATAGCCCGGCATCCTTGAAATTATCAAGAATACCGCCCCTCGTAGCTCCCGAAGGGAGCGTAGTGGGGACATTTGACGCTAATTTATGCCATCGCTAATTCCCTAGCGCTGAGAGTTACCTCTCATTCGGGCAAGTGCTTATCGACCACCCGACAAGGAATTTCGCTACCTTAGGACCGTTCAAATGTTCCATCACTCAAATAAGTGAAGTCCTTATAACCTTGGTAGTTAATTATAAGTGCTCATAGTCGCCTATGAGTTCGGACTATATCATCTCAACATCTGCCTTTCGACAGAGCAAGTTTGGCGTGTAGTCTCTGAGGATTCTTTTGATAAGCATCTAATATATCTGATTCTGAATATTTCCTCTTACCACCATCATTCATATTTCTTCTAAAATCCAATATTTTTTCGACACCACCTTTTGATAAGTGATGCTTGGATCGAATTAAAGTGATAATTTTTTGGAAGATTTTAAAGTCTCGCTGTTTCTTCTGTGAAAGAAATGGGCATCGAAGAAAAAATGGAATTATATTGCTGTGCAATTCTTCCAAATCATTTACTTCAAAGTACCAAATATCATCTGGACGTGAACGCAATGTTCCACATCCAAGATGATTTCTAATCATCTCAAGAATAGATTTATCTTTCTGAGAAATATTGAAGCAAGCTGATATTTTCCACGGTAATTTATAGTCTTTTCTTTTTCGAAAAGAGATATTAAAACTTCCTTCTCCATCAGAGAAACCTGCGATGTAACTGCTGATTTCTGATGAAGAATATGTTATCAAAAGTCTTTCCTGCTGATTATCTGCACTGATCGGATTGTCACTCATGATAGTAGTGTACACTCGTACACCTATTCACACAAGTACCGTCAGATACTCAGATGTTCCAGCATATAGCCAAATTTATTTACGTAACTACAACTGATCCGTTTTATAGTTACGGCCGCCGTTCATCAGGGCTTAGATCAGAGACGTAAATCCCCTCACGTAACCTTCTGACACTGGGCAGGCATCAGCCTCTATACGTTGTTTTACAACTTCGCAGAGACCTGTGTTTTTGGTAAACAGTCGCCTGGACTCATTTATTGCAGGCTCCGCTTGCGCGGAGTCAGTCCTTATCCCGAAGTTACGGACGTTGTTTTGCCGAGTTCCTTGACACGACATTACCCGTTCGCCTTGGTCTACTCGACCACCCCACCGGAGTTGGTTTGCGGTACGGTCTCACGGATTTCTGTGAGCGATGTTTTTCTTGGAAGTAGAAGCAGTCAGACTCTCCCGCCTTGCGGCGGACATTTGGTATCCACACTCAGCTCATCCAGGGGATTTGCCTCCCGGAATCAACACTTCATGTGTTACACGTGCAGTCAATACACACGCTCTGGTACTCCCGCTCCGTTACAACGCTCCTAGAGTGCTGCCATCCTTTTCCGTGAACATGTTCTGCGCCATCTTAGACTCAAACAAATTGACAATTTACAATGTACAATTGACAATTCTAAAGAGAAACTTAGTTCGTTCTCGCTTGCGTAATTGTCAATTGTCAATTGTCAATTTTTCGTTGAGTACAAGATGGCACAGAACAGAGGCTCGCGAAACTATCAAGCGACACCCTCTGGCGATTTCCATGAGGTACAGGAATATTGACCTGTTGTCCATCGGTTACGCCTTTCGGCCTGGCCTTAGGACCGACTAACCCCACGCCGATTTACGTTGCGTGGGAAACCTTGGGGATTCGGCGGGCAAGATTTTCGCTTGCCTAGTAGTTACTCATGCCAACATTCTCACTTCCGTCCGCTCCACAATACTTCGCAGTACTGCTTCACTGCTGAACGGAACGCTCCTCTACTGCGCACCACTAAAAGTGGCACACTCATTGCTTCGGTTTATCGTTTCGCCCCGATACATTTTCGGCGCACGAATGCAATCGACCAGTGAGCTGTTACGCTTTCTTTAAAGGATGGCTGCTTCTAAGCCAACCTCCTGGTTGTCGATGCATTCGTACTACCTTTTCCACTGAACGATAATTAGGGACCTTAGCAGATGATTAGGGTTCTTTCCCTTTCGTCAACGGCAGTTAGCTGTCGCTGACTCACTCCCGTTATCAAAGACTTGGTATTCGGAGTTTGTCAGGATTTGGTAGGTCGGAAAGACCCCCGCATCCAAACAGTAGCTCTACCCCCAAGCGTGTATAACGAGGCTGCCCCTAAAGGCATTTCGAGGAGAACCAGCTATCTCCGGGTTCGATAGGCTTTTCACCCCTAACCACAGGTCATCCCCCAGTCTTGCGGCACTGGTGGGTGCGGGCCTCCAATCGTGTTCCCACGACCTTCACCCTGCCCATGGTTAGCTCACCCGGTTTCGGGTCTTGCGCATGCGACTTATGCCCCGCTTTCGATTTCAATTAAGCTAGATGATTATTTTTGAGTACTTGAAGTCAAAATTGACAATTGATAATGGCCAATTGACAATTCTAAAGCGACTCAAAGTTAGTTATCTTTTAAACCTGAACCTAATTGTCAATTTTCAATTGTTAATTGTCAATTTGACCCAAAGAACAAAGATAACTATCACAAATTAATTGAAACCAAAAGCGAGGCACACGCCCTATTCGGACTCGCTTTCGCTCCGGCTTCGGCTTTTAGGCCTTAACCTGCCACATACGACAAACTCGTTGGCTCATTATGCAAAAGGCACACCGTCACTCGGCACCATGCTGTCTTCAACAAATATTGGTCTGATAGCTATCGCAGATAATTTTCAATTTAGAATTTTCAATTTTCAATCAAAATCCAATATAACAATTTTCAATGACAAGACGAATTATTTGATCATTGAAAATTGGACCTTGAATGAAAATTTAAAATTGAAAACTGAAAATTTTCTCTGACCACATCAGTCGCAACTAAAAAAGACACCATGGTACCGAGCTCCGATTCTTTGTATGCATCACATTTCAGAGACTATTTCATCCCCCTTCCGGGGTGCTTTTCACCTTTCCCTCACGGTACTATCCGCTATTGATCTCTGTACCTATTTAGCCTTAGGTGGTGGTCCACCTAGATTCAGGCCGGATTACACGTGTCCGACCCTACTCAGGAAATCCCTACTGTGCTTCAGTCTTTCGGCGACGGGGCTCTCACCCTCTTTGGCCGTCCGTTCCAGGATCGTTTGCCTAGAATGAAGCAATCAGATATTGGGCTCCTACAACCATCCACAATAATATCGTGGAATTTGGGCTGTTCCCTTTTCGCTCGCCACTACTAAGGGAATCTCTATTGATTTCTTTTCCTCTGTTACATGAGATGTTTCAGTTCACAGAGTGACCTCCCCGCTTACGCGAGGTAGCCTTCCATTACGAAGGTTGGGTTTCCCCATTCGGAAATCCCCGGTTATAACGCCTGCCTAGCGGCTTACCGAGGCTTATCGCAGCTGGCCACGTCCTTCGTCGGAGTACAGAGTCGAGGCATCCATGTGATGCAATGAGTAACGTTTTTAAAAATTTATAATCTGTTCACGTGTCACTCTCTAAGGCAAGCAGGACATGCTCACACAAGAAGTGACACTGTAGTAAAAATTGCATTTTTTTCGATCATACAAACAGCTGATGTTTTGCATGATCTCTAGCCGGTGCTTTTAATGAGCACAGGGGGCACGTAGAAACAAAAAAACGGGTGTACGCACACCCGCAGAACTCGAGGAAATCCTCCCTTTTTTTAGGGTTTCGATTCCGGCGGCTGGGCGCAAAAATGCATAAAGCTAAGAGATTTTAAAGGTTGATGAGTACGAGTCAAGAAAAAAGTGGCTTCTGGAGCCTAAAAAGTGGAGTTTTTTGAAGCAAATTTAAGGATTATTTAGAATTATTTGAACTTTAGATGCACCCGCCCCCTCGGGGTGGGTCATCCTTGGGTGGGTGGGCCGGCAGTTCATAATGTGTCAGGGGCAAAATGATGTCAATACCCTCTCAAAATTCTCCGGCACGCACTCTCACTTTTCCGCTTACTTTAGGGATGTTTCCGGTTCCACACCGGAGCGGAACACTCGTAGCTATGAGCCCTTAAATATGATATAATATAAGTAGAAATTTATATATTTTACCAATAAATACTATGGCTGAAGGCTCCGAATCCCAAGATGGGGAACAAGCCGCATATATTGCTGGAATGTCTAAAGAAGAATTCGCAGCTCGATTCAAAGAAGTAACTGGGAAAAAACTGAATCTGGATGGCGATGTATCACCCGATCTACTTCGTGATCTTGAGGCGGCATTTTCCTTACCGGACGAAGATGATTTGCCCCATGACCAAGTGCAGGCACATGAGGATTTAGCAAAATTAGTGGAAAAGCTCGAAGGAGAGGGAAAGATATAGAAATAAAACTCTCACTCATCCTCCTGTTCCACCTCAAAGCGGAACAGCTATTAGACCTATCAACCTATCAACCTCCTAACCTCCCAACCTATAAACCTATCAAGCAATCACCTCCTCCGGAACAGCAATTTCATCGATCGACTCAACTGCCTCAGCCGGAGCATGCATCTCTCCCTTCGGCCCAAGCAGAACAATGTTTTCGACCACTACTTCTGTTCGGAAGATCTTGGTTCCTTCCGGGCTATCCCAACTTCGGGTCTTTAAGTATCCTTCGATGAAGAGAGGTTTTCCTTTCTTAACATTTTCTGAACAAAATTCTGCCAGCCCTCCCCATGCAACCAAGTTGTGATATTCAGGAAGACTTTGTTTATCACCGGTTGAATCTTTCCAAACGCGATTAGTTGCAAGGCCGAATGTGCAAACAGATTGACCATTTGTAGTGCTCTTTAACTCGGGATCGCGGGTTACGTTGCCGAGCAGTATTACTTTATTCACGGACTTCATATTATCTTGGGAAAGGGTAGAACGGAGGAATGATAGTGTTATTGGAAGACCTTGGGAAGACAATCAACACACTTTGTTTTCAACACGTCCCGCTCCGCGGGACTGTCAACACGCTCGCCTTCAGCTCGCTTTCAACAAGTTGATTGTTGAAAGCCCCGAAGGGGCGTGTCGATTGTTGATTGTTGCTAAGCTGCTTCTCTCGCTTCCTCACTAACTGACTCCGCCATCTCTTCCTTTGCAGTCACTCCAGAAGCTTCCACTTCTTTGCCTTCCTCGATTCCTTCTTTGACCTCTGTCGAAGATTCCGATCCAACCTGAGGAAGATCCGAAAGCTCGGCAATCTTGTCTTCTGATGGAACAATTTCTTCCGCTTCTTTTTCTGCGATTACACGTGACTCCAATTCAACTGCCTCTATCTCTCCTTCTTCTATCGTTACACGTTCCTCTGCCTCTATTTCATCTTTGAACTTAAGAAGATCTACCTTGAGTCCCAAAGCTTGGAGTTCTTTTACAAGAACATTGAATGATTCAGGGATAGAAGGACGTCTGATTTGTTCGCCCTTAACGATTGCTTCATATGCTTTACTTCGTCCAATAACATCGTCTGACTTGATGGTGAGCATTTCCTGCAAAGTGTGTGCTGCACCATAAGCTTCAAGCGCCCATACCTCCATTTCTCCAAACCTCTGACCACCGTGTTGTGCTTTTCCTCCAAGAGGCTGTTGCGTAACCAGTGAGTACGGTCCAACTGATCGTGCATGTATCTTGTCCTCAACGAGGTGAAGTAGTTTAAGCATATACACCATTCCGACAGTCGTCTGATGAGCAAATGGCTCTCCGGTGAATCCATTATAAAGTTGAACCTTTCCGGACTTGGGTAATCCTGCTACTTCTAAGAATCCGGCAATTTGTTTAGCCGAAATACCGTCAAGTGCCGGCGACGCAACTTTAATGCCGAGTGCTTGGCAAGCCCAACCTAAGTGAGTTTCCAGAACCTGTCCAATATTCATACGTGATGTTACCCCGAGCGGGTTTAGAATGATATCTACCGGAGTACCATCTTTAAGGAATGGCATGTCCTCGGCTGGAACGATTCGGGCGATGACTCCTTTGTTACCGTGTCGTCCTGCCATTTTATCTCCTTCTCTTATCTTTCTGGTCTGCGCAACATACACTTTTATCTGCTTGATTACTCCGGTTGGAAGTTCGTCTCCTTCTGACCTGTCAAAAATCTGAACATCGACGACTTTTCCTCCGGCTCCTCCTGGAAGTCTGAGTGAACTGTCTTTCACGTCCTTTGCTTTATCTCCGAAAATGGCTTGTAGAAGACGTTCTTCTGGGGTCAGCTCAGTTTCGCCTTTCGGAGTTATTTTTCCAACGAGAATATCGCCTTCGTGGACCGTCGCTCCGATTCTTACAATTCCATCTGTGTCCAAATCCTTTAGCTTGGCTTCTCCCACATTTGGAATATCACGAGTGATCATTTCGGAACCAAGTTTTGTATCTCGAACATCTGTTACATAAGACTCTATGTGAATTGAATCGAAGAAGCCTTCCTTCACCATTCGATCTGAAAGTATTACTGCATCTTCGAAGTTGTATCCCTGCCACGACATATATGCAACAAGCAGGTTTTGGCCAAGTGCAAGTTCGCCATTGTCTACAGAAGCGCCATCGGCAAGACTGTCTCCTTTTCGAACTTTTTGCCCGCGAAGAACACGCGGTCGCAAACTGAAACACGTCCCCTGATTTGATCTGACAAATGAATGCAAAGAATAAGTCTGTTTACGTCCAGATTTATAAACGACGGAAATTTCTTGAGCATCGCTGTACACAATTTCTCCATCTTCCTCTGCAAGCAAAGCATGTCCAGCTGATCTGGCTGCCAAACCTTCCATTCCTGTTCCAACAAGAGGAGACGAAGGTTTTACAAGAGGAACCGCCTGACGTTGCATGTTTGTTCCCATCGATGCACGGGTGTTATCGTCGTGCTCAAGGAATGGAATTAAAGCAGTCGAGAGCGAAAGAATTTGTTTAGGTGAAACGTCGACGTGAGTAATCTCACGCACATGGGACAAAATTGGCTCTCCTCCCCTTCTTGCAGAAACGCGTGATGTTACGAACTCACCGAATTCCGAAAATTTCTTTTGAGCTTGAGCAATCGTTAAGCGTCGCTCTTGTTCGGCATCCGCATAAATAACTTTGCCAGTGACATAGGCACGTACTGGAACATCTTTGAAATCTTGTTTCTTTAAAGAAGCAATTATTTTCTTTGCCCTCTCCTTTGTTTCAATCACTTCGCCTGCTCGTGCCACCAGTTTCCTGTTTTCACGCAAGTCAACATCGAGCATTCTCCCCAACATCTTATCGGGATCAAAAGACATAGAATGAGCAACTTCTCTGTATGGAGTTTCCAAAAAACCATATTCATTAACTCTAGAGAAAATTGACAAATGAACAACCAATCCAATGTTCGGTCCTTCGGGTGTTGCAATAGGACATATGCGTCCATAGTGGCTTTGGTGCACATCACGCACATCAAAGCTTGCTCGCTCACGTGAAAGTCCTCCGGGCCCCATAGCAGAAAGCCTTCTCTTGTGGCTTAGCTCGGAAATCGGATTGGTCTGATCCATAAATTGGCTAAGCTGTGAACTTGCGAAAAATTCCCGCATTGCTGCTGTAATTGGACGGCAATTAATCAACTGCATTGGGGTTACAGTTTCCAAATCCATTACAGTCATACGGTCTTTTACAATGCGCTCAGTTCTGATCAAGCCAACTCGGTACTTATTTTGGACTAACTCTCCAACACTTCTAACTCTTCGGTTACTAAGGTGATCAATATCATCAGGAACTCCTTCGCCGTTGTTCAAGCGAATAAGTTCTCTTAGGATCTCAACAAAGTCTTCTACTTGGAATACCCGATGTTCTTCATCACTTGAAGTTTTAAATCCGAATCTTCTGTTCATTTTGTACCTGGCAATTGCACCCATGTCGTACTTTTTAAAATCAAAAAACATGGCATCTATCAATTGTTTGGCATTTTCAGGTGTTGCCAAATCTCCTGGTCGAACTTTTCGGTAAACGCTTTGGTAAGCATCTTCGACCGTCTTGGCAGGATCTTTATCTAAGGTTGTAAGAATATAATCCTTTTCTTTTGTGACTTCTGAAAACACATTAATAATTTTTTCATCCGTATCGAAACCGAATATCCTCAAAAGTTGAGTGATGGGTATCTTTCTTTTGCGATCGATTTTACAAGAAATAATTCCCCTTCGATCTGTTTCTATCTCCAGCCATACACCACGCTTTGGAATAATTTTCGCTGCATGAATCTTTGGATTATCCGGCATTCTGGAAAAGAAAACTCCAGGAGATCTAACAAGTTGGTGGACAACTACGCGCTCAATTCCACCGACAATAAACGTTCCAATATTAGTCATTAGTGGAATTGATCCAAGGAAGACATCCTGCTCCTTGATTTCTCCTGTCTCCTTATTGATAAGTTGTACATGGCCTTTCATTACAGATTCAAAACTTAAGTTTCTTCTTCTACATGTATCCGGATCATATTTTGGAGGATCAAAAGTATGCCCGAGCATTCTAAGCTCCATCTTCTTTCCAGAAAAATCTGTAATTGGCGATATCTCACCCATCAATTCCTTTAGCCCTTCAGTTAGGAACCACTCATAACTTTTCACCTGCATTTCTACAAGAGAAGGTATAACCAAATCCGGTGCTTCATCTCCTGTAAAGAAGAGTCTTTCATTCTGTATACCAACTGGTTTTAAATGCTCAGGAAAATTCTTTGTCACCGCCGGCATCTTTCCGGATGAGGGAATTGCAATTGACTCACTTGAAGGCAGAACCCACTGGGGAATAGTCATTTGATACTCCTTCGCGGCAATCTTCTTTTTGGCACCTGCAATTTTGCGTTGCTCTTCCTTCTTCTGAGTCGCAGTTTGTTTAGTAGCAATTTTCTTTGGCGGAGCTTTCTTTGGAGCAACTTTCTTTGGTGGAGTCTTTTTAATCACCTTCTTCTTAGGTGGTTTTTTAAATGCTTTTTTAGTAGCTATCTTTTTAGCTGACTTCTTGGCAATTTTTTTTGATGCTACCTTTTTAGTTTTCTTCACAACTTTTTTTACTTTCTTAACGATATTCTTCTGTTTCTTCTGACTCTTCTGTTTCTTCTGCTTCCTTTTAAGAATTGGCATAGGATTTTGGATGAAATTAAACAAATAGACCGTGCGCGGCTCGAGGATTTCCTCAAGCAACAACACAGATCTAATTACACAATCAAGACTACTGTGATCAGGGGAATTCTACTTAACTTAGGCCTGAGGTCAACTATTTATCCACAAACTTCCTCCCCGCTTCTTCCCAATCAACAACGTTCCAGAATGCCTCTACGTACTCGGGACGGCGATTTTGATATTTGAGGTAATAGGCATGTTCCCAAACATCGATGCAAAGGATTGGTTTTAGCCCCAGTGTAAGCGGAGAATCTTGATTTGGAGTTTGAATGACTTCCAACGAACCTTCTTTTTGAACCAACCAAGCCCAACCCGATCCAAACTGCGTAAGTGCAGACTCCGTGAACTTTTTTTTGAGTGATTCGAACCCCCCAAATGCTTCATCAATTGCAGATTTCAGCTCTCCTTCCGGTTCTCCTCCCCCATTGGGCCCTAAACAGGTCCAAAATATATTGTGATTGATTACCCCTCCGCCATTATTTCTAATTGCCGTTCGTTTGTCTTCCGGAACCTGACTAAGGTCAGCAATTATTTCTTCTATTGGTTTATCCAAGAATTCCGTACCCTCAAGAGCAACATTAGTCTTATCAATATAAGCCTGATGATGCTTAGAATGATGTATTTCCATGGTCTTTGCATCAATATGCGGCTCTAGAGCAGAATAATCGTAGGTGAGATCGGGAAGGGTTAACATGCCACTATTTTAAATGAATAATGAATAATTAATAATGAATAATTCTTCTAAAGTGAACTAGACTACAATCCAGTCATTATTCATTATTCATTCTTAATTATTAATTTCTCCGTGTCTAAAACCAACAACCTCTGGCAATCCCCTGAATGGAAGAGGTACCAAGAATCTCTTGGACGTGAAGTCAGAATATATGAGTCTACTCAGGTTGTGATTGATAAAACCGTTGGAGGTTACTCAACTTGGGAAATTATAAGGGAGCCTTCGGCCCCAATTGACAATGAACAATGTACAATTGACAATTTATTTAATTCAATAATCGAAGATGCCAAAAATAATAAATGCATGGCTCTCTATTTTTCTCCTGCATCTGAGTTAACTGTCAATTGTCAATTGTCAATTGTCAATTCAGTTCGCCATCAACAACCTGAAGCTACTCGCATCATCGACTTAACGAAATCCGAAGATGAGATACTTGCACAAATGAAACAAAAGGGAAGATACAACATTAAAGTTGCCACGAAGCATGGAGTTACCGTACGACAATCAACAATCAACAATCAACAATCGACTGACATTGACGATTTCTACAACCTTATTCAAAAAACTGCTAAGCGAGATAGATTCAAAGCTCATTCCAAAGAACATTATAAAAAGTTTTTAGAGAATCTGGACGGCGCATTTATGCTACTCGCTTTTGCGCCGTCAATTGTCAATTGTCAATTGTCAATTGTCGCAGGTCTCATCGGAGTGATCCACAAGAATCAAGGCATCTATTACTATGGAGCATCTTCCCATGCACATCGTAATCTGATGGCTCCTTACTTACTTCAATGGGAAGCAATCAAGTATTGTAAAGATAAAGGATGCGATTCTTATGATCTGTTTGGAATAGCTCCACCTGACTCTAGTGAAAATCACCCTTGGAAAGGAGTAAGTGCCTTTAAAGAGAAGTTTGGAGGCGATGTTGTAATTTATCCTGAAGAGAAGATGATTTTGTTAAAACCATTGATGTATAAATTGATACAAATTAAGAGGAAGTTGTTTTGACGACCTCACCCCAAACCCCTCTCCTGCTTCATTACTGATTTCAATAATATTCCAGATTATTCATGATTCTACAATTGCCCAGGAGAGGGGCTTAATTTAAAAAAGCCCCCTTCTCCTGCATATCAGATTTTCAATAATCTAATAAAATATCGTTGTCCAAATATAATGCAGGAGAAGGGGGTTGGGGGATGAGGTCCATAAGAAAAAGACCTCCAGGATATGGAGGTCTTCTTCTATATAAACAACTAAGCGGGGTATTAGCCGGCGTAGCTGGTTGACTTCACAACAGTTGTTGGATACTCGATCCACGTGAAGTCTTGTGTGGAACTCGAGTCTTTGTCACGCCAAACGACGTGAGAGAATACTGCGCTGTTCACAGTACCAAACGCGAACCTTGTGTCTGAATCGAAGTCCTGGACAGACACTTGGAGGGTGCTAGGTGCACCAACAGATGAGCTGTTCTGGTTTGTTATATTGGCCTGCAATACGAGCGTTAGGCTCTGGCCTGAGTCAACGTCTGTAACAACGCTATCAGCTTCAAGCCCTCGACATTCAACGAGAAGCGATCCGGATGCGGTACCTGTCGTGGCAACACGGGTCGTGTCATTGACATACGACTGACATGTAAGAGTCGTATTGGAGTCATTCTGGTTGTAGACCAAGAAGTCACCAGCGGTAGCTCTAAGATTTACGTTGGTGGCATTTACGTTGAAGACGATTCCAGACAGTGTAACTGTATTGAGACCGTTCTTCGAGTTGACATGATCTGCAGCCGTGAACTTGAACTTGGCTATGTCGGACTGTCCGATAGGAATGGCAGAGCCATTCGGATCGTCGGAGTCGTTTGTAATGGAGACGATCTTGGACATAACTACAACACCCTTCTTGCCTACAATGTAGGCATTTGTGGTAGCGGTATTTACTCCAATGAACACCTCTCCTTCTGCATTTGTGTCTTCGTCGTTTGCGGCAAGGTTGTTGCTTGACTCATCACCGCGAGCGCGAACGGCACCTGATCCTGTTGCCTCATCAGAAACGTTCTGATTATCCAGGAAGTACTGGATGGGCTCTGCGGATACTGCACCTTGGACATCTGTCTTTACGCGAGGTCGGATAAGGACGTCAACTTCTGCTCCTTCAGGAACAACAAGTTGTCGGCTCTCCATATTCGCACAGAAGGTCTTTACGGCAGCTGCAGCATTACCTGGATTGACGGTAAGTACATCGTCACCTCCGCAACCACCAATTGTGGCGAGTGCGAATGGCTCGGATTCACCATCTTTGAACAGTTCTAGACGATCAACTTCTTTCGAAGTTGTCGTTCCAGATGCGGTGAGTTGAATGTCTGTGACATCAATATCCTCGTACTCAGCGCGTAGCTGTAGTCGTAGGACAGTCTCACCTAGTTCACCACCAAGTAGCTGGTGCTTGCGAACACCCAAGGTATTCGTTGACGTAATTATGTACAGATTACCCTGTGTAACAAGCAACCATGGCTGTGATTCAACAGTCGTGATAATAACATCAGCTGAAGTTACAGAATTGTGGAATGATCCGTTGAGTTTGATTCCGGACAAATTGCTTCCGTCATCCAGCTCTTCGGCCTCCAGGAATGTAACAGTGGAACCGGTTGCAAACTCTAGTTGCAAGTCGTTTCCTGTTAGAGATGACGCAATGTCAGCGTGGACCTCGAAGATCACTGTCTCCTCAGCCGGAATGACATACCCTCCACCTGCCATGTCACCAAATGTGACCTGGGAGGACTGGTTGGCGACACCATCCTCAAGGATTGTGTCTACTGCACCATCACCATCTGTATCAACCCACAATGCGTAGTTTTGACCATTGTTAAGTGATCCACTAGCAGATTCGAAGATTGCCTTGGTGAAGAGGATATCTTCCGCTTCGCCTGCACGAGCTTCATATCTGAGCATATTCACATTTTTTGCATTTTCAACTGCGTAATCTGATGTACCAATTGGCTTAACAGCAATTGTTAGAGTTGCTGTAGCGATGCGCTGGTAGTTACCGGCGATGTTGCCTCGTGGGCGTACATCTCCGACCTTGTCTCCTGTTGAGAGACCTTCTACCTGCATCTGCCATGTTGTTGCAGCAGTTACCATGCTATTGAATGAACATGTTGAGGTGTTCGTAACGTTAGCGCCGCCTGAGCGGATCTGCGTTGGTTCACCACAAATGTGAATACGGAACTGGTCGCCGCTTGTCGGGTGTTTGCCGGCGCCGTTGTCGATAAAATCGACACGGAATTCCCATATCTCTTCGCCTCGGACGATGAAGTCATCGAAACGATAAATTTGGAATGTTCCTGCGACGGATGAAGCATTTCCTGACTCGGTGGAGCCCGTTAGACGGACACCATCGATTGTGCGGCCTGTGGTTGTATTTCGGATTTCAACATCCTCAAGAATTTCCAGGATGGTGTCATCCGTTCCTGTTTCACATGTACCGCCTGCGGCTTGTGCACCAGCAGAATTTGCACAAATTGTTCCACCAGTGCTGGTTACACCCTGAATTGCGATGTACAAGTCCTTCACGTCAATGTCTTCACCACCTGTGGTGAAGTGAATGTTCGCGAGAACGGCATCGTTGTCATCTCGGGTGTAGTCCTGTGTTGCAGGACCGTCAATAGCAAGGGTGAACTCACCAGCATCAATACTAACGGTGTCAGGCAAAGATGCAGACTCCGCTGGGAGGCTGATTTGCGAACCGTATAGCTGGCCGTTTACACCGTAACCGTAGAGTGAACCTACAGCGAAGAGGTCAGATGACTCCTCGAAGTGCATGATGATTGAATCACCTGCTCCTCCGACAACGTCGGAGATTACTTCGAGTGTCACTTTGTCTCCTTCTAGGACTGTAAACGGAGGATCAAAGACGAGGGTGATGAAGTCACCTACCGTCTGAGCGACTGTGTTGGTGAGAATTGTGCCATCCGTTCGGCGAACTGCAAGATTAGAGAAGTCACCGTCGGATGCTGAGCTATTTTGCTCGATTGTCATTGAGTAGAAGGTCTGGTCCTCCGTGGAGTCCACAGCTACCTCCCACTTACCAATAACGATGCCTTTGTCACCAACCTCAACCTCATCAGGTGAGACTGTGCGGTAGGTCAAGGAGACCGTACCACTTGTAACAGCGGCTGTGCGGAATGTGTTTCCGCGGACAGGGAAGTTCCCGGTTACTTCTTTGGCATTGCCAAAGACGTCTGATGGGAGCTCCACAACAAGGTTGTGCTCGCCAGATGCGGTTGCACCAGATATTAGATCTGCAACTATGTCGACAGTGACAGTCTCGCAGGGATCCAAGACGAGAGGTGAGGCGAACCTCAGATCTGCTGTCTGATCTTCTGCGTCGATTGTGCGCTTGCGAGTCACACGTGCTCCATTGATTGCAGCGTAGACACCACCGATGTCTCCGCTAGCACCAAAACCTTCATGTAGGACGGTCAAGCTCTCGATTGTGACTGAATCGTCACAAGAGGCAGTTACGTCTACAGAGAGCATTACAACGCCAACTGCTCCTCTTGGGACAGTGTCTCCAACAGGGGAAGCGGCGGAAAGTGAAAGCTCTAAAACTCCATCACCCTGAACGAAGGATGTGTATCCAGCGAAGGTGATAGCGTCGTCGATAACAGTTCCATCTGCTGCAAGCAAATTGCTTACAGAAAGTGTGTACTCGTGGCCTGCAGTGAGTGCTTCACCGAAAGTTAGCTCAACCGTCTGTGGGTTAAGCAAAGATGCAGAACTGACTGGTACTTCTGGGGAGCCGGTAACTGTGTAGTTTCCGACATCCTCGGCAGATGCAGCGTCGAGAGTTACATTGAACTCGACTTCTACAGATGTGGCCGCTGTTGCGGTCGCATCAACGATCATTGCTTCTCCGCCGGTTGTAACACCACAGTCAACACCATAGGTGAGACCTTGGTCAACACGGTAGAGCATAACGACCATCTCTGCGCGGTTCATGTTGTCACCTGGGCGAGCACGACCTGTTGCGTCATCTCCTTGGAGAACGCAGTGATCGGCTGCCGTCTGAATGACATCTGTGTACCACTGTCCAGATGGGTTGTCGACGAACTGAGCGGCATCGCCCGTGGCCTCTAGGCCAAATGATCGGGTGATAAGGGCCGCTGCCTCAGCTCGGTTAATGTTGGCACCAGGGCGGGCGTAGCAAGGATGACTGCCGTAGCAATCACCGTCACCGCGAACCCATCCCTCTTTGCCGGCTTCTTCTAGGTACCCGTAGTACCATGCGCCGGTTGCAACATCATCGAAGCTGGGGACGGCAGGAGGTGTAGAAAGAATCCCACCGTTTAGCTCAACAACGAGCTTGACGAACTCTGCTCTGTTGGCAGAGTCGCTTCCGCGGAAGCGTGACTGGCTGGCATCCAGATAACCGGCATCAACAAATGCGTTGACAGCGTCCTGGAACCAAACGCCACTTGGAACATCTGTGTAAGCAGCAAATACGCTCCCGGCCTGGGTAAGCGAAATTGCAGCAACAGATACTCCCGCGAAAATCTTTTTCAAGCGAGGAAAATCCATATATTTAGGAGTAAAAAATAGATAAATAAAAAAACGGAACGAAAAAGGAATGCATGTGTCTGTTAGTTTTAAAAGGTGCATTGCCCAAAAGACAAACCCAGAGCTCTTGGTGTCAAAGAGGGACGACTTAAATATGTCGACCGCCTCCTTATGCAATAAAGAGTGGACACGAGCAAAGGGTGAGGCCTTCTCTGAGGTAATGCCAACTATCGCAGCCCTCTCTCAAAGCGGCGATATGAAAATCCTGCCTTTGCACATAAATGTGAGCAAAAAGCGCACAGCACAAAAGTAGGCATAAGAAAACACGGCTCTATTCTGTCCATCTTCGGACAGAGAGCGTTAGATTGTCTTGTCGCCCCAATCTCGAGGTTAGGGGAGGCAAGTTGCCGAATTGTGAAAGATCGATTGACACAGACACGCCCCCCTAGGCTCCGGAGGCCTGGCACTCGCGAGTGCCCGGGCCAGAGTGCGAATCTTTACAAGAAATCCTAGGAGAATGGCGGCAGAGAATCAAGACTCCCTTGCCGTTCCGCGTCACATCAACAAACGATATTTCATTTCCTTCGTTACAGGCTTATGTAAGCCAAAGTTAGCACATTTGGATCATGTCGCTAAATACTTGCAAAATTTCTGTTCTAATATGTCATTTCAGACTTATATTTGACGAGAATAGGGTATTTGAAAAGGAGTTGCATTTTTTGGAAAATATTGTGCTTTTAATGCGAATTATTCGAGATAAATACCTTTTTAGGTTAGGTAGGTACGGTACGTAAGGTAAGTGACCTACCGGACTTACCTGACCTACCTGACCTAATTATTATAATTTTCTTACCTTCTGCTCTCCACCTAAATCCCTCACCTCCCACCCCAAATCCCTAATTTTATCCCTAAGCTGATCCGAAGACTCGAAGTTTTTATCATCTCTGGCTTTCTGACGCTGATCGAGAAGCTCCTGAACCTCAGCTGGCACATCCTCTGACTCCTCCGGCTCGAAGCACCCGAAGGTATCTCTGACCTTATCTGCGAACTCCTTGAGGACACCCAACGATCCTTCCGACCTTGACCATGCCATCGCATCAAAGACGACAGCCAAAGCCTCCGGTGTATTCAGATCAGCATTCATCGCATTATCAAATTTCTCTGACCACTCTTCTGTTTCCTCTGATTCCTCTGCTTCCTCTGCTTCTTTTATAAACTCCACCACTTTCCTCCTCGCCTTATGCGCATCACTCAATCCTTTTTCAGTAAACTTCAAATTAGTTCTGTAATGAACTGACAAAAAATAGTAACGAAGATCCAAAGGTGAAAATCCCATCTCAACAATGTCAGGTAACGTAAGAATATTTCCTAAACTCTTCGACATTTTTTCTTTGCCCATATCAATCCTCCTTCGATGAACCCAGACTCGGACAAATGGTTTTTTACCTGAACTACATTCCGACTGTGCGATCTCGCACTCATGATGCGGGAAAATATTATCTTCACCTCCGGTGTGAATATCTATTTGTTCACCAAGAAACTTTGTACTCATGGCGGAACATTCAATGTGCCAACCTGGGAAACCTTCTCCCCATGGACTTTCCCATCTGAGGATGTGCTCCGCGTTTTCACCAACGCACTTCTTCCAAAGAGCAAAGTCTGCAGGATGCTTTTTACCTTCACTGACTTCGACTCTTTTTCCTGCATCTAAATTTTCAAGTGTGTTGCCAGAAAGCGCTCCATATGGGGCAAAAGTTTGAACACTAAAGTAGATCCCATCTTCGGTTTCATATGCATGTTCCTTTTTAACTAAGTCCTCTATTATCGTGATCATCTCTTTTATAGTCTCGGTCGCTCGCGGTCTATGTTCGGACTCCCGCATGTTAAGTGCCTTCTCGTCTTCGAGGTATTCCGCCTCATATTTCTTTGCAACATCCAAAGGATCTATCTTTTCTTTCTTTGCCTGTTTCTCAATCTTATCCTCTCCTTCGTCTTGATCTGCAACCAAGTGTCCTACATCAGTAATGTTTTTTACATGTGCAACTTTGTAGCCGCTGACCTCAAGCCATCTGGCTAAAAGATCAGCCATCAGAAATGAAGAGTAATTTCCAATATGCGGACGGCCATAAACAGTTGGTCCACACGTATACATGCTTACCTGATCTGATTTGATCGGTTTAAATTCTTCTTCCTTCTTTGTGAGCGTGTTGTAGAGCTTAAGGAACATATGAGAAGCATACCAGAAAGCCCCCTCTCCTTGCAGGTAGGCAGGGCAGGCAGGGGTGAGGTCAAATGAGGCCATAATTAAAAACGGCACGGATCCAATCCGTGCCATTCGTCACCGCCGAGTGACGGCAACTTGTGCTCCTTTCCTCGGTCGAGATTCAATCTTTCCGACGGTGTTTAAGTTCCCCGCGAAGAATCTTAACATCTTGTGGAGCTTCAATTCCAATCGACACACGATTACTCGTGATACGATTGATGACGATTGTGATTTTGTCGTTAATCACAATCCTTTCTCCAGTCTTCCTACTCAGAACTAACATTTACTGTCCTCCATGTAAAAAGGAGCTTTGGCCTCGCAACACCTTTCCGGTGTCCTATATGCACTCCAAGGTGGAATGCGTGGTACTTCCTAGCACCTACAACCGGATGTCGAGACCGCCAGGGAGACTAGCATAATTTACATATAGGTCAAGCTCTGGAAGCTAAATCTTCTCCGTGCTAGTCTTCCTTTAGTATCAAAAGAACTTTTCATTATTAACTATTCACTTTTTACTTATGGACTATACAGAACTCCAAAATCTTCTTGGACAGGAATCAGATTCACTTCTAAATCACCAATGTAAAACAATCGATAAAAGCCGTCTTCACCTCCCAAGTCCGACCAATGTAAATGACATGTTTTCCATTTCCGATAGATCCTCCAAGGTTCTAAAGAGTTTGGATGCACTATATGGGCATGGACGATTGGGTGGCACAGGTTATGTAAGCATTCTTCCTGTTGACCAGGGTATCGAACACTCTGCAGGAGCTTCTTTTGCCAAGAATCCCGATTACTTCGATCCGGAAAAAATAGTGGAACTTGCAATCGAAGGAGGATGTAATGCTGTAGCTTCTACATTCGGAGTGCTTGGAATGGTAAGCAAGAAGTACGCAAGCAAGATCCCATTCCTTGTAAAAATTAATCACAATGAACTGCTTAGTTATCCAAATACTTTTGACCAAGTTATGTTTGGCTCCGTCGAACGCGCATACAACATGGGGGCAAAGGGAGTTGGTGCAACTATTTATTACGGTTCTGAAGAATCTAACAAGCAGATTGTCGAAGTTGCCAAGGCTTTCGAGAAGGCGCATGACCTTGGAATGTTCACGGTTCTTTGGTGTTACTTAAGGAATCCCGCATTCAAGAAGGACAAGGATTACCACGGATCAGCTGACCTTACGGGGCAGGCAAACCATCTGGGCGTAACTATTCAGGCTGATATTATTAAGCAGAAACTTCCCGTGAATAATGGAGGATATAAGGCGTTGGGACTCGAAAGTAGTTACGGAAAGATGGATGAAAAGATGTACACGGAACTAAGCTCCGATCATCCGATTGACCTGACCAGGTATCAAGTCGCCAACTGTTACATGGGAAGAGTGGGACTTATAAACTCAGGAGGTTCGTCAGGAGATAACGACTTACAGCAAGCGGTAAAAACTGCTGTGATTAATAAACGCGCAGGCGGTTGTGGACTTATCTCCGGAAGAAAAGCATTTCAGAGGCCCAAGGAAGAAGGAATTGAACTTCTTAATGCAATACAGGATGTTTATCTGTGTGGGGAAGTGACGGCTGCTTAAGCCTCCTCCATCCCCCGGCCCCTTCCTCCAAAGGAGGAAGGGGAGTCTATTTGAAGTCTCCCCCTCTCCCTCGGAGAGGGGGCCGGGGGGAGAGGGAAAATGTCTGTATGTACCTGCCTGCCGGCAGGCAGGTACATACAGTGATCTATGTGAATCACGGTCAAAAAACGGGGCGTCGACGACGAGTCGACGCCCCCTTGGTTCCTGACACAATAATCTAAGAGGAGCCTCAAAATAGGGTTACAGAGAGACCAGCCTAGAAAATTGCATCAAATGTATCTTGATCCACTTGCATATTCTCAGTCAATAACAATAGGTCGGGTGGCTGATCAGCAAAAGCATCACAGCCACCCTTCCCGCGCCCGCCAGGCCAATAGGAAAGCAATCTCATTAGAACACGGGATCGCTTAAAGCATATTCTCAATATCTTTTCGGTCAATAACAATATGGACGGAGCATCTCCTGAATCCCTCACCCTAACCCTAGCCCTAATCCTAGTCCTAGCCCTACCTAAGATCTCTCCTTTCTATTAACCCTTCGACAAGCTCAGGGTAAACCGCCTCATTCTAGACTCTTAGTTCCTTACGGTTTACAACAATCTGCTGTCCAATTGCAAAGAATGTGGAAACACCCCAATAGAGGCTAACTGCCGCTGGGAACTGGAGTGCAAAGAATCCAATCATCAGAGGTAATCCATACATCATCATCTTCTGTTGCATCTCTTGCGCTGACAGAGCTTCTTTTTTCTCCTTTTTCCCCTTTCTCTCTTTTGTCTCTTTCTTTCGTTTTGCGATAGCAAACGAAAGCTTCATTTGTGCAAACTGCGACCCAGCAAGCAAAGGAGGCATTAGTATTTTGCTTGGTTCCAATAAATTTAGACCAAAGAAATTTGTTCCAAAGCTCCAGCTTAATTCTCGATGAGGTCCATAAAGAAGATGGCTCGAAAGTTCCAGGACTGATCCGTCTCTGATCACAAAGAAGAGTCCAATTAAGATAGGGAACTGGATTAATATAGGAAGACATGACTGCAGAGGATTTACTTTATTTTCCTTCCAAATCCTCATTGTCTCTTGTTGCAACTTCTGAGGATCACCTTTGTATTTCTTTTTGAGCGCATCTAATTGAGGTTGTACGGCCTGCAATTTCTTTTGCCCCTCTAGCCCATGCTGTGTTGGGATAAAGAGAACCAACTTAACAAGTATTGTCAGAATAATAATTGCAATTCCTAAGCTGTATCCCGGCATAACCGAGGCAATTAAAACTAAAAGATTTAGGAACGGCTTGGTAATAAATGCGCGAAATACGCGAGTAACAGGACCCGCTTCGTGAATTTTAAAATCAACTGAGGTCTCGAGTCCTTCAGATGTCTCAACTCCAGGAAGAACAAGCTTATATTCTCCTAATTCAGAAAATAATGAGTATTTCCAAGAATCAAGTTCATAAACCACCCTTTCCCCCGGTTTAATCTCCGTCAAAGCATCGCATGGCACTGCTGTTTCCTCCGTACTATAAGCTTCGTCGCCCCGAAGAACCTCAAACGGAGGCATCGGGCACTTGTTTTCCAAGACTATAGCCTCCTCCGTATTATTTTTGATAATCGCTACAGGATGATGCCCATCCTTAACCGTAGCATCTTGCATTGTTAAGATCACTCCGGTCGCCCCATTCTTTTCTCCTCCAAAATATTGCGGGAAAAAGAGTTTTAGCGAGAATTGCACCAGAAAGTACAGAACCAGGAAGATTAGGAAGAATTCTGCAAAGTCTCGAAGTTTACTCTTAGCCATATCAAGTCACATGGGAAAGGAAGGCGCGGACATCTTCTTCGATCTCCGCAAAGTCGCAGGCTAGACTACTTCGTCTAGGCATAAGTAACAACTGCATTGTAGGAAGCTTCGACTTGATCTTAACTTCTCTTCTGAGTGCCTCCTTGCATCTTCGCCTCATGCGATTTCTTTTAACTGCAGATTTTTCGGTCTTAGCAGATATTAGAGCGCCAACAAATAATCCTTGTGCCATTGTATTAACACGCTGATTTTTAGCCTGCCCGCTGGAGCCTTGGCGAAGGCGGGGTTGTCCAGATATCCACCTGATTACTAAAGTCTTACCTTTCCAGACATCCCCCTCTCTCAAAATTCGTTCTGAGGTTTTTCTGCCTTTAAGACGAGATAGTTTCATAAAAACATTATAAAGAATCATAGGAACTAGAGGAAACAGAAGAAACAGAGGATTTATAAGATTCAGAGAATTAATTAAATTATATCTTCTGGTTCTTCTGGTTCTTCTGTTTCATCTGTTTCCTTGCTATGATTCTAATATGGCATCACTAAGTTCTGACGATGTACGGCATATCGCAAAGCTTGCACGCTTAAATCTTTCTGATGAGGAAGTAGAGAAGTTTACAAAGGAACTTTCCTCGATACTTGAGTATGTAGATCAATTGCAAGAAGTAGATACAAAGAATGTTGTACCCACAGCGCAAGTAACAGGACTTCATAACTCTTTTAGAGCTGATGATGTTAAACCGTCACATGCGGATGCCGACGCTCTATTGGAAACAAGTCCGCTTCCAAAGGTAGAACACCAGATCGAAACCCCATCTGCGCACGGATAATAATCGACAATCGACACGCTTCGCTTTCAACAATCAACTTTCAACTTTACGTCCTACGTCCTACTCCCTACGTCCTTATTCCTCTCCAGCCCTAATATAAGCCTAATGCCCAACACTCTAACTATCGCTCAGGCACACAAGAAACTAAAGCTCAAGAAACTTAGTTCCGAGGAATTAACGCGCGCCTGTATAAAGAGAATTGAAAAGGTTGATGATAAATTAAATGCAGTTATTTACAGGAATTTCGATCGAGCCCTAGAGTCCGCCAAAAAGATTGATAAGGAAGGAAAGTTCTCTCATCCCTTAACAGGGATTCCCTATCTTGCAAAAGATATTTACTGTGAAGAAGGGGTACCGACTACAGCTTGTAGTAATATTTTGAGAGAGAAGGATTACATCTCTCCATTTGACTCGACCGTTACTTCCAAACTTAAATCAGTTGGAGCTATCAGTATAGGTAAAGCTAACTGTGATCAGTTCGCGCAAGGAAGTAGCAATGAAACCTCATGTTATGGACCCGCATTAAATCCTTGGAATACCAAGTGTGTTCCAGGTGGAACATCCGGAGGATCAGCTGCTGCAACAGCTGCTGATGAATGTATTTTTGCAAATGGAACGGATACGGGAGGATCAATAAGACAACCTGCTTCTCTTTGCGGATGTGTTGGTATCAAGCCTTCTTACGGCAGAGTAAGCCGTTACGGTGTGATGGCAATGACAAGCTCGCTGGATACAATGGGGGTCTGCACAAAAACTGTTGAAGATGCAGCAATTTATCTAGGAACCGTTGCAGGAAAAGATGATTTTGATGCAACAACATCGCAAACTAAAGTTCCTGATTATACAAAGACTCTTACAGGCGACGTTAAAGGTATGACATTTGGTCTTCCGAAAGAGTATTTCATTGATGGGGTGGACACTGAGGTTGAGGCATCAATCCGTGAAGCTGCAAAAACCTTGGAAGGCTTAGGCGCGACCATCAAAGAAGTTTCTCTTCCACATACCAAATATGCAGTAGCAACTTATTACATTATTTGCCCATCAGAAGTCAGCTCAAACATGGCTCGTTACGATGGAATTAGATTCGGATACAGCCCGGCATTCGCGAATGCCGGGCCATGCACAGAAGAAGCCAATGACCTGATTGAATATTACTTCAATGTGCGATCAGCGGGCTTTGGCGACGAAGTTAAGAGGAGAATAATGATTGGAACTTACGCGCTCTCCGCCGGTTACTACGATGCATATTACAGACAGGCCCAAAAAGTCAGGACCCTTATTAAAGATGATTTCGCTAAAGCATTTGAAGAAGTTGATGCTCTGCTTACTCCTACTTCCCCATTCCCGGCATTCAAAGTGGGAGAAAAGATGGATGATCCGGTGCAAATGTATCTGGCTGATGTCTTTACGGTCCCGGCATCAATGGCGGGAATCTGCGGTCTTAACGTTACATGCGGATTTACAAAGTCCAAGCTTCCAATTGGCCTCCAGATACTTGGACCCCAATGGGGAGAAGAGGTTATATTCAAAACAGGAGACGCGTTTGAAAAAGCTGTAAAGCTAAGCGAGAAACCGAGTTTATAAACTATACAACAATCCCGGCAGATTCAGTTGCAGCAACGCGATCAGTTCTTATTACCCGAACATTAAACGCAGCATCCAAAACTTCATCAAGTTCTCCATTTATAAACGTACCGGTCAACATTTCTTTTGCTCTTTCCCTGAGAGCTTGAACTCCGAGCACATTTGGAAGTTCAACCGCTCTTCTTAGACAAGCAACAATCTCTGCTCTCATATTGTTTTGCAAACTGCTTACACTAGATCTACTTAGAAGCATGTCCCTGCAAAATTCCCTGAACCATGCGTACCTCCTTATCATCAATGAATCTTTTATTTGATAACCGCAAGAAGGAAGAAACCCGTGCTTTGCATAAGGATTTCCATCTCCATAATCTGCCAGCAATAATCGATAGTCATCCAAGCACTGCCTAACACCTGCCAAAACATCGTGATCGCCACCTTGTTCTTCTTCCACAAGCGGAGGCTCTGCATCTAATGATTCTCCCGGCTTTGGCGCCCTGATAATCATTTGAGTTAATCCTATCCTCCGTATAATTAAGTGATACTTGGTAAGGAAGAGAAACAGCACCTTATAATATTTGTGGCTATTTCTAGCTCTAAACAGGGTGTTGACGATACCCAATGTTTAATATTCCTTTCATATTTTATGTCGCTTTTTGCTTACATTTAAACCCAAAATTGCCAAAGCACAAACCAAAGAAATCAGGCTAATCCAGTTCCCCGCTCTCTGCCATATTGGAATATGCCATGTCGTTTTTTTGCCGCTGAGGAATTGCCTGGCGTTCTCTCCGTCCTCTGCGCTTATACGATCCCCTGGTTTGCATTCATTTGCTTCCGGATATTGTAGGCACGCGGGATTATAGATGTTGAATTTCCCATCAGATTGAACCGCAGGTGCACCTCCGGTTATCGGATTATTTTTGAAGATATCCGTCTGCCAGAAAAGTGACTCGTAACAATGTATATGATTGCTGCCGGAAAAGATTGGAATTAATTCTTCCAATCCACCTTTTAGCATCAGCATTTGTATAACATCTTTGTCCTTAAAGTCTTGATACTGACCCACAAGTTCGCGATGGGTTGCCACTGGCATCACGCGTGGAAGTTCGTTTGTCTGCATTAATGGATAGTAAGCAATCACAAATGCAATAACTGTAATTATTCCGGCACTGATCGAAATAATAAGTTCATTCTTTCTAACACTCGCCCATTGCATTAACGCATAAACTCCAACCGCAGTGAGAATAAACGAGAACGGATACAAGAACCTTACATTGATATGAAGTGATTTAAATATCGGTATACTTTCTAAA
>Ga0187833_10000126_pt1 | contig 82288 bp, 86 predicted proteins | sample ETNtaG_37_FD_167968 | JGI IMG/M metagenome (GOLD analysis project Ga0187833, IMG submission 167968) | Marine microbial and viral communities from oxygen minimum zone, Eastern Pacific Ocean - ETNP2014_SV_400_PacBio MetaG (Illumina Assembly) | ecosystem: Environmental > Aquatic > Marine > Hypoxic... | reverse complement strand
GGAGAGATGTGGGCTTTATACTATTCAATCTCCACAGTGTGATAATACTACCGAGAATATAGGTGATATTAGAATGATGGGAGATCCTATTTGTAATGAATTTGAAAATGGGCAGATTATATTTACTGTAAGTTGTGTTAATGGTCATGTACGGGAGGATACTCCTGAACCTATTAAAGAGTCAGAGGGTTGTCCTAATGGGTTAGAGGTCGGACATATTAATGAAGCTAATGTGGTCGATTTTACTCAGAATTTTGACGATGTAGAAGGAAGGAACATTTTTAGGTTGGTTGATTCAACGTATACCTGTATTGATACCACACAGTTAATACTTCCTAGTACTAATTCTACTAATTCTACTAATCAGACTGATGTAGTTGATGAAGGAAGTTTAGATTCAATTAATACTATTTAATTTCTTTATAGAATTATGTTGTTACGTTTTTATGATGAGAATGTTATTTTAAATGCATCTTCATTGCTATTTCTAGGAACGAGGAGTTTGTTTTTACATTTGAAATAGTAATTTGAGGGGTTATCACTTGGTAAAAATGCAGTACATACACTTTGAGGATTTGATGGAGTGCAGGATAGGGAAGAGGTCATCTCTTCAAAGGAAATGTCACTAGATGAAAATCTACATATTTGCTCTTTAGGGAAGGTAAATTCAACAGGAGTTGAAGATACGTTTGTTATGATTGATTCTTCTACTCCTTCCATGAATGATGGTTGAGGGATAATTAATGTGTTACTCTCAAACGTATTGCCAAAATTACTTATGGCTAGATTGGTACCCGGAACAGTAAATCCTCTGAATCCCATGAGTAGGCCAGGGTTTACTTTAATTTTGTAAGATCTTTCTTTTTGTGGTTGATCAATACATCTCACAAAGATAGGGGAGGATGAGATAAGTATTGAATTACAAGAATAACTTCCATCTTGCGTAAACCAGGGACAGGTCAGGGAATTTTGCATATCTTGATATCTTTGGTCTAGTGTGTCATATTTACACTCAACAGGTTCTGAAAATTCAAGACGTAACCCAAACGGTGTGATGGCTGTTTCTGTTGGTTTTGGAGAGATATCAAGTAGTTCTGGAGGTGTTACGTCATCATCAATATAATAGGAGATAAAGAATGTGGTGTCAAAGGTTCCCGTTATATCTTTGCAGTTTATGAATTTAAAGTCTTTGTTTGATTCTCTTGCTAAGGCTAAATTTAGTGTTGTTTTTTTGAATTGCTGGTATGCTTCTTTTATTTGTTCTGTGTCAATTTCTTGGGCATCTAATTGACTATCTATATCATCTAAATTTGCTAGGTCTTCTAAATTTGGAATTGCAATATTACTCTCTTTTAATTGTTTTATGGTATCTTTTAAGTCTTGTTTTAATTTTTCTATGTCTGGTTCTTGGAATGATTGCAGAGGAGTTATTAAATCTGCACTTAAACCAGATTGTTCATTTCCAAATTGGATGGAATTTGCTTGGAATGGGATTATTATTTGATCTACATACCCATTGGTGATTGTGGGGACACTTCTGAAGTCTACAAATGGGGAATTTCCCATCTTACATTGGACTTTGTGGGATGATTCTAAAATTGGGACAATGGTTGTCCAAGGTTTAATAATTTTTTTAAGATGAAACCCTTCCACTCCCTCGAAATCATCTTCCTCTTTTTCTATATTTTCCCCCTGATCAAAATTTTCTAAGGGGTTTTCAATTGATTGTATGTCTGATATTTTAACAGGGTCAGTTATGAGTGCGATTGAATTTAAGGTAAAATCTATGTCCCCAATGTTTAATGGTATAAAAGAACATTTTCCTATTCCATTGGGTTCTTGATAATGGCAGTTTGCACCTATACTCTTACATCTGTATTCTGAACAGGGTTTTGAGGAGTCTTCCATACATTTTCCACAGTTTGGTTCATCTATAGGGGCTTGCCAAAGGTCACAATATGAACTATGGAGGACATCTAGATCTACTTCTACTGTCGGAGGGAATATGGAGATGGAAGGTCGGTAGGCTCTTAGTCTTGCTTCCCAGAATTGTTCAAGTCTATTCATATTACGTGGAGATCCTTCTGGAAATAAAAACTCAGTACCGGTAATAGGAAGATGCTCGATTGTATGTAGGGGAAATTGCAAGACATATCTTGCTGTTTGGATTAAAGGTATTCCATAAATCCAAGCATTGGGTTCAGCTTGTGTATTTGAAAATCCTCCTGGGACGAAGTTTTTGAGATGGTTAAAATAATTTCCACAATCTCCTTGGAAATAACAGTATTCTCCTGTTGAGACAACCCATTTTTGAGGGCATGATTTCCCTTTGCAGTTAAATTGTTCGGATGCCATGTCGCAAACTTCTTCTCCAATTCCTTCCCAATGGGGTAAACCTGGTGGAACATCTGGAAAACATTTTCTTTTAGAGTAATCATATGAAACTGTCCTATAGGGGAATGATTTACTTAGATAGGGGGCCCAGTAGCAATCTCTTTTTGTATCATCAAGGCATGCATTTGGATCTGTTTGCGAAGAACAATCTCTCCACCTATTTATTCTACAGACAGCTTCTTTCGTATCTACACTTTCTGTACAAAATTCTTCACGATAATCTCGACATTCTGTATTTTGTACCTGGCCATCTACACATGTTTTTTTGAAATGTCTAGAGCCTACTGGGTCAAAACCTGCTCCTGCAATTCCATCATATTCACACCATGATTCTCCATGTTGTTTGGTATCACAGTTATCACAAGGTCTTCCTCCACAGTCTAATTTTTGTGATGTGTATGTTGGGCAGTTTGTAAGTTCATCTGGAGAGGATGTACCTCCATTTGCAAAACAAATATCTCTTTTTACGTTATTATAACATCTTCTATCAGAAGTTCTGCAGTATTCGAAATTATTTTCTATTAAAGGAAGGTTTAAGACTTTAATAGTGTCAAATCCTTCTATAGCAAAATTAAACTCTAAGTTATTATTTGGTTTTTTTGTTTTAAGTGTATATACAACATCAGGGTACGGTTGGTGTTTTTCAACAATAATTTCTCCAAATGTCTCTTTCATAAATTTTGATTCATCAAAAGAACTTTTTATTTCGTCATTGAGGATTGTATTTGCTAGAGATACTAATTTTCCTAAAGGTAATGGTGTTTGAAAGAAGAATGTGTCGAGATCTTGTAATTGAGAACCTTGCGTGAACGAGAGTGGAAAGGTAAGAATAAATGTCACCTCATCTTGTGATACTCTTGTTTCTACTTCCATGTCTGATGCAGTAAATTCATATCCTAATTCTTTAAACTCACTTAACTGGAGACATGAAGGGAGGCCTTCGAGTACTTTTTCTGAAAGTTCTTTTTGAATATTTTTTAGGGTAAGCACTTTATTTACACATCCTTTTCCGTACTCATATTCACAATGATAGGGATAGAATGTTTTAACATATTGTTTACCTGGTTGAGGGATGAATGTTCCTCCTCTGTAGGCAATCTCTTCAACAAGAGGGTTTGCTATATCTCCTAAGCATGATGAGACTAAATTGGTAACTTCTCCACTATCTTCTGCAATAATTACTTGATCACTGTCTGCAATTTCTGATGATTGTCTTTGGATGAAGAAAAATATTCCTGTTCCAAGTACAAGGATAAGTCCAAGAATGAAAAATAATGAAATTTGACTCTTCTGCTTCATGATACAAAGCTTATTTGAGAGTTTTAACTTATAAAGTTATATGTTAGAATCTATACATTAGGCAATCTTTTTCCCCAGCTGTTCTGGAGTTATAGGAGCTACTTGCTCAGACATTGACTTTAATCCTGTTTTGAAGGTATCTCTATCTGAAATTCTTTCATGCATTGCTGGTTGGATGACCCATTTCGTTTCTTCAGAGAATGGATTGATGAAGTAGATGGTTAAGTGAGAGAAGTGTTTAATTGTGTTCCAGACTTCTTGTAACATTTTTATATTGTCTGGACAGTTTAGGAGGAATAATGTGATGTGGCGTTCTCTATTTAGTTTTTCAAAAAAAAGTTCTGGTTGTTTCAGGATGGATTCTACGTATACATATTGTGTTTTGTCAGTTCTTATAATTAATAGGTCAGCGTTTTCTTTGCTTTCTTCTATCGATTGGATGGATCTTGTGACTAGATCTTTATTTTTAATAAAATGTTTTGCCCAGTCTATCAAGTAGTTCTTGACTGTTTCCATAGATGGTATTTGGTGGAGAGGTTATTTAAAGATTATTGTTTTCCTGTTGAACCAAAACCACCTTCTCCCCTCGTTGTGTTGTCTAAGTCCTTAGTTTCAACGATGGTTGGAGTTTCAATTTTTTGGATTAGCATTTGTGCAACTCTATCTCCTTTTTTAATTTCGATAGGTTCTTTTCCTAAGTTTATCATAACTACTCCTACCGTTCCTCGATATCCTGAATCTACTACACCAGCTAGAACGTGGGCTGCTTGTTTTGCAGCTAAACCTGATCTGTCTCGGATGTTTCCGAAGTATCCTAGCGGGATAACCATTTTTAGGCCTGTCTGAATAATATGTTTATCACCTGGAGGGATGGAGGTTTCTTCTATTGATCTTAAGTCGAAAGCTGCATCTCCTTCGTGAGCATATTCAGGTAATGGTACTTCTTTGTCTGTTCTTTGAATTTGTAATTCTATTTTAACCACCTCTTATGATTGTGCAATTTCGTTATTTTTAAGAATTTCTGTACACGCTTGAGCAACTTCAATTCCTTTTATTTGCATATGTTCTTTGTAGAAATTTTCATGTGTTTTATGTTCGTGAAAATGATGTGGAGTGAGGACTGCTGATAGTATGGGAACTTCTGTATCTAATTGTGTTTTCATGATGCCGTTCAATACGGCATTTGCAACAAAGTCATGACGATAGATTCCACCATCTACAATGAGACCTGATGCTACAATAGCATCATAGTTTCCTGATTTAGCTAAGGTTTTTGCTTTTAGTGGGATTTCTAAGGAACCAGGAACTTGAAAGAAGTCAATATCATTGGTGCCTAGTTTGTGCATTTCAGTTGTAAAAGAATCTCTGCAGATGTTTACAATGTTTTCATGCCAAGAGGCACTGATAAAAGCTATTTTTTTCATAGTATCACTTTATGGTATGTAATGGTTGATGTTTTATAAGTTTTGTGGCACCTAAAACTATATAAGTAATCTTCACTTGCTTATTTTTATGTTAGAAAGTTTGAAGAAGCAAGATCCTCAATTGTGGGAGAGTATTTCTAAAGAGTTGAAACGACAACAGGAAGGGTTGGAGATGATTCCTAGTGAGAATATTGTTTCTTTGCCTGTTTTAGAGGCTATGGGGAGCGTGTTGACTAATAAGTATTCTGAAGGCTATCCTAAAAAGAGATATTATGGCGGTAATGAGTTTATTGATGAAGTAGAACAGCTGGCTATTGATCGAGCAAAGGTATTATTTGGGGCAGAGCATGTTAATGTGCAGCCTTTATCTGGGAGTCCTGCTAATCAGGCAGTCTATCATGCTTTCTTGGAACTTAATGATAAATTGATGGGATTACAATTAGATCATGGAGGTCATTTGACTCATGGTCATCCTGTGAATTTTTCTGGGAAACATTATAATTGTGTTCAGTATCAATTAGGGAAGGATTGTTTGTTGGATTATGATGCTATTGAAAAAATGGCAAAGGTGGAGAAACCTAAGATGATTCAATCAGGATATACAGCTTATCCTCGTCAGATTGATTTCAAAAGATTTAGGGAGATCTGTGATACAGTCGGAGCTTATTTTTTTGTTGATATGAGTCATTTTGCAGGATTGGTTGCAGGAGATGCACATCCTAGTCCAATTCCCTTTGCTGATGTTGTTATGACTACTACTCATAAGACACTGCGTGGTCCTCGTGGAGCTATGATCATGTGCAAAGAAGAATTTGCTGAGAAAGTTGATAAGGCTATATTTCCAGGATTACAAGGTGGACCTCATAATCATACTAATGCAGGAAAGGCTGTTGCTTTTGCTGAAGCTCTTAAACCTGAATTTAAAGAGTATGCTGGGCAGGTTGTGAAGAATGCTCGTGAACTAGCTCGAGTGATGGCTGAAGGTGGTTTGAATATTGTGAGTGGTGGGACGGATACTCATTTGGCTTTAGTTGATTTAACTGATAAGAAAATAACGGGAAAAGAAGCTGAAGGTGCATTGGATGAAGCAGGTATTTATGTCAATAAAAATACGGTTCCTTTTGATCATAGAAAACCTTGGGATCCTAGCGGGATTCGGTTAGGGACTCCTGTTTTGACTTCAAGAGGGATGAAAGAACAAGATATGGTGACTGTAGGTGGGTTGATTTTACAAGCTATTGAGCATCATGATACTACAGATGTTAAAGCTAAAGTTCGGAAAGAAGTTATGGAATTGTGTAGTGAGTTTCCTATATATAGTGAGTTGAACACATAACGATTAAATAGATTTATGAGGGAAAAAGAGGATGGAAGCATATCATAAGATTGTTCAACATATCTTGGATAGTGGTGAACTTAAACAAAATCGGACTGGTATTAAGGCTTTCACGGTGGCAGGAGCCATGTTTGAACACAACATGGCAACTGGTTTTCCACTTATGACTACAAAGAAAATGCCTTTCAAGGTTATAGCTTCTGAGCTGGAGTTTTTTATCAAAGGGATAACTGATAAAAAGTGGTTGCAGGATCGGAAGAACTTTATCTGGAATGAGTGGGCTAATCCTCAAAAAGCTCCCTATGGTCATAGTTCTGAAGCTAAAGCTAAGATGGCTGCTGAAAGAGATCTTGGAGCGGTGTATGGATTTCAGTGGAGACATTTTGGGGCTGAATATGAAAATTATGATACAGATTACAGTGGTATGGGTGTGGATCAGCTACAGTATGTTGTTGACATGTTAAAAAAGGATCCTTCAGATCGTCGTATGATTGTGAGTGCTTGGAATCCAGCTGCAAAGGCTAAAATGGGATTGCCGCCGTGTCATTATGCGTTTCAAGTTACGGTGATTAATGGAAAGCTTAATCTACTCTGGAATCAAAGAAGTGTTGATACCATGTTGGGATTACCTTTTAATATTGCTAGCTATGGGTTGTTGTTGCATTTGCTTGCAAAGGAGGCAAGGCTTGAAGAAGGGAAGTTAGTTGGTTTTTTGGGAGATGTGCATATATATGATAATCATGTTGATGGAGCGAAAGAACAAATGAGCCGGAATATTGAAGAGTATCCACTCCCTAAGATTGTTACAAAAGATTTTAAGAGTATATTTGAGTGGAAAGCTGAAGATAGTGTAATTGAAGGGTATGAGAGTCATCCTAAGATTCCTTTTACTATAGCGGTGTAAGATGGGTATAACAATTATTTCTGCAATGACTGAGGATCGTGTTATTGGTAAACATAATGATCTTCCTTGGCATCTTCCTGCAGAGTTTTCTCATTTTAAAGAAACTACTACAGACGGAGTTTGTATTATGGGACGTCGGACGTTTGAGAGTTTTGGTAAACGACCTCTTCCTAATAGGGTGAATATTATTGTTTCTTCTTCCCTTGAGAAAGGAGAAGGTTATGAAGTTGTTTCTAGTGTTGAAGAAGGGATAGCACGAGGGAAAGTTCTTGGTAAGGAAGTTTTTATCTGTGGCGGTTCTCGGATCTATGCAGAGGGTATTGCTCTAGCAGATCGGATGATTCTAACTACTGTTAAACAAAAATATGAGGGAGATACCTATTTTCCTGAGTTTGATTCTTCTCAATGGCATTCAGATAAAGTTGAAGATCGAGGGGATTTTGTTATTACTTGGTATAGTAGAAATTAAAAATCAGCTAAGGAACTTTGTTTTGTGGACTTTAAGATATCATCAAAGTCTTGATTGAAAAAGATTAATAATGAGTCTGCAATCGGTTTTATTTGTTTTTCAATATAATGATCATAGTCAATTCTTGTGTTTTTTTCTTTTACTATTTCAGGACCTTTAGCTGTTATTATGTATTCTATTTTTCCTACTCCTTTAATTCCTGCTTTTCTAGCTGCTTTTATGTGAGGGGGAGTTGTTTTTGTATATTCTTCCACTGGTTTTCTAATTGATTTTTTGTAGATTAAGAGATGATCATGATTTCCATCTTTGAGTTCACTGCAAAACTTAGCTATGAATTGCTCTATTTTTTCCCCTTTGAATAATTTTAGGAGAAGTTTGTATTGAAATTGTTTTGCTAGGTCTGTCCAGTCTGAACGGACGGATTCTAGACCTGTGAATACCAGTTCATCTTTTCCGTCTTTTTCTAAGAGTCCGGCGTAGCGTTTTTTTGCTCCTTTAGTAGAACCTCTTACTGATGGCATAAAGAATTTTTTGAATATTTTTTCAAATTCAATTTCTAAGTATGAAGTAAGGTTGTATTCTTTTTTTATGTGTTTTTTGAAGAAATTGTTTAACGTTTGTTCTAGTTCTTTTGCATTCTTTTTGGATTCTGCGTATGATGTATGATTTGATTTTACAAAAATGGAGTCTGTGTCACCGTATATCACCTCAAACCCTAAAACTTCAGCTTTATCTGCACACAATTTGATCAAGTGTTGACCAAAATGAGTGATAGCGTTTGATATTTCTCTTGAATAGAATCTGCAGATAGGATTTGCTAGGACTCCGAAAAAGGAATTCATCAGAATTTTAATTGCATTTGAAGCTAGTGGGTCTTTTGCCTTTTTTGCTACGTCTCTTTGCTCCCATAAATGTTCAATGATATTCGGAAGGATTCCATTTTCTCTTTTAAAATGTGCTTTGTTTGGGGCTTCAATTAATTCTGATTTTTTGTAGTTTTTTGAATCTTCAACATATGCCCAGGGATCGATGTTAAATGTTCTGATGATGGAAGGGTATAGGCTTTTGAAGTCTAGGACAACTATATTGTCGTATATTCCTGGTTTTGAGTCTCGTACATATCCTCCTGTAATTCTTTCTTCTCTGTCACCATATTCTCCTGATGGAGCGGCAATCTTTCTCTTTTTTAATTCTCTTAGATAGAGACTGTCAAATGAAGTGATTGAACCTTTTACTCCATCCAATTGAATTCCTGTTAATAGGGATCTTTGGATGGTGAGGTCTAAGACGGTGGAGTTTTTCAGAATATCAAATGCTAACTTTGCATCTAAGAGGTTGTATGCTATGAATGTTTGTACGTCTGTTTTGTAGGCATTGTCAATTTGTTGGTATCTACTGTCTCCTTCGAATATTTTTTTATCGTTTGTAAATGCTTTAGCAGCAGTTGCTAGTTTGTAATCTGGTAATTTTACGAAATTTATTTTTAATAGGTTTATTCCGTCTAAGATGACTCTTCCTGGAACGATAGCTGAGGATTCTTGAAAAAATGAATCTCTAATGTATAATCTTGTATCTCCTTCATTTCTTCCTATGTCTAATTTTATGTTGTGTTTGATTGCTTCGTCTTTTAGGAACTTTAAGTCGAAGTCTATGAAATTCCATCCTGTTATGATATCTGGATCATATTTTATGATGATATTTTTGAATTCTTCTAGAAGTGATTTAGATTCTTTGAATGATTTTGCATTTTTTACTGGTTTGTCTTTTATGATTAATACTTCTTTTAGATTTTTACCGTATAATGCGATGCTATACAATTCTTTTGCTTTTTTGTCTGTTTCAATATCTATAGATAAGACTTTTAGTTCTGGGAAGTATTTTGTGGGGGTAATTTTTGCATTTTTGTAGTAGTTTTTTACTCTTTGTTCTTTTGTTGGTGTTCCTTCTATGTTTATAGTTGAGAGAATTTTGTGATCAATTAAGAATCTGCTTGGGAATTTGATATCTACTTCATAATTTGCAATTTTATTATCACTAAAAAGTTTTCTTATTTCATTTGTGGTTTTTGGGTTTCCTAGAGTTACCTTTGTTAGTGCTTCGTTATTGAAGTTTTTGAAATTTGATGTTTGATATTCGATGGGTGCTAGTTTTTCAGCCTTTTTTTGGTCTGTTTCTTTTATGTAGAAGTATGGTTTGTAGGGATTTTCAACTAGGAATGACTCTCCGTTATCTAGCTTACCGTATACTTGGACAATTGCTTTGTCTCCTTCTACTTTGTAATTGGTGTTTGTAATGAATCCCTTTGCCATGCTAATTTAGTTGTTTTTTCTCTTATAAATACTTACTGTTTACAACCTTATAATAAAATCTTCCTTGAAGAGAGGGGGTACTTTGAGTTTCATGTCTTTGTATACTTCTGGTAAGACTCCCATGTCTGTTACATATGTGTCACCGAAATTACCTTTTTCTGAACCTACTTTTGGTAGTGAGAGGCATAAGGTGTAGGTTGCATTAGTGCAGGGTTCAGAGCATAATCCTTCAGCAGATTGTCCTGAGGGGATGTCTATGCTGAGGATGGTCTTTTTGGACGAGTTCATAGTTTCAATTGCAGTTGCGTATCTTCCTTTAGGATCACCTTTTAGATTGTATCCTAATAATGCATCTATTACTATATGTGCAGATTGGATACTTGACTGTAGTTGGGAAAATGATTTTATTATGGTGATGTTTGTTTTCTTTGCTATTTGTAGATGGTGGAGTGGTTCTTTTTTGATATCTTCTGTGATGAGGAATAATGTTACATTAGCCCCCCAATTGTATAGATATCGTGCTGCACATATTCCATCTCCTCCATTATTTCCTTTTCCTGCAAGGATGAGGATGGATTTGTTTTTTATGCTTGTAGTTTTTGAGGTTGCTAGCAGACGTTTTGTGAGGACAGCTGTGTTAAATCCAGCAATTTCCATCATTTGTGTAACTGAGATTTTGTATTTTTCAATCATGAGTCTATCTACTTCAGTCATTTGTTGTTTTGTGATGTAAGGGATTTTCATACTCTTTATTTTGGTAGAGTAGTATAAATAACTAACTTTTTATATTGTATTTCTGCAGAATGATGTATGATCAATTTATTGCTAGCTTTGAGTCCTGTTCTTTTAGTTGTAGTGTTATTGTTGTTTAAGAAACCGTTAACTACTGCAGCACCTCTTACCTATGTGTATACATTAGGTATTGTGTTGTTTGTCTGGAAGATGATGCCTTCTGCCGTAGTTGCTTCTAGTCTTAAAGGGTTGTTAGTAGGTATTGATATTCTGTTGATTATATTTGGTGCAATATTCTTTTTGGAGTTTTTGAAGAAAACTGGATTGTTGGTTAGTATTGAATATTATCTTTCTCGAATAACGGGAGATAGAAGATTGCAGGCTATTATCATAGCATGGTTATTTGGAAGTTTTATTGAAGGAAGTGCAGGTTTTGGAACGCCAGCAGCTATTGTTGCTCCATTATTAGTGGGCATTGGTTTTCCTGCTTTGGAAGCTGTTGCTATTGCATTAATTGCTGATAGTACTAGTGTTGTGTTCGGTGCTGTTGGGACTCCGATTAGAATTGGACTGAGCGGATTGGAGATTGGGCAAATCCCTCAAATGAGTGCTTGGCTCAACATGTTTTTAGGTTTGATGGTTCCTGTGTTGATTCTTGTTGTGTTGTGTACACACGAGAAAAAGTGGAAACATATTATGCCTGCGTTGCCGTTTGCTTTGTATGCAGGGGCTGCTTTTACAATTCCCCACTATATTTTTTCTTTCTTAGGTCCTGAGTTTCCTTCTCTTTTAGGGGGATTGGTTGGGTTAGTAGTTGTTAGTTTGACCACACGTAAGGGCTTTTTGGTACCTAAGAAAGAGTTGCACTTTGGTAGGAAAAAAGTTAAGTTGAAAGCTGAGCATACCCTTTTGAAGGCAGGATTTCCTTATCTCTTATTGTCTGGATTTTTGATAGGAGGGAAGTATTTACTTTCTAGTTTTCGTATTCCTCTGGGTGAGGGATTAAGTCATATGTTTAGTTTGTATAATCCAGGAATTATGTTTATTTTAACTGTGTTGATTGTTAATTTATTGTATAAAGAGCATCATATTTGTGTGGATGCTTGTGAAGAGGCCAGTACCATTATGCATAAACCGTTTATTGCTATTGCATTTACCGTTGGATTTGTACAGTTGATGGTGAATAGTGGGATGAACAGTGTTGGTGGAGGGAGTATGATTTCAATTATTGCTGGGTTGGCTGAGACTTCTCTTCTTCCTTTTATTTCTCCTTTTATTGGAGCTTTTGGAGCATTTATTGCCGGGAGTGCAACAGTGAGTACACTTCTTTTTGGTAAATTTCAGTTTTTAGCTGCAACCAATTTGGGGTTGAATACTTCTAAGATTTTGGCTTTGCAATTAGTTGGTGCTGGAGTAGGGAATATGATTGCTTTGACAAATATTATCGCTGCACAAGCTACTGTTAAATTATATCATAAAGAAATGAGTATTTTGAAAATGACTATTATTCCTTGTTTGATTTATTTATTTGTTGCCGGAGTGGTTGGATTGATTTGGTTGTAGGTGTCAAAATATTTTTTGATTTTTCTTACACAACTTTTATAAGTATTGTAGTGTAGATTAAGGTATGCAAAAAGGGAAGACGAGTGTGCACAAGTTGAATCTTATTGCTAATTCTATTCGTCAAGAAATAATTAAATCTTTACTAAGTGCAAAGAGTGGACATAGTGCTGGGCCATTGGGTATGACAGATGTGTATACAGCATTGTATTTTTCTGTGATGAAAACATTTCCAGGAGATCCTTGGAGTGATAAAAGAGATAGAATGATTATTAGTAATGGACATATTTGTCCTGTGTTGTATGCAACTCTTGCTGTTCGAGGTTATTTTCCGGTGAATGAGTTGAAGACTTTAAGACATCTTGGAAGTAGGTTGCAAGGACATCCTCATAAACATGGAGCACCTGGTATAGAGAATCCTGCTGGGCCTTTAGGACAAGGGATTAGTATGGCCTGTGGTGCTGCACTTTCTGCTAAGATGGACGGAAAGAAGCATACTGTGTATGTTAGCATGGGCGATGGAGAGATTAATGAAGGACAAGCTTGGGAAGCATTTCTTTTTGCTGCTAAATATAAATTGGATAATCTGGTTGGTTTTTTAGACAGAAATTATATTCAGATTGATGGAGATACTAGAGAGGTTATGCCTCTTGATCCTTTAGATAAGAAATTTGAGAGTTTTGGATGGCATGTTATTGAGATTGATGCGAATGATATGGAAGAAGTTTTGGATGCTTTTGCTGAAGCTGCCAAGATTAAAGGAAAGCCGACTCTGATTATGTGTAATACTGTTCCAGGAAAAGGAGTGAGTTTTATGGAAGGAGACTATCATTGGCATGGTATGCCCCCTGATGAAGAGCAAGCTAAAAAGGCGCTTGACGAGCTGGGTAGAGAGCAGAAGAAGTTGGAGAATGTTCAATGCAAAGGTTGTGGAAAACAAGTGAAAGGGTGTGAGTGCTGATGCATTTAATTAAAGATTTGTCTAAGGCTGAAAATGTTCCTACAAGGGATGGAATGGGAAAGGGTCTCGTTGAATTGGGGAAGACAAACAAAAATGTGGTAGCTCTTTGTTGTGATTTAACTGATAGCACACGGATTGGATGGTTTAAAGAGAAGTTCCCAAAAAGGTATGTTCAAGTTGGAGTACAAGAACAAAATATGATGGGAATTGGGGCAGGAATGGCTCTTGAAGGTAAAATTCCTTTTGTTTCTTCTTATGCAGTCTTTAGTCCTGGTCGTAATTGGGATCAGTTACGTGTGAGTGTATGTTATGGTGATGCTAATGTGAAGATTATTGGAGCTCATGCTGGTATTTCAGTAGGTCCTGATGGAGCTACGCATCAAGCTTTAGAAGATGTTGCTATTACTCGTGTTTTACCAAATTTGACGGTGTTGGTTCCTGCTGATAGTTCTCAGGCGTTTAAGGCAACACTTGCTTCTGTAGATATTAGTGGACCTGTCTATCTTAGAATTGGTCGTGATAAATTTCCTAATTTTACAACTGACAAGACTCCTTTTACTGTTGGGAAGGCTGATATTTATAGAGATGGGAAAGATGTTGCTATTGTTGCTTGTGGTGTAATGGTGTATGAAGCACTTTTGGCTGCTGAAGAGTTGGAGAAGAAAGGAATAGATGCGATGGTGGTGAATAATCATACAATTAAGCCGATTGATGAGAAAACATTGGTTGAGGTAGCTAAGAAAACTGGAGCTATAGTTACCGCTGAAGAACATCAGGTGCAAGGTGGTATGGGAAGTGCTGTTGCTGAAGCTGTTGCTAATGGGTGTCCTGTTCCTATGGAGTTTGTTGGAGTGCAGAATACTTTTGGTGAATCAGGTGGGGCTGTTGAGCTTATGGAGAAGTATGGCTTACAGGCCGTTGATATTATTGCAGCTGTAGAGAAGGTTCTAAAGAGGAAATGATTAAAGCAATTGGTTTTGATTTTGATGGAACTTTAATTGTTAGTGAGAAAGAGAAAGAAAAAGTTATGGTTGCAACTTTTTCTGATGTGTTTGGTGTTTCTAAAGGTGTTAAGAAATGTTATATTAGTTTGCGTGGTGTGAGTCGTGATGATAAATTTAGGAAGATGGTTCCTAAGTTGATTGGTCGTAAGGTTTCTGTTTTGGAGTTGAAGAAATTACATTCTTCTTTTAGTAAACATTATTTTAATGCCATGAAGAGTTGTCCTTTGATGGGATGTGTTTCTGATTTGAAGAAATTAAAACGGAAAATGAAGTTTATGTTTATTGTTTCCATAGAGAAACAGACTGATGTTAAGAAGTTGGCAAAACATTGTGGGATTTCTGGTTATTTTGATGAAATATTAGGAGGTCCTATTTCTAAATTTGATAATATTAAACATGTTTTGAAGAAGCATCATGTTGATGCTAGTGAGTTAATGTATGTAGGAGATAGTCCTAATGATATTTTGGTGAGTAAGCAACATAAAGTTAAGAGTGTAGGTTTAGCTAAGGAGAAGAAAAAAAGAAATTATCTAAAGAAAATAGGTGCTCACGTTACTGTTAAGGATCTTTGTAGGGTTGGTGAGTTGGTTTAGGCTGCAAGTTTATTGACTATTGTATGTAATCCATGAACTACTCTTTCATCTCTAAGTCTTTGATCAGGATTAAATTCATTTTCTAAAAGCTGTTGTACTCCTTCAATATATCTGACTGCAATATCTCTTCTTTGCTCATCTGTGTACCCTTTATCTCCTTCAGAAAATCCTCTTGCAAATTCTTTTGAAAATGATCGTGGATTCAAGAACTCAATTTCTCCAGCCTCTAATTTTCTCATCTGTTCTAAATAATCTTCTTTTAACCAAAATCTAGAAGAATCCATTGTCCAGATTTCATCGATTACTGCAATTGTTCCATCTTGTTTTCTTCCATGTTCTGTTTTTGTATCTACAGCAATGAGACCTTTACGATCAAGGGCATGTGATATTGCACCAAAAGCGGCAATACCTGCGTTTCTTATTTGATTGTATTCGGCAGGAGTGCAAATATGTTGGTCAAATAGTTGTTGAGGAGAGACAGATTTATCATGTTCATCTGATTTCGTAGATGGGGTGTCCATTATATAGGGTAATGGTCCATTCGTAATTAAATTCTTTGGAAGGATATGTCCACAAAATTCTCTTTTTCCATCCATAAATGCTACGTATAATGATGTCTTAGTTGAGCTCTTTGCCATGTAGGCTCTCATTACATTTTCTACCGGAATTATCTCTGTATTTTCTGCTGCAATTACAACACTATTATCTGGTAATCCTACATCAAATTGAGAGTTTCCAAAATAAGGTTCTAGGATTTTTCGGTGAGTAGCATGATTTAGCGCTAATAATTGATCTTTGTATGGAATTTCACCCCTATTCATATCATGGGTAGAAATCTTTTCTGTCCTTACCATAATTCTAATGGGAATACCTGATGCAGTATCTAAAGGTGGATTTTCCCATTCAACTTCTTCACCTGATGCTTTATCTGTATACGTAAATTTACCACCAAAAATAGAATCTGAGACTTTTCCTGGTTTTACTTTGTATCCATTTAATCGAGGGACTGCATTTGAATCTAAAATCTCTTGGGTTGTACCTGGCCTCCCTTCAGATGCCATATAATTTTCTACTATTTCAAGAGCTTGTTGTTTGTCTAGGAAATCCATTTGTTACCACCTCTGGTCTTTGGCTTTATGTACTTCTTCAATTATGTTTATCATTCCAGTTATTCTTTGTGTTTCATCTGGGGGATTGTGAAGAGATCTTCTTTCATGAGCATTTATGTTATTGTAGGTATCTCTTTTCTTTGGTCCTAGTTCTTGAACCTTTTTTCTAATATCAGGATTGTATTGTCCCATGATCTTTGCGGCAAAGATAGCCATGTTTTCAGAGCCTCTTACTTGGAGGTTTGGGATTGTCTGATATACCGGATCATGATGTCTTCCTTCCGCTCTTGCTAGGTAAGCCCAATCATTCATATCTTCATCAAAATCTGTTCTAATACACAAACCATTGCTCTCGATTAATCTATGGTTAAATTGGGAAGTGAGTTTAACAGACAGTTCTTTATCTTCTTGTGGAACAATTCCAAGATTTTGCAGCTTATTTTCACATTTTTTATCTTCACCATACATAGATACTCCTGTAGGATCATATAATATACAGGCAGCTGCTCTAAAAGCTCGGTTTCTTTGAGTATATTCTCCTTCTCTTTCAACACCGACTGTAGCAATAGCCGCATGACCGGAAGGTACCATAAAAGCCTGATAGGCTACAAGGTCTGTAGGTACCGAGATAATGGGGATTGTAGTTTGTGTAGCTTGTAGGCTTGGCAAGGCAAAATAGAGACCTCCTTGGAGGATTGATACTACTTGTTTGCCTTCATCAACTAATTGTTCTAATTGTTGTGAATATCCATCCATAATATCTGGACAGCCGTGACATGATTCTATAACTTGTTCTACAACATAGACTCCTATACTTTTAAAATAATCCCGATAATCTTGTCCATTAACTTTCGTACCCTCAAAACCAGGATCTTTTTCAGAAGCAGATGCTAAAAATAAAACTTTATTCATACTCATTATTTTATTGATGAACTAATGGTATATATGTATTTCTATGATAGAATATGTTATATAAGAAATTAGTATTTTACTCGTTCTCGACTCTAGGAGCCAAAATGAAAGCTAATTGTACTCTGTCTACTACGGTAAACTCCATCTTTAGAGGATAGTCTTTGTTGAATGAGATATTTGCCGTTTCTGATAACTTAGAACCACCCACCATTTTTTTTAAGTATTCAATAGAGTATTTTGATTTAATCGTTTCTGTTGCTGAAACATCTATTTTAATGTCATTGGATTCATTTACTTCAATCTTAGCTTTGCTTAAATCTCCTTCAGCTGCAATGGTTATTTTTCCTTTTTCTGCTGAAAAGGATACTGATTCTGCTACAATATCTACATCGTCTACTGCATCTGAAAGAACTACACAAGGTAGTTCTGCTTTAGCATCAAAGTTTAATTCTGGGATTTTTTGTTCTTTATCTTCTAAATCTATGATTGGGATAGCAAATGTTCTTGTGGAAGGACCTTTCAGTTGAATTTGTAGCTTATTTTCATCTGTAATTTCCATAGTTAGGATATCATTTGGACCAGCTCTTCTGAGAATTTGTTTTAAGTTTGATAGATTTATACCAATGGTTACTTCTTCTGGGACGTCATATTCGGTAAATGCTGAAGATAAGAGTTTGTAGATAACCATGGCAACATTCGCTGGATCCATGGCAATCATTTCAATAGCATCTTTAGAAACTTTGAAACGAGCTTCATTTACTAATTCTGAGATGATATTGACTGACTCTTTCAGGTATTTTGGTTCAGCTAGAGCTAGTTTCATATGTTATGGGTGCTTTAAGATGTTTAAATAGATTTTGATGGTACAGAATATAGATTGATTGTCGAAATTTTAAAGTAGGAATTGGCATGCACAGCATGCCCACTCTCGCAGCACAACATTATAGAAGTGCTGCGAGGTTATTTACTTCGTATACCTGTTCCGAAAAGCTATTTTAAAGTAATTCTTTGATTATTTACTAGCATTTTCACTTGGTTGGGTTTGTATCCCATTTCTAATGCAAGAGATTTCATCCCTTCTTCCATGTGTTTTTCTCCATGTGAAGGGATAATATACTTAGGTTTGGTCATCTGGAGCAGGTCTCGTAAATCCTCTCTTCCAGCGTGGCCAGAAATATGGATTTTTTCAAATATTCTAATTCTTTGTGTTTTTAATTTCTTAATTAATTTTGCATAATTTTGAATGTTTTCTTGAGTAGGGATAACTTTTGAAGCAAATATTAATTGATCTTGAGGTAGGAATTTGAATTTCAGATCTCCGTAGGCTATTTTAGATAAAGTAGCTTTTGCTTCTGCTTGATGACCAGTTATGACCAAGATATATTTTTTTCTATCTTTGGGTGCTATTTTTTTAAGCCTTTTTTGAATTTTAGAAGAATATTTTACTAATTCAATATCTTTTGTAAAATTAACTATATTTGCATTCTCAGCAGCGTAGACATATTTGGACATGGATCTTCCTAAAAATAGTATTTTTCTGTTTAATTTTTTCCCACATTCAATAATAGATTTAAGTCTCGCAATGTGTGAGGAGAATGTTGTAACCACGATCAAATTATTTTTATTATCGGTGTTGTACATGACTTCTCTTAACATATCTCTCGCCATAGCTTCAGATGGCATTTTAATATGTTCGTTTGCATAGAGACATTCAGAAATTACTGCTAATACTTTTCCATTCCCAATTTCTTTTAATCTGTTAATGTTTGGTTTTTGACCTAAAGTAGGAGTGTAATCAAATTTAAAATCATTAGCGTAGATAATAGTTCCATACTTGGTATGAATAGCAATCATTACTGATTGAGGAGTTGAGTGTGTGATGTTTATGAATTCAACTTCAATATTTTTTGATAATCTAATTTTAGCATTTGGATTTACTTTTTGGAGTCTATTTGGAATTTGAATTTTTTCATTTTGAAGGTTTGCTTTAAGTAATTCTATTGTGAATGGTGTGGCTATAACTGGGCAATCATAGTTTTTTGCTAAGAAAGGGATTGCTGCAACGTGATCTAGGTGTGCATGCGTTGGCATGATTGCTAGCACATTATCTTTCCAATCATCAATTGTAGCATCATCTGGTATTGCTTCTGCTTCATGTAATTGTTTGATAGAAATATCTTGAAGATCTTCATGATCAGTTAAGTGAATGTAGTTTGAAACATGGATTCCCATATCACAGATAACCACTTCATCATCTACTCTGATGGCAGTCATATTTCTACCGACTTCTCCATATCCCCCTACTGGATGTATTTGTACTGGCATGTTGGTTATATTAGCGAGATTGTTTATTAATGTATTGCTCCTCAAAAGTTTTATAAACGTTACCGTACTCTTGTATTACAATGCGGGGATGCCGGAGTGGCCAAACGGGGCAGTTTTCTGGCGCCTAGGTACTAGAAAGTCCATACTCAAATAATTGAGTGATGAGATCTTTACAAAAGATCAATGATTAACTCGTGAGCCATCTGTTGGCTTAGTGCCTACCAGGGTTCGAATCCCTTTCCCCGCATTTATTTTAAACAAGGTGATACTATGAAAACAATGACTTGTATGGAATTGGGTGGAGCTTGTGATAAAGAGTTTCATGCTGAAACGTTTGATGAAATGGCTCAGCAGAGCAAAGAACATGGTATGGAGATGCATCAACAGCAAGATCCTGATCATTTAGCTGCTATGAAAGAGATGGGAAAGCTTATGCAAGATCCTGATGCTATGAGAGAATGGATGGCTAGTAAGAGAAAAGCATTTGACGAATTACCTGAGAATTAATTTTATTTTTTATTAATTACAGTGTCCCAATTTTCTTATCTATAGAAGCAAGTTCTTTCTCTAATTTATCTAATTCAGATAAGTTATCATGTCTAATATGGGTAGCTTCAGATTTAATTGCTGATTTTGATCTGCTTACTGCAGCTTTTAGATTCGTTTTAGGAACTACTTCTAATAATTGGGCAGCTAACATTTTAATCTCTTTATTTTTATTATGAAGATCCATAGTAAGTTGAATTTTATGATTTCTTAACTCTATTATTTCTTCATATTTTTTTAGAGAAATGATTATATCTTTAGAAGTACCCAAAAGATCCCTTCTTAATTCAAGAGGGTTTCGCACTCCTACGAAGAATGATTCATCTGCCATTTTATTGATATTCAGGTTCAAACAACATTTTATCAACACTGTCTACTGTTCTTTCAATCTCTTCTATTTCATGCCGCCATACTCCTAGGGCATTCTCTTCTTCACTTTTGAGATCATTGATTTTATCTAGAATGATTTTGCTTTCACCAATCTTTGTTTTGATCATGGCAAGGATATCTAAAACATCTTTGTATTCATCTAGTTTTACAAAAATTGGCATTTCTCTTGCGTTCATTATGCTTCACCCTTTGCTTCGTATAATACTTTATCTACATAGATTAATCTTCTTTGAAGATCTTCTAGTTGTGCTCGGTATTTTTCAAATTCTTTATCTTCAAGATTCTTTAATTCATTTAATTTTCCTGCTAATTCGCCACATGCATTGAGATCATCTTTGATTACTTTTATGCCTCCTAACATTTGCTGGAATTCATCTACTTTTACATAGTGAGGAATATCGACAATTGGCTTTGGAGCAGGTGGTTGTTCTGGTACTGGTGATTTAGGTCTTGGAGGTAATTTTATCTGAGGTGGAGCACTTGGATGGGGAATAGGTTTGTGATGTATGGGTGCATGATGTGGTTGAGCAGCTTTATGATGTATTACTGCTGGAGGTGGAGCTATAATTGGTCTTGGAGGAGTTGGAATTGGTTTTGGCATTATTTTTGGTTCTTCCATAGGAGGCGGTGACATTTTAGGAATATGTGTATGAATTTCATTACTTTGACTAGGGCTGTGTGAAATAGGTGGAGGAGTTTTTGGAACTGGAGGTAACGGATGATTTATAGGAATAGGAGGAGTTCTTGTATGACTTGTAGGATTCAATTTAGGAAGATCGTGTGGAGATTTACTGAGTTGCTCAATAGGTGGCAACGGTGGTAGCTCCTTTTTTTTGCTTAAAAAACTAAATAATCCCATTATACACCCCCTTATAGTAGATAGAATATTTAGAATGGTCTTATAAACTTTGTTGAGTATTGGGGAGGGGTGACAAATCTTGGATGTATATATTCTAGGTGGGAAAGATACTTAAAGCACCCTACTTTGAAATATTTATGGCAGAACCTTTGAGGCAAACTCATGTTCGTCAGCTTTCATGGCCTAGGAATCGAGCTGTTCTTTATTCAGGTATTAATTCAGAACTTTGTAATTTATTACACCCTATATTGAAGGTAGAAGGAATCGACAGTTTTGCCGTGGAATCTGCAGATGACATCGTAACTAAGGACATAACTGCTGCAGCTTCAGAGTTGAGGGGAAAAAAATATGATCATTTGGCATTATTTGGATATGGGGTCAATGGATTTACTGCATTGGAGACAAGTTTTACTGCTTCTACTTTTTTTGGAGTAGTTATCATAGATCCACAATATTCTCCTGATTCTCAGCTTATTCAAACATTTGAAAGGAAAGATCCAAAATTTACTCTTAATGCCCCTGTACTTATTATTCACACCAATACCGATCAATTGGAATATTCTAATCAAATTGCGAGTTTAATCCCGAGGGGTTCAGTAATAGAATCTGAAGCAATTTTACCTCATGTTACGAATTTTCTAATTCCATTGGCACACAAGCCAGTTTATTACCCTCTTCAAGATAAATCAGGACCGTATCAGCAAAGACTATTTTAATCCTAAAACTTTATAAACTATCAATAGTTCCGTATTACTATGCAAGAAGATATGACTCAAGATGAGCGGATAGAGAAAGGGCAAGTGCATGCTCGGTATGTTATTGAGATGCTAGGAGCTCCCGCAGAACATATAGATAAGACTCTACGAGAATACATTGACAAACTTAAGAAAGACGATCAAGATATTCTGATTATTGGAACTGAATTTTCAGAACCTAAGCAACAAGAAAAATTATGGAGTATTTATGTTGAACTTGAAGTTTGGCTTAAAGATCTGCCCAAAGTAGTTGAGTTTTGTTTTGATGCTCTTCCGAGCAGTATAGAGATTTTAGAACCTCAACAACTTACATTCAAAGGAGCTGAACTATCTGCTTTGTTAAATGATTTACAAGCTAAAATTCATCAATACGATTATACTTTAAAAGATTCTAACGCAAAGATTAAATTGTTAACTAAAAATTCAGCAGGATTGATGAAGAATTTTGTCTTTTTGAGTTTGAAAAAGGAAGAAAAGACTATTGATCAAATTGGAACTGAGATGGGGATTAAAGGAGAAGAAATTAAACCTTTTTTAGATCTCATGATTAAAGGTAAAGAGTTAGAAATGCAAGGTAATAAATACCATTCATTAGTAAGATAGATCTAGGATTATTAGTGTATATATGGATATGTACATATTTCAGAGGTGAACAAGATCAACGATTTACAAAAAGAGGTGGAGGCATTGCTCTTTGCGTCAGCAAAGGCTCTTTCTATGGAAGAATTAACGACTCTTTTGCGTAAAACGGAAGCTGAAATTAAAACTGCTGCCGATCATATCAAAAAAATATATGACGATCGAGATGCACCTATGATGTTGGTAACAGAAGGGACTGGCTATAAAATTGTTGTAAAGGATAAATATATTTCTACCATTCAAAAAATTGTTGTTGAAACTGAGTTGCCAAAAAGTATAATGGAAACTTTGGCTGTTATTGCCTACAAACATCCAGCATTGCAATCAGAGATTACTAAGATTCGAACTAATAAAGCGTATGAACATTTGAAAGAGTTAGAAGAGCTCGGTTATATTTCTCGAGAAAAGTTTGGTAGGACCAAGAAGATTAAGTTGACTACTAAGTTTTTCCAATATTTTGATCTACCTCGGGAAAAATTGAAAGAGGCTTTTGGTGGATTTGAAGAGATTGAAAAAATTATTGAAGAGAAACAAGTGGAAGCCAAGAAGTTAGTTGCTGATATTACTACAAGGCAAGAAGAAGAAAGGAAAGCAGATAAGCAACGAAAAAAGGATCAAGCAGTTGAGTCAGGTAAATTGGAGAAACAAAATAAAGAGATGATCGGGACTTTACAAGTTGTTGATGAACTTCCGGAAGATGAGGATGAAGATGAGGAGAAATTAGGAGATTTAGATGTTGTAGATGTAAAAAAGAATCCAGATAAGCCAAAATATCCTGAGGAAAAGAAAAAAGAAGTTGAGAAGAAGAAAGTAGAGTTGACACCCGAGCAAAAAGAACGAAAAGAGAAGGTTAAAGTTGAAACTGAAGAGTTAGCAAAGAAGGTAGATACTGCTGCAGATAGAAGAGCTGAAGAATTACTAACCGGTAAACCTCAACCTGTGCCTTCAGAGGAAGGGGAAGAGCAAGTACAGGAGGAAGAGAAGCCAGATGATCAAGCTGAGATGTCCGAAGTGCAAGCAGACGATGTTGTACCAGGTGATGAAGGGGAGACTCCGAGGGAAACGTAAGGTTTGTGTCTATTGTGGGAAAAGTTTTCTTGCAGAACCTAACGTGGATCGACTTTCTTTGTAATTTTTTTATTAATTTACCTTATGGAAATTAAATGAGGTATTTTAGGTGTTTTTTAGCCCTGAATAGGGGTGAATTCTATGGGCTGAAATGGTTGAATTCAATGAATAGAGGCTCTGTACTGGCATTTTAGAAGGCAAAGCTTTATATACTTTTACCCTCCATATAATTAGTAAGATCGATGTCTTTATTTTATAAAAAAAAATGGCTGATGTAGAACCAAAATCAAAAGTACCTTCCAAAGTTCTCGATAGAGAAATTGAGGAAGAAATGAAGCAGAGTTACTTAGATTATTCTATGAGTGTTATTGTTGGGAGGGCTTTACCTGACGTTCGTGATGGATTAAAACCGGTTCACAGAAGAATTTTGTATACTATGCTTGGATTAGGACTACATTATAACAAACAGTTTAGAAAGTGTGCAAGAATTGTGGGAGATTGTTTAGGGCGGTATCATCCTCACGGTGATACGGCTGTCTATGATTCACTTGTACGTATGGCTCAAGACTTTAGCCTTCGTTATCCTCTTGTCAATGGTCAAGGTAACTTTGGTAGTGTTGATGGAGATAATGCTGCAGCTATGAGGTATTGTGTTACTGGAGAAAATCTTATAGTTACAGATAAGGGTCTTGTTCCTATTAAGGATATTTCTAAAAAAGAACATATTAATTTATCAGTATTGTCTAAAGATAAAAAAATTCACATTGCATCAAAGTGGTTTGATTGTGGTAATCACCCGACTTTAAAGCTTACTACAAAAAAAGGATTTTCTGTTTCAGGTACTTACAATCATCCATTATTAACTTTGACAACTGATGTAACTGGTAAACCTCTATTTTCTTGGAAATTGATGGAACAGGTTAAAGAAGGAGATTATGTTGTACTTGATAGATCTACAGATGATTGTTGGCCAATTGAGGCTCCTAGTTTAGAATATTATCTTCCTAAGAAACATTCACAAAGAAAGCAAACTACTCTTCCATCACAATTTGATAAGGATTTGGCATTTATCTTAGGTTCATTCCTTTCAGAGGCATATATAAGTAAGAAAAAAATTGAATTTTGTAATTCTGATAAAAAATGGGTTGATTCATTGGCATCTAAATGGGATAAGTTATTTCCAGATAGTACGCTTCATCTTTTTGAGAAAGAACCTTCTTCTTATGGAAGAAAGAAGTATTACAGATTAGAGTGTCATTATTTACATACTTTACAATTATTGTCCAATTTAGGATTACTACCTGTTTTATCAAATAAAAAAAGAATTCCTCATATTATTTTTACATCACCCAAACACATTGTAGCTGAGTTTTTGAAAGCTTTGTTTGAAGGAGATGGAAGTATTAGTCACGCTCCAAAAATGATTGAACTGAGTTATTGTTCAACAAGTGAGAAGTTGATTGAAGAATTACAGATACTATTGCTTAGGTTTGGAATAGATGGTACTAAGAGATTTGATAAACATAAAAATATTTGGAAACTTTATTTGAGGGGGCAGAGAAATGTTTTGAGGTTTTATAAGGAGATTGGTTTTTTCTCTGATTATAAACAGAAAAAATTGGAATATGTTTTAAGTCATTATAAGAAAGATTCTTCTCTTTATGATTATGTCCCTTTTATTTCAGATTATATTAGAAGTCGAACAAGTTCAAGTTTTATTGCAAAGAATAATTTTGACAGATATGGTTCGATGGAGAAAAATTATAAACAAGTAAGTTCTATTATGTTGCAAGAGACTGGTGCTGATTATTCCTCAATGTTCACATATTTATTACATTATAATTATTTATTTGATCAAGTTGTTTCTTTGGAGGATGCTGGAGAACAAGAAGTATACTCTTTAAAAGTTGAAAGTGATTGTCATTCTTATGTTTCTAATGGATTTATTAGTCATAATACTGAAGCTAAGCTCAAAAAGATAGCTGAAGAGATGCTATATGACTTAGACAAAGAGACAGTTCCTTTTGTTCCTAATTTTGATAATAGTATGAAAGAACCTACTGTTCTTCCTGCAAAGATTCCTAATTTACTCGTAAATGGAAGTGCAGGTATTGCTGTTGGGATGGCAACTAATATTCCTCCACACAATATGAAAGAGGTATGTGGGGCGGCAATTAAAGTCTTAGGTAATCCTGAGCTTACTACTGATGAATTATTGCAAGAAATTACCGGACCAGATTTTCCTACCGGTGGAAGTATTCAAGGACGACATGGTATTAAACAAGCTTATACTACGGGTAGAGGGAGTGTTATTGTTAAGGCTAAAGTTGAATTTGAGATTGAGAAACATAGAATTATTGTCAATGAAATTCCTTATCAAGTAAATAAGTCCATGCTTATCGAGCAGATTGCTGATCTTGTCCGAGATAAAGTTATTCCTCAAATTAAAGATATCAGAGATGAGAGTGATAAAAAGGGAATGCGAATTGTCATTATGTTAAAACAAGATGCTAATATTGATGTTGTACATAATTTATTGTTGAAACATTCAAGATTACAAGTGAGTTATGGAATAAATATGGTGGGACTTGTTCAGAACCAACCTAAAACGTTAACTCTTATGGAAATATTAGTTGAATTTCTACGTCATAGAAGAATTATTGTTCGGAGACGAACAGAGTATGATCTTAAGAAAGCTGAAGAGAGGGCACATATTTTGGAAGGATTGATAATTGCCTTAACTCACATTGATGAAGTTATTGCAAAGATTAAGCAAAGTAAAGATGTTGAACAAGCAACTCAAGTGCTTATGACGAGCTATAGTCTGAGTGAGATTCAGTCAAAAGCTATTTTGGATATGAGACTTCAGAAATTAGCTAGTTTGGAGCAACAGAAGATTAAAGATGAGCATGCTGAACTTGTGACTGTAATTTCAGAACTTAAAGCAATTTTGGCCGATGAAGAGAAAATTAAGAATATCGTAAAAGGAGAATTGGAAGAGTTACAGGAAACCTATGGAGATGGTCGAAAAACAGAGATCTTAGATGGAGAATTAGAGTCATTAGATGCTGAAGATTTAATTAAACCTGAAGATTGTGTTGTTACTATTACTCATACAGGATATATCAAACGAATCCCACTTGAGACTTACAAAGAGCAACGAAGAGGGGGTAAAGGAGTAATTGCTGCTAAAACTAAAGATGAAGATTTTGTAGAAGATTTATTTGTCGCTAATACTCACGATTATTTATTGTTTTTTACGTCTACTGGAAAATTAAAATGGTTAAAGGTTCATAAAATTCCTGAAGGTAGTCGGACTGCTCGAGGCAGTAGCATTGTTAATTTGGTAGAGTTACAGGAAGGAGAAAGGGTAAGTGCTTTTGTTAATGTTAATGATTTTAGTAAAGGATTTTTAGTGATGTGTACAAAACGAGGAGTTATTAAGAAAACTGCATTGGAGTTATTTTCACGTCCTAGAAAAGGGGGTATAATTGCTCTCAATCTAGATGAAGGAGATAGTTTAGTGAATGTCGTTAAAGCAAATGCTGGAGCTCAGATATTAATTGCTACAAGCAATGGTATTGCTGTTAAGTTCAAAGAGAGTGATATTCGACCTATGGGACGAACTGCTCGTGGAGTTAAAGGAATTAAGTTAAAACCGCAAGATTTCGTAATTGATATGGTTAAAGGAGATGATGAACGAAGTCTTTTGACGATTACCGAGAAAGGATACGGTAAACGGACTAAAATTGGAGAGTATCGTCTGATTAATCGTGGAGGATCTGGGGTTATCAATCTTAAGTGTACAGAGAAAAATGGAAAAGTAGTTGCTGTACGTTCTGTTACAGAGGCAGATCAAGTAATTGTCATTTCAAAGAATGGTATCATTATTAGAACGCCAGTTAAGGATATTTCAGAAATTGGAAGAAGTACTCAAGGTGTTAAGGTTATGAATATTGGAGAAGGCGATAAAGTAATAGCAGCTGCTAAAATAGCAACAGATACTCTGGTAAGTTCTGAATCTGAGGACGAGGGTAAGGTTAATAAGGAGAAGACGAATTCTAGTACTGATGAAAGCATTACTCATAACCAATAAAGGTGTTGAAGAAACTGCAGCACTCGAAATTGGAGAAATTTTAGGTAAGAAGCCTGTTGTAGGAGAGACGGTATTATCTTTTAGTGCTACTCCTCAAGAACTTTGTAAGCTTAGTTATAAAACTCAGAGTGCTAAGCGAGTTGTTTTGTTGTTAAAAGAGCAAGAATTGAGTAAGGTGGATGATCTTCAAATGGATGTCGATTTAACAAAATATATTTTCGGAGATACTTTTGTTGTTGACTGTGAACGGATTGGAGATCAGGATTTTAAGAGTGTAGATATTGAGAGTAAACTTATTTCTATCATTGCAAAGGCATATGATAAAAAATTAAGTCACGATAGACCCGATACTTCATTTTTTGCCTATGTGTATGGTGGGAAGTTTTATTTTGGACTTGATATAGGAGGAGATTTACAAAAAAGAAGTTATAAGATCTATTCTGTTACTAATAGTCTCAAGGGACAGATTGCGTATGATCTTGTTCGTGAGAGTGGTTTTACTAAAAAGGATAGTTTATTGGTAACTTCTTGCCGTGATGGGATTGTAGGGATAGAAGCAGGTTATTTTGCTTCTGGAAAAGCAGTTCGATTTTTTGATAAAGATAAATTTCCTTTTTGGAATTATAATTTTGTTGATGAGAGTTATTTGACTGATTTAGATGGAAAAGAAGAGAAAACAAAGATTGTAGCGGTTGATGGGAGTGCACATAATGTTACGGTTGCTAAAAAGAATGCAAAGATTGCTGGTGTTGAAAAAGTCATTAAAATGAGTATGATGGACTTACAATGGTTGGATACAAAGTTTGATGAAGGTTCGGTAGATAGAGTTATTGGACATTTGCCTTCGGTGAGTAAACATAGAGATGAGAAGCAGACTGCTAAGTTGTTTAAAGAGTTTTTTTACCAAGTCAGTTTTATTTTATCTAAGAAAGGTAGGATTGTTACCTTAACACCTAAGCCTGATTTACTTGAAGAAGTTGCAAAAGAATATAAGATAAAAAAAATAAAAGAAAAAATTCTTGCCCAAGGGCAAAGTAATTATACGCTAATGGTTTGGAGTAAATAAATTACTTCTTTTTCATAGCAGTACATGTTTTACAAGCGCCTTTTCCTAACTTCATTATTCCTACGTACAGAAAAGCAGCTGTATACCAACTAATGCCCCAGAATGCAAAACTTCCTCTATCTTGTAATAAGAACAGAACTCCTATTACTAATAAAATTAAAGCACTACATTTTGTACATTTATCACAACAACATCCCATGGATATCACCTCTTGAATAGATATCTTGAAAAGGGGTATAAAAACTTTTTGTTTCTACTTTTTGTAATGGAAGACATAAATAATGCATAAAATTGTTATGTCTTCCAAACAGTAGCTGCGGAAAATATTATTCAGGACTTTTGTCCACAGCTAATGTGTCGATAACTTTATAAACGAATATCTACTACTTTATGTTGAGGTAAGGAACTTAGCGAGGCCTTTATGGTCAGGAAAGTCCACCAACCGTGAAAGAGTACTTTCGGAAGAAAGGTCCAGTAATGGGCGGCTCTGTATCAGAAACGATACCACTTTTGGATTGGATGATGCTTTGAAGCAATTCGCGAGAATTGTCAGATAACAAGCAGACGTTTTCAAGAGAATGGATGAAACGGACATACCTGCTCGGTGCAAGTCCAAGACGCTTAGTTGAATGCTAAGAAGGAGTATCAGTCATTAAATTGGTTTATGATCCCAAGACCTTCAACGGTTAAGGGTTCTAAGACTCCTACAAAAGGTGGCTTATTCCTTGCCTCACTTATATTTAATGGAGATGAATATCTATGGCAAACGACAAAATAACAATGCCGACAAGTACGGCTGGAATTACACGATACTTTGACGATTATAAAAGTAAGATTGAGTTTAAACCAGGACATGTTATTGTATTGGTTTTACTTGTTATGCTTATTGTGATTCTTTTACACATCTATGGTGGGAGTATGCTCTTATGATTCCTGGAATGAATCCTCGGAAAATGCAACAGATGATGAAGAAGATGGGGATAGCCCAGCAAGATATCGATGCTACTCAAGTTATCATTAAATGTGCAGATAAAGAATTAATTATTGATAGTCCTCAAGTTGCTAAAGTAAATATGATGGGACAAGAGACTTTTCAAATTGTAGGAGAAGTTCAAGAGAGAAGTCTTGATACTACTCCTGATATTAATGAAGATGATGTTAAAACTGTAATGGATCAAGCTAAAGTGAGTCAAGATGAAGCTGCTAAGGCAATTACTGAGGCAGATGGAGATTTGGCACAAGCAATTCTTTCTCTTCAAGGTGAGTAAGGCTTTTATAGTTATTTATAGGTAATTAGTTAATGGACGAGATTGAAGTATCTAGAGCTCGAGCAAAGCGATATTTGCATGTAGCAGATCACATGGTATATATGACTTATGGAGTTGTAAAAGATTCCAAAATTTTGCTTAGTGTTATGGATAGTATCTTTTTGAGTCTCACAAATTGTATGACTGCATTGTTAGAACAAGAAAAGAAGTTTAAGGCTATCCCTTTGGTACCTAAAGGTTTTGAAGCAAAATTCATGCTTTTTCGAGATGTAGCCCAAAAGTTTAAATTAGATGACGCTTATATCTCTATGATGCGGGATGTTAAGGACACTATTCTGGATCATAAGACCAGTCCAGTGGCATTTCGTCGGAAAGAACAATATGTTATTTGTTCCGATAGTTACCATATGAGAACGATTAATGTGGATCAAATCAAAGAATATTTAAGAATGACGCGAGAGTTTTTTTCAGATATTCAAAGATTAACAAGTAAGAGTGGTGTATATGCAACCTGAATATATTGAAGAAGCAAAAGAAGAGTTAAAACGAGTAGATCATCTTATCTTTGTTAGTTTGAAATATACTCGAACCGTTGATGTTATTATGAGTATTATTGAACGGCTATTAAGTTGTTATGATATTTTGTTTACAGGATTGTTAGAGCAAGCTAAAGAAGATGGTAAAATTGATGTGGTTCCTGCAACTCCTATGGTGCAATGTGAAACTTTGTTAAAGTTATTTGATGAGAAACAAATTAAGCCCTATACTGATTTTTATATTTTACTTAGAAAAATGAGACGGGCTAAGGTTGAACGATATCGAGAGTTTAGAAGACATGTTACCATGGCTGCCGAAGTGGATGAGAAAGTTGTTGAAGTTTCCATTGATATTATTTCTGATTATTTCAAGCGAGTAAAAGAATTTGTAGCTTTTGTTGAAGCAGATTTTGTAGAAGCTTAGAATAAAAAAATGGGGTGACAAGCGGGATTTGAACCCGCACCAATAGAGCCACAGTCTATTATGCTGCCAGGTTACACCATTGCCACCATGATTCTTTGGTTATAGGACATACCTTATAAATCTTACTGAACCAAAAGCTTTATAAACGGTTTCTGGTTCCCATTATTTAGTAACCCGAGTTCACGCGTTTCCAGGGTTAGTATGTGTGAGTTCTCGGGATATAAATGTACAATGGCAGATCAAAAAGAAGCACCTAAACTGAAACATTTGGTACGTGTTATTAACACAGACCTAGATGGATCTAAACCTATTCTTTATGCTATGCGAAAAATCAAGGGAGTAAATATTATGTTTGCTAATATGGTTTTAGGTATGGCAAAGATTGAAAATGATGTCAAGGCAGGAGCTTTGAAAGATGAGCAGGTTGCTAAAATTGAAGATGTTCTAAAACACCCTGAAAAATATGATGTCCCTATTTGGATGCTTAATAGAAGAAGCGATTATGAAACTGGAGAAGATAAACATATTCTTACTGGTGATATTGATTTTAATAAGGCAATAGATGTTAAACGATTACGAAGAACTAAATCTTATATTGGATTACGACACGCTTCAGGACATCCTGTACGTGGACAAAGAACTAAGAGTAATTTTAGAGCTTCAAAAGCAAAATCAAAAGGAAAGAGTGTAGTTGGAGTAAATAAGAAACCTCAGAAATAGGTGGTAATGTATGGGAGATCCAAAGAAACAAAGGAAAAAGTATGACACACCTAGTCATCCGTGGGAAAAAGAAAGAATAGAATTCGAAAAAGAGATTTCTGCAGAATTTGGTCTTACTACTAAAAAAGAAATTTGGAAAATGCAGACCATGCTTAAGAATATTACTTCTCAAATTAAGATGATTATTGGAATGCCTGAGGAAAAAGGTCAAGTTTTAAGTGAGAGATTAGTTAAAAAATTAATTAGACTTGGTTTAATTGGTGCAGGTACTAGTTTAACTGAAGCAATGAATCTTACTCTTCAAAATTTACTGAATAGACGATTACAAACACTTGTTTTTAAGAAAGAAATGGCTAAAAGTATGAAACAAGCAAGACAGTTTATTACTCATGAACATATTTTGGTTGGTGGTAAGAAAGTTACTGCTCCTGGATATATTGTTCCTATTGCAGAAGAAAGTTCAATTGCATATGTAGAAAATAGTGCTTTGTTTAATCCAGACCATCCTGAGCGAGCTCTTCCAGAGAAAGCTCCTGCTCCTATTAAGGCAGAGGATGGAGATAAGAAGGAAGACAAAGAAGACAAAGAGAAAAAAGAAGTAAAGAAGGAAGAAGTTGCTGAGAAAAAGGCAGATGCTGTTCCTAAGGATGCTAAAACTGAAGCTCCTGTTGAGGTGAAAGCATGAGAGATAAAATGAGATGGGGAATTTGTCATATTTATTCATCCTATAATAATACTATTATTCATATTACTGATATAACTGGTACTGAATCATTGGCAAGAGCCTCTGGTGGTATGATGGTTAAGTCAGATCGATTGGAGAGTTCACCTACTGCAGCTATGATGGCTGCTAAAAAGGCTGGTGAGACTGCAATGGATAAAGGAATTAATGGAATTCATGTTAAAATTCGAGCTCCTGGAGGTCATAATGGACCGGAGTCACCTGGACCAGGTGCACAAGCAGCAGTTCGAGCTTTATCTAGAATGGGATTACGAATTGGTATCATAGAAGATGTCACTGCGTTACCTCATGATGGATGTAGAAAGAAAGGCGGAAAACGAGGGAGGCGAGTATAATGGATATCAACCTTATTAATTACGATAAAAAAACAGAACAATGTAGCTTTTTGTTAAAAGGATCTACACCTGTTGAAGCTAATACTCTGAGAAGAGCTATTATTGATTCCGTTCCTACTATGTCCATAGATATTGTAGAGATTCGAAAGAATAGTTCTGCACTTTATGACGAAATGATTGCTCATCGATTAGGTATGGTACCTTTGACTACTGATTTAAAATCATATATTCCGCCTGAACAAAGTAAAATGGAAGATCCTTACGAAGATCCAAGATGTACAGTTAAGTTAACTTTGTCTGCAAAAGGACCTGGTTATGTGTATGCATCAGAGATGAAATCTAAAGATCCTAAAATTAAGCCTGTTTTTGATAAGATGCCTATTGGTAAATTGTTAAAAGGTCAAGATATTGAGTTGGAAGCAACTGCAATTCTTGGATATGGTAAACAACATGCAAAATGGGCTCCAGGATTAGCTTATTACACATACAGACCTACAGTTGAGATTGTTAAAGAGGTTTCCAATGCAGAGGAAGTTTCTAAAGCTTGTCCTGCAGTATTTGAACTAAAAAACGGTAAATTATTCGTTAACAAAGATAATTTGTTAACTTCACAAAGCTATTCTCAAGCAGTTGAGATGGCAAAACCTGAAGGGTCAATTAAACTTACAGAAAGTGATACAGAATTCATATTCCACCTTGAATCTTGGGGTCAACTGAGTTGCAAAGAGATTTTACTCAAGGCTGTGGATACATTTGACGAGCAATTAGATGCTTTTGTCAGTGCATTAAAATAATCAAGCGGGGGTGCCGGAGTGGCCAAACGGGCAAGGTTGAGGTAGGAAACTTCAAACGCCTTGTGGCTTAGTGCCTGCGCGAGTTCAAACCTCGTCTCCCGCATCAGGAATTTAGAAAAATGGCAACACTACAAACAACAAATCCATTGTTAAAGAATTTGGTAGTGGAACTGCTCAAGAAATCTGAATCTGATGAAACACCCATGTGGAAACGTGTTGCACATGATCTTGTCAAGACAGGTAAAAATAGAAGGATTGTGAACTTAACACGAATTAACCGACATACTAAAGAAAATGAGACTATCGTTGTACCTGGAAAAGTACTAGGAGATGGAGTTCTTGATCATACGTTAACTATTGCAGCTCACAGTTTTTCTTCACATGCTTTAGAAAAGATTGCAGAAGCTAAGGCTAAGGCAATTAGTATTGAAGAATTAATGAAAGAAGATATTAAAGGCAAAAGAGTGAGGATTATAGGATGATAATTGACGGAACAGATCTCATATTAGGAAGATTAGGTAATCAGATTGCTAAGCAAGCTTTACTTGGTCATACTGTTTCTGTTATTAACGGTGATAAAATAGTTATTACGGGTCGGAAAAAGGCTATCTTTGCAAAGTATAAAAATATTCAAGATAAAGGAACTCAATCAAAAGGTCCTTTTCTTCATAGAACTATTGAAAAATTTGTTAAGAGAACTATCCGAGGGATGTTACCTTACAAACAATCAAGAGGGAGAGAAGCCTTTGATAGGATAAAAATTTATAAAGGTGTTCCCTCAACATTAAAAGATAAGGAAACAACTCCTATGGTAGGAGCAAGTGTTGATCGATTAAAGAAAATTCAATATACTAGTGTTCAAGAAGTATGTAGTCATTTAGGAGGAAAAGCATGAAAGTAATCCATGAATCTGGAAGACGAAAACGAGCAATTGCTCGAGCAACGTTGAAGAAAGGAAAAGGAATCGTAAAGATAAACAATGTTCCTTTGGATTTGTACACTCCTAAATTATCACGATTAAAAGTACGAGAACCTCTTATCTTGGCAGCAGATGTTGCTCAAGGTGTAGATATTGTTATTAGAGTTTTTGGGGGAGGCCAAGTGAGTCAAGCTGAAGCAGCAAGACTAGCTATGAGTCGAGCTTTAGTAAAACATAGTAAAAAATTGGAGACTGTCTTTTTGAAGTATGATCGGCAATTTTTAGTAGCTGATCCACGATACAAAGAGGCTTCCAAGCCGAATAGGCATGGAAAGGCTCGGTCTAAGAGACAGAAATCCTACAGATAGGTGAACAACAATGATTATACCAATACGATGCATGAGCTGTGGAAAACCAGTTGGACAACTCTGGGAAGAATATAATGAAAGAGTTGAAAAAGGGGAAGATCCTAAGGCAGTTATGGACGAGTTAGGTCTTAAAAGATACTGTTGCAGAGGATTATTCTTAGGTCATGTAGATCTAGTAGATGCAGCTGCTGCATTTAAGAAATTTTAATTAGTTTTTTATACTCTTTTTTTCTATATTTAGTATGCATAAACAGGATGAGTTACAATTATTGTTTTATTTTACTGCTGTTTATATTGTAGTGTTTACTTTAGTTGCTTATTATTATTCTAATTATGAATTTATGTTGTATACTTTGATTCTTGGTGCGTTGTTGTTTATTATTGTAAAACATCATGATGAAATGCATCTTACGGTTCCTGTTATGTTAGGGAATAGTTTATTTGGGTTATTTCACATGTTGGGTGGAAACTTGTATATTAATGGGATACGGTTATATGATTTTCCACTTGTTACTGGATTAATTCGGTACGATCAGTTTGTTCATTTTTTTGGTGCTTTTATGGTAGTGGCGGTAAGCTATAATTTGTTACTCCCTCATTTGGATGCTAAGGTGAAACATCATTCTTTTTTATTAGGTTTGTTATTGGTATTAATTGCAGGAGGGATTGGGGTGTTTAATGAATTATTGGAATTATTGGCTGTTATTGTTTTACATGTAGGTCCTCAAGTGGGTGATTATTTGAATAATACTTTAGATTTATTGTATAATACTCTTGGCAGTGTGGTGGCTAGTATTTTTGTGATTAGCTATCATCGTAAGTAGTAAAAAGTAATTAATCTCGTAATTTTTTCGGATTATTTTAAAATTTTAACCACAACCACAAGACAACCGTTAGTAGCGCTTTTATTCTACGAAATTTCATTAATTAGGGGTAAAATGAAATTTCATATAACAAAATTGCCATCTAAGCGAAACTATGTAGTTCTAGGTAAGCCATTTCATAATCGTATATTCTTTCGATTAAAATTACGAGGTACTTATGTATTTTTGAGTAAAGAACTTGCAATCTCAAAATCACCATTAGGAAGATTTGTACGTAGAGAAATTGTTCGTATACGAGTTGATTTTGTTCTAAAAATTGCAAAATATCTTAACCTATCTTTGGAAGAGATAGAAAGAAATATCATTTGGATTGGAAACAATAACAGTAATGGAATTACAAATCCAAAACTTCCCTTTGATTTTTCATCAAGATATGCAGCACGATTCTTAGCTGCGATTTGTAATGATGGTTGTATTACAAATACACATGGAAAAGGTTCAAAATTTAGTTATGGATCTCTCCAATATTATAACAACGATCTCTCACTGTTGAGTTCTATTGCTGAGGCAGCACATAGTATTTTTGGTGGAAATCCTTTTAAAGTATATCACAGGAGAAATGAAACTTTTTTGATGTTTCCATCTATCTTAAGAGATGTGCTCATGGAAATCACAGATTTTCAAGGGATTAAGTCAGAAAATAATCCTCGGATTCCTTGTATTATCTTTGAGGACCTTATTCTTCAGGCAGGCTGGATTGAACAAACAATCGCAGACGAAGGATGTATCATGTTTTATCCGCATAAATATCGGAGAGAAGTAGTTTGGAGGAGATCTTTTAATAAAAACTTACAAATACCTAATTTAATCGAAGATGAGAAAAAAATACTCACCAATTTAGGTATATCCTTTGATGTAAGATTGATTAGTAAATATTCTACTAAGAAGGGTATACAAAAAGTAAGGTACCATGTAAGGCTTGCATGCAAACAAAATATTAAGAATCTAGCAAAGCTAATTAATATCCCTTCAAAACGGAAAAATGAATTGTTTTTAAAAATGGTAGACTCAATTAAATGACCAAAACTATTTTAAACAGAATTGGGTTTACGCTGTAATATGGTAGAGTTTAGCAAATTTGAAAAAAAATGGCAAAATGCTTGGGAAAAAGATAAGATCTTTGAGGTTAATGAAAATTCCAAGAAAAAGAAATATTATGTTCTAGAAATGTGGCCATATCCCTCTTCAGGTGTTGGGTTGCATATGGGTCATGTTAGAAATTATACTATTGGAGATGTTTTTGCCCGGTTTAAGCGAATGCAAGGGTTTAATGTACTGTATCCCATGGGCTACGACAGCTTTGGATTACCTGCTGAAAATGCTGCTATTAAGGCTAAGTCTCACCCAAAATTATTTACTGAAAAAGCAATTAAAACCTTTATTCAACAGCAAAAGGCATTGGGTCTGAGTTATGATTGGACTCGGACAAATAGTGCACATACTCCTGAATATTATCATTGGGATCAATGGATTTTCTTGAAGTTACTTGAGAAAGGTCTTGCTTACAAGAAGAAAAGTTCTGTAAATTGGTGTCCTGAGTGTAAGACAGTATTAGCAAATGAACAAGTCCATGATGGGAAGTGTTGGAGACATTCAGGTACTTCTGTGGAGATGAAGGATTTGGAGCAGTGGTTTTTTAAGACTACAGAGTATGCTGATGAATTATATTCAGATATAGATGAGCTAAAAGATTGGGCTGAAGATGTTAAGTTAATGCAGAAGAATTGGATTGGTAAATCTCAAGGTGTAAATGTACAATTTGCTGTAAAGGATAAAAAAGTATCTTTGGAAGCTTTTACTACTACTATTGATACTATGTATGGAGTTACTTTTGTTGTAATATCTCCTGAACATCCTTTAGTAAAGGAGTTAGTTACAAGTGAGCATAAAACACAGGTTGATATTTACTTAACAGAAGCGAGTAAAAAAACAGATCAAGAAAGAATGGAGAACAAAGATAAATCTGGTGTTTTTACAGGTAGTTATCTTATTAATCCTGTCAATGGAGAAGAAATTCCTTTATGGGTAGCTGATTATGTTTTGATGAGTTATGGGACTGGTGTTGTTATGGGTGTTCCTGCACACGATCAAAGGGATATGGATTTTGCGACGGAAAATGAAATTGATATCATTGAAGTTTTGGAATCTAAAGGAAAAAGTTTTGTGTATGATGATGTGGATAAATATACTGTTAAAGGTACGTTGATTAATTCTGATTCATTTAATGGTAAAGATATTTTAAAAGCTCGAGAAGAGATTACAAAATTCTTGGAAAAGGAAAAGAAAGCACAAAAAATTACCCAGTATAGATTACATGATTGGTTGATTTCTCGTCAGCGGTTTTGGGGTTGTCCTATACCGATTATATATTGTGATGAGTGTGGGGCTGTTCCAGTTGCTGAGAAAGATCTTCCTGTTAAGCTGCCAGATGATTTTAAGTTTAAGGACAGTGAGGGTAATCCTCTAGAGCAATGTGAGAGTTTTGTCGACGTGAAATGTCCGAAATGTGATGGGAAGGCTCGTCGTGAGACAGATACCATGGATACGTTTGTGGATTCTTCTTGGTACTTCTTACGGTATTGTAATCCTAAAAATTCGAAGAAAATATTTGACCCTAAAAAGGTTAATTATTGGATGCCTATTGATAAATATATTGGTGGAAAAGAGCATGCAACTATGCATTTGATTTATTTTAGGTTCTTTACAAAGTTTTTTAGGGATTTGAAAATTTTGAAGGGTGATGAGCCAACTTATCATCTGTATAATCAAGGTATGCTTCATAAAGATGGAGTTGTTATGAGCAAGAGTAAGGGTAATGTTGTTAGTCAGGAGGAGATTTCTGAGAAATATGGGATTGATACAGCACGATTTTTTTTGATGTTTGTTGCTGCCCCTGACAAAGATGTTGAATGGGATGATAAAGGGGTTGAGGGGAGTTATCGGTTTTTGAATAAAGTGTTTAGTTTACTGGATAAGAAGTTGGTCGATAAGGATATGCCTAAGCAGGTTAGCAAAGTCAATAAGTTGATTATTGATGTTACTCAGGACATTGAGGAGATGAGGTATAATTTGGGATTAATTAAGATTATGGAGATGGGAAACTATCTTTATAGGCAGGAGGAGATTTCGAAAAAGGTATTGGAGCAATTTGTTTTAGTTGTTAGTGTGTTTATTCCTCATATTGCGGAAGAGATGTGGAGTAAGTTAGATGGCAAGGGGTTTGTTAGCTTGGCAAAGTGGCCAAAAGGTGACAAGAAAAAGATTGATGTTACTTTGGAAGCTGAGGAGGCTCTTGTTGAACAGGTGAAGGAGGATGTTAGGAAGGTTTTAGAGTTGGCTGGTATGGAGTCTGCTGATAAGATTACTTTTATCATTGCCGATAGTTGGAAATTTGGATTGTTTTCTAAGGTTAAGAAGGAGTTGGAGAAGACTCATAATGTTGGAGAGATTATTAAGAAGGTTATGGATAAGAAGTATGGTAAAGAGATTGGTGGGCTTGTGCCTAGGTTGGTAAAAGATCCTTCTAAGATACCTGATACTGTGTTGAGTCAGAAAGTTGAGGAGAAAGTTTTAGAAGAAGTGCATCAAGAGTTGGTTACTGAGTTTGGGGCTCATATTGAGACTATTATTGCTGAAGACAGTGATGAAGGGAAGAAAGGACAAGCTATGCCTGGAAGACCTGCAATTATTGTTAAATAATTCTTTCTGGTTTTACTGATTTATAGTTTTCTAGAACAGGATGGAGCCATTCAGGAAGGTTTTCTTTATTTTCTATAGGTTGCCAATTATGGTCAGTATGTTCTTCTGATAACGTGATATTATTTGTAGGCGTGTTACAGAGAAATATAAGCATAGTTATTTGTTGTCCATCATCTCTTGTGAAGTGATGGATATCTAGAGGCATGTGGACATCTATATCTAGATTAGTTTCTTCTTTGGTTTCTCTTTTTATTCCTTCAAAAGGGTTTTCACCTAATTCTAATCTTCCACCAGGGATGTCCCAAGTTCCTGCTTTATGTGGATCATTTTGTCTTCGTTTAAGGAGAAGTACTTTATTATCTTTGACAATAAAAGATTTAACTGCAATTCTGAAGTTGTTTTCCATTTTGAAAATAAGTGGAAGGCATGCCCAAATATCAGAAAGATCAATTGCACATGGCAACCTTATCCTTTCCTCAACTCCGCTACCCCCAAAGCATCACATCCATAGCTTATGGCTGCTGCATTCCTGTCCTGACCAGATTCGTTATAAACATAACCATCAGGGACAGAGTCTCAACGTAGAGGACAAGACCACATACTTTTGATCAAACCTCAACCTAAGCTTCAGCTCCCCCATAAAGTCCGTTTGAGGTAACAGTACAGGACTACCGCACCAGCCTAGCCTTCCAGAGTTAGGTAGTGTAATTGCGTTTATAAAGATTATGTACTTACTTGGAAGAAGATTGTGTATATTTAACCATATAAATCCTTATAAGTTTGATTTGTCTGGGTAGTAGTATGGAATCTCGTATTGTGTTTTTAGGTACTGGTGGAGATCATCATGTTGTAAATAAGCAAGAAAGGAGTAGTGCGGGAATTCTTATACAAATGGATGGTTATCAATTTCATATTGATCCAGGTCCTGGAAGTTTAGGCAAATTAAAGGAATTTGGTATTAATCCTCGAGAGACAACTGCTCTATTGGTTAGTCACTCACATCTTAATCATTGCAACGATGCTAATGTCGTGTTGAGTTCTATGACGTTGAATGGGATTGATAAGAGAGGTGTGCTGATTTGCAGTCCTAGTTTGGTAAATGGAACAGATAAGATTCGACCTGTTATTCCTGCTTACTATCAAGGGTTTGTTGAAAGAATTATTTTGCCTGAGGCTGGAAAACGAATTGGGATAGAAAATATTGAGATTCAAACCCTTAAAACGTTACATTCAGATCCGTACGGTTTGGGATTTAAATTTTATACACCTGAATTTGTTTTGACGTATTTAGGAGATACTACGTATCATGCAGAGTTACTCAAACAATATGAGAAAACAGATATTTTGATCCTTAATGTGGTTCATCCTTTTGGACATAAATCTAAAATTAATATGACGAGTTATGACGCTGTAAAGATTATTAATAAAATTAAACCACGATTGACCATAATTACTCATTTTGGACGGAAACTGTTGGCTGCCGATCCAGTTATGGAAGCTCGAGAATTAAGTCGACAAACTATGACTCAAGTGTTAGCAGCAACTGACGGAATGGTTATTAGTCCTAGTTATTATTCAGCTTCATCACGTCAGAAAACTTTGAAATCTTTCTAATTATAGTATGAATGTAATTGCATATCCTAGAAGACATCCTGTTGTGATATAAGGCATGGCTGGATAGAATTTATCTTTCTTTGTTGTGATTAAAAGATATGTTAAACCTGCTGTTGCTCCTAGGGCGATTATTGTTGCTGAGAGAAATGCAATGTTTGGTGATATGGGTATAATTTTTTTCATAACTACTCCTGCGAAAATTAAGGGGAATCCAATATCTCCCCCTCCTAGGACGGCATTTTTTACCATTATTTTTTTTGTGGGACCTTTTGGTTTTCTTATGGGTCCTAATTTATAAGGAATATTTAATCCTGCAAATGTCTTTGCTTCAGATTGAAAATTTGCTATAGAGATCATGTGTTTACTTTTGTTTACAGCATATATATCGTATACAGAAATGAGGAGGAGTAGAAGGATAGCTGCTGAGATATTCATTACTGGAACAAAGATGGCTGCTAATCCTGGATAGATGAATATTTCAGTTAGGTTATGGATGATGATGTTGGGTTTGAATACTTTCCAAAATCCTAAAAGGATTGCTAGCGTTAATGCTATTTTTTGGCCAAACGTGTTGAAAAATGCAAAGGTCATACAGGAGATTACTGCTGCAAGATACCAAGCCTTCCATAATTTTAGTTGTTTCCATCTGATGATGATTAAAATTATTCCTGTTGCTATCAATACTGCTGATAGGATGTAGATGAATGAAAAAGATTCTTCAATAGGTGGTCTTTCTATGTTAAAGGGTAATTCGGTAAAGGTGACGGTATCTGTACTTGTAGGATCAATATATTGATTTATGATTGCTAGACCCATTATTTGTGTGAATAAAAAGATAAGAATTAATGTTGCTGTGATGAGTCGAGAATGTTTCATTTATTCTTGTTTGGTTGGATTGTATTTAAAGGTTTGGATGAAAAGGTTTAAATAAATCCCTGTTGCTTTATGTGGTATGGCAAAAGTTACTCCTTGGGAAGTTTCCGGTGTAGTTGATTATGATAAATTGATCAAGGAATTTGGTACTCAGCGTATTGATGGGGATATGTTAAAGTTTTTTGAGAAAAAGGCAGGCAAACTTCATTATATGCTTAAAAGAAATATATTTTTTAGTCATAGAGATTTAGGACAATTAATGCTAGATTATGGAAAGGGAATGCCTTTTGCTTTGTATACTGGTAGAGGTCCTTCTGGTCAAACACATCTTGGTAATATTATTCCTTGGATATTCTGCAAGCATCTTCAAGATACCTTTAAGTCGGATTTTTATTTTCAAATAACTGATGATGAGAAATTTTTATGTAAAAATGATTTATCATTGGAAGAAACAAATAAATTAGGTTATGAAAATGCATTAGATCTTATTGCTCTCGGATTTGATCACAAAAAGACCCATATTTTTGTGGATACTGATTATATCAAAACCATGTATCCTATTGCTTTAAAGATTGCTAAACGGGTGACAGCATCTCAGGCTAAATCTGTATTTGGGTTTGGAAATAGTACAAATATAGGCATGTATATGTGGCCAGCATTACAGGCAGCAACTTGTTTTTTGCCATCTGTGTTACATAATAAACCGGTTCGAACGCTTATTCCAGCTGCAATTGATCAAGATCCTTATTGGAGGATTGCTCGTGATGTTGCACCTAAGTTGGGTTTTCCTAAACCTGCAGCAATTCATAATAGATTTTTGCCTGCTTTGACTGGTCCTGAAGGGAAAATGTCTACTTCTGTGGGGAGTCATGCAACGATTTTTGCTACAGATGATGAAAAGACAGTTCAAAAGAAGGTGAATAAATACGCATTTTCCGGTGGACAGGTGACTGTGGAGGAGCATCGTAAGAAAGGAGGCAATCCCGACGTGGATAGTAGTTACCAATGGTTGACTTTTTTTGAAGAGGATGAGAAAAAATTAATGAAAATTTATCATGATTATAAAAGTGGTAGTTTGCTGAGTGGAGAATTAAAAATGATTCTAATTGATAAGTTGAATGAATTTCTGAAAAATCATCAGAAGAAACGAAAATTGGCTGAGAAAAAAGTAGATAAGTTTATACTGAAGGATTAGAAAGATATAAATAATGATACATATAGGTTGTAGTAACGAGGTGAACTTATGAAAGTCGTTCCACTAAAAGCATCATTTATGATTATTAGTATAGTTGGATTCTTATTAAGTGTATATTTGGTTGATAATGTCTGGCCACAGATGGCTTTTGCATTTGCAACGGTTTTTGTGTTGATGTTTATTGCTGCACTTATCTCTATGAGTAAAGTACCGATTAAGTAAGATGGCGAAGGAAAAGAAGCATTCTCAATTGTATGAGAAAATTGAATTACTTATAGATAGACTTATTCCTTGGATGATTTTTTTACTTTTGGTTGTTATTATATTAGAATTTTTTTATCATGACTTTGTGCATGATCATCATCTGGAGACGTATCTTAAATGGGCAGACTTTTTAGTTGTAGGAGTTTTTATTCTGGATCTTTATTTTAAATTTAATCGAGTAAATAAGATTAAGGATTTCTTCAAACACTATTGGTTAGATATTTTAGCTGTTTTTCCGTTTATCTTATTTTTCAGATTTTTAGATCCGATTATAGGAGTGTTTGCAAAGAGTGGTGATAAGGTTAAGAAAGGTCAAACCTTGTTACACGAGGGTCTTGAATTGGAGAAAGCAGGGACACGAGCTATTAAAGAGGCTGAGATTGCCTCCAAAGTGGTTAAGAGTAGCAGGTTTGGAAGGTTTAGTCGGTTTATACGACCTCTGGCTAGGTTGCCTCGGTTTTTGAAGTATTTTTCTCGGTTTAGAAAAGGATTACATTTCTTTGGAGATCCTAAGCATCATCATAAGAAGTGATTATTCTATTTGAAATATATTGGGGTGTTAGGCTCTGGAAGTGTGTGCATTCTTACATATACTTTTGTTTTGTTTTTGTGTATACTTTTTGGCTGGTTGGCAAGAGATTCTCTTATACAAGTCTCTAGACTTGTTGAAGGAATATAACTACATTCTTGATGTAAGTCAGAGATGTCATACAAATGAGGTAGTGTAGTTAATTTCCAAGATTCAGATTTCCAAACTTCTTCTCCTGGAAGGTTTTGAATCGTTAGATCTATTCCTAGTATCTCTGCTATTTTAAGATAATAATCTCTCGCAATAATTTCTTTAGGATTGACTACGTTCAAAGTTTTACCAAATGCTTTTCCTGCTAATTTTAGAACTACATTTCCTATGTCTTTGGGATTTACAATATTTAGAGGGATTCTTCCCCTATCACAAAGATATATATTACCTTTTTTTATATGCTCTATTAAGTTGGGATCTCTGTTGTGTGGAGGTGTACATCCAAGATACGAATTTTTCCCTAAAATATGATGTGGTCTGAGGATCGTCCAATTTATATCTTCAATTTGGTGCCAAAAACGTTCAATTTCTAATTTATTATTTACATATCCTCCTTGGGTGTTTGGAGTCGCTAAAGTATGATTTGAATGAATAGGTTTGAAGCTTAATATCGATCTGTCATATACCAAAGTAGAACTCATAATGATCATATGATCCGTTTTTCCTTTATATTTTTGATATGTTATCTGTGGTTTTTCTTCTGTGTACACTTGGAAAACTACATCCCAATTTCTATTTAGGATTGTATTATCGTCTTTATGAACAAATTCTGTATTCGGGATACTATTATTTTCTATTCCTGTGACTGTAACATTCCAGCCTTTTTCCAGTGCTTTTTTTGCTGTAGCTGTTCCTATTATCCCTGTACCGCCCACTATTAAGAGTGTTTTCATGCCTATACTGTGGATCAAGACAACATTTAAATAGTACTTTCCCCTTAGGGGAATGTATGAATATATATGAGGCACTTGATATTACTCAAGGAGAGAAAAAAGTATATGCAGCCCTCATAAAGTTGCGTAGTTCTACAACTGGTCCTCTTTATAGAAAGGCACAGGTTTCTCAATCAAAAGTGTATGAAATATTGGATCGATTACAGAAAAAAGGTCTTGCTGCATCTATTGTAAAAAATGGGAAAACTTTTTGGCATCCTGCAAATCCATCTATATTTCTTAAAAAAATTGAACATGATTTGGAGATCGTTAAGGAGAGGAAGAAAGTTTTGGAGAAAGAATTGCCCCAGTTATTGAAACAAGATACCTATCCTTCTGATGAGGCACAAGTTCTTGTGGGATACAATGGATTTAGGTCATGTCTTTACAGTTTATTGGATACCTTTAGCTCTCAAGAGGAATTTTTAGTCTTAGGCTCTCCTGTTGTTATTCCTGAGCCTTTCAATACATTTTTGAAAGCATTCAACAAGGAACGGATTGACAAAAATATTCATGCCAAATTTTTATATGGTGAAAAGTTAAGGACTTTTGCAAAGGAAATGTATTCCTTGCCTAAAACTAAATTACGGTTTATGTCTGGATTGACTCCATCAACTATAGCAATAGGAAAAGATAGAATTATTATTATGACTTGGGAGAATACTGGAAAATTTGTAGTAATTATGGGTACAGATATTGCAAATAGCTATAGGTTATTTTTTGAGAGTCTTTGGAAGATGTCCAAGAAATAAGAAATCTATTTCTTGTCGAATTTTTCTTTGGCTTTATTTTCTTTCCAGTAGACTGAGTGGGATGCTCTTTTTTCAAAAAGTGATTTAGCGGTAGAGATAATATCCGATTGATACGCTTTAAGTTGTTGTTCTTGAAGTATGATTTTAGCATCTTGGATACATTCTTTCATTAATTGGATGTTATGGAGTTTTGCTTCTTTTTCTACAATGTGTTCTTCCTCATCCGAAAGAGTTATTTCTTCCCATTGAGGATAGTTAGAACCAGGTATTTGTTTAGGAAATGTTTTATGAAATGCCATATAATGAGGTATGTAATAGAACTTAATAAGGATTTCTAGTCTATAGCGTTATTTTATTCTCATCTTCAGGTGGGATAGCGGTTGGAGCTGATCCACCGTGCCAGGTAAATCTTGGTCTGGTTCTAAAAGGATACAGTTTTTCATTAGTATCATCGAAAACAACACCTGCTCCTGAAACTTTTGGAAGAAGATTGAGTTCTTTGTCTAATCCTTGTCTCATATAAGATTGCATAACGGCTCCTAGGGCTTCCACATCGATTTTTGCAGTCAGTCTATGTGAAACAACAATGTCTGACTGGGTAATTACATCGGTATGGACTTTTCCTGGTTGTTGTGTAGCTAGAATCATAGAAATTCCTGGTTGACGTCCTTCTCTTAAAATGGTTATAAGCGCTCTTGAAGATGCTACAATGCTGTCTCTTGGAAGAAATTCATGTGCTTCATCAATAATTAACCAAACTAAGGGATTGTCCTTCTTTTGTTTTTGTGTTTCAAAGGCAGCTTCTTCTCTATGATGGATTTCTTCAAATTCTTCTTGTTTTCTGGCTATCATTCTTTGAACAAATAATTTTTGAGCTACTAATCCAATGACTAATGCTTTGACATTCTCAGCTCCCGGAAGGGTTGCATAGACAGAGACATCTAAAATGGTTACTTGGCCTCCTTTTACTAATTCAGTAATAGACGTTCCTTTTGTCGAGAATAAACCCCAAGATTTTATGGAAATAAAACGATTAATGGTTGCATTTCGTACATCTGCATTTACTTCTTGATTATTTTTTACAGCTATTACAATATCATCAATATCGTAGGGTTTATTTTTATCCTTTAGATCTGATAATGTACGTTCAATGAGGACACCGATGGGTTCTGTTAAAGAAATATTGAAGGTGAGGCACCAATCAGCAGCATCTAATTCTCCAATATTGAGGGAGAAAGGGAAGTCCGTGGGGATTCCTTTTTCTTTGAAGTCTTTATAGTGTCCTTCAGGTGTATAGATCTGTGTGACAAGTGCTTTAGGTTCTTGATTCCACTCCTTGAGTAAGGCAGGCTCTTTATCATTAGGATATTTCATGGTCCAATAGATTCCCATGGTGTCTAGAATTACTACAGCGAGGTTTTGGGCAATTTCTGCAGGTAGATTTGCCATTCCTTCTGCCATAACACCCAGTGTGTATGATTTTCCTGATCCTCTTTTACCTACAACTAATACGGCATGTGATGTGGTAACATCCATGAGGATTTCATTTGATAAGGCCGTACGTTGGCCCATCTTTACATAGTGTTTTCCAATAAGAATAGCTCCTTTGGTACCATACTTTTTTCTATCTGAATCCTTTCTTCCTAGAATAATTTCATACATGGTTTACTTTGAGGATGAGAGTATAAAAATGTTGCTTCTTAGTGCAGTTTGGCGTCTAAATCGAAATATACTTTGCAGACTAGAAATCCTTATAAACTGTCTCAGATTGGGTATTTTATGGAAAAAAAGGAGATTAAAGAAGAGGATGAGCTTATAGAAGCTGCTTCTACCTATAATTATGATGAGCAAATTGAAGAGGAAGAAAAAGAATTAAGTGTTGAAGAAGCTGATGTTGAATCTAATACTATTGAGGCATCTGAACCTACATCTCCTGGTAAGTTTAAGAAAATATTAGGTGTTGTTTTAGGATTAGCAATTTTATTCTTAGTTATATCATTAGGTGTTCAGTTTATTGGTGGGATGTTCGGAAGTGATCCCGCTGTAGCACGTGTTGATGGAATAACTATCACTGAATCAGAGCTTGTAACTAAATATGCTATGGTCCCTGAGTTTTATAGAGAGGGAGTTACTCCTCAAGTATTGTTGAATCAATCACTTATCGAGGCTATTCTCTTTAAAGAAGCTACACAAGAAGGATTTATTACTAGTGAACGTGATTTAGATGATCATTATCAATCTGTTTTAGTACAGTTAGGGACTGATGAGGCTGGATTTGAAGAACAATTACAATCTGCAAATTTAACTAAAGAGGAAGTCATGCAAGTGTATAAACAACGTTTAACTATTGGAATGTTTTTGAATGCTACTATTTTATCTACAGCAAGGGTATCTGATGAGGATGTATTATCATTTTTTCAAGATAATCCGGATCAATTTAGTCAAGGTGAACAGGTAAGAGCTTCTCATATTTTAGTTGAGTCTGAAGATGATGCTCGAACTGTTTTGGATGAGATTAATGCAGGTGCTGATTTTGGAGAGCTAGCTAAAGTATATTCACTTGATCCTGGATCTGGAGCTCAAGGCGGAGATCTAGGATTTTTTACTAAAGAAGTAATGGTTGCTGAATTTGCTGAAGTTGCCTTTAGTATGGACATTGGTGCAGTCAGTGAACCTGTTGAGACTCAATTTGGTTATCATATTATCTATGTTGTTGATCGAAAGGAAGCAACTATTGCTGTATTTGAAGATGTAAAAGAAGATATTGAAGAATTTTTATTATCTCAAGTGAGGCAAGATAATTTAGCAGCATATATCTCTGGTTTGTACATGCGTGCTGATATTGAAATTTTACACCCTGATTTTGCTGATTTTCCTCTTCCTGGAACACTTGATACCACTGTAGCTTTGGCTGAAGAGGTTCAAGAGGAAGTTATGGAAGAGGTTGTTGAATTGGAAATTGTTGAAGAAGTTCCTGAAGCTGTTGAAGAGGTTGTTGAACCTGTTGTGGAAGAAGTTGTTGAGGAAGATTTTGAGCCTGTTGAAGAAGAAATCACTTTAAATTTTTGTGAAGGTTTAAGCGATGATACTGTCATTTATTATTATGCAAATTGGTGCCAAGGATGTACTGATTTATTAGATTTAGTTCAATTAAGACAAGTAGAAGAGAACATCGTTCTTATTGAAGAATCTACTAACTATGATAGTTGTGTAGATGCATTATTAAAACCAGGATTACCTAATTTTGTGTGTATGGGTAGTGGAGAAGTTATTAAAGGAAGTGTTAGTAGATCAGATATTGAGAATTTCTTAGATGCTTGTTAAATAGAAAATAAAAAAAAGAAAATAAAAAAAGTAATTATAATTCTGCAACGATGTGCATTCCGACTTTAGCGTTTGCTTGAGCAACCTTTGAATCCATACCAAAGACCCATTTAACATTTGATGTTTCAAGGACTTTGACAATGTTTGCATCGATTACACCGTCGAACACAACTGCATAGACATTTCCAATGCTCTTAAGAGTTGATTCTAATTCTGTTAATGGAATCTTACCCAAAATAGTCATTTTGTTGTCCACTAAGTATGCCCCTCGAGTACCGATAAGGTCTTCCAACATTTTTTTAAATTTTAATTTTGCTTCTGCTTTTAATACAGATTTTGTTGGTGCCTTTGCAGGTGCTCTAACTGGAGCTCTTGTTGGAGTAGCAGCTCTTATGGGTGCTGGTCTAGTAGTCGTTCTTGCTGGCATAGGCTTTCGTTCATCCTTTTGAAAACTTCTCTGGGTTGAACGTGAAGCTCTTTCACCATCTGAAGTAACTAACTCCATCTTAGCTTGTTCTGTTGAGATTTTACCTCGGAGAGCCATATGGATCTCCTTTTTGGTAATTTCTTCAACTTCTTTACCATCAGGCGCTCTTGTTACGAAGTCAATATCAGCAACAGCAGTAAGTTCCTTAATAATTAAGTTACCTCCTCTGTCTCCATCAACAAATGCAGTAACAATTTTCTGCCTTGATAGTTCAGCTAGTGTTTGCGGAACAGAAGTTCCATTGATAGCAATAGCATTTTTGATACCATACTTCAATAAGTTTAGTACGTCTGCTCTTCCTTCAACAACAATGATTTCATCAGATTCTTCTACACCAGGACCTGCTGGAAGTCTTTCTCTACCATAGTTTTTAATTTCCATAACACGGACAGAGTACGCAACTTCATCAGCTAATTCTTGTGAATCAGGCATTGATGTATCCATTAAGTTTCTTAATAGATCTTTAGCACGGTCAACAACTTGTTTTCTTTTTGAGATTCGTACATCTTCGATCTTTTGAACTTTAATAGTTGCATTACATGGACCAATTCTTTGGATAATTTCAAGAGAAGCTCCAATAATTGCAGTTTCTGCTTTATCCATTGAACTTGGAACAACAATCATTCCTGATGTTTTTCCAGCTTTGGTTTCTGTATTGACTTCTATTCTACCAATTCTACCAGATCTTTGTAATTCTCTCAATTCTAATTCAGAACCCAGTAAACCTTCTGTTTGGCCGAAAATAGCTCCTATAACGTCTGGTTTGTCAACTACACCTTCAATGTCAATTGATGTTTGTACTATATATTTTGCCGATACCGGCGATATTTTTCCCATTTTAATTCCCCCATTGGGAAGGACCTAAGAACGTCTTTCACTTTACTGTATACTTACTTATTTTAAGCGTGATATAGTGAATGTGATCGTTCTGTTCATCAAGTAATTATGTGTGAATGATGATAGTGTCCTTCTTTTTTGATTTATTTTATTTATTTATTAAATATAATTGGTGCCCGTACCACTAACTCCCAAGTTCATAGCCTGGCGTTCGCCGTTAGCTTCCTTGAGTACTCTCGTGACGGGCTGTAGTAAACAAGAGTGTCTTTAATGCATTGCAAAACCGAGGTTCAGCTTATCAAAGGACCCATTTGTATACTGATAATAGGGGGTGCGGTTTTATATATAAATCTTGTTAAAAAAGAGGTTAATTTCTATATAGAAAATAAATAGTTTTTTATATGATGGAAGGATTCTTTTAGTTATGTTTTGTTGCCATTCTAAGGAGAGAAAATGCAGTTCTTGTACAAGTATTCTTCTTGAAAGGGAGCAATTTTGTAGGCAATGTTTGAAGAATGTTCATGAGTAGGTTTTTAAATCAGAGAGTTCTTAGGTTATTATGGCTAAAGTAATGAAGGAGAAGTTTAAGACGTTTCATGATGTCTTTGATGCGTTTACTAATAGAACCATCTTTAAACTCATTACTGAAGGTCATTTTGAGGGTATTATTGGACCTGTTTGTATTGGAAAGGAAAGTAATGTGTTTCAGGCCAGACGGAAGGATGGAACTAAGGTCATTTTGAAGATTTATCGATTAGAAACCTGTGATTTTAACAGGATGTTTGATTATATTCGAACTGATCCTCGATTTATGGAGGTTAAGAAGAATAAACGTAAGGTTATTTTTGCTTGGGCTCAAAGAGAGTATAGGAATCTTTTGAAATCAAGGGATGCAGGAGTTCGTGTTCCTACACCTTATGCTGTTAAGGGGAATGTTTTAGTTATGGAGTTTATTGGTGGGGAGGAAGTTGCTCCGAAGTTAAAAGATGCCGTTGAAGGAGAAAAACAAGTTAAAGATATTATCAAACAGTATAAGCTATTATACCAAAAAGCAGGTTTGGTGCATGCAGATTTGAGTCATTTTAATATTTTAAATGATAATGGAAAGATTGTAGTTATTGATATGAGTGCAGCAACTCCTATAACTGATCCCAATGCTAAAGAATTTTTTGAAAGAGATGTTAAGACAATTGTTAATTTTTATAAACGACATGGGATAGAATTGGATAAAGATACCGTTATGCAAACAATTAAAAAAGGATAAATACTTCTAAATAGTATGGAAGCATACACTTATGACATTAAAATACCTCATGAAAGAGTAGCTGTTTTGATTGGGAAAGATGGTACTATTAAGAAAAGATTAGAACAAGAGACTAAGACGTCATTAGATGTAGATTCTAAAGAAGGAAATGTGAGTGTTACTGGTGAAGATGCTTTAACTTTGTATACTGCTCGTGAAATTATAAGTGCAGTGGGTCGTGGATTTAATCCTGAAGTTGCTTTACGATTATTAAAATCTGATTATGCATTTGAATTAATTCAACTAGCAGATTATGCTCGAAATAAAAATGATGAAAAAAGGCTTAAAGGTCGAGTTATTGGTCAAGAAGGGAAGTCAAGACGGTTAGTTGAGGAGCTTACTTCTACTGATGTTACCGTCTATGGAAAGACAATTGGAATTATCGGAGAGGCGTATAATGTCTCAATTGCAAGACGTGCTGTTGTTAGTTTGTTAAATGGGAGTACTCATGCAAAAGTGTACAAATGGCTAGAACAGCAACGGAAGAAAGGTATGGAAGATACTTCTGCTTTTGAGCAGGCTGAAACCGAGTAATTTGTCGTCTATAAAGTTCGTTTTTTGAGTATTTTTTTTAAAGTTATTTTGTAGTTCTTTTTTTTGAAATTTTTTAGGCCTAATCCAAAGGTTAATAAAGGATTGGCTGACTGAGGCATTTAGGTGAGTAAAAGTCGCAAAGAAAACAGCTGAAGAAATGTCCAAAGGTCATAGAGAAATCTCTGTTTCTCAGTTTTTTGAGAAGAATAGACATCTTTTGGGCTTTGATAATAAACGAAAAGCTTTGATGACTACCATCAAAGAAGCGGTTGATAATAGTCTGGATGCTTGTGAAGAAGCAGGTATTTTACCTGAAATTTCTGTAGAAATAGTTGATATGGGGAATGATCGGTTCAGAGTTATTGTTGAAGACAATGGACCCGGTATTATTAAAGAACAGATTCCTAAAGTATTTGCAAAATTATTGTATGGGAGTAAATTTCATAAAATGCGCCAATCACGAGGACAACAAGGTATTGGAATTAGTGCATCGGTGATGTATGCCCAATTAACTACAGGGAGACCTGCTAAGATTACTTCTACTGTTGGTAAGGGTAAAAAAGCCCATTATTATGAATTACATATTGATACAAATAACAATAAACCTGAGATTGTAAAAGATGAGACCGTTGATTGGAAACGAGATCATGGAACTCGAGTTGAATTAGATTTAGAGGCGAGTTATCAAGGAGGAAGTCAATCCGTTGATGAATATCTCAAAGAGACTGCTATTGTTAATCCTCATCTGACTCTTACGTATACTAATCCTAAAGCAGAGCAAATTATTTTTCCTTGTGCTACTAAGGATTTACCTACAGAAGCTAAGGAAATCAAACCCCATCCGTATGGTGTGGAGTTTGGTATTATGTTTAAAATGTTGAAGAATACCGATGCTCGAACACTTCAAAGTTTTTTAAGTTCAGAGTTTTCTCGAGTTGGATCAGGTACTGCTAAGAAGATTTGTGAAGCTTCAAGTTTGGTTCCTGGGACAAAACCAAGAACACTTTCTCGAGAACAGGTCGAGCAATTAATGGCTGGAATTAAAGAGATTAAGCTTATTGGTCCGCCAACCGATTGTTTGAGTCCGATTACTGCTGAATTAATGGAAAAAGGATTGAAGAAAGAAATTAATGCTGAATTTTATACTGCTGTTACTCGTCCCACTGCTGTCTATCGAGGAAATCCATTCCAGATTGAAGTTGGAATTGCTTATGGTGGAGATCAATCTGGTGATAAAACAATTAAATTAATTCGATTTGCTAATCGTGTTCCTTTACTGTATCAGTTAGGGGGATGTGCATTTACTAAATCAGCCATCCATACTGCTTGGAGAAATTATGGATTAAGTCAAAGTCGGGGAGCATTGCCTATTGGACCATTGACTGTTGCTATTCATATTTCATCCGTTTGGGTTCCTTATACTTCAGAGAGTAAGGAAGCATTAGCTCATTATCCTGATATTATGAAGGAAATTAAATTAGCTTTGCAAGAAGCAGGTAGACAACTGGGGAGTTATGTCAATAAGAAAAAAAGAATTAATGCTGAAGGGGCTAAGCGAGATTACATTGAAAAATTTATTCCTCACGTTGCAGAAGCTTTGAAAGAATTATTGAAATTGAAAGGGACTGAAGTTGACGCTATTAAGAAAAATTTAAAGGACACTTTGGAAGTTAAACGAGGAGTATTAGAAGATGTGAAATTTGATCCGAAAAAGAATTTGGAATATGATCCTGAACTTGCAAAGATTGGTAAAGATGCTCCAGAAGAAGATACTAGTGATATAGGATTTGAGGATAAAAATGAAAAAGGTCAAAAAAAGCTCAGCAATTTCAAGAATAAGTGAAATTGCTCAAGACGTGTATGGTTGTATAAAGAAGAAGAAGCAGCCTCAACTAGAGATGCCTCTTCGTAGCTTGAGTAACGTTAAATACGATCCTAAAGCTGGATTTTTTGAATTACTTGGAAAGTTTAAGGAAAGAACACTTACCGCTAGTACGATTAAGACGTTTGCACAGACTCTTCGTGTTATGAGTTTGAGTAAAGACCTTATTGGACAAGATGACATTGCAACTAAGAGGGAAGCGTATTATGTTTCTAAGAATTGGGGAGATGCTCGATTTAAGGAACAAGTAGAATCAGATACCGTTATGGACGATACTGAGGCTATGATGATGGTAAATAGAGAACAGATGGGTTTTATTCCTGAGGAGAAAGGGGGAGATGTAGCTGGAAAATTAGTTGTTGTTGATAAGGATGCAGATACTGGAAAACCTATTAAAATTGATTGTACTAAGATGGGATCGGGAGCATATTCCGTTCCTTCAAAAGTTGAAGATCTTAAATTTGAAACGAATGCTAAGTTTATTTTAGCAATAGAGACCGCCGGTATGTTTCAGAGGTTAGTGAAGCATAACTATTGGAAAAAGGCTAACTGTATTTTAGTGAGTATGGGAGGAGTTCCTACACGAGCTTGTAGACGATTTATTAGACGATTAAGTGATGATAAGAAATTACCGGTGTATGTATTTACAGATGGAGATCCGTATGGATATGGAAATATTTATAGAACTTTGAAAGTGGGTAGTGGAAATGCTGCACATATTAATGAGTATTTTTGTGTTCCTCGAGCCGTTTTTTTAGGCGTTACTCCCGGAGATATTAAAGATTATAAACTTCCTACACATCCTTTGAAAGAAGTCGATGTTAAGAAGATAAAAGATATGCTTAAGAATGATCCCTTTGTTAATCACCATAAAGAATGGCAGAAAGCTTTGAAAGAGATGGCAAGTATGAAGGTTAGGGCAGAGCAACAAGCTTTGGCTAAATGGGGATTAAATTATGTTATTGATGAATATCTTCCTAAGAAGATTAAGAATAAAAAGACTTGGTTGCCTTAATTTCTAAAGTTTAAAATTTCTTCTATTGCTTTATCTTTATCGTAATCTCTGAGAATAAGATGATTTCCTTTTGTTTCTACAAATTTTTTCTTGCTTTGGATGTTGTTATATACTTCTTTTGCTAAGTCTAGTGATGCTACGGTGTCTTTTGATGCGTGAATGAAGAGAATTTCTGCTTTGATATTTTTGGCATTCTTTGTTATTTCTTTTTCATAATTTTTGTGGAAGTTTACTACTTCTTTTAGTGGAAATCCCCATGTGGCTATATGTACTTTTCTTCCCTCTGGGTCGTCTATGGTTCCTACTGTGTTCTTGTAGGAGAATTTTCTTAATGTATGTGCAATGTTAATGAAAAAGGGAGATCCTAGAGTAGTAGGGGCTTTGATGTACGTTCCTATCACCACCACTTTTTTTGGATCATGTTCTTCTGCATATTTTAATGTTAATGCTGCCATCATAGAGGATCCTACCATGTAATCACAATTGGTGTTTTCTATTTCATTGTACCAGTCTTCAATATTGTATTGTAATATATTTGAGGGTAACATTCCATGACCTTTTAGTCTTGGAACGTAGACGGTGTCGTTGAATTTTTTGTTTATTTCTTTTGCTAATGTTTTGTAGACAGGAGGGGTTGACGTGTATCCATGAACGAGTGTCCAGCATGTTTCTGATGTTCCTTCTATGGTGAATCCTTCAGCCCCTTTTATGATTCCTTCATCTGTGAACTCCCATACCTGGCTATCTTTTTCATCTAAGTTGTTAGCTTTTAGAAAACCCTTTGAAGTGTATATTTTGGAGAGGAATACAAAGATGATAAGTACAAGTAGAGAGAGTACTACTATTGCCACCTTTTTTTTGTTATTCATTTTGATTAATATTTGTAAATAATAAATTAACACGGCCCTAGGGAGATTCGAACTCCCGATCTACAGCTTAGAAGGCTGTCGCCTTATTTGTCTGACATATGTCTCCAGACTAGGCTATAGGGCCATATATGTAGAGTTTCAAAGGGTGTTTATAAAATTAACTGGTAATCTATTTGTTCATATTCTCTATCTGTTGCATTATAGGAGATGAAATAGTATTATCTATCATTTTATATGAATAGTTGCTAATTTGGTATCCTATATAGAGAATTCCAACTAGTCCTCCTATAATTAATGCCCTAGTTCCCATTTTAACCCAATAATTGGGTGTATCGAGAGCAAAAGAATTTTTATTATTTCCTTTGGGTTTGTACCATTTAGTTGTTAATCTTTCATTTCTTAGATTGTAACCATGTCTTCCTGATTCCTCCTGACAGAGAATCCATTGTTCTTGATAAAATTCTGCTTGTTTGTGTTGTTGTGTTTCTGTTTTATTGTCAATGAATTCTTGTACCCTTTCTCTATTATTTATTAGAACTACTCTTGCTCTTGTTTGTTCTCCTCCAGATAGTCGAGGATCATTTACTTCTCTAAGAATGGTTCCTATATTTGCATCATTTAGCGGTTGATGGTTCATACTAGGATAATAGGAAATTAAACATATAAATCTATGTGGATATATTATATAATTTCAATGTAGCAATGTTTATAAACAATTTGAGATATCCTTATAGTAGTGCGGAGGTGCCCAAGCGGCTTAAGGGGAGCGCCTGCAGAGCGTTTATTCGGGGGTTCGAATCCCTCCTTCCGCTTTTAGTTTCTTTTTGAGATATTTATGGACTAAACACTACAACTACTACTGGTGCTCACAGAGCACAGTAGTTGTAGTGTAAAAAATTGCTATCTGGGAAATCTTTATATAGCGTATTTCTTTCTTGATTGTTATGGCAAAGATACTTATCAATAAAGTAAAGAAAGAGTTTGTTAAAGATATTAATAGAGAAGTAACTGTTCGTAAAGGAGAGATGTATATTATCAAGGATGAGAAGCAGGATTTTCATACTAAATATGGGATTATTGCTAAAAAAGATTTAAAGAAGAATGGAATTGTGACGAGTAGTACAAAAAAGGAATTTAGTTTGTTTGATACTCAATTTATTGATATGTATAAACAGATCGAGAGAGGTGCGCAAATTCCTATGTTAAAGGATATTGTTTCTGTGATTGCTTTTACTGGACTGGATAAAAAATCTATTGTGATTGATTCTGGAGCAGGAAGTGGTGGGATGTCCTTATTTTTAGCACATTACGCTAAACAAGTTACTACCTATGATATTGACAAGGAAGCTGTTGAATTGGTGAAGAAAAATGCTAAGATGTTAGGTTTGAAGAATGTTAAAGTTAAGGAAGGAGATATTTATCGAGGTATTACTGAGAAAAATGCTGACGTTTTTACTTTAGATGTTCCTAATCCTTGGAATGCTTTAGGAACTGTTGATAAGGCTTTGAAGGTGGGTGGTTTTTTAGTTGTTTATGTTCCCCAGTTAACCCAATCAAAGGATTTTGTAACTGCTGTGAATAATCATCCTAATTTTATTGCTTTTAGAACCATGGAGAACTTGGAACGGAGTTGGGAGTTAGATGGTAGAAAGTGTAGACCTAATTCAAGGATGCAACATACGGGCTTTATGACCTATGTGAGGAAGATTAAATGAGTGAGAAAGTAACTCCTTTGCAAATTTTAGGATATGTGGGTGTAGGTGTGTTGGTTTTGAATATTATTCTCTTTGCAATTGGTTATATTGGAAATTTAATTTTCTGGATGGTAATTTTAGTTATGGCTTTTTTTGCTTATATTGTTGTGCCTAAATTGAGAATGCCTGGAGAATAATTTTAAAGAGTTAATGATAAATAAGGTTCGACCAATTCAAATACTTGCTGCATAATTATTATGAGGTAGTGCATTACTACGATTTCTTGTTTGCTTTTATCGTAAATTGCTTCACTAATGTTTGTAAACATCTTTTTTCTCATTTTTCCAATTTTAACTACTTTCTTTTTGTCAAATTTGTAAAATAATTCGTAGTATGTTCTTAACATGTCATTTGTTGCTGAATAAAATTCAATTGTTTCTTTTGAGATTTTGAGATTAGCATTTTTTGCTCTCATCATAAAGTCAAGAAGATATTTGTATTGATCTGCAATTTTTTCTAGATCTTGTAGAATGTTATACATAAATTGGATTTTGTTATGTTTTTTGTAACCTTGTTTGGAAAGTACTCTCGAACAATGTGTTATCAATTTGTTATTACTTTCTTCTAAGTATCTTAACCGTTTGAGACTATCCATATCATTATTTTTAATTGCATCTAAAGAATCTTCAGCCATTGTCAGAAGAAGTATGAATGTTCTTCTTAGAACGACATCGAAAGTATCTCTTGATCCTGATTCAATGCTTCTTACTGTGGCATGTGTTTTTCCTTGCTCTACAATTTCAAATCCCGTCATTTCTACTTTTATTGCATTTTGGACAGCCATAATGCCCTCTGATTGCGTATAAGAAACTCCTACTTCGTCATATCCTGCTTTATAGAGTGCACCAATAGCTCTGAGAGTCATTGGTTCAAGATTATCTACATCTATTTCTGTTTTTTTAGTTCCGTAGTCTTTTTCTGTGGTGAGGAGTAAGACCCTGTCTTTAGATGATACTTCTAGTTCGTCTCCTTTTTTTATGTTGAATTTCTAGATGATTATTTTTCAGCTCAATTTGCTTTTGACTATGACAAAGATGTTAAATTAGAACTTGATACCTTTTTACAACGAGAATACGATAATAAAAATAGAGATTTTTTCTCACATCCTGCAGATTTGTATATTAAGTAATTAAGTATAATACAAATTACCTTTGCTTTTTTGCTCTCTGTCTTTAACTGAGTCTACTTTATTTATTCTTGGTCTATTTGATTCTTCATCACGTCTTAAGGTGATGTTGAGATCGGTTAAGAACATATTCATCCCTTCTTTCATAGCAAAAGGTCCTTGGGAGATTCCTTCTATTGCAGGTGTACCTCCAAAAATCATCAGATCATCTGAAAGATAATCCATAAATAATAAATCGTGGTCTACAATGAGACATGACTTTCCTGTTCGTTCCATATAATCTCTGATTGCTTTTGAAACCATTAATCTTTGTTCAACATCTAGGTATGCTGATGGTTCATCTAACAGGAAAAGATCTACCTCTTGTGCAAGTGCATTTGCTATTGCTACTCTTTGTAGCTCTCCCCCTGAGAGTTCTTTCATTTTTTTCATTAATAATGTAGGAATTTGTAATGGTCTCATTACTTGGACATCATATTTCTTTACTTTTTCTCCTAGAAATGACATTACCATATCATCTGAGTTTGTTTCTAGATATTGGGGTTTGTATGATACTTTGATATCTTCATTAACAGAGCCATTTTCTGTTTTGAGGTCTCCTGCTAGAACACGGACAAAGGATGTTTTACCTGTTCCATTTTCACCTAGTACTCCTACAACATCTCCTTGTTTAATTTTTCCTTCATTAGCTGATAATGTGAATTTGTCCAATTTTGTTGAGAGTTGTGACCAAGATACAATACTCTCTGTTTCTATTTTTTTTACAGGGGGTCTTGATGTGAATTTGATTGTTTTATCTCTAAATCTAATATTTTCTTCTTTGAGATATCCATCTAGGTAGACATTAATGGCAGTTCTTGTAGCTTTTGGTTGAGATACAATTCCATATGCACCCTCTTCTCCATACATTATTTGTACTAAGTCTGCCATATGGTCTAGGATTATAAGATCGTGTTCGATTACAATGACTGCTGTTTCTTCTGTTGCTAGTGATTGTATAAATTTTGATACATTGAGTCTTTGTTTTATGTCAAGAAATGAAGTTGGCTCATCGAAAAAATATACGTTTGCATCTTTTAGTGAAGTTGCCGCAATTGCTACTCGTTGGAGTTCTCCACCTGAGATTTTTGCTATGTCATTTTCTAGAATGTGAACTATGTCTAAAGCTTGAGTAACTTCTACTAAAGCATTTTTTTCATCTACTTTTTTTAAGAGGTCAATTACTTTTCCTTTTTGTGATTTTGGTATTAAATCTACTTGTTGTGGTTTGTAAGCAGGTGTTATTTTACCATCTCTTAATTTTTCAAAGAATTTTTGAGTTTCTGAACCTTTAAAGTATGCTATAAGTTCTTGCCAATCAGCTTTCTTTTTTTCTAAGTCTCCCAAATTAGGATCTAAGAGTCCTGCAAGGATTTTCATAGCTGAAGACTTTCCTATACCGTTTCTTCCCACAACCCCTAATACTTTTCCAAAGGTTGGCATTGGAAGGTTGTATAATCTGAATCCATTCTCTCCGTATTGATGGATTGGATTTTTGTTAAGTTCTTCTGGTAGGTTTATAATGTGAAGTGCTCCAAAGGGACACTTAATACAGATACCACATCCTGTGCAGAGAGTTTCATCTATGTCGACTTTGCCATCAGAGCCTTTTGTGATACAATCTGCTCCTGTTCTGTTCACAGGGCAGGCTCCTACGCACCAATATTGGCCACAACGGTCAGGATGGCACTTTTCTCTTTCAACAACAGCAATTCTTTTTGCCATAGATTCTTTAGTTCTGTATTTGTATATAAATATGCTGTCTAAATGCCCCTAGACTTATAGGTGCTCACAGAGCACCAGTCCATCTACATTTCCAGCCATTAACTGGAAATGTAAGGACAAGTCTAGGGGAAATTATTATGTTAAAATCAATTTGTATCTTAATAGGAAAGTTATTTAAAGAAAGATAAGGATTGAAGAGATATGGTACAAATTACAGTTATAGCTGCATTTCTTGCAGGTTTATTATCCTTCTTTAGTCCTTGTGTGCTACCTATTATACCTGGATTCTTAGCTTATTTGTCTGGTGTGAGTTTACAGAAGCATTCAACAACGGAACATTGGAAATTATTTTTTAATTCAGTGGCATTTGTGGTAGGATTTTCCTCTGTATTTGCTTTGTTGGGCGTGTTGTTGAATACCATACTTAGTGGAATCAGTTTACAAGTGCAAAGTTGGCTTTCTAAGGTTGGTGGAGTTGTTATCATATTATTTGGTTTGTATATGCTCGGATTGATCAAGCCGAAGTTTATGGAAGTTGAGAAAAAATTGCAGGTTACTAAGACGTTTAGTGTAAGTTATATTACAAGTTTTGTCTTTGGAGCTGCATTTGCAGTGGGGTGGACCCCTTGTATTGGTCCTGTGCTTGGTAGTGTATTAACACTTGCTGTTGTGAGTCCTGGTGAGAGTCTGGCTTTGTTGTTGATGTATAGCTTAGGATTAGGTATTCCATTTCTATTGATGGGGCTATTTAGTGATCATGCTGTTCAGTGGATTAAGAAATTTGGGAAGGGTATGAAATATTTTAATATTATTGTTGGAGTGTTGTTGGTTGTGTTAGGTGTAATGGTTTTTACTCAAACTTTATTGTTATTTGCTAATTTTAATTATGTATTTGGTGTGTTGGGTGGATAAAAAAAATAAAAATTAAATTTTGTTTAATGCTAGGGCTTGTTCCATGGGCATTTGGTCTAGGGCAGTAACAAATCTATCATTAGGTGTTTGTTTTTTTTCTAGATTTTTTCTGATGAGGTTTGTGTACTGCATGACTTCATTTTTTTGGTATCCTATCATTTCTAGTCCTTTCTCTGCTCTGTACAATTCATTTTCTACTGCTGAGCAGGCATCCATATCAGACAAACCTAGACATCCCTTTTCGGAGAGGAGATTTCCATTTAGACCAAATCGCATAGCGACTAATCTATTATATTCTACTTGGCGTATGGGCATAAGTTCTTCTTTAGTATTTTGTGCATAAGCAAGTCTTCCTACGTAAAACATGGCAAATGCTATGTCTTCTTTTGCAGTTGGCTGAGTAGACATGGCCCTATATTCCACAATCGGAAGGTCGTCTATGAACTTTATTCTTGTATCTAACCAACATAATCCTATACCAATCGGTAGAGCTGCTTGTGGGTTGTCCAAGATAAATGGATGTGCTGCACATCTTTGTAGGTAGTCATTTATATCTTTGATATAGCTGTTGGGAAGACCTAATCTTGTTTCCTTATTCATCTTTTTTTCTACAGCTGTTCTCGTATCATGAGAAGCTTCCCATGCAGGCATTCTGATATCATTCCATCCTGTTATTTTATTATCAATAACTCCTGCATTTCCACTTGCAGCAATTATAAATGGAGATATCATTAATGAATAATTCATTTTTTCTATTGCATCATCTAGTGAATTTGCTTGTATGTTAAATTGCGTGGCTGAAAATAACGAAACAGAATTTGCTTTGTTAAAATTTATTCCACCAATTACTGTAGCAGCACTATTTTCTCTGTGGTTATCATGAAATTTGGGTACAATTTGATATTTTTCTTTATCTGTGACAAAAATGTCTTCTAAAGCCATATTGGGGAATGCTCCTATTCTGATTAGGTCAAATCCATTGCTGTTTTCTTTTAGTAAAGACTCTTTTGCAGATAATTCTATATGTAAATCTTCAATTGAGTTCATCACTACCGGATCTGTTAATAACTCAATTTGAAATCCCCCTAGTTCTTGGTCTACGAATGGTAGATTTGGAAGAACTGTATTGGGTACTGCCGATCCATTTTCTGTTAGGAAAAGTTCTACTTCAAGTCCAACTTTAGGTATGTGTTGCCCTTCTTCCCTACAGTTTTCTAATTGTTCATTTGCTTGGGCCCAAAAGGCTTCTTGCATTTTTTCTTGTGTCATTTTTTCCTCCATAGCTCTCGCTATCATTTTCTTCCTGATTTAGTTTTTTTATGCAGCCTCTGCTACAGCCTCATCAGTGCTTTCTTGAGAATCTTCTTCAGATTCTCCTTCTACTATTTCTTCTAATTCGTCGAGTTTATGTTCTGTAATTTCTCCGGTTTCTTCGTCAATAACATATACTGTATGGTTTTTGGTCTCTATCGTTTCTTTTGCATCTTCCAAAACTGATCCTTCATCATCTTCTGATGCTACATAGACAACATTTCCATCTTTTTTGATGACCATAGTGTTATATTCCAATCTTTCTTTGGATTCGACTTTACTTTTATTGTATGAACAGATTATCACTGTTTTGTTTTCTCCTTTAATGTGGAGTATGAGGTTCATTGTCGAGTAATTCTCTGATTGTGCAACAATATCTCTGATAATAGTTTGTTCAAGGGCGTCCATGTTGTCTGATGAGTATCTAGTAAAATGATTGTTAAGGACATCCATAATTACTGCTGAATCACTTTTGTTATTTTTTTCAATTCCTTTTACAAATCCATTATGGACACCTACTATGTGGTCTAAGTTGAACGGGTGTGTACTTATTTCATCTTTGTTTCCTGAAGTTGCAAATCTTGCATGCATGAGGCTAACAGTAGGTTGATTGGGCAGTTGTTCAAGGATATTTTCTTTGCTTATATTGTAGATTGCATTTGAAAATCTTTCATGGATCTCTGTATCTCCCTTTATGTAGATTCCACTACCGTCTCCGTGAATTAGTTTTTGAGATTGGTCCCATTTTGGTCCTCCTCCTAAATTTGCGTGAGTAAAGTCAGGACGGCCTTGTGCCATGTCTTTTAGATGATTAACTTGAGCATCAAGTTGTTGGTTGTTTAAGTAGGGTGCGCCTATTAAGATAGACATTCTACACATTTTCAAACCTCCATACGCTACTTAAGAGGATTAGAACTAAGTTGTTCGAGATAGGGGCAACCACTTTTATTATTATTATTCATTTCTTATTCCTCCATCACTGCAATTGCTTTTTTTGCTAATTGAGTTAGTGAATCTACGTGAATTGCAGACGTAAGTGTGTTATGTAGAGTTGTACATCCAAGGATTATTGATTCTGCCCCTTTCTTTTTTAATTTGGCACTTATTTTTTCTAGTCCTTTTGGTTTTTTACTATTAATGATTTGGATAATACACTTATCCAGTAGATGTTGATCTTTTTTTCCTAAAGTGATTATAGTTTTATTTGTTTTATTTTGGAATAAGTTTTGATTTATGGTAGTAGATGTCCCTAATAATCCAATTTTTTCTCCCCTTGTGCTGTCTAGTGTAATATCAATAATATTTAGTAATGGAATATTACATTTTAATTCATCAAAGAAGCTATGAACAGTATTACAAGGTATGGCAATTACATTTGCACCTGCCTTGACTAATCTGTCTAAGGATTCTTGGACTAATCTTTTGTGATTTGTGTTTAGATTACCTTTTATGATAGATTCTTCATCCTTTTTTGGAATTGGAATATTATCTAGGATAATGTGTGGCTGTTCATTGGTTTTCTTTTTGACCAAATCGTTTATTTTGAGTAGGAATTTTGTAGCTGTTTCGCTATCTAACCCTCCTACGATTCCTAATGTTTTCTTTACCATTTTAGTTCAATAGTTAGAAGTGGGGGTTCGCTTATATAGATAACTGAATAATATTCAATAATTAAGCGATAATCTTATAAATAGTTGAATATTATTCAACTTTATGAAGGATATAGGCAGTAAACTAGTGGATTTGTTTAAACAGGGGTATTGCACACCTCAAGTGGGTAGGATAGCTAAGCAGTTAAAAGAACCTAGTACAACGATTCATTACAATATTAAAAAGCTTGAGAAAGAGGAAAAGGTTAAGGCATATAAGGCTGTTTTTAATTATAAAAATATTGGAGAGGGTCATTGTGCTTATTTATTGGCCAATATTGCCAAGGATAAATATGGTGAGCCTGAGGACGTTGCACATGAGATTGCTAAAAGCAGTGATGTAGAGAGCGTTGATATCATTACTGGAGATTATGAGTTGATCATTAAATTACGTGTAGAAGATATTGATGCTTATTATGCTTGGACTAAGATGGCGATAAAGAAGTATGGTTTTTCCAAGATTATTAGTTTGACTAGTTTAAAACAGGTTAAGACTGAGTTTGTTATACTGTAAGTTTTAAATAGTTCTTCTAGTTTTTATTTCTTATGAAATGTGAACTTTGTAAGAAAGCAATTGAAGAGACTTTTCTAAAGAAGATTCTAGGTACTGTTGTTAAGGATGAGAAAGGGAAGAAGCATTATGTTTGTTCTGCTTGTCAGAAGATTGTTGGTAGTAAGGACGAAATATTGAGTAAAATTTAACTTTTCCCATACGTCTTCTTAATCAGTAAAGCATCCTTTTCAATATTTGGAGATTCAGAGACAACTACACCTTTCAGTTTAAACTCTTCCCAGACTTTGATTAAGTCTTTCCAGTTCATGTCACATTCTGGGAGATTGAGGTGTTTTTGTTCTCCTTTTTCTCCGTATTGAATACCTGAGAGGTGGATGTGCATATTATCTAATGCTGTTTTTCCCAGTTTTTTCTCCATTTTGGTCATCATCTCTCTCCATTCTTCGGTTGAGTTAAATCCACCATTATCTCGTGCATGGACGTGGGAGAAATCTACTACTGGGAGTGTGTTGGTTTCTTTACAGAGATTGAGCAGTTCATCAAAGGAGCCAAATTGTGAAGGTTTTCCTGTAGTTTCTGGTCTGACCCAAACATCTGTGATGTTTTTCTTTTTGAGTTCTTTGTCAATGTCAGCAAATCTTTTGACCATGGTTTTGTAGACTTTTTTAGGATCCATTTTCATATAGAAACCTGCATGGTAGCAGACTGACCATCCCCCACACATTTGGAGAATTTCTGCAGATTTTACAATTCTGTGGATGGAGGCATATTTTTTTGCTGGTTCTAGAGAGTTTAGGTTGATGTAGAATGGTGCATGGCAGGTGAGGATGACATTGTTTTCCTCAGCTGCTTTTTTTATATCAGGAGCTTTCTCTGCTGTGGTATAGATAGAGTGTGTCCATTCAATTTCCATGGCATCAAGTCCAAGTTTTGCTACATGAGTTATTCCTGCTTCTGTTCCACTTTTTGGGGTGGATTTTGGTATTCCTGGATTGGCAAAGTATAATTTATCTGGTTTCCATTTCATGTGTAGTCCTCATTTTGTTCTTATTCTATTTAACTTATTCGTATCGTAAAGTTATCTCACTTCGTTCGAAACTTTACAATACTCATTTCATTCGTATCGTAAAGTTATCTCGCTATCACTCGAAACTTTAAGATACTCATTTCATTCGTATCGTAAAGTTATCTCACTTCGTTCGAAGCTTTAAGATACTCGTTTCACTCGTACCTTAAAGTTATCTCGCTATCACTCGAAACTTTAAGATACTCATTTCATTCGTATCGTAAAGTTATCTCACTTCGTTCGAAGCTTTAAGATACTCGTTTCACTCGTACCTTAAAGCTTCCACAGGCTGCTGCCTAGCTGCTTGTATTGCAGGTAATACTCCTGAGACTGTTCCTATTGTAAATGAAAATGCTAAAACTGCTAAAATTAAATACCACGGGAAAAAGACATCTATGAATTCAAACAATAATACATTCTTAATAATCCAAACCACTCCTTTTGAGAATCCAATTCCTATTAGAATGCCCATTATTCCTCCTGCAGCTCCTAACAACCCTGACTCTAAAATAAATAATTGGGTAATATCTCTGTTTCTTGCTCCAATTGCTTTCATTATTCCAATTTCTTTGGTTCTTTCTATGACTGAAGTGTACATAGTATTCATTATTCCAATTCCTCCTACTAATAATGAAATTCCTGCAATGGCTATGAGTACCAATTGGATGACTCCCAAGATTTGATTGAGTGATCTTAGGATTTCATCAAATGTTTGGATTGCAAAGTCTTCTTTTCCTTCTTCAAGATCTCTAAAGTTTCTGAGTCTTCTTTTTATTTTTTCTGCAACTATGACGGGATCTACTCCTTTTTCCATTTTGAGAATGATAGCATCCACCCTGTTTGGAATTTCAAATAACTCTCTTGCAGCTTCTAGTGGCATACTTATCGCTTTATCATCTTCAGCAGAACCTATGTAATCCAAGACACCGACTATTTTTACATTTTGTCCGTTAATTTTATACGTGTTTCTTACCTGAGCATTTTTCTTGAATAAATTTCTTTCTACATGATAATTTCCTACAACCGCTTTGAATTTATCCCCCTTCTTGATCATTCTACCTTCAGCAATTTCTACATCACCTAGCAATTCTTCCCATACTTTTAGTCCAACCCCTGTATCTGTTCCAATTACATTGAAGAATCTTGTTTCATCGTTGAATTCTATTTTTGCAGGTACGATGATATATACAGTGGATTCTGCTACTTCTTTTATTTTGGCTACAAAATCCCAATCATCTTCGGTTAAGGAGATTCCCAGCGTTTGTGATCCGGGAGGTGCAAATGCAGTTTTCGGAGTGATAATTAATTTGTCTGTACCTAGTAGTTCAAATTGTTCATTAATTTCTTTTTCAAAACCTTGTCCTAGTGATATTAAGGAGACGATTGCTGCAATTCCTACAAAAATTCCTAACAGGGTTAATGATGTTCGTAGCTTTCGCTGTTGTAATGTTCTCAGTGAGTATTGTAATAGATCTTTTATCATTTTCTTAGCGCATCCACAGGATGTAATTTAGCTGCTTGGAGTGCAGGAACTACTCCTGATGCGGTACCTACACCAAATGAAAATATGAGTGCTCCTAAAATTAGATACCAAGGGAAGTTGGCTCTGAGTAAATCTGTACCTAGGAGACCTTTTCCAATAATTTCAACTGATTTAGAGAGGGCGATGCCCATAATGATGCCTACAATCCCTCCAGACATTCCGAGGAATCCAGATTCAATCATAAATAATGTTAGGATATCTTTATTTTTTGCTCCAATGGCTTTCATGATTCCTATTTCTCGAGTTCTTTCTAAGACAGAGGTGAACATGGTGTTCATAATTCCTATCCCCCCTACAAACAGAGAAATCATAGCTATTCCGATAATGAGTGCTTGCATGATGAGTAAGATAGAACCAAATGTTGAAGCAGTTTGTTCAGGAGTTTCTACGGTGAAGTCTTCTTCTCCTAGATCTAATCTTCTATCTCTTCTCATATTTTTTTCAATGTTTTGTGCAACGATTCTATTATCAAATCCTTTGGCCACTTGGACATTGATAAAATCAACTTCATCTTGTTCATTAACAAGATCTCGTAAGGTATCTTCCATAATGAGAAATGCATCATTTCCAAATGGTGCTGAAATTCTTTCCATGATGCCTATTACTTCAAATTTTTTCCCTTCAAGAAGTATTTTTTCCCTTACTTTTACTGGACGATCAAATGGATTATTATCTTTTAGGAAATTATTACCTAATACTACTTTGAATTTATCTCCTGTTTTGAGATGTCTTCCTTGATTAACTTCCACATTTAATGCTCTCAGAACAAAGTCTCTCCCTTCTTTACTTTCTGGAAGAGAGATGGCAAAAGTTTGAACGGTACGATCATTGAGTTCTCCTGTTACTCCTCGGAGTAATCTTCCCACGGCAAATTCAACACCTCTCGAGCGTTCCACAATTTTTATATCATCTTCCAGCAAGGGTACTGCTGCAAGGCTACCCGGAGGGCCAAAACCAGAACTGGCTGCTTGGATTACAAGAATGTCTGAACCTAAATCTGAAAAGGTAGCTGTTAAGGCTTCCTCAAGTCCTTGACCTAGAGAAACGAGAGAAACTACAGCAGCTATACCAATAAAAATTCCCAACATGGTAAGCCAAGATCTTAATTTTCTGCTTTTTAAGGATCTTAGTGTAATTAAGACATAGTCTTTAATCATCTTTACTGCTTGGTTTTTCTCTTTTTCATTAACCAGTAGATTCCTGCACCAAATACATACCCACCGATTACTAATATTCTCCAGAGAATTGTTTTATAGCGTGGTCCTGTCATTTTAAGGACATCAAACACCATAAAAAGCCAAGCTACTGTTAGAATTACTATAAATGCTAAGCTGAATATTGATCCTACAAAAGAACCTCCTTGGATTAATCCTAGTTTTTTTGCTTGTCGAGAGCTGTACAAAGGAAGATCCAATTGGATACTTTTTGTAAATTCTTTGTTAAATGCATCTTTGTATGTGAGATCAAGATCTAGAACTGCTTGTTTTTTTGCTGAGACGTATATTTCATATTCTGCTGAATCAAAATCATCTGAATCTAGATTACCCAAGTATACAGAGGGTGAAGAGACTACCGTATAATCTTTACTTGGGTTTAAATTTGCAGTAAGGTATTGAATTTCAGAAGAACCTACATTGGATACGGAGATGATTACATTTCCTTTTCCACCTCTTGTGTAGACTTCCGTTTCATCTATATTTACTAAAAAATCAGGTGCATCGTTTACAATAATTCCAATATCATTATTTTTTGAATAGTTTCTTCCTACTTCATCGAAATAAGAAATTTCTAATGGAATTTTATGGACTTTTGAAGCAGCATTTGCTTCCACATTGAGATTGAATATTACTTTCGTTGATTCTTTTCCACTTAATTGATGAATCATTTTTTCATCTGAAGTTCCTACGGGAGCAAAAGGGACATCATCTAGATTGAGTTTAAATCGTAGATCTTTGAGAACGGAATCTGCTGTGTTTACTATTGTCATCTCTACATTTGTCGTTGTTCCTGGCGATAAGACCTTTGAATCTGTGGAAATTTCTTCTATTGCTAATATTGCGTCATTTGTTTGCACTCTGAGAAAAAAAGGTTCTAGTTTTGTCCAGGCTAATCCCCCATTAGGTGAGAATTGAAAGCTAATTTTATTATTTCCTTCTACTGCTGATTCATCAACTTTTAATCTGTAAAAAATGATGTATGCATCTTCTCCTACCTGTCTAGCACCTACTCTTCCTAATCTTACTCTTTCTGTTCCTTCTGCTAATGTGAAGGGGTATTTAGGTATAAATTCAAATAATACATTTGGAGCGTCAGAAGTTCCAATATTTTCTACCTTTAGTCTGACTTCCACGATACCACCTGGTTCAGCAGGGTCGGGACGTTGATTGATGAAGTTGTATGAGACATCATTAATGTTTGATTCAGATTTATTTCTGACTATAATTACTGATAAGTCTGTGTTGGATTTACTTAATGCAGCTTCAGCTATTCCTGCAAATGCTATACAGATTGTGAGTATAAGTATTACTTGGAGTATTTTTTTCATTTTGCTTGTCTGCTCATTAATTTCCCATCTTTTAAATGTACCGTTCTATCAGCTGCTTTTGCGACATAATCATCGTGTGTTACCATTACTATGGTTTTTCCTTCCTTTCTATGTAGATCTTTTAGGAATTTCATCACATTGAGTCCTGTTTTGGAATCTAGGTTTCCTGTGGGTTCATCTGCTAAGATTACCTCCGGGTTAATTGCTAATGCTCTTGCAATTGCTACTCTTTGTTGTTGACCTCCTGAAAGTTCAGTAGGTTTATGGTCCATTCTATCACCTAATTCTACCATCGTTAAGAGTTCTTCTGCTCTTGTAATTCTTTTATGTTCTACTATGTTTTGAAACATTAAAGGGAGCATGACATTTTGTTTAGCTGTCAAGGTAGGGATTAAATTGAATTGTTGAAAGATAAAACCTATCATTTTTCCTCTAATTTGTGCTAGAGAAGATTCTGATAGTTTTGAGATATCTTTTCCGTTGAGGGTGATAGTTCCTTTGGTAGGAAGATCAAGACATCCTACCATATTTACTGCTGTGGATTTCCCTGATCCTGAGGGGCCCATAATGGAGACAAATTCTCCTTTTTGTATCTCTAGATTCAATCCTTGGAGGGCAGTTACTTTAACTTCTCCCAAATCATAGATTTTCCAGACATCTTTGAGTTGAATTATAGCTGTCATCTTGTTTCCTTTATTTCTTGTATCTCTTGTATCTCTTGTATCTCTTGTATCTCTTAATCAATATATACCTTTTGGTTGTTATGCTGATGATATTTAGTTCATTTGATTACATTTATATATTGGAATATGCAGATAGTACACTATAAGGGGTGAACATGACTAAAAATAAGATAGATGATGTAGTGCAACTGATTATTCCACCATTATTGGTGGCTCTTTTGACTTTGTCTATCTTTGAATTGTTTACCGACCTTTCTGCTTATGCTATATGGATTGATGTCTTTGATGTCTTTGTGATCATTATTTTTGCAATTGATCTTTATCATAGATGGTTTGAGGTTCGGAGTATTGGTCCTTTTCTTAAGAAGTATTGGCCTGATATTATAGCAACTATTCCTTTTAATTTAATATTTTTGGGGTTGGATAAATTGGTATTCACTCGTGCATTGCGAGGGGTACGGATTATTGGTCGGGCTAGTAAGTTGACTCGATTTGCAAGATATGGTAGACTATTGAGATTGATTAGGGTTGGAGCGAGATTACCAAGGTTTTTACGGGTGCGGAAGCATATTAAGAAGGCAAAAATACGGAAAGAGCAACCTCACGAACGTGAGATGAAAGGTACTTTGAGTTTTAAGGTTATTTTGCTGATTACTATCAATTCTATCATGGGGACAGGAATTTATTTCTTAGTTGCCGCTGGAGCAAAGCATGCTGGTCCTGCTTCACTAGTTTCTTGGGCAATACTCTCTGTTATTGCTGTCTATATTGCGATGTGTTTTTCAGAGCTTACTGCTATGTTTCCTAAGGCTGGGGGAGTGTATGAGTTTGCCAAGCAGGCTTATGGAAGGTTTTGGTCGTTTGTGATAGGTTGGGCTACGTCGATAGCTGGAAGTGTGACGATAGCTATGTTGTTATTAGGTGCTCTACAATACGTTATCCCTATACAGTATAGTAGCTGGTATGTTCCGATAGCTATCGGTTTGATTTTGATATTTAATGCAGTAGCTTATCATGGAATGCAGACATCGACTGTTATGTTAGTAAGTTTTGCTATGGTCACCTTATTTACTGTTCTTGCGATTATTATTCCTAGTTTCTTTAATATTTCAATTGAAAATTTTAAGCCTTTTTTTGTTTTTCCAGCGATGAATATTTTACTGAGTATTTTCTTTATTGCTGAGACTTTTTTTGGATGGGAGAGTGCTGTTTTTTTATCAGCAGAGACGAAAAATCCTACGAAAGTTATGCCAAAGGCTCTTATTTATGGAACTTTGGTTATTGTATTACTTTCCTTTACTTTGGCATTTACTTCACTAGGAGTTATCCCTTGGGAGCAATTTGGAGAGTCTGCAGCACCTTTAAGAGATATTGGGGGTGCCTTGTTTGGAGCACCTGGATTGCTTATTTTTGGAGTTTTAGTGTTTATTTCTATTATTGGTGCGGTAGCGTGTTGGATTGTGACAGCACCACGGCTTTTGATGAGTATAGCTGAGGATAAGTTGTTTTTTGTACAATTTGCTAAGATTCATCCTAAATACAAAAGTCCCTATGTGAGTATTATTTTTCAAGCGCTTGTCGTGAGTATTTTGGTCTATATCGGAGCAGGTCAGTATGAGACTTTATTACATATGCTTATCCCATTGATTTTATTTATCTATTCTGCTGTGTTGTTGAGTGTTGTGATACTACGATTTAAACAGCCTAATACCAAGAGACCCTACAAGATTTGGTTTGGAAAGGTAGGTCCCATTATTACTATTGGTTTTTTGATTTTTCTCTTGGTAATGTTTATTCGAGAGACACATGCAGCATGGGATATCTTGAGAATATCAGGATTGCTTGTTGTTTTAGGGATACCGGCTTATTTATTTATTGAAATCTTTTATGATGATAAGTATGTTACTTTGCGACGGAATATTATGGCATTTTTCTCTCATTATACTCATCATGTGGCTCTGAAGCATTCCATTTTTAGAAAGATTGTAGGTTATGTGGGGCCTTTTAAGAAAAATAGTACTATTGTTGATTTTAATTGTGGGACGGGATCTTTCGTTAAGTTGTTGATCAAGGATAAGGTACCGTTTAAGCAGGTCTATGCTGTTGACAAAGCTAAAGAGGAGATTAAGACGTTTTTAGCCCATATCCCTCAGAAGTTTAAGAAGAAAATTCACGCAAAATACAGGCCTAGTTGGAGTATGCCTAAACATATTAAGAAGGCAGATGTTTTTGTAAGTTTTGATGCTCTAGGACATGTTTCCGATATTGAGAGTTTTTTGAAAGACGTTAGGAAGGTGCTTAAGAAAAATGGTAAGTTCTGTTTTCATATTAAGCATCATGTTCTGAATGTGACTCCTAATGCTGTGGTGTTGGATGATAAGAAGGCTATTGTTAAGTTGTTTGCTAAGCAGAAGTTAAAGGCAACGTATAAACGAGAAGGTGCTTTTACAACTCATATTTTTATTTACGGACGTAAATGATTATGAAGATTGTGGCTGTACAATACCCAAAATTACTTGTTGAGTTTCATTGTTTTCATCTATAACGGGAATCGTGTATGATCCTGTTTGGATGATGCCTTCTAGGATGTTTCTTTGCTCTAGTAATTGTCCTTGCTGGACTCCTGTGTTGAATATGGATTGTTGTTGAGCTATTAAGTTTGATCTTAAAGCTTGAAATCCAATAAATGCAACAAGAACGATTATTACTATGACTAAACTCACAATGACTGTATTTTTATGATTGCTCATGGGAATGGTTAAGGTGAGGTTGTTTATATATTTTACTAGGTTGGAGTAATAGAAAGAGTTTTAAATCATGTAATGTTTCAGTGCTTTATGGATGAAGAGCGTAGACGTTTAATCATGGGGATTATCCTTGTATTTTTTATGGTGTCTTCCGTATTTGGAGTCTTTGTATTTGGGTTTAATGACGGGGCAAGTAGCACCTCTCAAAGATACAATGGACATAAGTTTACTATCTTTCAGAATCAATGGAAAGTTGAATTGAACGGAGAGGATAAATTGTTTGATTACTATCCTGAAGATGTGGATTACATTCCCGTTGATTCAGCTGTTTCATCTGCATTTTCAAATGCTAAGATGGTGTATTTTACTAGTGATGTAGATAGTGCAATGAAGGGACCGATTGCTCAGAGTACCTATGATTTTAATAGAGCTTTAGTTGCTGAAAATATTCATGTTGTTACTGCTTTTACTGAAGAGAATGAATTTAATTTGCCTGTTGTTACGTGTGCTGAAGCAACACCGACTGTTCCTGTTGTTATGCTTGTAGCAGGAGATACTACCAGTGTGTCTACTATTGGAAATTGTATTGTTTTAACAGGAGATAGTGATTATAGTTTTTCAAGATTATCTGAAAGAATACTATATGGATATTACGGAGTGATAGCATGAGCGAAGAAAAGAGTACAGAAAAAACACCTATTAGTAAAGATAAGATTTTAATTTATACAGCTATAGGTATTGTTGTTTTAGTGTTAGTTTTTGTAGCAGCTATTGAGCTCTATGATCCTGAGCCTGAAGTACCTGTTGAGACTTTTCAAGGTTTTGTATTTTTCAAAAAAGCAGATTTTTGGCATTTTAATTGGCAAAGGGATGCTGAGACTACGTATACTGTAAGTTTACGATTTCATCCTCGAGAAGCTTTAGAAGTTGAGTTAGAAGGAGAAATTTTAGATACTTTTAACGCTTTTGTTGACAACAATAAAGAAGTGTATGTAACTTTTAATCCACAAGCGGATAACTTTACCTATACTGCTTTAGCAGCAGGTGAGCTTAGTTTGAGTGTAGCACGTGCATTAGATGTAACTCCTATTGCTGCTTGTACTGAGGATGATGGGACAGAGACTTGTGTGGGTCGTCCTATTGTAACTTGTGATGATACTGACAAAGCAGTTATTTTCTTAGATGATGTCGAAGATGAGACTAAGATTACACTAGAAGATAATTGTTTAATCATTTCTGGTAGAGGGATGGAGAAATTACGAGCTGTTGATAGAGTATTGTATCATTGGTATCGTGTTTATTAGTCTTTTATCTAAAATAGACTATCTTTACAGTTATGAAGATGAGGTAGAGTCCTATTAAGATATATCCTTCTTTTTTATCGTCTTGTCCAATTTTCATATTTCTTTTCAAGAGATAGAGGGCTATAATTGAGGCACAAAACCAGAAAGGGATGTCGAAGAATAATAAGTTCTTGTCGAAATTGAGTCCTATACTTCCTGCCATGATTGCTCCTAAGGGTAAGGAGAGCATGGGATCTGTTATGTTTGAACCTAATAGTGTTCCAATGGAAAGATCTCCTGCTTTCTTTGTGATGGCTCTTATGGCTGTGGAGAGTTCTGGAAGAGCTGTTCCTACCCCTACAATCATGATTCCAATAAACGATTGGGCTACACCCCATTGTGATGAGAGTGAGAGGGCTGATTCCACTACATATTTGGATGCTACTAATAATATGGTGAGGCCTATTCCAAATTTAAACAGTTCTTTGCCAATAGGGCTGTGATGTTTATGGAATGCAGCTGATTTTAGGAATTTTTCATTTTTTGCAACTTTGTATAGGTAGAGGATGTATAGAATTAAGAGTCCAATGGCTTCAACGATTGTTATTTTGAAATCGGTGTATCCTACAATGAACACTGCAATGATGGAGAAGAGGATCATTTTGCCATCTCTCCTTAAGGTGTCTTTCGTGGCATACATGGTTCCTAATAGTGCTGTGATGCCTAAGACTAAGGTTATTTGTGTGATGTCTGAACCTAGATTGGTTCCTATAGCAATTCCTGAAGCTTGGACCCCTTGAGATACTTTATATCCTGAGAATAAGTTGGTCATTATTTCTGGGATTGAAGTTCCGATTGAGATTATGGTTAATCCAATTAACGTTTGTGAAATTTTTAATTTATGAGCTATTTTTTTTGATGAGTTTACTATGATATCTGATCCATAGTAGAGACATCCTAAGCCGAGGATTAATATTATTAATTCAAACATATAAAAAAAAGAGAAAAAGAGTTTATTAACCTGTTGTTGTTTTTCTTTACATACTTTTTTATATTATATCCGTAACTGAGATTTTATGGTCAAAGAACGTAAGTATGGGTTTATGGAATTTTTATCACAGCCCAAGGTTTTTATAACTCTATTAGCTTATTCTGTATTTTATTCTACTATACTTTTGATGGATGTAGGGGAACCTAAAGATGTATCATCAGATCGTATTGCAGAATCAGTGGTGGAAGCTGTTGATCCCAAAGAGGAACATAAAGGAGCCCCACACTATATTCTAGAGTTTAATAATACTGATATAGTTCTCGGTTGGTCTGCTTGGATGACTGATGTTGTGCACCCAGATAGGACCAGGGTTAATATTGCTAGTATTGTTAGGTATTTTATCATGTTTATCACCGAATTATCTATAGTTTAGGGTATATAAATAGGTTGTGAAGGGTGCAAGTGAGGTTGAAGTTATGAGTTATTTCCTAGAACTAGTTTTAGAAGAGCCATTCTTAGGTATAATCCATTCTTGGCTTGTCTGAAATAGGCGGCTCTTGGATCTGAATCAATTTCAGGGGAGATTTCATCTACTCTTGGAAGGGGATGCATAACAATGGCTCCTTCGGACATTTGTTTCATGGTCTCTTTGTTTACTACAAAACAGCCTTTGAGTTTATCATAGGCTTCTTTGTCATCGAATCTTTCTTTCTGGATTCTTGTCATATAGAAAATGTCCACTTTGTCTAGGACTTTGTTTAAATCATAGGTTTCTTCGAATTCTATATTATGTTCTTGCAGTATTTCTTTGTATTTTTCTGGTAATCGTAATTGAGGAGGAGATACTAAGTAGACTGTTATTCCTGGTTGTTTTGATAGTAAAGTGATGAGTGAATGGACTGTTCTTCCGTAGAGTAAATCTCCCACCATGGCTACACTTACATCTGATATTCTACCAAATTCTTTATGGATGGTGTAGAGGTCTAGAAGTGCTTGGGTAGGATGTTCTCCAATACCATCTCCTGCGTTTATTAAAGGAACTTGAGATACTTTTGAGGCTGTTAATGCTGATCCGACAATGCTGTGTCTCATGATAATCACATCTGCATATCCTCCAATGATTTTTATGGTGTCTGTTAAGGACTCTCCTTTGGAGACAGACGAGAAATGGCCTGCTGATTCTGTGGACATTACTTGTCCTCCTAGTTTTAACATGGCTGCTTCAAAGGAAAATCTTGTTCTTGTTGAAGGTTCATAGAACAATGATGCTAAAACTTTTCCTTGGAGAATTTGTGGGATGGCGTTTTCTTTATCTAATCGTTCATATTCATTTGCATTCGAAAATATTTGATCTAGAATTGCTTTATCTATGAATTGTTTAGACTTGATAATATGTTTTATTTCCATCTAAAAATTATTATAGGTAGTATAGGGCTTATAAGGATTTGGGTGGTCGAGTTGTTATTAATAATTTGGAAATTTTAAGGGGGAAGGAGGCTTGCACAGCAAGCCCACTCTCGCAGTCTTTCGACTGCGAGCCCTTAGAGACATAATATCATCACAAGTTATTTATATGGAATGTAGATATAGCATTCATGGCATTTTTTAGTGTTGGGGAGTTAGTTGATGTTGTATTAATGACTCTGTTTGTAGGGTATATCTTTTCTGGTTATTTAGGGAAGTATAGGCCGGTTGGAGATGATCCTATTGCACATTATCAGCAGAAAAGAAGTATGTTTGGAGTTGATATTGAGGATTTGAAGTTTGCAGCCATGATTACAGCTCCTGCGATTATTTTACATGAATTAGGGCATAAGTTTGTTGCTTTAGCTTTTGGAATTCAGGCACAGTTTAATGCAGCATACTTTTGGCTGATTTTAGGAGTAGTTTTGAAGTTGATGAATTTTGGGTTTATCTTTTTTGTTCCTGCTTATGTGACTATCCTTGGTGGGGCTACACATTTACAGAGTGCATTAATTGCTGGAGCAGGACCTTTTGTTAACTTATTATTATGGGGTATTGCTTGGTGGTGTGTAAAGAATATGAAGTTAAAGAAGAAATGGATGAGTATTATGAGTTTAACTTCTAGGGTGAATATGTTCTTGTTTTTCTTTAATATGTTGCCCTTCTTTCTCTTTGATGGGTACAAATTCTTCAAAGGAATGTTTGGCGTATTGTTCTAAGATTTAGCAGCCCAAGTTTTTTCATCTACCGTTTTGTCTAATACTCTGTGTTTACATTTCATAGCTGTGTCACAGAATATTTTGTATTTAGCTTTTATTATGTCTGAGCAAAACCAGGTATCATCGTAATTTTCACTTCCTTTTTCATATCTGAATGGTATTTTTTCTAGAATTTCTTTATCGAGTAGAAGTGCTCCTGTACCACATTGTCTGACATCTAGTAGTCTTGGGTCTCTTACTTCTTCTACACTGTATTGGATTACTTTATTTTTATCAGAACCTTCTCGGTATAAGACTGGAAGAAGTACATTTTGATGGGGATCTTTTTTAGGATTAAACACGTTGTAGTATAATCCTGTTATGACTTTCTTTTTATGTTCTAAAAGTCTCTTTAGGATGTTAAAGGGTAGGATAATATCTTGGTCTACTAAGAATAGGTAATCATACTTTTCTTTAACTGCTTTTTCTCTTAGAAAGTTATGACCTTCTATCAACATTTCTCTTAATTCTTCTTTGTGTGGTAAGTATGTTACGTCTTTATGGAGTGTTTTTAGTTTCTCAACGTATTTTTTATCTTTTGAGTTGTCTACTATGTGAATGTCAAAATTGTCATAGCTTAGATCTTTAACTGCATCTAGGAATTCTTTTAGACAGTATTCGTATTTATCACAAGTAACTGTTCCTACAAGTATTTTTGGGTTCATGGATTTAGGGTAGATGGGGGTGTTTTTAAATGTTACTAAGCAAAAATCTTTTATAGCAGGAAGAGGTAGGAGTGTTATGCCACAGCAAGATTATACATTACTTGGAATATTTGCTATTGTGTTAATAGTGTTTGGTGTGCATGTCTTTTTGAGTGATCCTACTGTATTGGAGATTCCTAAAGAGGAATTAGGGTTAGAAGAGGTTGAGTTGATTGATAATACTGTTGTTGGTACTTCAGGTGATTTAGTGGGGCAAGCCTTTTTGATAGGTTGTGGAGTTCATAAGGAAGCTGCAGATAGTGCATTGAAGACTGTTAAACAATTTGAAGAGAAGGCTGGATCTTACAATTATGATTATTTGCAGTTTAGGGCTGCCAAAAGGAAATATGAAAGAAGTATTGATGCTTATCTTGCCTGTTTAGGTTAAATTCTTGTGTATTCTTCATTATAGTAATCTATTTAAAGACACCCAGGGTTTCTATTCTATGCACTTAAGTCATAAAAAGGTGGAAGTATGAGCATGCTTTCTTCCGTTGCAACAAAATCAGGAGATTCTGAGTTTTATACTCCTATTCCTACTGGATATGAAGTAGGAAAGACAAAATATATCTTTGTAGTAGGGACTGTTATGTCTGGATTAGGTAAAGGTATTTTTAGTTCTTCTTTAGCTAAAGTGTTTCAAGATAAAGGGTTAAAAGTTACCCCGATTAAGTGTGAAGGGTACTTGAATCTAGATTCTGGAACTTTGAACCCATTTAGACATGGAGAAGTGTTTGTTTTAGATGATGGGATGGAAACTGATATGGACTTAGGAACGTATGAACGATTTTTAGATCGGAATCTTGATAAGGATAATTTTACTACTACGGGACAGATTTTTCAGACGGTTTTGGAACACGAGAGAAAAGGAGATTATCTTGGTAGAGATACTCAAATTGTACCTCACGTTACCGGAGAGATTAAGAGAAGATTACGTGCTCTTGCAATGAAAGAGAAATCTGATGTTGTGTTTATTGAGATTGGTGGTACTGTTGGAGAATTTGAAAATCTACACTATATTGAGGCGGCTCGACAGTTAGCGTATGAAGAGGGGAAGGAAAATGTCAGTTTTGTTGCTTTGACGTATATTTTGGAGCCTAAGACTCTTGGGGAGCAGAAATCGAAAGCAGCTCAGCTTGCTTTGCACAAATTGATTGAATTAGGTATTCAACCTGATATTATTGCTTGTCGTGCCGATAATGAAGTCACTGAAAAAATAAAAGAGAAAATTAGTGTGTATAGCTCTGTTCCTGTTGATATGATTGTGAGTATGCATGATCAAGAGAGTATTTATTTAGTTCCTGGTTTGTTGTTAAAATCCGGAATAGACCAAGTTATTCTAAAAATGATTGGATTGAGTGAGAAAGCAGATGAAGCAATGGCTCGAGAAAAAACCAAAGCTTGGGATGTGTATATTGATAAAATTAAAAGTGTTTCCAAAGAAATTACCGTCGGTATTACAGGAAAATATACTGAGGTAAATGATAGCTATGCCTCTATAATTAAATCACTGGAGCATTCTGGAGCTTATCAGGGATGCAAAGTTAACATTAAATGGATTGATACTACTGATTTGGAGAATGTGTCTATCGCTGATGCTTTATCTGATGTGGACGGAATTATTGTTCCTGGAGGTTTTGGAACTCGTGGGGCAGAAGGGAAAATTGCTTGTATTCAATATGCTAGAGAGAAAGATATTCCTTATTTTGGATTGTGTTATGGATTTCAGATGGCAGTTTTAGAGTATGCTCGGAATGTATGTGGGTTGGCAAATGCTCAATCCACTGAGCTTGTTGAAGATGCTACAACTCCTGTTATTGATATTTTACCTGAACAGAAAAAGATTGAAGGATTAGGTGGAAATATGCGTCTGGGTGGAAAGGATGTTGAAGTTAAGTCTGGGACGAAGGCATTTAGTTTATATGGTGATAAGATAAGTATTCGTGAAAGGTTTAGACATCGTTATGAAGTTAATCCTGATTATATTTCTAAATTAGAAGAGAAAGGGATGGTATTTAGTGGAAAACATCCTAAATATCCTATTATGCAAATATTGGAATTAGCTGACAAGAAGTTTTTTGTTGGAGTGCAGTATCATCCTGAATTGATTAGTAGACCTTTGAATCCTCATCCTTTATTCATGGGTTTTGTTAAAGCTTGTTTGGATTGATTGTATTTTTCTACACATATCTATATAAACTTCAAATTTGGTATTTTACTTATGAAAGTAATTTGTGTGACTGGAACGCCAGGGACTGGTAAAACAACGTTGTCAAAGAAGTTGGCAAAGCAGTTGGATTTTAGTTATATAGATGTTAATGCCATGATTGAGAAACAGAAGATGGAAGAAGGTATAGATAAAAAAAGGGATGCCAAGATTGTTGATCCTTCAAAGTTGACTATGGCTTTGAGTCGTGCTATTGGTAAAGGTCGGAAAAAGAATGGTGTTATTATTGATTCCCATATGAGTCATTATCTACCTAAAGAGAAGGTTGATTTTGTTATTGTATGTAAGTGTGATTTAGTGGAGTTGAAGAAACGATTAGATAAGAAGGGTTATGAAAGTGATAAGATCCAAGAGAATATGGATGCTGAGATTTTTGATGTGTGTTATAATGAGACTAAAGAGATAGGACATAAGATCGTTGGTTATGATGGATCTTGAATAATTATACAATAGTCAAGATCCACCAAGTTAATTTTACATTAGATTGATACAAAAGTAATGTAAAATTAACTATAGTGGTGGTTAATATACAATATAAAATTCATCGTAACTATAACTATGTGGGGAGTAAGAAAATTTATGTTCACCAATATTTTTGAGTGATTCTGTATTTCCATATTTTTTAGCTATAATTCCTTGCATACTTCCTCTATTTGAATGGATTGCAGATTTAACAGGTATTAATACGTTTTTATATTTCATTTTTTTCATAATAAATTTACTCAATTGTATAATTTTATTAAATACTTGTTCTGGAGACACTACATTTAAAATTGAAGATGAAGGTTGAATGGAAAGGACCAAGTATTTTTCCCCTTCAGATTCTATAGTTCTGAAAATTGCCCCTCCATGGGCATCTCTATCTTTATCAAAGATAATTAATTGCCAAAAATCAGGACTATTCCATAATTGATCATCTGGAGCAACACAAACACCCATATTATACATTGCTGTGGTATGTGCTTTATGTTTGGACATTAAGAATGTATAATCCTTTCCACCTCCACGGGATTCTTTCTTAAAATCATATTTTTGAATTTCTGATTGCATATTGTGATATTCATCGCCATACAAAGCACCAAAAAGGTTAGTAACTAAGTCCTTTTCTACTACATTAGGTTGTTGACTAGAAAGCCACTGTAATATTTCCTGTTGAGTCATTTGAAGTATATTAGTTGTATCTTCAAGATGAAAACCGTTTTTCCGTAAAATTTTTCCTATTATTTCTTTCTTTTTATCTTCTGGTATGGGGTTCTTAATTATTTCATATATCTGCTTGGCTAAGCCTTTTGGAGTACCTTTTTTTCGTAGGATTGCATTTTGTATGTTATAAAATTTTTAAGGATC
>Ga0187833_10000125_pt1 | contig 82524 bp, 75 predicted proteins | sample ETNtaG_37_FD_167968 | JGI IMG/M metagenome (GOLD analysis project Ga0187833, IMG submission 167968) | Marine microbial and viral communities from oxygen minimum zone, Eastern Pacific Ocean - ETNP2014_SV_400_PacBio MetaG (Illumina Assembly) | ecosystem: Environmental > Aquatic > Marine > Hypoxic... | reverse complement strand
AATATAAACAGAGCTTAGTCGCTCTCTCTAATATTGATTTTAATCTGATGACACTTACAACTTTGGATCTGCACTGCAAGAGTTTTGATGCTCCCTTCTGTAAAGGGCGGTTGTCTGTGCGCATGTGATAGAGAGGGCGGCAGAAGTTTTAATTTAAATTCTGCCCCAATGAATTATGAACACCACCACAATTTATCTGATTGTATTTCTGGCTTTATGCGCCGGACTTTTGCTTGGGCTTTTGGTTGGCTGGTTTTGGTTTTCGAAAGGAAAGCGAATCAGCGAACGTCTTCGAAGTGAAATAGGCGAACGCGAAAAATCTTTGGAGCAACTCGAAAGCAAAATCAATGAATCCGAGGTAAGGGTAAAAGCCGCCGAAGCGGAAGCCCGCGCCGCGGCAAAAGAAATTATCAGCGAAGCAAAACTAAGAGCATCTGAACTTGAGAACAAAATAGAAAAAGAGGAGGCTCGATTGGAAGAAAAAGAACGCTCACTAACTCAACGTGTTTCCGAAATCGATCAACAAAAAAATGCTCTTAGTACACAACTTGAACAAGCTAAACAGCTCAAGGCTGAACTTTCTGAAGCAAGCAATAAGCATCGCGAGGCTCTTGAGCGAGTTGCAAAATTGAGTCAGGAAGAAGCTAAGCAACAGCTTTGGAATGAATTGAAAACAGAATATTCAGATCACTTTGCTACAAATATAAAGCAATTAAAAGAAGATATGGAAGAAGAAATGGAAGAGAAGGCCAAGCAATTGCTAACTGAATCAATTCAGCGCTATGCATCGGAAGTTGCTACGGAATCCACTTCCACTATCGTCCAACTTCCGTCTGACGACGTTAAAGGAAAAATTATTGGTAAAGAGGGGCGTAACATTGTTGCATTTGAACAAGCTACCGGAGTGGATATTATTATTGATGATACTCCGGGGGCAATTGTAATTTCTGGGTTCGACTTGGCCAGGCGTTATGTCGCGAAGCTAGCGATGGAAAAGCTTCTCAAAGATGGGCGTATCCAACCCGCAAGAATTGAAGAGATTGTACAAAAGATGAAAGAACAGGTGGGCAAAATGATGCTTGAATTTGGAAAACGCGCTGTGGAGGAACTCGGGATAACGGGTTACCCGCAGGATCTTCTAAAAATCATTGGTCGCCTCAGGTTTAGAACCAGTTACGGACAAAATATTCTTAAACATTCCGTAGAAATGGCAAATCTGGGCAAGATGCTTGCCGAAGAAGCTGGCGCCGACACAAGAGTTGTAATTGAAGCTTGCTTACTGCACGACATTGGAAAAGCTCTGGACCATGAAGTTGCCGGAACGCATGTTGATATTGGAGTTGAGATATGTAAAAGATTTAAGATAAGACCAGAGGTGATTCACTGTGTTGCTTCACATCATGAAGATATTCCAATTGAATCTCCGGAGGCATTTATAGTAGCTGCAGCTGATGCAGTATCCGGAGCTAGGCCCGGAGCAAGAAGAGAGTCGTTCGAATCATATCTAAAGAGGCTAAAGGATTTGGAAGGAATCGCTAAAGAATTTGATGGAGTAGAGAGGGCATTCGCAATATCAGCCGGACGCGAGATTCGCATATATGTTGATACGGAGAAAGTTAATGATTTGGAACAACAAGAATTAGCTAAAAATATCGCTAAAAAAATTGAAGAAGAACTCACTTATCCAGGCGTGATTAAGGTTAATGTGATTCGGGAAAGGAGAGTTGAACAGAGTGCGCAGTAAGAGGAAACAGATGAGTCAGAGGAATCAGAAGAGTAAAATCCTCTGATTCCTCTGTTTCTTCTTGTTCTTCTGTTTCTTTTGCCATTTCATGCATTATTGCTACTAACCATGATTTCTGTTATAATAACTTTGTAAATGAAACCACAGCCATACACATCAATATTTATCATTCTTGCATCAATTGGATTCACTTTATTGGTAGCGACTGCTATTGATCCTTATGCAAACTCTAGAACTGATCTAGCAGACAGGACCATGTTTGATGAAGTTTTGGATGGAGACATTTCTCGTTCTATTTATGCAAATAACATGAGAAGAATGAATGCTGCAGCACCAGTGTTTTATAGAAATGGAGAAATCGTAGAAATCGCACCAAAAAAAAGACAATCTGATGATGACTCAGATTCGGATGACGTAGTTGATGAAATTGGAGAAACAACAGCAGATGATGACTCGAGTGCTGGTACGGACTCGGGTTCGGGTACGATTTCGGATGATGAAGCTGATGAAATTGATAAAGCAGCAGTAGTAAAGGACGATGACAGCAAAGATGACAAAAAGAAGAAAGATACCAAGGAAAAGAAGGAAAAGAAGAGTAAAAAGAAGGCGAAGAGCAAAAAGGGAATTCCTATGGGTCTCGTTATGATAGCTGGAGGTGTTATCGTTGTTCTGTTTGTTCTTATATTCCTATTTGTATTTAAAAGGGGTAAAAAGAAAAAGGCAGCCAAGCCTTCCGAGGAAACAGTTGTAGAAAACCAACCAACAAAAGAGGTTCAAAAAGGATCAAACAGATTGGAACAAGCTTTGACATCTATGGAAGAAGATAAAAGTAAAGTGAAGAAGAAAGCTCCTATTCTGGATGCCGAAGGTAAACCTCTTGGACCGGATTCCGTTTTGCCAGTAAACAAGCCAGTTCAGACCGATGACAGTGGCGAAACACTTGGACCGGATTCCGTTTTGCCAGTACAAAAAGATACGGCATTTGACGAATCTGCTCAGGCACAGGAAGTTGCTGAAGATGAAACTGAGGAAGTTGAGGAAGAGGATGAGGGTGAGGAGGAAGTTGAGGAGGAGGGTGAGGATGAGGAAGTTGAAGAAGGTGAGGATGAGGAAGTTGAAGAGGAAACTGAGGATGAAGGTGAAGAAGAAGATGAAGGTGAAGAAGAAGATGAGGAGGAGGTAGAGGAAATTGAAGATGAAGAGAATGAAACTGAAACAGAAGAGGAAATAGAAACTAATGACGACTCCGTAGCTGCGACTCCTGAGTCGCAGCCTGCGCCAGAGGCGCAAAACGAGGAGCCGGAAGCCCCAGGTTTCAGTGAAGAGCCATTGCCAGGAGAGGAGCCTACTTCGACTGAGCTCAGCACAAGCTCGCCCGAGCCCGAGCCCGCCGAAGGCCCCGCGGAACCCGAAGAGGAGGATAAACCTCAAGGCTAATGGGAAAGTTTAGTTGGCCAACTTTGCAACAAACTCCCCTTTTTATCGTTTATACATCTTGATGCCTAAATCATCACGCCACTCGCAGATTCTTGGGTTCGTATGGACCTATGTAAAACGCCATTATTGGTCGATAGGACTAATGTGCATGATTCTTTTGATTTCAACATGCCTAACGCTTGCACAGCCTTTCTTTTACCGACAAGCGATAGATATTATCGCCGAGAATAGCATCGGAAACATGTTAGCTTTGAAATCCGCACTACGAGTAATATTGCTTGGAATATTGTTCGGAGCATTATCGTTGACTCTTCATGAAACCGCATCACTAATACTTGGACGTATAGAGGTCAGAATTATGAGAGAAGTGCATGCCGATGTATTTGCACGCACTCAGCGATTATCTACAAAGTTTCATGTAAATACTTTCGCCGGGTCAACTTCGCGCAAAATAAATCGCGGAGTAGGAGGAGTGGAATCTATGATGGATAGACTATGGTTTAATTTCATCCCATTAATAGTATTTACAATAGGGCTAGCAATAGTTCTAACTTTCTTCGCGCCTATCATCGGTGTAGCAATGCTTATCAGTATTTTTATCTACACAATTATTTCTGTGACACTCAACATGTACACAATGAAGTATTGGAGCTGGGTTGATAAACAGGATACGAAGCTGACTGCAAGCTTGGTTGATACAATTAGCGGAAACACACTTGTAAAAACTTTTTCAGCAGAAGGGCGCGAAGAAGAAAGGCATGGAGAAGTGCTTTCCGAATGGCAGCATCGACTTCACAAATCTTGGCAAATCTCGAGCTTTGTCACTTGGATCCAGTTCATGATGCTAATGATTATTGAGCTTATTGTTTTGGGGCTTGCTCTCTGGCTTTGGTACAAAGGCGAATTCACAGTTGGAGGATTCATTGTTGTAATGTTTTATGTTGGACAACTTTGGGGACGCCTGCATGACATTGGAAGAAATATGAAGGATTACCTAAGAGCCGTCACGAATTGTGAAGAAATGGTTGAAATGGCAAAAACTCCTGTTGAAGTTGATGATATTTCCGACGCTCAGAAACTTAAAGTACCTATGGGCGGAATTTCTATTTCCGGTATTACTTTCCAGTATGAAAATCAGCAAGAATCGATATTCAATAACTTCTCTCTTGAAATTGCACCCGGAGAAAAAATAGCATTTGTCGGACGCTCGGGTGGAGGCAAAAGTACGATTGTTAAATTGCTCTTGAGGTTATACGACCTTAATGACGGAAAGATTCTGATCGATGGGCAAGACATCGCAAATGTAAATCAAGGAAGTTTGAGGAATGCAATGAGTTTGGTGCCACAGGATCCTATCCTATTCCATCGCACTATAAGGGAGAACATTGCATATGCCCGACCTGATGCTAACTCGGAAGAGATCGAAAGAGCAGCCAAGCTCGCACACGCGCATGACTTTATAAAAGATCTGCCACAAGATTACGAGACACTGGTAGGTGAAAGGGGGGTGAAGCTTTCCGGAGGAGAACGCCAGCGTGTTGCAATCGCAAGAGCAATTTTGGCTGATAAACCGATCCTTCTTCTCGATGAGGCAACAAGCAGTCTGGATTCTGTATCTGAACAACATATTCAGGAAGCACTTAACTACCTGATGAAGGATAGAACAACGATAGTTATTGCTCACAGGTTAGGAACAGTCCGAACAGTTGATAGAATTGCCGTACTTGAAAAAGGCCGACTAATAGCCTGCGCTCCTCATAAGGAACTTATGAAAACATGCAATGTTTACCAGGAAATGGTGGATTTGCAAGGACAGAGCCTGTTGTCTGATTAGTCAAAAATATTGCATTTTATTAGGCTGAGGACTAGACTTTTTCGGCTACTTGGGGCATTCTGCCCCAGATCTATATTTCAAGTTAGTTTTCTTACCCTATTTTTCCCCTTAATCGTATGGCAGACCAGAAATTCGACCGTTCAAAGCCCCATATTAATGTCGGTACCATTGGCCACGTTGACCATGGTAAAACGACTCTAACGGCGGCATTATCTACAAACTTCTCACCCGAAGGGGAAAAGAAGGATTTCGCAGCTATCGACAATGCTCCGGAAGAGCGCGAGCGCGGAATTACAATTGCAACTGCCCACGTTGAGTACGAGTCCGAAAAGAGACACTACGCTCATGTGGACTGTCCGGGACACGCTGACTACGTCAAGAACATGATTACAGGTGCAGCTCAAATGGATGCAGCTATCCTAGTAGTCTCGGCTGCAGATGGCCCGATGCCTCAAACACGAGAGCACATTCTTCTTGCACGCCAAGTGAATGTTCCACATATCGTTGTTTATATGAACAAGGTAGATCTTGTCACCGATCCTGAGCTCTTGGAACTAGTTGAAGTTGAAATTCGTGAGCTTCTGAATAAATATGAATTCCCAGGTGATGACACTCCTATTATCAAGGGCTCCGCTCTTAAGGCTTTGGAAGGTGATGCTGATCAAATTACAGTTCTAAAAGAGCTTTTGGATAAGCTGGATACTTATATTCCAGAACCAAAACGCGAGACAGAGAAGCCTTTCCTTATGTCTGTCGAAGACGTCTTTTCTATCAAGGGACGTGGAACAGTTGCCACGGGACGTATTGATCAAGGCATTGTTAAAGTAAACGAAGAAGTGGAGATTGTTGGAATCAAAGAGACCAAAAAAGTTGTAGTAACCGGAGTTGAAATGTTCCACAAACTCTTGGACGAAGGAATGGCAGGAGACAACGTTGGCCTGCTTCTTCGCGGAGTAGAGCGTGAAGATATTGAACGCGGACAGGTTTTGGCCAAGCCCGGATCTATAACACCTCACACCAAGTTTGAATCCGAAGTTTATATCCTCACCAAGGAGGAAGGCGGACGCCACACTCCGTTCTTTAAGGGTTACAAACCCCAATTCTACATTCGTACAACTGACGTAACCGGCACAGTAGAACTTCCGGAGAACGTAGAGATGGTTATGCCCGGAGATAGCGTTAAGTTCGTTGTTACACTCGGTTCACCAATTGCAATGGATGAAGGTACCAGGTTTGCTATCCGTGAAGGCGGACGAACCGTTGGTGCCGGAGTGGTAACAAAAGTTGTTGAATAACATATTGCAGGGAATTATCCCTGCTATATTTGACCCACTGCTCTTTCCCTCTCCATCATGACTCCTGCGAAAAAGAAGACTGAAGATTCTAAAGAAAAGAAGGCTCCGCCTAAGAAAAAATCTAATGCTAAAAAGGCTCCTTCCAAAAAGGATGCATCGATGAAAGAGGTTGCAGAAACTGTAAGCACAGATACCGCCAAGAAGAAAGACGCAAAGAAAGCCGATGTGCCAATTTCTTCTATTCGAATTCGCTTAAGCGCATTCGACCACGTAGTTCTAGATGAAGCGACTGCGAAGATTATAGATACAGCAGAGCGATCAGGAGCCGTTATCCACGGCCCTATTCCTCTGCCAACCAAGATCAAGAAGTTCACGGTTAACCGCTCCACATTCGTCCACAAAGACGCACGCGATCAGTTTGAAATGAGAATACACAGGAGGTTGATTGATCTGACCGAGACTACTTTCAAGACGATTGAGAGCCTACAGAACCTCAGCCTTCCATCGGGAGTCGACATTGAAATAAAAATGGGCTAGCAGCAGGATACCGCCTGCTAGACGTAGCCTCGCACAAGTGAGCGAACTCAGGATCAAGACTGTAAAACTGCTGTTTCATTATTAGGCCTTCGGCCAATCCTCAGTTTGCAATTTTACTTGAACCGCATCACGAATCACAGTTTTTACCTCATCTGCAACTTGTGACAAAACAGAATCGGGGCTATCTAGGCGATGCAATACTACATTACACTCTGCTCCGCCAACATTATTCTTTACTAGATCCCTTAAAGCCTCGTCTCTATCTCCGTCTGACTCAGAAATTCCAGAAATTTGTTTATCCCACCACTCATCAGAATGAGCAGCAGCTATATCAAATATTAGACGATGCTCTTTTAAGCTCCCTGAAGAGTAAACGGATAAATATGTTTTTGTATGTTTCATAACTATAAATTAGGAATAGAACACACATTGTTATAACATGACTTCAAAGTTAAAACAACTTCACTGTTCAATTGCACAAAAGACCACAAAAACGAGCTTCACTTCCACTTCTTAACTCTTAGCCCGTTTTTTGCCGCATCCTGTTCAGCACGCTGTTTTGAGTTGCCGGATCCCTCTGCAATCTTTTCATCACCCAGATAAACTGCACAAGTAAATTTTTTGTCATGATCGGGACCTTCTTCGTCTGTTACCTCATAATGAGGAGTAATGTTTAGGAGATCTTGGGATTTCTCCTGGAACATGCTCTTCTCATCCCGATCCTTACCGGCCTTTAGAAGATCTTGAAGATGAACCAGAATAAAATTATCACAGAATTCTTTTGCCTGTTCGTATCCTTGATCGAGGAATATAGCTCCAATAAGAGCTTCAACCGTATTCGCCAAAGTTGAAATTTTCTCCCTGCCACCGCTTGCCTCCTCTCCCCTGCTCATATGAATAAAATCGCCAAGTTTAATCTCATTACCAACTTTGGAAAGATGTTCGCCCTTTACAAGCGCCGCCCTCCAGTTGGTAAGTTCTCCTTCGGACTTATCTTGATACTGAAACAAATACTCGGTAGCTACAAGTTCCAATACAGCATCACCAAGAAATTCAAGTCTTTCGTTATGGCCCTGTGCTCTCTTTCCCCTAACGGCACTGCGATGTGTTAAAGCTTGCACAAGCAAATCTTTATTCACGAATGTAATGCCGATTGTTTTTTCTAGATTTATGAATGAAGTCGCAGGCATATTGTTTACTGATAGATTATAGCTTTTAGCTTTTAGCTTCTCTAGCTTTTCTTTGAGATATGCAATCGGTGACAACTAACAGAAGCTAATGAAGCTATAAGCTAATGAAGCTAAGTATAGCTATTTCTTTGCCATAGCGTTCAAGACTCCATTAACAAATTTTCCACTCTCATCTGTGCCATATTCCTTGGCAATCTCGATTGATTCATCCATCACAACCGCTGGAGGAGCATCATTGTTAAACAATAGCTCATATGCTCCAACTAAAAGCACACAACGAGCAATAGGATCCATTCTCTCAAATGACCATTCGGGAGCATTTTCCTCTATCGACTTTATGATCTCATCTTTCTTGTCTGTAACTCCAGCTAGAAGCTCAAGAGCAAATTCCTCATCAATTTCTCCCAATTCCTTTACATTTCTACTCAAAGAATCAGCGGGCTCAACTTCCCGTCTTTCGACTTCAAACAGAGTTTGTACGACTGCTATTCTGGATAGATGACGTTTTCTTGGCATAGAAAATCAATTAGAAAATTCTTCTTAATAGTCAATTGTCAATTGTCAATTGTCAATTGTTTTTTAAGCCTTAATTCTCGTCACACCTTTAAGAGCTTTCTTTTCCTTATTCTTTGGCTCAGCAACTCTTGAGTAGGGCGAATTCCGCCGATTAGTAATCTTTTTAATCTGACTAGCTTCATAGACGCTTTGTTGATTGCGCCCTTTGGATTTTGCTCGCCTTTTCTTTGGGGTGGGTCGTTTAGCCATTTGCCACAGACTACGTACGAGATAGAGGTATGTAAAGAAAATTCCCTAGAATTAGCTTTTAACTTCTAGCTTCCTTAGCTTTCCCGAATGCAAGCCAATGATATTACTGGCGTAAGCTAATGAAGCTAAAAGCTATAAGCTACGCTTTAGCGTCTATCCCCAGCAATTATCAACATGAATCTGAGTATAAACATAAACAGATTGAATATGTCTAAATAAAGACTCAGGGCAAGTAGGAAAGGATTCATTCCCTGCTTGGAAAGATGGGTAATCCTCTGCAAGTCATAAGCTGTGAATACAGCGAATATGATTATTCCGCCTCCCGAGAGCAATAACTCAAACTGTGTGGTTTGAAGCGCCGGTACAAAGATTTGAGCAATTGATAATATGATCAAACCTATCAGAGCCATAAACAATGCTCTACCAAGTACGGAAAGATTGAAGCTGGTAGTTCTTGCAAATACAGCAGCTGCAAGAGCCATAAACGCTGTAGCGCCGAAAGCATTTAGAAGGATCGATCCTCCATTTGCGTATCCGGTAAGTACGTAAAGTATGTACGGCGTTATTGTGAAACCCGAGAGAAACGGAAAAAGCGCGAACAAGACATAGTTAATAGGATAATTATTCATCCAAAGTCGAGCTGTAAATATAAGAGCAAGCTCTGCAATCAGAAGAACCATATGGAGTCCGGAAGTTAGAATTGCCGGAGCATATTGAATGCCTACCAATACTCCTACAGCAGTAATTGCCATCGCAAGAGCGAAAAGACCATAAACCTGGGACTCTTGTGAGGATTCAAGAGGAATTGGTTGGGAAGTGATTTGAGTTGAATTAAGCATAATCTAAGTATAGCAAATGTATATGATTAATTGTTAAATTGTTAAATTGCTCGACAGAGCGTTACGCAGTCTGGCAATTGTAATTTCTAGTATCCATCTTATTTATTCACGCTGTGAACAATTTAACAATTTGGCAATTTATTCATTCAATAATATCAAATCTTTGTAAAGCACCCCCATCTACCCTGAGTTTCAGTTTTAAGCTATAATAATAAGATTTAAATAAATATTATGCGCTACTTGAAGCTAATAACGGGCTTAATTGCAGCACTCTATCCAACAGGTGTTGCTGCTATTTCTTTGGTACCAGGAAATGCTTGTGTTTCTAGCACAGGGATAAGTTGTAATGCAAATGTGAATACTACACTTGGAAATCTTGCCAATGCAGGCATTACAGTATTTGGAGCTTTCTTGTTTGCGATGTTTGTTTTCTACGGATTTAGAATGCTTGTATCTACAAGCGATGAAAATGTTCAAACAGAAACCAGAAAGGCAGTGGTTTTCGCAATTTTTGGAGCCGTGCTAGTAGCTGGCGCCCGCATCTTCGCAAACAGTTTCACAAACTGGGGTACTCTCGTTGATGCAGGCAATCTGGAAGCAAATGTTCTTACTCCAGTTAAACTGTTTATTGAAGGACTGGTTGGCATTGCATTGCTGGTCACAATCACCTTCCAGGGAATTAGAATGATACTTTCGGAAGACGAATCACAATCTAGCGCCGCAAGAAAACGTTTTATAGAAGGTCTGATTGGAGCAATTGTAATTGTTTTATTGGATACAATAGTCGACGCATTCATTCCTACTGGAAGTGGCATGGGACAATTTACAACCGAGATGGCAGGAATTGGAAAATTCATGGCAACAATATTCGGATTCCTGGCAACAATTACAATAATCGTTGGAGGTATAATGCTAGTCGCCTCTGTTAATGACGCCTTAAAGGACCGCGGCAAACAATTGGTAATCGGGGGAATTATTGGACTGGTCGTTGTCTGGATGTCGTATGCAATTATTCATGCATTTCTATCATAATGATTAAAAAAATCCCATCAGCATTCGCACTTGCCCTACTTTGTTCCATCCTATCGATCCCCGGGATGGTAGGTGCTGCTTACAATCCTCCATCTGCAAATACAGTAGTTAGCGTCGTGTCGGGCGGCATAGGAATTGCCGGAAATTCTTTCGGCGATGTTTTGCGTGGAATAGCAAATGCTCTCAAATTGAACTTACTGATCAAGGCCATTGCTGTTGTTGTAATTGCCAGAGCTGCACTACTTCTAATTGTGGAACAAAGTGAAGGCGAGCTTGCCAACTTCAAAAAACAGATAATATCCGCAATTGTCGCAATAGTTCTAATATTCATCGCAAATCCAATTTCCAATGCGCTTTTTGGAGGAGGCAATGACCTTCTTTCGAATCCAGGCAGTGCAGCAGGCGGAATAAAGACCGAGTTCATGGGAATCATTGATCTTGTCGAAGAACCAATTGCAGTTGTCGCAGTTATAATGATTATTGTCAGCGGTATTCGAGCCATCATAAACTGGGGAAGCAGCGACGGAATTACCCAAATTAGACGAACAATAATTTCAATACTGATTGGAATATTCTTGATAGTTGCAAAGGGAGACTTTGTGGATGCATTCCTAAACACACATTCTCCCGACCCGATTATTAATCGAATTAACCAGTATGTAATTATTGCGCTTGGCTTTGTAACAATAGTTGCTGTTGCAGTAATGGTATTTGCCGGATTCCTGATGATTGTAAATGTTGGTAAAGACGAGCAATATCAGAGGGCCAAGGGGATAATTATCAGAGTCGCCATTGGACTGATTATTATTCTATCATCGGTAGGACTTGCATCTGTATTCCTTGTGTAGAGGAAACAGAAGAGTCAGAAGAACCAGAGGAATCAGAGGATTTTTTACAATTAGAATATTTAGCGTTTTTGGCATCATTTCTTCTGACTCTTCTGTTTCCTCTGTTTCTTCTTCTAAATGGTTGATTTAAGGACAAAAATCCATAGAATGGCGCTATTATGGCTGTTTTAACAACCACCATAGATGCCCGCATATTCCGCGCTTATGACATTCGTGGGACCGTTCCTGACCAGCTAAATCCTGATCTTTGTTACCTAATCGGGAGGAGTTTCGGATCTATAATGCGAGAGAAATACGAAAAGGACCATCCAACGATTGTCGTCGGAAGAGACATGCGATCTCATGGACTGGAATTAGAAAAGGAGCTTACCAGAGGACTCGTCGAATCAGGCTGTCATGTTTACTCAATAGGAGAAACTCCCAGTCCTATCAGTTACTATACAATTTGCACCCGAGATTTGGACGGGAGCATTCAAATTACCGGAAGCCATAATGAAGCTGAATATAACGGACTTAAATTGCAGGTGCGCGACGCAGTTGCGTTTGCTGGAGATGATATTCAGATTTTGCTTAAGCGTGTTCAGGATCAATCATTTTTGGATGGAGAAGGAAAAGTAGAATCTATCGATTCTGTAACGCCGTATATTAAATTCATGACTGAGTCTTTTGCGGGAGTTGGCAAAGGCCTTAAGGTTGCAATCGATTATGGCAACGGAGTTGCAGGTCCGGTTTACGGCGAAGTATTTAAGAATATTGGTTGCGAAGTTAGCGAACTTTATAAAAAGCCCGATGGAACATTTCCTAATCACATTGCGGATCCTGCGAAGCTTGAAACCTTGAAAGATCTGACCGAAGTTGTACTCAAAGAAGAATCTCATATTGGTATTGGTTTTGATGGTGATGGAGACCGCGTTGGAGTTATTGATGAGAAAGGAGAATTTCGAACATGCGACGAGATACTTCTTTTACTTGCCGAAGATTTCCTAAAGAGAAATTCGGGAGCTCCCGTCATTTTTACCGTAAGTTGTTCGGGCTTACTTGAATCTGAAGTAAAGAAATGGGGAGGAATTCCAATAATGACTAAAGTGGGACACTCTATTGTAGAGAATGCAATGCATGAACATAAATCTAAGCTTGCCGGCGAACAATCGGGTCATTTCTTCTTGGGCGAAAATTACTTTGGTTACGATGATGCATTCTTTGCCATCTTGCAGGTGCTTAGGATTCTTTCAGAATCCGGCAAAACGTTTTCACAATTGTTTGAAGATTATCCCAAAGTGTATCAAGTACCGGAGATACGCCCCGCATGTCCGGACGAAGACAAGTATCGCGTTGTAGAAGAAGCCATAGAACACTTTAAGAAAGAGTATCCCGTAAACACAATGGACGGCGCACGTATAGATTTCGGGGACGGAGCATGGGCCGGTATCAGATGGAGTAACACCGCGCCACGCATCTCGATTTGTATAGAAGCGAGAAGCGAAGAGAAGATGGAACAAATTAAAAAGATAGTTTTAGATTATTTGAAGGGCTTCGAAGAAATTGATTTTTAAAAGAATGGAAGAATGAAAGAGAGGAAGAAAGATTAAAAGAATAAAAGAACTAAAGAAGGGAAGGAAGATTAAAAAGAAAAAAGCTTTCATATGTAAAATCTTTTTCCTTTATCCTTCCTTTCGTTCTTTCTCTCTTCCCTTCTTTCTCTCTTTCTATCTATTTCGTTCTTTTGTCTATTTTTCTAAAATCTGTAAATTTTATCATTGACTCATATTCAGCCATTTAGTCCCAAATTTTACATCAAAGACTCTATTCTAATTTTTCAGTTTGTTATATAATATCCAAGATGTGGCCGTTTAAAAAGAAACAGGCCCCCAACAAAGCAAAACAAGCCATAGAGCGACTTGTCGCAGGTTTTGTAATTGGTGGAGCAATAGGATCCATCCTCGGTAAGAAATTAGTCGATGAAAACGGAGATAAAATTGAGGACGGAGATGAAGATGGAGCTGAATAAACTATCTTCTTGTCTCATCAAATTCGCCAACCAAATTCTTCTCTATTATATCTCTTAGGCGTCCCATATTTTTTGCTTGAGTAATTGTCCACATAAGTTTTGTAGCAGCACATTCAAATGTCATATTACTTCCGCTCATAACTCCAAGCCGTTCAAGAGTTAACTGCCTGCGATATCGCTGAAGATCAACCTGGCCACGTACCGCTTGCGAAGTTGTAACTATAGGGATATTTGCTTTCGTAACTTCTCTTAGCCAATCGAACAAGCTCTCCGGAAGCATTCCGGGGCCATAAGTTCTGAGCACAATTCCATGAGGTTCTGATTTAAGCATCGCATCCAAACACTTGGAATCAAATATTCCTGGAAATATAGTTATAATTCTAATTTGGGGATCGAAGCTCGGAATGCATTTAAGAGTTCTCTTGCGCCTTACAAATCTATCGGGATGCAGATGTATTCCCAAATTAAATTCCGCAAGTGCTGGCATTGTGAGAGTATCAAAAGTCTTGAACAACGATTGATCCACTTTTTTTACCCTATTACCTCTGAGCACTCTTGGCCCGAATACTACACAGACTTCAGCGATATCCTGCTGGGCCGTCCGAATTGCGTAAATCAGATTCATCCGCCCATCGCCCGCAATGTCATTGATCGGATGTAGTGCACCTGTCAAAACAACGGGCTTGCTTAATCCTTGCAACGCAAAACTAAGAGCCGCCGCGGTGTAGCTCAATGTATTTGACCCATGCACAACTACAAAGCCTTCATACTCATCGTAAATCTCATTAATCTTTTCCGCGATTTCCACCCAGTTGGCCGGCGTCACGTCTGATGAACCAACGTTTGTTAAAGAATAGAATGTCAAAGACACTTCGCGCTGGAGCTCCGGCAGGAAGCGGTGTATTTCCGTAAGTGATTCAATCGGTTCTATTCTATGCGTCTTCTGGTTCACCTTCATTCCAATTGATCCTCCTACGTAGAGCAAAGCTATCTTTGGACGAGGCACGTTAAGATGTTATAGGATTCTTGTCAATTGTCAATCTAGCCCTAGTTTTTGCTCAATTTCCGCTACTGCCTCTTCCAATTTGTCCTGAGCATTAATAACTTGGGCGTCGCAAAGCTCTGCATATGTCATCTCTTTTTCCACACTCGCAATCCTTCTCTTTAGCTCTTCATCCGATATTGGAGCCCGCTCTGTAATCCTCTCAATCAGAACCCCCTTACTCTCTGGAAGAATGAATAAAGACTCAAGCTTATAAGGCGCATCGTCTCCTCTAAACAATTGATGATTTGTTATTGAATCGAATCCCTGAACATCGACTTCGCGTATCACAACCTTTCCATCCTCAATGTGAGGGATGATCTCATCAGCCAGAGTCCCATATCTAGCTCCTCCATGTACAACCGCCCACTCTAATATATCTCCGTCTTTTATAAGCTGATCGAATTCTCCCTCATCAACGAACCTATAAAGTTCATCTCCTTCTCCATCGCGCCTTGCACGCGTTGTAGCGCTTCTGGGGAAATACAAATCAGGATGGTTTTCTTTTAGCGCTTTTAGAATTACGCTCTTCCCTACTCCGCTTGGGCCGATGATGAGGACTAGTTTGCCGTGAGAATCAGCCATAATTGTGATATAATAATTACAGAATAACACAAACAAATGGACGCAGAAACAGACAATACACACGGCATCGATGGTAATGCAGAAGACGCAAATTCACCGTCGCCAATTGATACTGACGATTCAGGTGTTAGAAATTTGCTATCAGCAGAGTCTGCAGAAACTTATGGGATTACGTTTGAGGATTTGCTTAAACTTGAAAATGGACAGGTAGGACTTAGGCACGTTTCAAGTGAAAAGAGAATGCAAAGAGAGGCTTCGGAAGGAATTAATAATGGGGATGCTGTTCTTCTTAGCAATATTCGAAACCAGGTACCCGACAATTTCATACCGGTTGAGATTTCGGAAATAGAGAAAAGATTTGGTATGAAAATTGCTGTTAATAATTTCAAAAATAACTTATCTGAAGCTGCGAGAAGAGCTACAGAAGCTTGCTTTGCGAAAAGCCTGCACAGATGCGTAAAAAGTAGCATAAATTTTAATGCAGTTTCCCCGGTGCAAACCGGTGCACAAATGATAGACCTACTCTTGCCAAAACACGCATTTCTGATTCTTAGAACCGGCGACTTACAAGGTTATGACGCTGATGCATATGGAAGTTTTGGAAAAATGGGAGACCGTGACATCCCAAAAGAAAACATATATGTAACAATCAGCCCGCAAGAAATTGAAGAAGTATGGGCAAACACAAGAATAGATTACGAATCCAAACCACTGGATCCTGCTTTCGATAAGGCTATCGAAGATGCAGTATGTAAATTAATCGTTCAAAAAATTCAAGCTATCGAAGTGCCGGAACCGGACGAAAAAACTTTGCTTGCTTAAAATCCATATAAAGCTGAAATTCAACGATTCTGGGCATCTTGCCCAAATTCTGCATTTGTGATAAAATAATCTGTTCGGTCTTTAAAATTAAATCGCAGAGAGAGGCGAGAAGTGACGCCTTGTACAGCATGGTTTGCCAGGCTTCTCGCTCAGCATCCACATGCGGCTTGGTTCTTTCCCCGGGACACGTTCCTGGGCGTAGGGGTGTTTCATTCCTATGATTTTAGTCACTTCTCTCCCCTCTTTGCTCGTCATGAACCCAACGTGGTTCATGGCTTACACAAACAAAAAACATCCGTTCTACTGGATTAATTGTAGACTCGATACCCGAAGCTTCGGGTTAGCACAAACACCAAAAAAGAGTGAAAACTCAATAAACATTTGTGCGAAGAGGTAAGGGCATCCGCCCGTATAGGCGGATGCCCGTTTTAATTATTTTCAATTTTCTTCATTGCCTTATCCTCATCTTTTCCCGCATCCAAAAATCCAAGCACCCAAAATACTATAAACGCCGCTATGCACATCCCTACAAAGTTGGACACAAGCAGAATTGATGAATTCTCTACCAATGTATATTTACCAAGAGCAAGACCGATACCAATAGCGCAAATGGGAGGAAGCAAAGAAACTGTAACAGCAACTCCCGCTATCGCCTGTGCAAGATTCTTTTTTACAAACGCAAACGCACCCGCGATTCCACTGCAGAATGAAATGAAGACATAAATGCCCGGGGTGATCTGGATCTGCATCAGATTGGTAGGCTCGGAATAAGCTCTGGAAAGAACGATAGTAAGCACTGCTGATGTAGCAACTACCAACACAATTGAAATCAAAATTATTTTTACCGATCTAAGCATCCCATGACCGTTCCCGGATACCAATGAAAGTGACAACGATAGAATAGGAACAACCAACGGCGCAAGTATCATTCCTCCAATGACAACCGCAACATTATCAATCAAGAGTCCAGGAGTGACTATAAGAGTCGCCAAAAAGAGCATCAGATAATAACCGCTGTGCAGTGTCCCTTGGGAAATCAGACTCTCTACAGCTTCACGCTGTTCTTTGTCGGTTGCTTCCAGAAGCGAAGTTTCTTTTTTAAATGGCCAGAACATAAGATGAAATGTGAAAGGATATAGCTATTTTGCACTAATCTGTTAGAGAATACAAAATATACTGCAATTCGAAGTCCGAGACTCTCCTCAACTTCGAACTATACTTCGAACTTCAATTCTGAGTAATCATCTGCGCCATCTGCGTAATCTGTGGTCAGATATTGACATATCCCCCAATATCATTATAATTTGTTCATGCAAGAAGCTGCTGACAGAGGAGAAAATGTGATCTACGACCCTCGTATTGAGGCACGCAGAGGATTCATGAAACAGTCTGCGGTTATAGCGGCCACAAGTATAATCTCAGCCTTTAGTGCAAGAGAGGCAATGGGAGCTGTTGATTTGAATAGGATGAAGCCAGAGGAAGCTCTGGAGGCTTTGCCGGATAGGTTTAGATTGAGCAATGGTGAATTTGTCGAAGGTACGAAATATCCCGTTAATAATCCAACTCAATGCGCAATTATTTTGCAAACAATGCACTTTGAAAATCATGAGCTAGAACCTTTATTGCACAATCTAGTTGTAAGGAATAGAGCTGAAACAGGAGAAATGATTGTTAAATTGCATGAAGAATTTGGAATTGATCACTTTATGCAAGAGGGTTTCACAATCGAAGAAGAAACAGTTAAAAGAATTATGGAAAAAAGAAAAAGAGGCGAAAAAGTAACTGCAGACGATATCGCGGAAATAAGAAAAGCACTAGCGACAATCAAATACTACAGAGAACAAAGGAAGAAACCTTTCGATGCTAATGACGAGCCTCGAAGAATCGAGAACATGCTGAAGCGCTATTTACCAATTGGTATTTATGAGAAGATTAATAATGGGGAATTAGACATTGAAGTACTAGCAGCGGAAAAAACAAGTACGTTATATGCTGCAATAGAAGATAGTAACGATGGGGACAAACTTAATGACCAACGCACAGTACTACTCAATAGAGAACAGGCTAATTTAGATATTGCTCACACCAGAAGAGAAGATTTCAGTGCATTTGGAGATATTTGGGCTCCAGGTCATTGGAATCTAGAAGGTGCACCAATACCTCGTACTTTTCACTTCAGAAATCAAGGCAACAGAGGAGGAAAATATTGCAGTATTATTTACAAAATGCCAGCAGTCGCTGAGCGCGATAGACTTGTTAAAGAAGGCAAGCTAGATCTTCGTTTCTAATTGATATTTAAGCATACGAATTTTTCTTCGTAATTTCTGTTTGAATATCAGAGATCGAATAGTCTTCGAATACCGGTTGAGATTTGAGCTCTCCATTTTCTTTTTCTGTCCACAAAGATACCAGCTCCTCTACGAAACCTTCTTTCATATTTGCTCGGAGCTTTCTCATTTCACTCGCACTGGACGCATGCTTACGCATCCATCCAAATAGCTCCTTGGCAACTACAGAAGGTTCTCCGGACCCGTGACTGAACATATGTATTTTGTCCAATTGGGCTCTGCCGTTTGAAGGAATTTCTACTGTGCTGCCTGTTACTCCATAAGCAATTCCAATCATTTCCTTGTACATATCAGACTGATCTTTATCCATAAACTGGTTGTCATTCTCGAAATCCATAGCCATAGATCGTAGCTTTTCGCTCTCTACGAATTCTGTAGCACCAATGTTACTGGCATCTACTGCACCCTTGACCCTGTCATAATCCTCTTCCACCTGACCGGACTGCATATTCACATTGAACCTGTTGTCTCTGTTATCTTTCATATAAACAACAATTTCATTCCAGCTTGTATCTATATAAACAGTCTGCCCTTTTATTACACCCTCCATCTTCCCAGCTCTCGTATACCTCACACTTCCATTTGCCAATATCTCGTTTGCAATTTCCCCTGCTCCACGATCGACCATCTTTTTAACAGAGGTTGCCGCCTCTTTGCCCTCCTTTGTGGTTAATTCGAACTGACTATTAAGAGCTTCATCCAGATCTTGAATCGCTCTATCCAGCGTCTTACTCTTTATCCCCTTTGCCTCCACTTCTCCATATGCATCAATTAATGATGGCACACCGATCTTTTTATCTATTTTTTTACTTAGTCCATTTAGTCTCCTCAGTTCCTCATGCTCAACAGAGGCTTCTTCAATAATTTCATCAAGCTTCTTCAGTTTCTCTATTGGAGACATGTCACCCTGCAACGTTTTATCAGCCGCAATTTGTGCTTTAGGATCTTCCATCTGATAAATAATCTTCAACTTCTCCATGAACAAAGCATTGTGATACTTCATCATGTTTTTATCTTCCGATGCTTTGTCGTAAATCTTTTCTGCTTTGTCTTTGTCCCCTACTGCGTCCTCTATCTTTTTCTTAACCTCCGCTACCGCTTTCTCTTTCTCGACAGGATCCTTGATACTTTCCGCTTCCAAGAGATCCTCGTACAAAGCATCAACTCCACTCCTGCCAGTTTCTTCATTCTCATAATTATCAACATCACTCATTACGTTCCCCTCTTCGTCCCTTGTTACTTCAACTATGTCTCCGAAGCTTTCTTCGATTTCGTTCTTTCCTTCTTGCGATATTTCTCCTGCCTTTTCTCCGCGGTCTTCTGGCGGGGCTTCTCTTAATGCATCCAAGCTTTCTTGAGCTTGATCATATGACTCAATGATAGCCTCATCATGTTCCATGATCTCTGATGCCTCTTCTGCTTCTGTAGATACTAATGAATCCGTTGCAAGTGGATCAACTGTTGCCGATACCTCTATTGCGGAATCACCATCACTTTTTTCTACCGGCGCTTCAGCCTCATTCAAAAGCGCATCCAGATCATCCAATTTCGATGAATGATCCTCCAGCACCTCCTCTGTTTTTGTGACTCTCTTATCTAATTCTGTAACTTGATCACCCAATCCCAGGCTTTGACTGCTTACTTCTTGGCCCGCTTCCGCCAGACCATTTAGCTCCGCTTTATCGGGTATTTTTTTATCCGGCGTTTTTCTTCTTCTAAAAGCCATTATTTGTGTATATATATATAGTATATTATACTATATTATAAGGAATTCAGCAATTACTCTGAACTAGCTCTAAAATGGGTATCACTTAGATATTCCGCACTCAATTACCCTTGTTTGCACTTGCTACCCTGTTGGCTATCTTATCCTTGTTCCTTAGTCTAGATTCACAGGCATTTACAGCATCATCCCAAGTGAATTTACTCGTAGGATATTGGCCAGACTCAATAAAACCATATGGATTCCACCTATCATCCTTCTCTCTATATGCGGCGTCTGGGTTTTTGCCAACCAATAAGAAACCAGAATTGGCTCCATCATCTCTCTCTAGAAGATACACCATGACATCTCTACCATTGGATGCCGTAAAACCTTCCTCTCCATATCTTGCATAAGCATCTTTCATTCCGGGTGAACATTGTACCTGCGAGGGAACTACCAACTTGAAACCATCCGGTGGCGAATTCAATGCATAGTACTCGGCCCTGTGACTTTTACGAGCCTTATCTTTCGTTGGATCTCTTTGCTTAAGCCACTTCTGTTGATCTTCTAGAACTTCCGTAGCCCAATCGTTTTCTTCAACTAATCTGGCAAATGTTGCTTGCTTACGTTCCTTGGGCCCAACTCTATCTTGCCTCTCATCGAATTGTAGAAAATCATATTCCTCCAACAATCTCTTATATTCTTTAGGATCTGCAAAGTCTTCATCTCTTATTCTCTGTGCCTCTGCCATTTTCGTTTGGATATCCCTATCATCTTTCACCCAGTTAAACATCTTTCTCATTTTCCTCCTTTCCTCTGCAGCACCCGGAGCATCTGGATCATCCGGCCATTCGAAAAGTAATTCCCTTTCTCGTTCCACACTCTCCGCACCATGGGCATCGCTTCCCGGAGTAAGCATCGAACCTGTAAGCAAAGCGGCAGCAGTACCTGCAACAAAATCTCTTCTCGGCAGAACAAATCCTGGTTTATTTGCTTCCACGACACCACTCGACCTCTCCGATAATTCGAAGTTGTCTGCTGGCTGTGGCCTGAGTCCTAGGAAGCTTCGTCTATCCATAAGGCAGACAGATATACTACTCTTAAATTGATGAATTGCAAGGGAATTTGAGGTCTTGAGCTCCCTACTTTCCATCTCCCCCTGCCCCTCTTCCGAGGGGAGAGGGGAGCTTTGCCATTTAATCCCCCTCCCCTTTCTGGGGAGGGGGGTCTGGGGGGAGAGGGTTAAGTAGTTGAATATTTTTGAAATGAATAATCACCAGTTTAGATTCAGAGCATCAACAACTACTACCACACCATATTTCCTTGTCTCTGATAACCCCCTGTTCCGCTTTGGAGTGAAACCGGAAAGAGCCCTAGTTCAATGGGGAAAGTTGATGTACCCAAAAGTTTTTTTTGAGAAGGGGTTACATTGCAGATCGAATCGGAGTTACATCATCCCCCTCCCCGGAGTGGGGAGGTTTTTGATTAATTCCCATTCTTAATATGTCTGATAAAAGAAGTCGTCATAACAATACTTTTTCGCCTCGAGTAGAACCTCTGGAGGAAAGAAATCTCCTGAGTGTTAATCCCCTTCTAGGTCAAAGTGCATCCGAAGTTGCCAATGTTCTTTATGCAGATAGTTTTGATAACAGTGCAGAAATTGGAACCTTCTGGAACGGGGCGAATGCAAACGTTAGTAACGGTAATCTGGTGATAAGTAATGAAACAGTTTTCTCTAGCAAGCAGGGCCAGGATCTAACTCCCTCCGAAAGTAGTCCTGTAAAAATCGAAGCTGACTTTAAGCTAAACGGCAATGGCGTAAGAATCGTTACCAGATACGATGGAAATTATTTGGGAGACGGCGAGTACAAGAATGGAATGGCGTTCATAGTGGAATACAACAGCGCCGGGATTTATTTGTACGATGAGGATGGTAACACCAGATTGTATGACGAAGACGGAGCAAGGTCATATACATCGATTCCTAAATTAGATCCTGACCAAGTTTACACAGTTCAGGTTATTGATACAGGAACTCATGCCAGTTTGAAGATTTCAAATGGAGACCAAGAGATTGTCTGCGTCAGCGGAGCTGTGAAAGAAGAACCAGCAGGAAGCAGGATCGCAATGGAAAAGTTTGGTTCAGGATCGATTCTTATTGATTCAATGGAAGTTTCGCATGGAACCAAGAAGGTGCAAGTTGAATCCGATCCCGAGCCCGAACCCGCACCCGAGAATAATGAACCTCGAATATTAATTTTAGATCCTCCCCCATCACCCAAAGTGGATACGCAAGCAGTTTTGGATAAGGCAGAAAACTTAAATACAGAGAGAAATATAGTCGAAGAATCAATTAATCAGACAAAATCAGAAATCGAGGAGCTGGAAGCTTTGCTTGCGAAGAAAAAAGCGGAACTGGTTGAACTCGAAGCAGAACTGACCGTAGCACAGGAGGACCTGAGAGAAGCAATCCCATATTCCAGAATGTTTGTAGCTGAAGATATTACGGGAACTGACGGGAATTTGGCCGATGTCCGATTCTCGACTAGCTTTGATGCAGTCACATTTGTTATGGAAGATGGTCCTAATAGAATTGAACAGACTTTCGCACACGTAGGCGGTGAAGCCGACAAGGCTGTAACGATCAGGCTTCCCAAGGAACTAGTTGGAGTAAATGCGATGGAGCTAGGCAAAAGCCAATATCTAAAAATGTTAGATCACGAGGGCAGCGTGCTTGATCAAGTTTGGATACGAAAAGGAAGAGTGGATGCTCCGCAGAATGATTGGAATGAGCTGGAAACCGGTTTACTTGAAGAACATCCTATTGTTCCCGATGTTCAAATCGCTGCAATTAACGGAACAGCTATCGTTGCCGCAACCACTACGCCTTTTGATGATATTCGTCTGGAAGTTGAGGGAGGAGGAATAATGTCGGATCGGGTTATTGAACGGGAAGGAGGCACGGAACTTGTAATGGCACAAATGTTTTTCGATGGCTCTAATACTCCGGGTAAGTATGATGTGGATTTAAAGAATTCAAAGGAGATGGTACTCGATTCGCTTTCCGTAAATTGGGATGGTGAAGTACTTTCATTAACTGACGTTTCTGACAGATGGAGCCCCGAGCCGCAGATAGTCGGCATGATGGCTAGGGGGAATGAAGCCGTTAATGAGCTTGCATACTCGGTCCAGGCATCTAAGGGCACTGTGGATGTTTTCGCAAATCAGACTGAGCTCAAATCTATCAATGTAGATGACTATCCCCAATTCAGAGAATATCAGGAGTCTGAGCTCTACAGGCTTTCTAAATTCAGCATAGACCGTGAAGCGCTTGATGAAGCTTATTATCTCATACGTCCGGAAATGAGGAATGTGTCAGGAGATCAGATGAACAGAATGAAGAGCGACGCGATGCAATCTAACTGGGAAAATCTGGAAATATACAAAGGTGCAACAGGAAGAATTCTTAAGTTTGCAGTCGATGTTTATTTTGAGTCGCAACGAGGAGGCTCTCAGCAGGAAGCAATTGCAAGAGTGGAGAATGAAATCGGAATCTGGGGAGGAGTTAGAAAGATTTGCGAGCTCACAATTGAAACTGGCATCGAACTTCCAACCTTGGATGAGGCAATGGCGGAAGCGCTTAGAATTTATGAGCAGAACATTGGAACGTTCTACGTCTTACAGGAAATGAGCAACCGACAATTTCACAAACAAGAGTATCAGGCACTTAGTCGGTATTGGCAGATCGTCCATGCTGGACAACCGGACGGACCTGCAAGTTTGATTGCGCACCAAAATGGACCACTAGTCGCATCTGCAAGTGGAACTTATGACACAAATGGTACTAACATCAACACAAAATCTGAAACAATTCCAAGGCGCGTTGCGAGAGTAAATCGCAAGATTGCGGAGATGGAAAAGCAAGCTGATTCCGGAGGTTACATCGACCCAAGATTCAAACAATGGAGAGAAGTCAGAGACAATCCAAACGTGCAACGTGAAAGGTGGCAGGAAGAAATTGATCAGGTGTTTTCTCTTGTTGCTGATGATGCAAGTTCCAGTGAAGTTACAAACACAATGCTAGTTGAAGAAGATCCGCTTCGCCCAAGTATTGCATGGGCAGAGGAACAAGTGGCTGACCTTGGTGCAGTTGTTGATGTTGTAATTGAGGGGATAAGGGTGGAGGAAGAATTACATTTTGGAAACAAATTGGCTATGGCAATTCAGCAGAATCCAGATTGGCTGGAACCGGATTTTGGGAAAGATGATTCAGAAGAAATGGAAGAATTACATAGTTATATAGTCGCAAGAGGTTTTGGTCCACTTGGAGCTACATACTCACACTCATTCATCGTAACAGATGCTAAATTTCCGGGTGATCCAAACGCAACAATATACACATATGGAAAAAATGAACTAGGAAATCTGGGTAGACTCTTTAACGGAACACATACTACAGATAAAAATGAATGGGCGTCACTATTGAACAATTTAAATCATGATGATAGCTTGCGTCCTCATTTATTGAAAATTTCTGCGAACAATAAACTAGTTAATAAACTAGCACTGACTCTAATCGAAGATCTTGAATATGAGTTATGGGGACCAAATTGCAACAGTGCAGCAATGGCTATTGCAAATGCAGCTTCTCTGGCATCAAGCACACCTCCAGGCATTCAATTTAGATATATTCCCGGACACTTAGATTATGATTCTATTGGATTCGGGGATAGAATATTTGATACTCCTTTCTCTAATTGATTTTATGAAAACCTATATTTTTGTTAAACGAATTCCACTCTTAATCCTAGCGACTGCGATTATGACTGGAGTAATACTTGCATCGCTCTCATCAGGCTCACCTGAGATTTTTTCACCACTTTCGATATTATTCGTATTTCCCATGTTCATGGAATGGAAATTACATACATTAATACTAATCCCAATTTTGGCTTTCATATTCTTCAACTCACCATTTCTGTCATATGACGAAACAAAAAAAGGTCCTCTACTTCAAAAGATCTTAATCGTTATTACAATTTTTCTATCTGCATATTGGTTTGCGATTAGCGCAAAATACGGTTTGAGGTATCAAGGTTGGATTCATTATTCAAGTACCCTTCTAATAGGCATTGGTTTTGCACTATCACTTTTGTTTCTTATCAGGTATTACGAGAAAATGCCAAACTGGAAATTATTTCTCCTTAATTCAACACTACTATTTATCTGGCTCTTCGCCTACGCATTCCCGTATTTGGGAGAGTTGCCTTAAATTCTTTGGTGGAGCTTATCAGTTGAAAGTCGAACCCCATGGGGACATCTTAACACTGCTTTCAGGGCTTGCGGAATTGACCGAGAAGCTGGAGAGGCTGGATATTGATGGGAAAGAGGAGAGGGAGCTTTGTTATGTAATGTAAAAATGCCAGAGCAATATTTGAACCGAGAAACTAGCAGATACCTCTGTCTTCTTTCTATATCCCTCCTATCTAGCTATAATAAATTTAATGAATCTGCGGACTCGTTATACATCAATGGGATATAAAGTACTAACGAAAATATTTTCTGGAATTCTAGTGGTTTCTCTAATAGCTTTATTTGGTTGTTCCAAACCAATTACACAAGAAGAGGCTGAAGAAATCGCAAAAGATTATGTAATATCTGAATTTGGTCCTACATCTGTTGGAGAATCATTGTCCGCTTATGAGGCTATGCGTGTAGAGAATGATTGGCACATAAAAGTGCTAGTTGGGGATGACAAGGGCTTAGCGATTATTGGTCGAAAAGGGAAAGTTATAAAATTTGAGTCTTACATACAGTAATATGAAAAAATATTTTTTCATTTCTCTGATTTGTGCCAGTTTAGTTGGTTTGGCACTAATGATCTTCTTAACTGACTATGGGGAACAGAATGTAATTGAGCAAAAAGCTGAACCAAAAAAGATAGTTGCAATATTTATCGATCAATCAACTTATAATTCAATAAGTACAGAAATACAACAATACAAAAATGATATTGAGTCTGACTTAAATGTTGAAGTCCAGTTGTACACTGGAAATTTTCAAAATCCTAGTGAAATTAGAAATAAGATGATTGCAATCAAGCACAGATTAGCTGGTTCAGTTCTCATAGGGAATATTCCCATATTTTATTTTGAATTTGATGAGCCTTATGCGGGTATGCCGACCCTCAAAAAATTCCCTTCTGATAGGTATTATATGGACTTGGATGGGATATTCCCCGATGAAAATAATAATGGAATTCCAGACTGGACTAAATATGAGTATATTAGCAAGGCTCCAGAAAAACTATATTGGAGCGGTAGAATAAAATCATATGATTCTCCAAATAATATTAAATTGCTAAGTGCGTATTTTGATAGGAATCACAAATATCGAATCGGCGACATAGAAATAGATAAATCACTATTCGTTTATTCAATGGATATTCAATCAGGTCCTTCTGGTGACACTTATGAAATATATGAAAATAATATGAAGGATTCTTTTTATTACTCAAATCTATATCTCAAAGACCAAGTCTCTCTAATTGTAGATACTTCGAAATCAAAATTCTTGGAAGAATTAGATAAAGATTATGAATCTGCAAGCATTAATGCACATGGTAATTGGCATGACCAACAAATCGGAAATGGAATTACTGTTCATGATATTAAGACAGTAAAGCCAAAACCGTACTTTTATTACTTATTGTCCTGTTCCAATGGAGATTTTTCCAAAAAAGATTATTTGGCTGCACACTACCTATTTGATGGCAATGGGTTGATGGTTCTTTCGTACACAATGCCTGCACTTCTTGGGGCTGACGAAAGTAATTTTTATATGGAATTCCTCTCTCAGGGTGATACGTTTGGAGAAGCATTCGTACATGTTCAAAAAAGAGTAAACGAACTGCAAGCTACAATGATTGGAGATCCAACTTTGTCAGTAAGATAATCACCATAAATTTTTGATAAGCCTATCCTTCCCAAGCAAGCAGGATTATAGATAAAGTTCGACCATCTGTTTTGGTATCAATCTTAAATGGCTTATGTAAGCTATAGATTTGTCTGGTGGAGCTAGAGCATGGTTTTCCGAACTGGTAGTGATTTATCAGATAATTCAAAAGGCCGCTTTACAACAGCGGCCCTTGATTTTTGAAGCTTAGTCATGGAAAAAATGCGAGATACACCGATTCTGCCTCATTTTGAGTATATCAAACGTTCCAATAGTGCTATAATATTCTGATGCATACACAAACATTCAAATCAATCATAGAGGCTACTGTAGTACTTCCAAATGCCCTAAAAGAGAAGTTAGTCAATCTTGCAGCAGATTTAGATGATGAGACTAAAAAGGAGATTGTAGCTGCGATTAAAAAAGAGGCAGCCGAGGAGACAGATATGGTCGAAAAACAGATTAAAGCAATGCTGGAAGTAAGACGCTCTGTGCGACGGGATTATCGAGGTGAACAGGAGAAAGTAGATCGCAAGAATGAAATGGATGCTTTTCCCAGTTTTGATTAATGCCACTTGCACAGGGGCCAGAGCAGGCATCGCAACCAAAATCTCCTGAACATGGGGAGGTCTTATACAAGGACCTTACTGAGAAACAGCGAGAGAACCTCGACAAGTTTAAAAAGCACCTGCTAAACCTTAAAAAAACATGTTCTGAGTATAAGATGTTTTTGGAAGGACAAATTGTAGATGGAGATACTGCTGGTGATCAAAGTGGTGAGTCATTCGTATTCTGGGAGCAGGATTTAACGAGCGCGTACGACAAAGTACAACAGCAATTGCAACGAATAACCATGATGGAAAATAAGATGTACGAAGCCTTGGAAAACAAGCGCACAGTCCTTGTTCATAATATTGAAACTGCTCTACGGGTCTGGGCAGAAAGAACACATAGATGGGAATCGGAATACGATGAACGAATATCAGAGGAAGATGAAAATGAGACAGAGATGCCAGCACAAGAACCAGTAGTACAAACTGTGGCAAGAGAGGTACCAGCGAATACTTCTTCTGATTCAGTAGATGAGCCCTTGGCACCATCAAAAGCCAATGAAGAAGTAGAACAAGAGAAACCTATAGGCATCCCTGCCAAAGAAGAATCGGATCAACCAGATACGTTGCAGACAGAACCTGATCAAGTTATTGAGCAAGAACTGCCCATAGATACACCTTCTGAAACAGGAGAACAATTGCCTGATGAGGCATTGATGCCTGACGAAGACATTGCTGACATCTCAACGCAAAAGGCAGAGACAGAAACAAAACTCCGTGACGCACTAGCAAAACTCAAAGAATCTCTCTTGGAGAATCTGACCGATATGGATGGCATGTTGGAACGAAGAGAGACTCTATATCGTAAGAGTATTGAGGGAACCAATCGTGAGATCAATAATCTTTCAAGATGGAATCCATTTAACATACCCCTACGACGTGTGTTGCGAAAAACCTTGCAACGTGAAAAACAGTCATTGCAAAAAGTACAGAAGCTACGCAAAGAATATCGTCCTAAAATAGCCGCTCTTCGTACTGATGTGCAAAACACTGATATGCGCAATCTTGATTCTCATAGGTTGGTTTCATGGGAACATGAAATGGCAGATTTACGAGGGGTCATTGCAAAGTCGTTGAGAGGCGCAGATACAAATTATCGTGCCGTTGGGGCACATCTCACAGAAGTAAATGCTCTGCTTGATGGATATAAAAACTACGAAGCAATAGAAAAAAATCGAGAGAGTGAACGTCTGCGAAGGATTCAAGTACCAGGTCAAACCGTTTACGTTCGCAGAGGTAACGCCATGGAAAGAGGGGTGGTAGTGCAACGGGACGGAGAGTTCTTTGTTGAAAATACTAATGAGAAGTGGAGTGTTAATATCAATGATGTGGAGAAGGATGGAAAAGGAATGCCGAAGCTATGGTTGCCAAATGAATTGGAAGTGACAGGGCAAGATGATTTTGAGCACATCCTGGCTCCTGACGATGTAGGTGCAGACTTTATGAGAAGGAAGTTTGAATACATGGAGAAAAGTTCCACGCTCTCGAAAGCTGAATTTCATGAATTGTTTGGCGGTGACATACGGCAAGCAAACGTGGGCAACTGCTACTTAATTGCCAGTTTCGTTGCACTTCAAAACTGTGATCATGTCGAAGCTATCCTTCGCACTTCAATAAAAAAAGTTGATGAAGCAACGTATAGTGTTCGCATTCCTCTCGGCGTGAGTAGTGGTGAAGAAATAGTCATTACCAAAGAAGAAATGTACTCTACGCAACTTGTTGGAGAGCGTAATATGCGTTCAGTATATGCTGCTGATGGCTGGAAGCTTCTCGAAGCTGCCTTCACTAAAAAGACAACAGGAGAAATGGATAGAGAAGCTACCGAAGGTGGTAGATCATATAAAGCATTGAAAGAATATCTTGCTGCACATTCTTCTGAACTAGTTGGTGATCCTAACATATTCGAAAAGTACGGAATAATATTTAGTGTTGTAGCTGGCAATAAAGAAGCTATAGACGCATCTTTCAACGAAGAATTAATGGAGCACAGAGAAAGAGCAGAAAAAATTCTTGATGCATACTCAAATGGTCAATATCTCATTCACTTAGGTAGTCGTGTGCATTCTAGCGGAAGCGATACTGTTACCTATCAAATTGGAACCAATACCTTTTACCATAATCATGCATATACTTTAACTGGTGTAGATGCAGAGAGTAAGACTGTCACTGTAGTCAATCCACATAACAGCGGGGCTCCAATATCATTGACCTATGATGAGTTGTTCAATGCTTTCTCAGGCATGGAGGTATCAACTATTGACTATAAATCTATGTTCACCTAACCAACTAATATGACACACTCAACATTGTCATCACAGGCTAAAAAATGGGAAACTGCCATCCTAGATTATGCGAAAGCAAACATCTCTGGCATCTCGGACTTCGATCTTCTTACAGAAGAAAGCTTTGTGTCTCAAGATGGCAAATACTGTTTCATGATAATTGACGCTACAGGTATGTACGGCATCTACGCTTCCCCGAAAGAAGATGGCAGCCTTGATGAAGGTAATTTATCATGGATGAAACTAAAGTAAGTTTTGCTTTTACAAGACAGCAACATATATATTCTTTGATTTGTATTGGTGGAGCTAAAGGGATTCGAACCCTTGACCCTCTGCATGCCATGCAGATGCTCTAGCCAGCTGAGCTATAGCCCCACGATGATGTATAAGTAACAGTATCTTGAACATTGGCTAGAGCACAATCTTTCTATGGCTCGTACCGCTACGCGGTACTCGACAGCCAGCTGAGCTATAGCCCCACGGGGTTTACCATGAGCGAGTCCGCATAAGCGGACGAGTCGAATGGTGCGCCCGGCAGGATTTGAACCTGCGATCTCCTGGTCCGCAACCAGACGCTCTATCCAGACTGAGCTACGGGCGCATTAAAGCTGAAGAAGCTTATCATTGGCAAATTGATTAGACAATTTCTTTGTCACAAAAACCTACACAGGTTTTCCAAATTGCTATACTAACCCTAGCCCTAACCCTAACCCTATGAACCTCTACTCCATCTTATCCTCCAAACCATCCCCAGAAATGGTTTATATGCTTCTGGCACTTGCAATTGTTGAACTGATCCTAAAAGGCTTTGCCCTCTGGCGTGCAGCACAACTTAAGCAATTAGTCTGGTTTATAGCTATTCTTATCTTTAATACTGCAGGAATACTTCCGATTGTGTATCTGATAATTACCAAGAATAAGTATTCAGCATTAAATCCAAAGCCCACAGGATCAACACCTCCACCGCCAGAAAGTCCTTCATTTGATTGACCTGAATACAAACATAAATAGACTGCCTTGTGGACTTGATTGGGCGATTGGCTCAGCCCGGAATTAGAGCGCGACGCTGATACCGTCGAGGTCACTGGTTCGAATCCAGTATCGCCCACTCCCTTCTCGTCCGGCGAGGATACTGTGCATTCTTGATGCGCAGCCCCAATGTCCTTGCCTGCCCCGCCGGTTGTCCGACCGACGTGGTTTTTTTAACTGTGATTTATAGACTGCTCCTGATTTTTCTCTATAATCAAACCACTATGAAAGTAACCCTAATCCTCGGCTCTGAATCTGATTCGGATCATGCAAAAAAGATTTCTGACCTCTTGAGTGAGTTTGACGTACCCTCAGAAACAATAGTTTCGTCAGCTCATAAAGTTCCGGAAAAGGTTATAGAAATCGTATCTAAGCTCAATGACGATCCACAACCACAGGTTTTAATTACAATCGCAGGCATGAGTAACGGACTTGGAGGAGTTGTAGCCGGAAGTTCAGTTCACCCTGTTATCACCTGTCCTCCTGCACAAAGCTTGGAAGAGTTTCAGGTTGATTTGAATTCAAGCCTAAGGATGCCTTCAGATGTACCCGTTATGACAGTGCTTCATCCAAAGAATGCGGCGCTGAGTGCGGTTAGGATCTTATCTGAAGGAGATGAGACCCTAAGAGCCAAAGTGAAAGCTAGGATTGAGGAAGTAAAAGAAAAATACTAGTCACTAAACTGTTAAATTGCTAAATTGTCCGCAGAGCGATTATCAAAGTCTGTAACAAGGTGTTGCACAGAACCAGTATAAGTAACGCTCTGTCGAACAATTTAACAGTTTAGCAATTTAACAATATGCCCCTAACAATCCCCGACCTCCAAGAAAAATTAAAAGAATGGAAAGGCTGTAAACTTGCAAAGAACGCTAATCCTGTATTGGGTGAAGGTAATCCTAATGCTGACATAATGTTTATCGGAGAAGCTCCGGGTGCAAAGGAGGATGAACTTGGTCGCCCGTTTGTGGGACCCGCTGGAAAGTTTTTGGATGAACTCTTGGAGTCAATCGGTTTTAAGCGCGAAGATGTTTACATTTCCAACGTAGTTAAATACAGACCTCCTAATAACCGAGATCCACTTCCAGAGGAAAAAGAACAATGCATGCCTTGGCTAAAAATGGAGATAGCATTAATTAAACCCAAGGTGATAGTCCCGCTTGGCAGACATGCACTCCAGCATTTCTTTCAGAAATTAAGTATTACAAATGCACATGGGAAACCCCAAAAGATGACTGACGATGTGACGGTTTTTCCAATCTATCACCCAGCCGCCGCACTCCATAATGGGAATCTGAGGCAGGCGCTTTTTGATGACTTCGCAGCACTAAAAAAGTTTTTAGATGAAAAATAATTGTCAATTGTTCATTGTCAATTGTCAATTACTCTAGTGATCTAGTGCAACCTCCACCAACACCGAAACAGCAACTATAAGAATCCCAATCCACCAATTAAGCAGATTAAGTTGATGAAATAGAATTATTACAGTCAAGCTAATGCCAAGTAGGATTCCTTGTCGGAGGGAGATACTTGTTAACTTTCCCATATCCCACATATGGGTTGGAACCATTCTCCAAATGCCAATAAAGCAAAGCGCTCCAACTGTACTGACTGTCAAAAAGAAACTGAGGAAGAAAGCAGGAATAGCTTGAGCGGGTGCAGTTAGCGGACTGACGCGTAAAAGGACCACAAGAAGAGAAGTGGAAGAGAAGAGAGCCGAGAGAATTATTCCAAATAGAAGCGTGTTCATATTCCCAATTTCTTATTTTCGTCTATGATACCACTAACTATGGCTAAAACTTCATCATCTAACGCAGGAATGTGGGCCGAATATGCAAAGAAAATAAAAAAGGTCTCTACCTTGAACGATCTGGAAGATATTGAGCAGGAGTTATTTGGACGCAAACAGGGCGTAATGACGCTTGCAATGAAGAAGCTGAAGGATTTAAGTCCCGATGAGAAAAAAGTGCAAGCAAAGGAACTTAATGAACAAAAGCAAATACTGGTTGAGGAACTAGAGAAACTACAGAATGATCTAGAGACTCCCACTGGGGACGTACTTGCCAAAAGTGATTCTATCGATGTGACTCTGGATCTTCCGGAAAAAGAACGCGGGCACCTTCATCTTATACCCGAATTTATAAGGCAGGCGGAAGAAGTTTTTGGACGAATGGGTTTTGATGTGTTCAGAGGACCAGAGATAGAACCGGAGGAATACAATTTTGATTTGTTGAATTTTCCAAAGGACCATGCCGCCAGAGACTGGGCTGACGTTTTCTACATGAAAAAGAAAACAGCACCCGATAACAGGCTGACTCTTCGAGCTCATACTTCACCATGCCAAGTAAGATACATGCAAGAAAACAAGCCGCCCCTCAAGGCTATCTTCCCAGGGAAAACATATAGGAAAGACGATGACGCAACGCACTCTCCAATGTTTCATCAGCTAGAAGGATTAATGGTTGGCAAAGATATTACTCTTGCAAACATGAAGGCTGTAATGATCAAGTGCGTACAGGAACTTATAACACAGGATGCTGAATTTAGATTTCGAACCGGCTACTTCCCATTTGTTGAACCTGGACTAGAGATGGACATGAAGTGGACCGGAGAAGATAAGACAAAAGAAGGAGACTGGCTAGAGATTGTAGGATGCGGGATGGTTCATCCGAATGTACTTAAGAACTGTAATATTGATCCCGACAAGTGGCAGGGATTTGCATTCGGATTCGGAGTTGACCGGATGGTTATGATCAAGCATCAGATTAAAAGCATAAGAGAGTTGTTCCCTGGGGATGTGAGGTTTTTGAGACAGTTTTAAAAAAGAAACAGAGGAAACAGAAGAACCAGACGTTTCAGAGGAATTGCTTTAGTACTCTTCTGTTTCTTCTGTTTCCTCTGACTCCTCTGTTTCCTCTTTTTAGCATAGCGAAAGCCGCCTGGTAGAACCGGACGGCTTGTTTTCGCTCCAAGTATTGGTTTCAGTCATCGACGATAATCTTCGTCGTGAGACCACTTAGGTCTACGTCGATGACACTGGTCAACAGGTTCTCGTCGAGCGCGGTGACGCTTTCGACGGTCAACCTGAATGGCACGCCCATTGCCATGGGCTCTGCCATTATGTCAACCTCGACCCACCAATCCAGCGGATCGGCGTCGAAGATGAAGTTGCCATTGTCCGGAAAGCCGAAGGTCAAGACGCCATTTGCGGGTTGAACCGCATTTGACATCTGAACGGCTCCGCCGTTCCCATCATCCGCCCAGATCATCGCTGCGAATACATTAGTTAGATCGCCGGCGACGTTGGGATCCGTCCCAATGATGATCTCGGTCACCGTCGAATCGACAGGTGTCGAGTAGCCCTGGGCGTTGAGCGCCCTGATAGCTATCTCGCCGGGCTCCACCACCGTTTCGAACGGCATGTCATCCGTGATGACGAACGCATTAGCCGGTGGCGTCGGCGGCTGAGGTGGCTGTGGCGGTTGGACTTGCGGTGGTGGGTTCTCAACCACCTCCACAGTGTCGAACTGAACACTGCCAAACGCCAAGTTGATCTCGTCACCGCGATACGCGCCGGCCGAGAAATCGATCAGGACGTTGTACTCCGCACCAGTTGAAATGGTGCCCAAGTGAGCAACGTAACTCTGTTCGATCCTGACGTTCGACACGAACTCCGTGTCACCCACCAACTCGACGCCGATGGAGTTACCCGTCGTGACCTCGACCACTTCGGTCTCGGTAATGAAGGTGGGTTCCATGTTGCTGCCGTCCGGTGGCGGATAGGTGACGTTGGCCCATCCGATGGTAAACGCCGCGTCGACCGCCAACGGGTCCGTCTCGCTGTGAACGAAACGCGCCGTTCCCAAGTGCACATCCGTTTGCACCCGTTCCCCGACGTTCTGGTTGACCCGTTGATGCGCGACTTCAACGGTATACGCAAGCGGTTCAGGATCGTCCGCCGGGATTGGCGTAGGTAAGGTGCGCGAGCCGTACAGGTTTAGGCTGTTGATTATCAACAACACATCCATCGGTGCTATCACACCATCGCCGCTGACATCAAGCGGATTCCTCGGAGTCGTTGGCACGTTGTGCGATCCGAACGTGTTGAGTTCGTTTATGACCTGCAACGCATCCAGCGGCGCTATCACATTGTCGCCGTTGGTATCATGTCGGCGTCCACTCCAGACAAGCATTTGCGCCGCAGCTTCGTTGTTGTCGGGGTTCGTGTCCTCCCCGTCAACAACCGCGTGTGCAAGCAGGTCGACCAACTCATCCTCAACCAAGCCTACGCCGTGGAGTGGAAGATAAACGGACGCGGTATGCCCGTCGGGAACGTCCCCGATGGCATTACGCAGTCTTCCGTCAACCACCTTCCATCCGGCATCCATCGCCGGAGCGCCAAGCGCTAATCCTGGCGGCAGATCCGCCTCGATGATGACGTCATTGGACTGTCCGTCGCGACTTGTGGCCCTCAGGCGCAGGTCAACAGCATACCCATCCTCAACATCCGTCGGAACGGCCCAACCCAACTCCAGGTCCGCTGCAAGCATCACACGATGCTTAAGCGGCTCAAAAAACAATCTTCGCACCCTGGTGTGGGATGCAGGACTTGCAGCATTGCTGAACAAACCCCGTCTTCTTCTCTTCGTCATGACCGTTCCCTTTCTAAGGAAAATAGTGAAACCAATAATGTGTAAGGAGCAGTACTCTACTACAGCACCTTTCCTGAAATTATTGGTCAAAAAACAAACGATAGTGCAAAGTAAAGTCAAATATAATACCTTGAAACCCTGAATTGTCAATTCTATTGAAATATACTATTTCGCCTCCATTCCGCTATTGGCTCAAAAATTATGAGACTAACGAGATCTTCGAGAACCAATTCTCCGGATCTTTAGCAAATTGAGCCGCAATTTCAGCCTCTTCCTCTGTAATTGAGCCGAGTTCCGTGGCTATGTCCAATAGCTGAGGCAGGCCAGAAAGAGGATGATATTTGACACCAAATTGCTGTGCCTTCTCTGCAGATTTAAGCAATCCATAGTCAAATATAGCAACTACATCCGAAACAGTCGCTTCCCCCTCTTCTCTGAGTGCTTCTACTGCAGATACAGAACTTCCGCCCGTTGAAATCAAATCTTCTATCAAAACAATATGTTTTCCGGAATGTAGATCTCCTTCAACTCTCTTCTTTGCACCATGCTCTTTTGTATTCTTTCTAACATAAACAAAAGGTAATCTTAGGAAGCTGGCGACCAACGCTCCCCATCCAATTCCTGCAGTTGCTGTGCCAGCTATCACATCAGGTTCGATATGCAATGCTCGCACTCTCGATAGTAGTGCTTGTACAACAAAATCCCTTGCATCCGGATGGCTGTAAACCATTCTATTATCACAATAAATCGGAGCCTTGATTCCACTTGTCCATGTAAAAGGTGGATCAACAGAAACTTTCACTGCGCCGATGTTTAGAAGTAGTTCCGCGATTCGTTTGCCATGGGGCATAGTGTTAAGGGGTAAGACGTAGGACGTAAGACTTAGGGGATAGATGATACATGCATTGAACTAACATCTTCAATAGTCAGAATGTGTGAACCATGATGGGAGAGATCATATTGTGTGTCAGATTCAAAATAATAATCTGCGTAATCAGCCTGCCCTTCCGTAGCCCAAAGGCGGAGGAGGGTGTAATCTGTTCATACTGAGCCAGTCGAAGGGCGGTTCAGACAATTGCACTTAGAAAGAGCCTGTACCCACTGGGGGCCAGGCTCTCTCTTCAACTCCTATGTTAATGGTTTACCTTTAGTTTCACTAGCTCTGGAGCCACGTACCTTCCAGCAAGTGATCCTGCAAGTCGTCAACCCAGTGGCTGAAGACCTCGGTCATGGCGTCAACGTCAATCGTTTCCAAGTGGCTTTCGCCGTATCGGAATCCACCGGGCATCGGACGAGTGTGGTGGTCGAAGCGAGCTTGGAACATCGACGGCCGCGCCGGATCCACCTGCGGATCCTGGAAGTCCACGGCCATGATCAGATCGATCCGAGAGTTCCGATCGATCTCGGTGTTGACGTCATTGTCCCGAAGCCCGTCGAATACCATGTAGTACTCGCCGTTGGTAACGAAGTCGGACTGCATCAGGTTGCCATTGGCATCGTAGATGCCGGACGAAGAGGCCAGGATCGATGAGTCGGCGGCGTTATACAAATACGCCCTCGGACCCAACAAAACACCCTCGCTTTCGAACGGCACGATCAGCCCATTGACGATGCGATCATTGAGCCCGTTCTTGCTGTTGTCGTTATCGGCAGCACCGATACGCAACTGCAGGACATCCGCCCAGCCCGTGGGCATGGCGGCAACCGGAGTCTGGACAACCGTGGTGATCCGATCGATCTTTGAGCCATAAAGTTCGTGCGGCTCGCCGACGATGGCCTCATTGGGTTGACCGAACGAATCGTGTCCGATTACAACGCCGTTGGTAGAACCTTCAACGTTGACCGAGTAGTCGTTGCTAGAGATGTCACCGCGAACTTTCACGGCTCCCTGACCAACGTACTCGTATCCCACACCCGTCGCACCGATTCCGACCTGCAGTTCTTCACCGGAGATTCCACCCTGTACGTCATTCTTCAATTGAGGCACGACGTAGACGGTATAGGTCTCTCCGGGGGGAACCACCAACTGCCCGTTTTCAGTATTCAGGCAGAAGGTCTGGCCAGGTATTGGCACTTCGTCGAAACCACAAGCGCCGATTGTCGCACGTCCGATGAGATCATTGGACTCACGGTTAAGGGTGTAAATGTTGAAGTAGTCGACAGACCTGGTATCGGTTACTGACGTGAATTGCAGTTCATACACGTCAGACGCCTCACCGCCATCCGCACGCAGGTTAAGCTCGAGTGCGTGGCCAGCCTCCGTACCAAGGAGCATCTGAGACGATGGCACAAACGATTCGGTCACAAACAGATCTCCATGCGGTTCGAACTCCCAGAGCGTTTGGCCATAGTGGCCAATACTCCAACCGTCGAGCGATGCACCGTCTTCCATGACTTCGCCGCCGAGTGCGCAGAGTTCCACTCTGATCGAAGCGTTCTCGTCCAAGCTGCCGGCCACGTCGGCCAGGAACTCGACTTTCACGTACTCGCCCTCGTTGACGGGATAGCCGATGTCGAAGGTGAAGTACTCGCTGTCGCGGGCGGTCGTCTCACCAATGAACAAATCGGTATTACCGTCTCCGTCGGAGTCTACCTTCAAGTATCCATACTCGATGTTGTAGGCAGATCCTTCGGCAGTCGCGTACTCGACCGTAGTCAAGTTGGTGTTACCACCGTACGCCGTGATTTCGAAACTGCCGAGGACGATTCCGTTCGCGTTCTCGACCGCCATGTTCGAATAGGGACCTCCCAGTTCGTATGCGTCGAGGGTTACGGACTGAGTTTCCGGCAAAGGATATTCGGTATAACCATATGTCCTTATCCACATCTCGGGACCCCACGCATCCGTGCGCGTGATAAGGTCGTCGAGATTCCCATCAAACCAGTTCGGTGCCGTCGCGAACACGTCGTTGTCGGTTTCGCCGTTGGCCATCAAATAGTCAACTGCGGCCTCGGTGTCGGCATCCGTGATCCATCCGTCGTTGTTGTAATCTAGCCACACGAACGGATCGTCGAGATCGGTAAAGTTCCGGTGTCCGCCGTACTCGACCTCTCTGACACCGTCGGAGTTCAGGATGTTGACGACCCGCAAGACATCACCCGGGGTTCGCATTCCGTCGCGGTTGACGTCCAAGAAAGTGAACTGTCTGTTGCTGACCAGGTCATGTTCGCCGACTCCGTTCATGTTCAGGTCGTTGATCAGAACCAGAGCGTCGACCGGCGATACCACTCCGTCCATGTTAACATCCGCAAGCGGGTTGGCTGCGAGACACTCTCGCTTGCACAACCGCTCACCGCCGACCACGCGATTCCTTCTACGATTGTGTCGGTTCTTGTTGGCACGAAGAGCTGAACGACGACTTTGCAAAATACTCATTCTTCTATCCTCTCGAAAAGTTTAGTTGTAGTGACTTACTCGCTATCATCTTGCTAGAGCTTTTTTCTCCTTATTGCTCTCTATGCATGCGCTCATTGACTAACGGTATATTCTCTCTCCATAAGGTAAACCTGTGGAGTTAAAGATCCATGACCTCTCTCGCTTAATAACCTGAAAATACAAATTCCAAGTCAAAAGGAGAAAAGGTACCAGAATATTATATATATTTATGAACTATTGTCAATACTTGTCAATAACCGATTTTTTCTCATATATAAGCCATTTCCTCGATATTGGGTCATTTCAGACACATCCTAAATCAATTCCCGATTCTTTGGCTTTTACAAGCCAAATTGCTACCATTCACCGGATGATCCCATCTGAATATGAATCAGCTCTCCGGCAACTTAATAAAATCTTCCTCGAAGAGAACTTAAAGCTCAACCTATCTGCTTTCCGTGAGGAGGAACAAAGCTGGATTGGGAACATAGAAGATTCATTAGCAATTCTCGATTCAAATATTCTGGAACAACATAGCTCCCCTCTCCTGCCAGGAGAGGGGCCGGGGGTGAGGTCAGGTGGTGAAAATCTAAGACTAATTGATATTGGTACCGGAGGAGGTTTCCCCTTGCTTCCTCTCGCTATGTGTCTCCCCCAATGTTATCTAACAGGACTTGATTCAACCAATAAAAAAATCTCAGCAGTTGAACGAATCGCAAAAGAACTTAGTCTGACTAATGTCGATCTGATATCAGGAAGAGCCGAAGACCTTGGCCGCGATCCAAATCATCGAGAGCAATATGATCTTGTTTTATCCCGCGCAGTCGCCGGGGCCAATGTACTTCTTGAACTCTGCGCACCGTTTGCAAAAGTTAAAGGGAAAATAGTTTTCTGGAAAAGTATGAAGATCGATCAGGAACTAGAAGATTCATTAATGGCAAGAGCAGAACTTACATGCCACCTAACAAATCAGCATGAATATGAATTGCCGGAACCTTTCGGAAAACGCCAGCTTCTGGTTTTTGAAAAAACTTCTCCAACTTCAGACAAGTATCCAAGAAAGGTTGGTGAACCTAAAAAGAAACCAATTAAGTAACCCGAACCCGATAACCGAACCCGAATATGCCCAAACGCTATCAACCAAACGATCAATTATCTCAACAAGCCAAAGCCGAGGGCTACCGCGCAAGATCGGTTTATAAACTTAAGGAGCTCGATGAAAAGTTCAATCTGATTAAACCGGGAATGGCAGTTCTTGATCTCGGCGCCGCTCCGGGCAGCTGGCTTCAGTATGCGAAGGAAAGAGTCGGATCTGAGGGGAAAGTTATTGGAATTGATCTACAAGAAATTGAACCAATTGACGGCGTTGAAACATTGCAAGCTGATATAACCGAACCTACCTTACTTACCTTACCTACTATACCTAAATCTATTGACCTCATCCTCTCCGATCTCGCCCCCTCCACCAGCGGAATTAAGGATGTAGATCAGTGGAAATCTATCGAATTGAATCAGGCAGTTGAAAAAATAGCTGAGCAAACCTTAAAGCCTGGAGGAGTCTGTGTAATGAAAGTGTTCAGAGGAGCAGATTTCGACGAATTCGTCAGAGAGCTAAAAAACCAGTGGGAAACAGTCAAAACAGCTCAGGTGAAGGCTTCGCGGGATAGGAGTCGGGAGATTTATATTCTGATATCAAATTGACAATTGACAATGAACAATTGACAATTATTTGCTATGGATAAAACAAACCCCTTGCAGGTAAAGAGCTTTAAATTTGCATTAAATACTATTGAAACTTACAAACTACTTGTTGAAGAAAAAGAGTTTGTAATGAGTAAACAACTGCTCAGATCCGGCACTAGTATTGGTGCAAATATTGAAGAAGCTCTACAAGCTCAATCAAAGAAAGATTTTATTCATAAGCTATCAATTGCGCTCAAAGAGGCACAAGAAACTGGATATTGGATCAAACTGCTCAGGGAAAGTGCGATCTTGGATAAAGAGAAGGCAACAGATTTATATGCTCAAGCTAAAGAATTAATGAAAATGCTCACAGCTATTATAAAAACGTCTAAAAGCAATATCCTTAAACAACCTATCGATCATTAAATCCGAGTTCCCAATTGTCAATTGTCAATTGTCAATTGTCAATTCACACTATGAGCAACAATAGCCCCAAGCAAATGATCACTCTTAAAAACGTCTCAAAGGTTTTCAAGAAACAAGTCGTGCTCGAGGACATTTCGCTAAAGATTAAGCCCGGAGAGTTTGTTTGCATAGTCGGCCCGAGCGGAGCCGGCAAATCGACTTTGATTCATATACTTGCCGGAGCCGAAAAGATTACAACTGGAACCATTGAGTTTGACGGAGTCAACTTGAGGATTGTTCCTCCATTGGCTCTTAGATTTTTCAAAAGAAGAATTGGAGTTGTGTTTCAAAACTACAGGCTGCTTAGTAAACGTACTGTTGCAGAAAATATCGCATACCCTCTGGAGGTCTGCGGAGCTCCGGAGAATTTAATCAAAGCAAGAGTGGAAGGACTTCTTGGCAAGATGCACATGAAACGAAGAGCAAACGCTCTTCCCCGCGAACTTTCCGGAGGAGAACTTGCCCGCACTGCAATTGCAAGAGCTATTGCACATGGACCTATAGTCCTTTTGGTAGATGAACCGACGGGCAATCTGGATCCTGATCAATCCCTTAAGGTTCTTAAACTTCTAAAACAAATCAACAAAGACGGTACAACAGTGGTACTTGCAACCCACGACTTGGAATTGGTTAAACAAGTTAAAGGGAGGATTATTCTGATTGAAGATGGAAAGATCACAAAAGATGCAAAACCGCGAGCTTCCAAGCAACATGAGATAGAATCCACTCCAGTTCGAACTAAATCCAAATCTAAATCCAAGAAGATTAAAGTGACTGCTTTGAGCTCGTAGGCTCTTCTTTAGGCTTCTCTTCGCCAATCACCTTCTCTGCTTTAGAAGGAAAGAATCTAATCAAAGCTCCGCAAACAACAAGGAAATAAACCATTTCCGGAACCAGAATGTTCCAAGACGTATTTCCTTGAGCTATCAGAATTAAATCGACCACAAAGCGTGCCAGATGATAAAGGATCAGAACTATGATTAAGTTTACGTACTTAAGGGGACGCAAGAATGCGAGCGCAGTTGCAATAGCAATAACTACAAGAAGTGATCCGCCTACCATGGAGAGATATCTATGCATTGCATCAAACTCAACCAGATCGTAAATATCCAACAGCATCTGTGATGTGAAAAGCATTACATACGCGAAATAGAGCGTAAATATGAAGGCGATGGCTAAAGTAAGACGAAGTGATCTTGTGCGCATATACACAGGATACATCGATCATTTACTAGAAGCCACAAGCTAAAAGCGATAAGCTATTGCCATGACAACATATGCTGACTCGGGCGTTAACATAGAGGAAGGTGACAAAGCCTCCAAAAAAGCTTATGAACACGCATCCTCAACTTTTGCCTCACGCAAAGGAATGATAGGAGAACCGGTGCAAAAGGAGAACGGATACGCAGGATTTTTGGACATGGGAGATTATTATCTGGTCCAAAGTGATGACTCAACGGGTTCCAAAATTGATCTGGCCTTCGAAGTCGGCAATCTAAGTACACTTGGATATGATCTGACTGCAATGGTTGCAGATGATGCAGTTTGCGTTGGAGCGGAACCGATAAGTATTTCCAACACTCTTGATGTTCCAAAGATTAACTTAGGCCAAGTTGATCAGTTGATGGACGGGCTCGCTAAGGCATGTTCTGAGCAGAAGATCGTAGTTCCCGCTGGAGAAATTGCAGAAGTTCCTGGAGCAGTTTCCAAAGGCGTGTGGAGTGCAACAGTGATCGGAGTGGTGGAGAAAGACAAAGTCCTTAAGCCCGAGACGATTGAAGAAGGTGATGTGATTGTAACTTTGAAATCTGGAGTTGCACGCTCTAACGGATTTTCACTGATCAGAAAAATTCTCATCGATAAGTTCGGTGACAATTGGGGCAATCAAGAACTTTCAAAGACAATGCTTACTCCAAGCGTGATCTATGCAAAAGCAATTCTGACTTTGATCGGAAGATTTAAGGAAGAGCGAAAAGTTAATGTAAAAGGCATCGCGCATATCACAGGAGGAGGAATTCCAAGTAAACTTGGAAGGGTTTTGAAGCCTTCTGGAAAGGGAGCTGAACTTACTGATCTTTTCGAGCCTCATGATGCACTTAAAGAAGTGATTGAACTTGGAGAGGTCCCAACCGAAGAAGCTTACAAAACATGGAGCATGGGCAACGGAATGATGATTGTTGTTTCTCCTGATGAGGCTGATAAGGCTACTACATTACTAAAGGCTGGAGGAGTGGATGTAAAGAAAGCTGGACTTGTAACTACAGATCAGGGGGTCCAAATTTCCGCTTACATAGGGGATAAACTGGAGTTCTAACTAGTTCGCAACTTAAAAACTTTGAAAGATAAAATCACTTCTTGTAGCCTTAAAGGGTGCCAGAGCTTCTTCCCAATCCGGAAGTTCCAAAACAAAAAAAGATAAACCGTCGTCGATTTATACAAGCAGCAACTGCAATTGCAATATGCGATTTGTTTCAAAGCGAACATCAGGAGTCTGTGCCTATGCCAAGAATTACATTGCCTGAATTTAGGGAAATAGTTCGCTATGAACTTCCAGGGATTAATGTGACCGAAGAGGTAGCACAGCCGAATGTAACAGGAGATGGAATTGGAGAATGGAGCATACCCGAAACAACTTGGTCGGTTATAAGAAGATTATTCCAGGAAAAACCGCAAGATGTTGTATCGGATTCAACTGAATGGATATCCGGATTTCAGGAGCCATTACAGCAAGTAGATGTTAAACCTGCATACGGACCTGCGGAGCCAAGCCAAAAATATACTTGCTCCAAAAAAACGCGCGATTCTTGCGATGAACTTAATCCAAAAGGCTACCCAATGTATGTATTGAACACCCTGCCGAAAGATGCTTCCATGCGCGGGTTTATAGATTGGCACCAAAGGGCTGCTCTTAAATTGGACGACCAATTATACTTCGTCGTTGATGGAAACCAGGGAACCATATGGGATGGGACACTTGGGTCCTACGTACTCACCAGGAATGAGGGAACAATGATGCGCACCCCGTTCGCATCTATAGCCAGGTTCAGGAAAGCCAAATGGGACATTGGCCCTTCTCGCATAGCCCAAGTACTCATGCACGCAGTATCCGAAGAAGAGATGCAATCGATGGATGTAAGGCAAAATGAGATAGGTTACCATAATCTGGCTTAATTCTTGACACCAACTAAATCAGTACTGGAATCCAGTATTCTTCTTAAACCCTCCTTTGTCAAAGTAGGCAAAATGCTATACTAGCACTCCATGCGCACCCCAGAAGAACTAGCTATAGCCTACAAAGAACATCAAGAAGCTGATGTGCATGGGCTTTGGATAGGATCTTATATCCAAGACATTGTTTACGGAGGTAATGATGGAATTGTGACAACCTTTGCAGTTGTCGCAGGAACAATGGGTGCAGACCTTCCGCATTACATTGTTATAATCCTCGGACTCGCGAATTTATTAGCTGACGGGACTTCTATGGGAACGGGTGCATACCTTTCCAAAAGATCCGAACGTGATAATTATGAAAGGCTGAGAAAAGAGGAACTTGAAGAAATTGAAATTGATCCGGAAATTGAAGCGGAGGAAGTTCGGCAGATGTATAGGGAGAAAGGTTTTGAAGGGAAAGATCTGGAGAGAGCTGTAGAGATTATTACTTCTGACAAAGACCGCTGGGCAGAAGTAATGCTTCATGAAGAGCACCACATGACCAAAGAAGCCTCCGAAAAACCCGTTGTGCATGGGCTTCTGACATTTATATCATTCGCAATCTTCGGAGCAATTCCTCTAATCCCCTACTTTATTATCACAAGTGCAGATTCGCGCTTTCCGGTCGCTATTGTTTCCACTTTCTTTGCATTGATGCTTTTGGGAGTCGCTAAGAGCAAAATAATGCGGGAGAGAATGATCCGAGGACCTCTAGAGATTGTAAGCGTAGGAGCTTTGGGGGCATTTGTAGCATATGGGGTGGGAGTAATGTTGAGGAGTCTTGCCGGAATTGCTATATAAACAATCGACACGTCCCTGAGGGGACTGTCAACACATTTCACTCTCAACAATCAACAATTTGTTGAAAGCTCGCGTAGCGAGCGTGTTGATTGTCGATTGTAGATTGTTGCTCAACACTCCAAATAAGAAGTACAATATTCATATGCCACCAATAGTATTCCTAGAAGTAGATAAGGAAGATGAATCACGCGTCAAAGAGCAATTCTCTGATGCTTTAATGATTCATGAGAACTCAACCGAAGAAGGGGTTTTGGATCAATGCAAAGATGCCGAGATTCTCTCCTGTTTTATTTATTCCAAGTTGCAAAAGGAGCAACTGGATAAGCTTCCAAAACTTAAGCTGATTGCCACAAGGTCAGTCGGTTTTAATCATATTGACTTGGAGGAATGCGCAAAGCGAAAGATTGTAGTTTGTAATGTGCCTGACTATGGTTCGCATGTTATCGCTGAGCATGTGTACGCACTTCTACTTGGAACTCTCCGCCACATTCATGAAGGAGATGAAAGAGTTGAGAAGGGCAACTTTGATTATCGCGGGCTTAGAGGGATAACACTCAGAGGAAAAACAATCGGAGTTGTTGGAACCGGTAAAATCGGAGCGCATGTATGCAGAGTCGCACACGGTTTTGGAATGAAGGTACTTGCAGTTGATCGTTGCAGAACTTTGGAACTAGAGGAGCTCTTTGGAGTTAAGTACGTTGAGATGGAAGAACTGATTAAGGGGGCTGACATTATTTCACTCCACCTTCCTCTTCTTGATGCGACTAAGCATATAATCGACAAAGAAGAGTTTGATCAGATGAAAGACGGTGTAATCCTTATTAACACTGCGCGGGGCGGACTTGTTAATACTGATGCATTGGTTGAAGCTCTGGGAAGCGGCAAAGTTGCATATGCACTTTTGGATGTTTTGGAGAATGAGAAGGATTACGAAGAGAATAAAGAGCTGATTGAACATCCAAACGCAATCACAACTCCCCATATAGCTTTTTATTCTGATGAGAGCATGAAGAATATGTATGACGACTGCTTTGAATCCATTGAGCAATTCACAGCAGGCAAAGAACCGGGACACGTCGTTAAGCCGCCTAAGGTTGTGTGCGACCTTCCCGAATTAAAAAAGTCACACTGAGCGCAGTCGAAGTGCGACCTTCCAGAGCTTAAGAAGAAGTAGTGTATGTACAATGTACATACAGTCCTAATTCAATATTTGAACCTAAGTTATTTGTAATACGGCTTATTCTGGTATCATAAACAGCACTACTGGGGAGTCGCCAAGTGGTAAGGCACATGGTTCTGGTCCATGCATTCGGGGGTTCGAATCCCTCCTCCCCAGCCATTAGTTAGCTTTATTCTTCGCCACTCTCTGCCTCACCAACCTGTTCTCGCACTCTCCAAGTGAGATCTTCACCAAGCATTTGACGAACTTGCTGTTCAGCTGCAAATGGTAGACATCCATTTTCTCTGGGACCTCTGTTTTTTGCTGCTGCTGCAATTGCACCAAGAATAGTCGCGGTCCGACCTGCATCACCTAATTCTCCTGCCCTCCTTTTTAGCTCTTCTATTGGTACGGGTTTAATTGCACCCAAAACTTTGTCCAATCGTGCCAATACACTATCATCAACAATCTGGTCTTCTAAGCCTGGCTCCTCTTCACCCACTATCGCCGATACTCTTCGTTCATCAGGTGCAAGCTTGCTCCTGGCAGCATCCCTTACTATTTCCATGGCAGACAAAAAATGATCATGTCGACTTCCATCTGCAGTTTGTTGCCGAAGAGCATCTATCTCCTCCAATACCTCACGGGCGGTTCTTTCATTGTTCTCTGTCATATTATTATGTGGTAAGCAACTATTATTATACCATTATTATAATATAATACAATATCCACCGATTGCCTCGTTTTTGTGCATATGTAAGCCTTATTTAAGTGGACACAACACTCGAGATAATCGGCCTCATCGCAGTAGTCATCGTAATCGGCATAATTGCAGCTACTTTCGGCATTCCTGCATTCGTTCCTGATAAAAGACCGGATAAGGAGACTGTTCAAGTAATAGCAGTTATAGCAGGACTAATTGCTATCGTAATAATTGGAACTGTTTTATGGGAGAAGTTTGCTTAGTCTTTCTTCCAACTTCTCAATTCCCAAATTCCCCGGGGACCCAAGGCTTTGTTTTGACTTGAGGTTCTCCTGTAAATTAAAATTGCTCTGACCTGACTCGGAGGCTTTTTTGTATGCATCGCGAAAAGCAATCCCCTCCTTCGCAACCATCTCGTTCGCTATGTCTGCCATAAAGATGTCTGGTTTGATCTTGGCTTCGATGTTCTCTCTGACAGGAGTAAGTCCGTTCAAATAAAGTCCTGCAACTTCTAGGCTACTGACCAAGATATCGGAGCTTTCCATAATCGGTTTCTTCATTAGTTGGAAGTCCCTGTGATATCCGGAGATAAGACCTTTGGAAAGATCTTGTACGAGATGTTGGTTGGCAATAACTCTGCACAAGTTACCTCTGAGTATCTCGAGTCCATCCATATTTCTCTTTTGCGGCATTATGCTGGAACCAGTGACGATTGAGTTGTCTGCAAGAAAGAATTCAAACTCGCGGGATGTAAACAAGATCATGTCGGTTGCAAACTTAGAAAGCGTCATCATCACCTGAACTAAAGCTTCTAGGTACGCACTTTCAAACTTACCTCTGCTGTTTTGGCAGTAAAGCGAATTGTTTTGTACGCTTTTGAATCCTAACTCTTCCGCGACCTGACCTCGCTCAAGAGGAAACGCAACACCGTATCCCGCCGCGCTTCCGAGGGGGCTTTTATCTATATGCCCCCTGACAGATGTGATGAACTCAGCATCATCGACCAGCGACTCCGCGAAGCTCATATAATAATGACCCAAGGAACTAAGCATTGCCTGCTGAGTATGTGTGTATCCCGACATAGGGACATCTTGATATTGCTTTGCTTTAGCCAAAAACTCACGGCTTAGCTTAATTGTTTCGTTTCTGATCTGCGCCAATTGATCCTTCATATAAAGTCTGATTGCTACCAGAACCTGATCATTCCTGCTCCTTCCTGTGTGTATCTTTTTGCCGGTATCGCCCAACTTGGATACAAGGAAGTTCTCGATAACGGTATGGCAATCTTCATCCTCGACTCTTATCTCAACTTTTTTCTGAGTCCAAAGTATCATGAGTTCATCTAGGCAATTGATTATTGAGCTTAGCTCTTCGGAAGTTAATACCCCGATAGTGCTTAGCCCCTTTGCGTGCGCCTTGCTAGCCCTAATGTCATACGGCATCAGGACCATATCAAGCACAACGTCATCCCCGGCTGTGTAAGCCTCGATTTTGGGATGAAGTTTTGCCGAAGATTTGGACCATAGCTTGCTCATTTTATTGGTTGAGATGAGGCTGAACATTATACGCTGTTTTCTGAGGTAAGTTGTAGATTTCTATAAATCCGGGAGATGCGTTTTGATTGAAGCTTACGTTCTTTTCAAAAGTGGCAAGATCTGCATTGAACAATGAGTAAGGCGACTCAACTGCAACAGCATCTATGTTTCCTTTATACAATCTAACTTTGACAGAACCTGTTACATTTTCGTTTACTGAGTCTTGGAATGCATGCAGTGCTTTCATTGTCGGCTCGAACCATTGCGCACCATAACAAAGATATGCCCATTTTTCATCGATGATCTTTTTCATTTCATTCTGATTTCGCGTTGATACTAATTTTTCGAGACGATCATGCGCCGTGATTAGAACTCGCGCACCTGGTGCTTCGTAAACTCCTCTGACTTTGAGGCCTACAAGTCTGTCCTCAATCAAGTGCTCTATCCCCACTCCATGCTTCGCTCCAATCTCGTTACACTTCATTACAATCTCCGCCATGCTCAGAGGAATTCTGTTTAACGAAACCGGAACTCCCTTGATGAATTCAATTTCGAGAATCTCTTCCTGATCCGGAGCATCCTTTGGATGCGTGCAAACCTCCAAGATATTCTCCAATGGCGGAATGAGTTTAGGATCCTCTATTTCGCCTCCTTCGCCAGTAGAACCCCACATATTGTCATCATAGGAATAGGGCTTATCAGCCGTTTGTTTGATGGGAATATTATGCTTGTGGGCATATTCAATCTCTTCCTGTCTTCCCATCCCCCATTCCCTGACGGGTGCAATTATCTTCATGTTCGGATCGAGAGTCGTGATGTAGTTTTCGAATCGAACCTGATCGTTTCCTTTTCCGGTTGAACCGTGCGCAATCACAGTCGCTCCGTATTGATGCGCGACTTCAACAGCTACCTGAGATAACGTGACTCGCCCAAGCGGAGTTGATAGGTGATACCCACCTTGGTAATCGGCATTTGCTTTTATTGCTCGAGTGAGACATTCATTCGCAAAACGATCTTTCGCATCGTAAACGATTGCTTCTTTGGCTCCGATCCTGATAGCTTTCTCTTTTGCCTCATTCAAATCTTCGTGGATTTGACCTGCATCAACAGTTAACGCAATTATATCTGCATCGTATTGCTCCTTGATCCATTTGAGCATTACAGATGTGTCGAGGCCGCCTGAGTAAAGGAGAAGGCAAGTTTTAAACTCTCCTTTCTTCGCTTCGTGCGAAGCAATTTTCTGATACGCAGTTTCAGTTTCCATAAGTTTTGTTGGGAAATTATGATAAATAAAATTTAAGAAGTGCCTTTGCCACATGCATGCGGCATTCTGCAAGATCAAAGACCTTGGATTGCGATGAATCAATTACCTCGTTAGTGACTTCCTCGCCTCTATGTGCAGGTAAACAGTGGAGAAAAATTGCATCAGATTTTGCCTTCTTCATTAGATCGCTTGTCACCTGGTATGGTGCGAAAATGTTGAGTCCCTTCTCCTCTTCTCCTTCATCGCCCATCGAGACAAATGTGTCTGTGTATACAACATCTGCATCGCTAACCGCTTCATCTACATTTTCAGTGAAGATAAGTTTTGAACCTTCGGCATTTGCATATCCTCGAGCAGGCCTGATTTGTTCTTCTGTATACCAAAAGTCTTTTGGGCCTGCGTGCACAAAGTCATAACCCATCATGGTACAAATATGCATTAATGAGACTCCAACATTGTTGCCATCGCCGATAAAGGCAACTTTGAGCTTTTTCTTATCAAGCTTATGCCACATGATTGTCATTAGATCTGCAATTGCCTGTGTAGGATGATGCAGGTCGCAAAGAGCATTGATAACTGGTATTGAAGCGCAATCAGCCATCTTCTTAACGGAACTGTGATTATTGACACGCGCAATAATGCAACTTGAATAACGCTCAAGTACGTTAGCAATATCCTCAATGGTTTCCCGTGTTGCACCATCAGAACGCCGAAAGATCTCGACACCGCTTTGGAAGATTGGTATTCCTCCAAGAGATCCAACCGCGGCCTCGAATGCTATACGTGTTCGCAGTGACGGTTTTTCAAATATTAATGTTACAACATGACCGCTTAATATCTGTTCATGTACCATGCCCTGACTTTTATAAATAAACGCATCTTTGATGATCTGTTCAATTTCATCTTTCCCAAGATCAGGAATTGAAATCAAGCTCCGATTTTTTTTGAAAAGTGTGTTCATAACGCTTAATGGGGAAAAATTATTTAATAAAAGAAAAACCCCCTGCGGGCATTTGCTTACAGAGGAGACGTTAAAGTTTAAATCAAGGTTTTACACCGTCACCTCTGCTGAGGCACGGCGGCGGCGTGAGACCTGTTTGGGATAGTTCAACTTAATCACATGTGCATAATAACGATTTTTTTTGTGCTGTCAAATTTTTTTGTCACTAGATATAATTGCAATATGGCCAAACTCAAACTCGACCTCCACCCTATCTTCAACCAAGGAAAATCAATTTCCGAAGAATTAGGCCATGTGATCAATCAGGCAGTAGAGAAGAAGATTAAGCTTGTGGAAATAATCCCGGGGAAAGGATCAGGACAGCTGAGGCGAAAAGTCATGAAGTTCCTCGACCAACCTCATATAAAATCTAAATATCACAGATTAGAAATTGATGAGAAGAATCATGGCAGGATATTTGTGCATTTTAAATTCAACTAACAATACGCCACGCTTAACAGCGTGGCTGTCAACACGCATCGCTTTCAACAATCAACTAGATGTTGAATGTTGAAAGGGCGCGAAGCGCCCGTGTTGAGAACGAAGTGTGTTGTTAGTTGTTATAATACCTCGTCGACTCCACCCGATTCTCATCAATATCCACCCAATCAAAAGTTGTTTCATTGTCATCCCATTCAACTGTTCCGGTATTTGAACGACTTCCAAGATTTCGAAGTCCCACCTGAAGCGTGCTTGCCTTGTTTCCTATTTGAGGATTCAGGATATTGGCTTTCAAAGTCAAACTCGTAGTCGACCCCTGATCAATTGTAGTTGCAACCGTACTAGCTTTTAGATTTGAACAAGTTACTGTTATGTCGCCTGTATCAGCTGATGCCGAGCAACTCTGCGTATCATCCGGATTGCTCGTGTTGTATAAACTGAATGAAGATTGATCAACCTGAACATTATCCGCAAAAACCGAGAAAACTATATTATTAATATTAACCGGGAATGATTTTGTACTGGCTTTCTCTGATGCTCTGAATCGTAATGCTCCAATAGCAGCGTTCCCAACTGGTACGCTTGTATTATCACTGTCGCTATGAGCGTTCTGGATAGCAGTAATACTTGATGCAACCAAATCATGTGTAGGACCTGCTACTGTTACATTAGCGCTGGCTGAAGTTGTGCCAATAAACACCTCGCCTTCTTTATTACCATCACCATCATTTTGACTAAGCGTGTCATTGGAATGAATTCCCCTAGCCTCCACTGCTGGCTGAGGAGACGTTCCGGATGTTAGATACAATGCAATTGTATTTCCGCTAACATCAGCAGGTGAATCTGAACGCACGTAAGCCTTAACCAAAATAACTTTTTCCGTATCTGCTGCAATACTCCATTCTGAGTTGGAACAAAAGACTCCAGATGTAGGGGCTCTGCAATTAAGCCCTCTTGCAACTGCAAACGGAGAAACGCTGCTTCCTTCGAACAATTCAAGTCGATCTATTTCCGATGACCCACCAGCAATTGAAAGATCTTTGACTTCTATGCCCTCTCCTTCTGAACGGAATTTAATTCTGAGTACTACAGGACTCACTTCGCCAGCACGAATTTGCCTGCTGCGTATTGGAGTAGTATCCGCAATCACATACAAATTTCCTCGTTCGATAACATCAATATTCCCGGTTGAATCTAAAGTGAATACGGAAATCCAACACATAGAATCCGTACATTCAACTGTATCCGTTGTAATGCCACTTAGTTCCTTCCCGTCTATAGCCCCAACCGCAAGAACATATGCCAGATCAGACGTATCTAAGTCAACAATAAGCAATGACGCTGATGCATTTGGTGAGAGATCTGCCCGTAGCTGAAACTGCCTTGTACGTCCGTCGCGTACAGATACATCAATGTTTGAAAATGTAATTTTCTCTCCCTGAGCTGAGGCAGTTGCCGCTGTCGTTTCCATTAGGCCGTCGCCATTCATGTCTACAAGTAGACGATAGTTTTGCGCACTTCCCAAGCTTCCGGAAACGCTTTTGAACTTAATTCCATTTAAAATCGCATCTTGCCTTCCAGCTATTGCATCAAATGCAAATAGGACCACATTTGTTTTTCCAACTGATTGACTGAGAGATGCCACAGGGCGCTGATCAATTCTGAGAGCTGCGTGGCGGACAGTTTCCGGAACAATTACACAAATCTTGCTGCATCCATCTCCATTTATAGTGTTGCCATCATCGCATTGTTCTTCACCCTCCAGAACTCCATTCCCGCAAACCACAGGCCCAGAAAGCGAACAGTCGCTTTCGCAGTAAAGCGGACCGCAGTCATTTGTACATGCACCTCCGGCGGTACAGGAAGATGGTGAACATTTTTCATATGATTCACACACTCCGTTTCCGCATGTTGCACATGCTTCAATCTGTTCTCCAAAACGCATATACATCGCGCATTGTTCTCCTTCTTTTGCGTCGTCTGATTCTGTAACATCAACGGATTCCTGCGTTTGAGTAATCGTCTGTACTGGTTGTCCTAAGCCCACAAGAAGTTGAGCCATTTCTCCGCGCTTCATCAAATGACCGGGGTCATAAGGTAAGTGCAGGAATACTCTCCGTGAAGCAGCAACATCAAAATACGGATCATACCAATTCGGAGGTCCATCAGGATACGCAGGCCTCCGCATCTCCCAAGCTTCTGTACTCATTTTTAATGCTTCCGCCAAGTTGACTGTTTTTTCTCCCCTGTAAGTTCCATCCGGATAACCTTCTACAACCCCTCGCTCTTTTGCAGCACATGCATGAGCCCAATACCACTGAGACACTCCTCCGAAATCAGAGAAGCAAGCTCCACGATCTGACGAGTATGACTCCTCTCCGAATACCGCAAGCATAAGAATCTTTAGAAACTCTGCCCTATTTATCAATATTTCCGGTTGAAACTTTCCTCCGCCATACCCTTCTACTATTCCGCGGGAATGTAAGAGCTCAATTGAACTTTGAAACTTATGATTGCGAGCATCCGAAAACGGTTCCACACCTGCATGGGCAATGAGCGGAACAAGAAATATTAATGGTAAAAAACGCGCAATATAAAAATATATTCCGCTTTCCCCTCTCCACCTTTTAAGGGGGAGAGCCTGCCTGCCGGACAGGCAGGGGTTGGGTGAGGGGGCATTTGGATCATCAATAAAAGACTGCATGTTAGGCGCTATGCGCATGGGGGTATTATACCCCTAAATATCTCATTGCAAGAGGCATTAGCCAGTAATCTTAAACTGTCGAAAACAGGGATTTCTACGTCAGAATGATCAATGAGAAGCGGTAGCTCAGTACATCCGAGAATAACCGATTCAGCTCCTTGGTTTTGAAGATTTCCGATAATCGTCTTTAGAGTCGATCTTTCTTTAAGGCCGCTGACTCCTGCGAGAACTTTCATTATGCAACTAACGACATCATTCTTTTCGTCAATGCCCGGCGTAAAGACTTCTATCCCTGCGGCCCTAAGTGGTTCTAAGTACAGATTGGAAGTCATAGTTGTCATTGATCCAAGAAGCCCTACTCGCTTAATTCCGTCTGATCTAATCTGAGCCACGACAGTATCGATCAAAGAAATGAAAGGTATGGAAACTGAATTTGTAATCCGCGAAGAAAGGACGTGCATTGTATTGCACGTCATTACAAGAAAATCTGCACCGGCATTTTCTAATGTAATTGCTTCCTGCTCGAGCATATTCCCAGCTTTTTCTTCCATTTTTCTGTTTGCAATCAAATCTGGTGCCGGAAGTGAACTAAGAATAATTCTGGGAAACTCATCATTCTCTTTTACTCCGAAGTCCTTGGTACATGAGTTTATGACTAGTTCCATGAACCGTATACTGGCCTGAGGACCCATGCCGCCAATGACACCTAAAGTTTTCATAATAATGCATAACAAAAAACCACCGCCCCCGATCAGGACAGCTGGAATTATTTGCATCACATGCACTCAGCTTCTCCTGGTCAGGGAATTAGTTCGATTCCAATAGTGGTGAGTGCGCAAAAACATTGCGACATCATTATACTGATTCAGACTGTATTGTCAATGTGCAACGTGATATCATATTAGTAAGCCCGTGTAGCTCAATTGGATAGAGCACTAGTCTTCGGAACTAGGTGTTGCAGGTTCGAGTCCTGCCACGGGCACCACTTTAAACCGCCTGAAACACCACATTCCAGTGAGCTTTAATTCCTTTTTTGTGTTCCCACTTTTCTCTACTCTCAAATGGTTCCCCGACTACTTCAAAACCATATTTCTCTGCAAGTTCATCTATTTCATCTCGTGAAAAATAGTGCTGATCAACACCTTTTTTCTTGCCCTCCGTATCTTGTGCCGTATATCCATGATCTTCCACTTGTTGTCTTGGTTCACACCAATATTCCGTTGATCTTGCTTTCCATACAAAATAACTGCCTTTCTTCAAAACTCGCCTGGCCTCCGCAAATGTTTTTTCTATCTCGGGCCAACGGTTATGACTAACTACCTGAATGCTTATCGCTCCACCAAATTGTTCGTCTTCATATGGAAGTGGCTCGTGCATTTCTCCCCTATCCAACTCTGTTCCCAGGCCAAGTTCTCTGAGTTTTATTCTGGTCTCTTTTAAACCACTTTCTGAAATATCAAATCCAACAACATTTAATCCTTCCAGTCTCAAAGGAACAAGTTGTCTCCCGCCTCCACATCCCAAATCGAGTATTGAGCCGTCAATTTCATCACGATGTCCCCTGATAAAATGCATAACCCACTGTTCAGGCGCTTTTCCTCTTCCCCAATTATTTTCGTGTGCCTTGTCCCAACTTTCTCTGGTCAAAGCAGTATTGTCTTCATTAGTATTTGGCAAAGTCATATGACAACACAATAACCGCTATCTGCATAACTTCAATACTTCTGCATTATTGGCTTAACAAAGACCAAAATAACCTTTACCTATATTTGGCAACCCCAACTTCACCACAATCCACTTTTTCAACTTACTGAACTGCAAGAGATTATTTCAAGTCCTATCACGCTGATACACCAAAAGATGTATTCATACGCCTACTTGAGGCTATTGACCGGATTGCATATCTGACGATAATAATAAGTTACAGATGGATTTCTCAAGTGTCATCATGGGCTGGATCGTATTCATCCTGATATTAGAGGTTGTTATGTGGGATATCTTCAAACACAAAATGACAAGGATCTGCCTCCCAACCGAATTGGATGTCCGCTTTCTACGATGGTGTTCGTTAGCCAACATGTTTCTGATAGTTCTTTTACATACAATTATTCTGACCGGCACTGTAGCATTTGTAACTTATTTCGTATGGTAGTGCATTCTGACCTCCCAGAGGCTGACATTAACTTCCAGGGCAAACACGCTGATGAGGAGCTTCAGTTTTATTTTCACCAACATTGGATTCGCATGCTTTGGCCTTTAACGAAATTAATACTTATAAATGCTCTTGTGTTAAGTATCGGATATGTATTATTTCTAGTGTTAACAATAGAAGATGCGGCTGCAAGAAGATTATTGTTGACTCTTTTTACAGCCTTCTTCCTTATTACAAATTTTGAGTTTCTAATTCGATTCTACAGATACCTTCTTTATGTAATAGTTGTAACAGATAAAAAGATACACCGGATAAAAAAATCGTTGTTTATGCTCGACGATCATCAAAGTATGGACCTTTGGATGCTTCAGGACATTTTTAAGTGCCAGCACGGATTGATTCAAAATATATTGAGGTTTGGGACTTTGATATTAGAAGCACAGGAGACAATAATTAGAATCCATTTTGCACCAAGTGTTTCCGAAAAATATGAAAGATTGATGCACCTTCGTGAACAAGCTCGTGGAAAAATGGGATATATTGGTGGGATCCTAAAAAGATCTTAGATAACAAAAATCCCCGCACTTAGCGGGGTTTTTGTTTTGGAGGTACACGTGTCTTTGCCGTTAGTCACGGCAATCGCGATTGCCGTGTTTTACCTCCTCTTCTTCCTGCGAGTTGCTTTTCTCTTCGCAGGCTTGCGAGCCGTCTTCCTCTTCGTGGTCTTCCTTCTCTTAGGCGCTGCCTTCTTGCGTCGCTTTGGCGCTGCCTTCTTGCGTCGCTTTGGCGCTGCCTTCTTCCTTCTCTTAGGCGCTGCCTTCTTGCGTCGCTTTGGCGCTGCCTTCTTGCGTCGCTTTGGCGCTGCCTTCTTTCGTCGCTTTGGCGCTGCCTTCCTCTTCGTTGTCTTTCGTGCTGGCTTGCGCTTTGTTGTCTTGCGCTTTGCTGGCTTACGCTTTGCTGCGCGTCGTTTCTTTGCTGGCATAACGGAAGTGGGTAAAAAAATAAAATAGGAAAGGGTTGGAATAAATTTTACTTTTTCTTTTACCAAAGGGAAAACTAATTCATAAAGCTAAAAAACAAAATTGTTGTTTATTACAAAAACAAATATTTGTGAAAAAATGCTAAAAGTTAATTGTTAACTGTTAATAGTTAACACTTGCAACTCAAACTGACTTCAACATATGCTTCATTTTACTTTTTTTAACCTGTAAATATTTTTTTTGTCTGTCCGAAAGTTTTTGCGATTCGATTGGCACTCGTTCGGTAACGATCAGATCGTGCCCCTGCAAACCTATGATTTTCTTTGGATTATTCGTAAGAAGTTTCAATTTGCGAACTTTCAATAGTTTAAGAATTTGAGCCCCAATCCCATAATCTCGCAAATCTCCGTCAAACCCGAGTTTTTCATTTGCCTCCACCGTGTCCATTCCTTCTTCTTGTTGCAGAGCATAAGCACGCACTTTATTTGCAAGCCCAATCCCCCTTCCTTCCTGTCGCATGTAAAGAATTATTCCTGTTCCTTCATCATTAATTTTATCCATAGCAATTCTCAATTGATTACCGCAATCACAATGACAAGATAGAAAAGTATCACCTGTTAAACATTCAGAATGTACGCGAACCATTATTGATTCTTTCGGATTAATTTCTCCTTTAACTAGCGCAACATGTTCTTTGTTGCACAAAGTATCGTTAAAAACATGTATTTTCCAAATTCCTTTGTCAGTTTCCAGGTCGGAAGTTGCTTCGAGTTTTACTTGAACTTCATTATTGCGTCGATGTTCAATTAGATCGGCAATTGTAATGATAGGAATTTCATTTTCACTGGCAAACTTTTCAAGATCAGATAAACGCATCATGGTTCCATCATCATTCATAAGCTCACTTAAAACCGCGGCCTGTTTTAGGACCGCAAGTTTACACAGATCAACACATGCTTCGGTATGTCCAGCTCTAACCAGAACTCCGCCATTAGACGAGCGCAATGGAAATATGTGCCCCGGCCTGACAAAATCATTTGGTAATGATAATGGATCAACTGATTTTTTGATTGTCACTGTTCTATCTTTAGCCGAAATACCTGTAGATATTCCATCGCGGGCATCAACGCTGACTGTGAATTGAGTTTTTAATCTGGCAGTGTTGCACTTGACCATCGGAGGAAAATCCAACCTATCTGCTATCTCGTTACTCAGAGACAAACACACAACTCCTCCAGTATGCCTGATAATGAAAGCCATTTTCTCTTCCGTTATATGTTCTGCAGCAATCACTAAATCCCCTTCATTCTCCCTGTCTTCATCATCAATAACTACGACCATTCCACCCTCTTGGAGAGCTTTGATTGAATCTGAGATTGAGGATATATTGGACATGAGGGGTAAATATTAGCTATTTAGGAGTTACAAGGGAAGGAAAATAACGATTAGTTATTAAGGAGATAAAAGAGAGAAAGGAGTTAAAGGAGTACTAATCTTTTGTCTCCTTTATATCCTTTATCCCCTTTAAACCCTTTTAGAAAATTACTGTAACTGTATCGTATACGTCTGCCTCGAAGATCTGGGCTTCTTGCGTCCGACCGAAACATAGTAAGTCCCGGGAGGATACTTGTAGGAGTGATTGCATGTTGGGCCGGAGAAACCATAAAGATCAACGTCTTCCATGGCATAAACCAAACAAGATAATTCAGATTGATTTGCAACGTCCAGAGTCAGATTTTTCTCGCTCTGCACTGTAAACCTGTAGAAATCAGCATAGTCATGAGAATCAAGAATATCTGTCTTGTTTAATCCTATTGCAAATAATGCGGCCTCCCTGAACCCGTCATTTCCGTCCCCTGATGTCTCTTCCGCAAAGACTGTATACGTCGTGTCTTTTGACGTAGGTTGTACGTCCAACTGATAATTACCTCTACTCAATGCCACTTTTAGATAGCATTTTCTTCCCTCCTGGTATCCAAGATAATACTCAGTAGAGAAGCCGTCATCTTTTAGCTTATATATTCTGCAACTGAGCTTTCCTATCTGTCCTGACTGCAGTGCTGCAACAATATAAACATCCTGCGCTCTGCCAAGATCGAAACTATAACTCTTTAATCTCCTGCCTTTGAACTTGCCGCTCTTTGTGAACGGGAAATCAACATTGTAGTTGGTTGCAGTTGAAACAGGATCTTGATATGACGAATCGCGGCCTCCTGATCCGCTATCGTCTGTATCACTTGATGAATCGGTAGTTCCATCGCTTGTATCCCCACTCTCAGTTTGAGATTGAGTTTGAGCCTCGGTCTCAGCACGTTCTTCGTCAAGTTGTACGTGAAGTGAATTGAAAATGTAAGCTGCCGCCTCGCCGCGAAGTAAAGGCCAATTCGGGAAGAACCTTGCGCCTTCCTGTCCGATTATTGGCAAAATGCCTTTGTCGAACCCTGCATATAAATACTTCGTGTACCAAGCAGAAGTTGAAACATCAACAAATTTAACAATATCCTTGCGTGCTTCAGTAATTTCTTCAACATTTACATCAAATATTTCCATTATCATTTTTAGAGCCTCTACACGATTAACCAATGTTGCAGGTCGGAAAGTTCCATCCGAGTATCCTTGCACATACCGATTTGCTGCCGCATCACAAACATACATTTCATACCAACTTCCAGCACCAACGTCTTTAAAGCATCCCTGGCTCGTTGCATCAGGAATTTTTCCTTTTGCTTTATAAAGCATTTTCAACATCTCCGCTCGATTAACGCCGCGTTCCGGCTTGAAGGAACCGTCGGGATTTCCGTTAATAACCTGAGCACCAACTAGCATTTCTATTTCTTCTTGATACATGTACCCGTCGGGCACATCAGGAAAAACCGAAGCAAACGCGAGCGGAACCGAAGTAAGTAGAATTGCTGTTGTAAAAACAGCTGTAATCAGTTTTCTCATAAATATAATGGGGCAGGGTTCTGGCTATTGTACTTCTACTCAATATAATTCCACAAGTTGCCAAATGTAATTAAGGAATTACAATACTATTTAACTTCTTCAAAGAACTCAATACCGCAATTGCAGCTTCTTTCCCCTTCGACTCAATTCTCTGCTGAGCATCCTCCAAAGCATCCACATGCAAAACTTCATACGCAAATGGAATCTTATATTGAACCTGAATATTCATCATGCCACGTGCTGATTGCTTAGCAATTTCCTGCGCGTGCTGTGTTTTACCTTGCACAACAATACCAAGTCCCATAAGGGCATTGGTCTGATCTTTGTCGGCTAATGCTGATCCTATTAAAGGAATTTCGAAACAACCCGCGACTGCGTAAACGGAAATATTGTCTGGGTTAATTCCTGATTCAACTAAATATTTTCGAGCTGACTCAACCATTTTAAGTACATCTTCTTTATAAAAGGAGGAATGAACGATTCCAATCTTCCAATCCTTGCTGACCTTATCGGGTTTGCCAATGTCTGACTGAGTATTTTTCATTTGGCAGAAGTTTGCAATTGCTTTGCATGTCTGACTAGTACGTCAGTTTCGATATTAACTTTATCTCCTTTATTAAGAGAACCCAGAGTTGTATTTTCTAAAGTGTGTGGAATGAGAGCAACAGTTATCTGGTTGCCATCGACTGACACTACCGTTAGCGAAACTCCATCAATTGTTATTGAGCCTTTATTACAAATAAAATTAATCAGATTGTTTGGAACAGCAATTGTCAATTGTCCATTGTCAATTGTCAATTTGTCGCTGACCACGTCAGCGACACTTTCCACATGCCCCTGCACAACATGCCCCTCGAACCTGTCTGAAGCTTTCATCGCACGTTCAAGATTTACTTTGTCACCGACTTTGAGCGAACCAAGTTTAGTCTTTTGGAATGTTTCGCTGACTACATCGAATTCCATTAAATGCTCATCAAAATTTACAACACTTAAGCAGGCTCCAGATACGGCAATACTTGATCCAATCTTGATGTCATCAAAAGATTCCGGACGTTCTACAGAAATCCCCTTGTCGGTTACTTCTCTAATATTAGCCTGTGTTTCGATTATTCCTGTGAACACGGCTAAATTATCTATCAATCGGGCTTAAGAAGCTAATGGAGTGTTGGGATTTTTTGCATTGTGATCTGCTGCTTGGGCTTCTGTGGATAATTTGGACTGCTTTGGAGCATCATGGCTAGTCCACCAATCGTGTGACTTACTTAAACTTGGACAGTCAAATTTCCCATCTGCATCATAATAAACCTCGTCATCAATAATAACATCGCGCATAGTGCTAGAGAAGACAGTTCCACCCTTCTCCCCGCGCGTAGTCCTAGGAAGATCCTGCCCGATGCAGAATATTTCTGATTCAAGATCAGGAACCACTTCTCCATCCTTTACGTGTGCTTGCAAAAAAGTACATTCTTTCATATTTATACAAGCAACACAGTTCCCGACTGCCCATCTAACATAAGCATCAATTTCTTCCGGCGTTTGAACATGTCTTGGAACATTCAAATATCTGCCAATATAACCTGTTGGACTATTTCCATTTACAACAGTTTCATAGATGCGATTGAAGTAATACTCCTCCATTAACTCCTGAGTTAACTCCGACTCTTGATTAAACAAACCCCTGATTCCTATACCCCCACCCTGGTAACCGCTTTGAAAAGCTTTCTCATTGTATTGATCACGATAAGCAATTCCTCCGGCAAGAATGCGAGGAATATGAGGGAAAAGATGCTCAAGTTGTTCAGCTATTAACACTGGATCATACCTTTTGGAACCATTCAAATCCTTTTCCTTTGCACCCAGATGGCCACCGGCAGTATTCGGATCTTCAACACAAAACATTATTCTTTTGATATCAATATTGTGCTGAGCGATGCATCGCATTACACCTCTTGCGGCAACTACTGAAGATACAATGGCAATCAATCCCATGTGCGGGAATTGTTCAAATTGTTTTAAGTCTTTCTCAGCCAACATTCCAGCACCTGAGGCTGTAAAATCTACTTTTTTGCTTTCACCTGCTGTCCTTACTGCTTTTCTATAACCCGTTAACTTCAACATCGCATTCTCTCCAAGTATTCCATATGGATTTCTTTCTCTAACATAATCTATCTGCTCTCTTTGACTTGCCATATTTGCCTGAAGAAATTTGCTGATCCTTGCGCCTTTGGTCAATCCTCTCATATCTTCCGTCACGACTTCATGACCCGGAGCAGCTGCAGATAAAACTCCAATTAACCTCTTTCTCAAAACCGCATCGACATATCTTTTCCCCGTAAAATCAACTCCCATGGCTTTATATATCGGGGGAATCGGAATTTCCCCTGCAAACATTGCATCTAGATATTTCTGTTTTTCTATTTCTGATTGAAAATCATCTACGTACAATCCCTCAACAGATGTGCTACTGAAATCCATTTCTGGCATAGGAGGCCAAGCATAAACGAACACACACAAGCAATCCACTTATTTCTATTTCTATTTCTCCCACTACCCCTAGACAGCGGACGATTTTTTTGGTAAGCTAAAGCTCTGCGCGACCCGCGCCTGCGGGGCGGGCGCTTTTTTTACATTCCTCAATATATGGACGAGATCAAAATAAAAGGTGCAAAGATGCATAATCTGAAGAATATTGACGTAAATATTCCCAGAAACAAGCTGACTGTTATTACCGGACTTTCTGGCTCAGGCAAGTCATCCCTTGCATTCGATACCATATTTGCCGAGGGCCAGAGGAGATATGTGGAGAGCCTGAGTGCTTATGCCCGTCAATTTATCGCTCAAATGGAGAAGCCTGAAGTTGAAAGTATCGAAGGCCTTAGCCCGGCAATCTCGATTGATCAGAAAACTGCTCCCAGAAATCCACGATCAACCGTTGGAACTGTGACCGAAATTTATGATTATATGAGGCTTCTTTGGTCCAAAGTAGGAAAAGTCCATTGTACGGAATGCGGAAAAGAGCTTACAAAACAATCGCCCAGCCAGATAGTCGACACCATTGCAGGTATGAAAAATGGCAAGAAAGTTTTCCTGCTTGCTCCAATTGTAGAAGGAAGGAAAGGAGCACATATTAAAATATTGGATGCAATCCGACGCGAAGGATTTGTCCGTATGAGAATCGATAGCCAGATCGTTACGGTTGATGAAGACGTTCAATTGGATCCAAAGAAAGCACACACGATTGAAATCGTTGTTGATAGAATGGTAATCCGCGATTTGGAAGTCAAGGAAGACAAACCCAATCCAAACAGAACAAGGCTCGCTGATTCTGTTGAGCTTTCTCTGAAAAAAGGAGAGGGAGCAATGATTCTTTTGGACTCGGATAGTGATGAGGAAACTCGATTCTCGGAAGCATTTGTTTGTCCGGACCATCCAAAAATTGATATTCCTAAAATTGAACCAAGGAGCTTCTCATTCAACTCCCCGCACGGTGCGTGCGAAGAATGCCATGGACTGGGCTCTGTTCTACAAGTGGAAGAACACACTATTATTCCAAACACAACGCTTTCGCTTGCCGAAGGGGCAATACATCCTTGGGCAACCTCTGCAACAAGAATGAGTTTTATGATGCGAGTGCTCGAAGCTGTTGCTGAAAAATGCAGCTTCAGCATGGATACGTCTTGGAGTGAGCTGGATGAAAAAACATGTAACATCGTTTTGTACGGTTTCGATCAGCCTATAAGTGTCAGCTGGCAATCAAACTCATTTGACGGTCAATACGAAACAACTTTCGAAGGAGTAATCCCAAATTTGGAACGCCGTCATAAGGAAACTGATTCCAGTTATGTGCGTTCGCAGATTGAAGGATACATGGAAGAGCTACCATGCTCTTCGTGCAATGGAATGCGGCTTAGAAAAGAGATATTGGGAGTAACTGTAGGAGATAAAAATGTTGTAGAGGCGACGGATATGAGCGTGGATGAAGCGAAGGAATTCTTTGGAGAGTTAAATCTGAGTACTTACGAATTCAAAATAGTTGAAAAAGTATTAAAGGAGATAATCACCCGCCTGGGCTTCCTTCAAAATGTAGGCCTTACTTATCTTACTATTTCTAGATCTGCCGCCACTTTATCGGGAGGAGAAGCACAAAGAATACGTCTTGCAACTCAAATCGGCTCAGCTCTGCAAGGAGTTTTATACATATTGGATGAACCAAGCATCGGGCTTCATCAAAGAGACAACGCCAGATTGATTGCGACTCTAACTAAACTCAGAGATTTGGGAAATACTGTTATAGTCGTTGAGCATGATCAAGAAACCATGGAATCCGCGGATTATTTGCTAGAGATAGGACTCGGAGCAGGTAAATACGGAGGTAAAATAATTGCACAGGGAACTTCCAATGAACTCCTTAAAAACAAAGATTCAGTGACTGGACAATACCTGAGTGGCAAGAAATCGATTCCAATTCCGAAAAAGCGAAGAAGTGGTTCTGGAAAAATAGTATCAATTAAAGATGCTCATTTGCATAATCTTCAGAACATTGATGTTGATATACCCTTGGGAACATTCATTGGAATAACAGGCGTTTCCGGCTCCGGCAAATCCAGTCTTATTCATGGAATACTTGGTCCAGAACTTTTAAGGGAGCTGAATAAAGCCCACACCAAAGGGCAAAAGATGAAAGAGGTAACAGGCGCTGAACATCTAGACAAAGCAATCGTGATAGATCAATCCCCAATTGGAAGGACACCCAGATCAAATCCAGCTACATACACCGGAATATTCACTGACGTGCGAGATCTATTTGCCCAAACTCCCGAAGCTAAGTTGCGAGGTTACAAAACAGGTAGATTCAGTTTTAATGTTAAGGGCGGTCGCTGTGAAGACTGTGAAGGAGACGGATTGAAACGAATCGAAATGCATTTCCTTCCGGACGTGTTTGTGGTTTGTGAAACATGCAAAGGACAAAGATACAATCGTGAAACTTTGGAGATTACATATAAAGGAAAAAACATTGCCGATGTATTGGATATGACAATCAGAGAAGCGCTTGATTTCTTTGCCGTCATCCCGGCTCTTAAGAAAAAACTTCAAACTCTGGAAGATGTAGGGCTCGGATACCTCCATCTCGGGCAAAGCGCAACTACTCTTTCCGGAGGTGAAGCGCAAAGAGTAAAACTAGCAACCGAGCTGATGAGGCGGGCGACCGGCAATACTTTTTATATTCTGGATGAACCGACAACTGGTTTACATTTCGACGATATTAAAAAGCTGCTGACTGTCCTTCAGCGTTTAGTTGATAAAGGAAATACTGTCCTTGTTATTGAGCATAATTTGGATGTAGTTAAGTGCGTTGATCACGTTATAGATCTAGGACCGGAAGGAGGAGGCGAAGGCGGAAAAGTAATTGCAATTGGAACACCGGAAGAAGTTGCTAAATCTAAGGGAAGTTTTACAGGAGAGTATTTAAAGAAAGTCTTGGAAAATTGACAATGGACAATGGACAATTGACAATTCTAAAGTGACTCCACGCTCGTTCTCGCTTGCGTTAATTGTCCATTGTCCATTGTCAATTGTAAATTATTTACTTCCATTTTATTGAACATCCAATCGCATTAGCTTCTTGAATCTCGACTTCCTCCCCTGCAACAAGAGCCGAGAGTGCATCTCTAAGAGTTTGCTTTTTAACTTTTGCAGGCTTTTCCCAGTTGTCATCTATCTGACCTTTGTATCTAAGATTTCTTTTTGAATCAAAAACAAAACAGTGTGGCGTGCAAAGTGCTCCATAACTTTTCGCAATCTCTTGAGTTTCATCAAAGCAATATGGAAAAGGAAAACCCATTTCATCATGTACTTCTTTCATGGCTTCGAATGAATCATCCGGATAATTTTCCGCATCATTAGAATTTATCAGAACAAACTGTACTCCCTCTTCATCAAAATGTTCAGCAAGATCAACTAATCGATCTTCATAAGCTTGGGCATAAGGACAGTGGTTGCATGTGAAAACCACGGCCACAATCGGGTCTTTGATCATGCCTGATTCAACCGTCATTCCATCAGTTGCTTTCAGGCTAAAAGAGGGCATCGGATCTCCTATCGAAAGGGCCTTTGAGTTGTCATTAATGAGTACCATGATAAGGAAACAGAGGAGTCAGAAGAAACAGATGAACCAGAAGATACGTTGTAATTATCTCAGAGATAGACGTAACTTGTGAAGTAGAAATCCAACGCGCTGAATATGATCCAACAAATCGTCCTGTTGTTCCTTCGAAACGTAACCCAATTCAAATGCTAATAATCTTTGATAATGGAATTCTTCAAGCGAAGAAACTGCAATGTCTAGAAATTGAGATTTTCCCTTCTTTGTTCTCTTGCTATTACCCTCTGCTATATTCATTGGAACGCTATAGCCAGACCTCCTCATTTGACTCTTAAGACCATATCTTTCATCGGGAGGAAAATTCTTTGTAATTTCGTATGCCTTCTTACAAAGCTTGTGAGCTTCTTTCCATACAATAAGCTTCTGATACTGCCTTTCTTGCATAAGAATCTATGGGTAATAAAATAGGTGAGAATTGTAATGCTAAGGTGTATAACTGTCCACCCATCATTTCCTCTGTTTCTTCTGACTCCTCTGTTTCTTCTGTTTCTTATGCACTTCAAATGAGCTTCCCAAACCCCAAAAAACGTGTAGAATAATCATTCTATGAGGTGGACTGAATTCAGAGCCCATGTTCGGCACCTCTCAACCGAAGACTTGGAAAGAGTCAGAAAAGCTTTTGAGCTGGGAAAGGATGCTCACTCCAGCCAAAAACGCAAATCCGGAGAGCCTTATTTTACACACCCAATTGCAGTCGCTCATTTACTGGCTGATATGGGTGCAGATTCAGATACAATAATTGCTGCACTTCTGCATGACTCAATTGAGGATACACATCTGACCTTGGAAATGATTGATAAGGAATTTGATGGATCTGTTACCGAGCTAGTGGACGGAGTAACCAAGTTAGAAAAAGCCGACCTGAAAGATAAGCCGACACTGGAACAAGAGACAGAAAGCGTAAGAAAAATATTCACATTCATGAAACAAGACGTTCGAATAATGATTATCAAACTCGTAGATCGTCTTCACAACATGCAAACAGTCGATCATCTCGGAGAAGAAAGAAGTAAGGAATGGGCTCAGGAAACATTGGACCTTCATGTAAAAATTGCTGACAGATTGAGCATGAGCGAATTCAGAGATGAATTGGAAGCTTTGTGCCTGCAAGCAGTAGATCCAAAATTGTATAGTGAGCTTCTGAAAATGCTTAGGAAAAATGAAAAGGCAAGCGAAAAGATTATCAATGAATTAAGAGATGCCCTTAAAGAAAAACAACCGAATATAAATAAGGTGGTAGAAATAAAACATGAACATAAATCTTGGGGGAGGCTTGAAACACAAATGGAAACAGAAGGCGCAGCAGCGACTGGAGTTACAGCAGCTACTGCAGTATTTGTTTGTAAAGAAATTCAGGAATGTTATCAGATCCTTGGTGCCCTTCATCAAAGCTGGAATCGAGAAAAGCTGTCATTCGAAGATTTTATCAATGCACCGATGATCAACGGATACAGAGCATTACACACTACAATAATCTTGCACAATGGAACCAGAGTGAGATGTAAAATACGAACGGAAAAAATGGATGAATACTCACGTAAGGGAATAACGACAATGTGTTTTGATAGCGAAGCAGCCGGAATATTGGATTATCTTCCTTGGACTGATCGTATTGCTACCCTTTCAGAAGATACTGCAGACAGGTCAGCACAATTCTGGGAAAGCCTGCAGAGTGATATTTTGGGAGATACAATTATTGTTTACGGACCAAATGACAGATCTGTCGCATTACCAAAAGGATCAACTGCCTTGGATGGAGCGTTTTATATCTTCGGTAAAAAGGCACTTAACGTTAAAAATATAAAAGTCGACGGAATAGAAGTTGATTTCTCCTCTCCGCTCAACGAAGTCTCTGCTATTCAAATTGAGCTTGAAGATCGGCCGAAATTTGAGCGCGATTGGTTGCAATACCTAAAGACTGGTTTTGCTGTGGCCGAAGTCAGAACAGCGCTTGCTCAACAATCAGATAAGCAAAAGATTAACATTGGAAAAAATCTTCTGCAGAATGCTCTCGATGAACATAGAAAAGGTTTTATAGAGGAATTCGACCAAGAAGTTTTCTTGAATGCGCTGCAAGCACTGGGTTACACATCAATTAAAGAAGCCTACGTTGCAATTGCAGACGGCCACATGGAACCTGATGAAGTTTTTGATGCTGTTTTCAAGCCAAAGAGTAAAGCAAAAGAAACTTCTTCCTCGATTCACAAAATTCGCTATACGTACAAATTGGATGACCATGAAGCTTTGAACAAGCTCATGGTTGTTTACACTCGATTTAACAAGTTTTTTCGCAAGTTTACAATTCAACATAAACCTCAACTCAATCTTGGAATAATAGACTTAAAGGCGCAACTCACACCCGAACAAATGAAAAAGTTTGTTAGCGACCTGGAATCCGCAGGCGCACTTAATGTCACAGTATTATCTTCCTCACCCATCCTTAGAGCCCTTCTAGGAATTTGCTTGATTTTCATGTTATGGGGATTAGATCCGGTTGTTGCAAAACACATTATGCTTTCACATAGCGTTTCTCCGATAAATATGACTTTGGTTCGCTATTGGTCATTAACTTGTTTGAGTGCAATATTCTTGGTTGTCCAACGCAGGCGAGGGGTTTTGCCTAAAACTCCCATTCCTATAAAAAACCCATCATTGTGGATTTCTGTACTTCTCCTTGTCGTAGTTGCATTGTCCACATATACAGCCCTTCTAACTACACCGGCAACTCACTACACAATTCCAATGACAGCTGCAGGACTGGTTACAATAACAATGGTCAATAAAAGTAAAAGGTTCTTGTTTTTGATTACTTGGTTATTGTTGATTGCAGGAACTGTATTCTTAATAACCGAGTCCCCTTCTTGGCCCATCACAGGAATGTTCTTTACTTTCTTGGCTGTAATATCTTTCACCGCATTTTCAATTGTCAGTGAACACTATAAGAGGCGTGAGCAAGTTGGTGCGCGCAGTATGCAGTACTTCTTTGTGCTCTCAATACTATGCTTTATTGTTTCGTTGCCGCTTGCGCCTTATTCAACTTTATTCGATTTAACGCTGCATGTGTTAACAGAGATGGTTCTATTTAGCATAATTTTCGTAGGAACTCCTTATTACTTGTACTACTTGTTCCTTACTCAAAGGGAAATGGACTTTGTATTCCGGTATTCTTTCCTGATCATACCGGCGACTATCTTTGGGCAAGTAATATTAAAACAAAATGTAGATTGGCCAATTGTACTCTTCGCCGGAACTATAGTTACACTCGCAGCTATTTTGCCACTCGTATTTGCAACCAAAAAAAAGACAGATTAGTCTGAAGTAGGCTTGTAACGCGCTAGGTTAGCTTTCATTTTGGAAACCATACACTCTTTTACTCCTATCAGATGCTCTTCCCTTGCAAGCACCTGCACTTCTTTCGGCGATGAATCTGAATCAACCTGAACATTATATACTGCCAATCCATCACTAAGCCGCGTTCCTTTTGGATCAAACTTTCTTTTTCTCAAAAGGCTTTCACTCAAGTCATTTTCACCAAAGCTGCTTATGCGTTTTCCAATATCTGCTTTTTCTTGGAACACTTCCATATTGGCAATCCTCCATGCATGGGCCATGTCGTAGCCATACTCTTCCATCAGCCTAAGAATACTTTTGTCTAATATATATCCTGCAGCTCCGGGATAACCGGGGAGTGCATTAGCAGTATCCGTTCTCAGAATCCTCGGCGCCGCTTTCTGGTAATTATCAACATTTTCGCCATCGTTAAGTCTGACATATTTCTTGGACTCACTATCTTTGTACCTCTTATCAAACATCGCATGCACATCGGCAACAGACCAATCTTCATCTGCATTTCTGCGTTCGTCCAACGCATCCTTAAATTGCGATCTCCACCAGGTAAACCAGGCAACAACTTTCCCCTCCATCATTAAAACCTCTCCCTCATATACAGAATCATACAAATCATCGTTGCCATATCTTCCGTCGTCTTTGCCTAGCCATCCTGCTCTTTTATGTTTTTGCGGAGAACCAGCTGTTTTTAATTGTGCAGCTCTCTTCAATTCTTCTTCCATCATTGCCTCAATAGAAATCGGAGGATTCTTACTCAATATCCAGCTCCTTGGTATTGCATCAAATGGATTCAGCATTCCGCCGGACCTTCCAAAAGGCCAATTATAATTCTCGGCAATCAAAGTAGTTGGAGCCTCCTGCTCTACCTGTTCGCACGCTGCTTTGGCCATATCAATAATCACATCTATTGGAACCATCGATGCTTCGTAACAATCCTTCACTCCGCCACTTTTCATACGAAGATGATCAACAGTAAGGGGTTCTACGGTTGCATCTGTCTCATAGTTAATAAATGCACTTGTACCTCCATTGGCAGCCTGTCCTGAGCCAGGCATTATCTTCTCCACAAGAGCGTCAGCAAGTTCGTCTAGACCATCATCTGGTCCTTTGACAGGCTCATCTCCGCTGGAACTATGCTCTGCAGGCATATATATAAGCTGTGAATAACGTAAGGCAGATGATTCTCACCTAATTATTGCGAAACTGCAATGATTTTGGTTGTTTTTCAATGCTGATTACCTGCGGGCATCGAAGTATTACTATTTAATGAACTAATTCTTCTTCTGCCTCCAGCGTGATCAAGGACTCTTGCAAGAGCTGATCGCAAACTACTTAATCCAACTCCGATTGCTTTTATTAAATCACTATCCATATCTCTCAAAAATTCTAAAAATTGGCCTCTCTCCATTTCTTCAAGCTTGGTATAAGCTCTTAAGAGTTCGCGGGTCGGTCCAACACCAACTATTTTTGCAACTTCCACCTTCATAGTTTCAACATTGCCGGTATTTTGTATTCCATATAATTCGCTTAATGCATTACAAAACACCGTATCGCTGTCTTCCCCCTCATGTACTCTACCAAACGATGTCTGTAATTTATTTAAACTAATAAGTGCTCTGGCTACAGCTAGAGTAAGAGCTGCTTCGCGTTCATCACCCTCTTCATCTGCGCCTGCCGATGGTTGGAAATTACCTAGATTTTCTCTCATTGCCAATGGATTATCGTCTTACCAGAATTTCTGTCAATAAATTCATAATGTTTTTTTTGCGCCTTTATGTGTTTTTGCGCACTTCGTGTTAAAACAGAGATACACTTTTTTTTGGGAATCTTCTTGCTAAAACTACCCTAATAGATGTTTATTACTTGACCAATGCCTCTTGAATTTCCATCTACGGCACAGTTGCTAGAAACGCTCGTCGAGATACCAACAGATGTGCAAACAGAACGTGGCCGAAAGGGATTTTGGGAAATGCACAGAAAAATTCAAGAACTTGTCAAAACTCATGGGCTAGGAAGATATCATCTTCAGGAACTCACCGATGAACAGGCCGGAGGTGAATTTGAATCAAAACTAATAAATATCTTCATCGAAGTTGGAGATGGAGATGCAGATGAACCATTTCTCTTACAAGCGCATGGAGACACCATTGTTCCTGAACCATTCTACGAAGGTACCGGGGAAAACCCTCTGCAATGCAAACAGGCCAGCGATGACCCCGACATCCGCACTGGTTGCGGTTGCGGCGACGACAAAATCGGAGTAGTCGCTATGCTCAGGTCTCTACCTGAATTGAATAGAATTCTTGCAAATTCAAGACGAAGAGCAATAGTTCTCATTGATACAGCAGAAGAAGGACAATCCCAGGGAATATACGCCGCAAAGGAACATTTAAACGATATTAAATGGGCTGCAACTTTCGACATACCTGCAGGTAGCAAATTAGGAGATTCACCATGCATAATATACGGACGCCCGGGTCGCGTGGTTTTTGAAGTGACTATAAACGCCATTAGAACAGATCACTTGGGAACAGTAACAAATTCATATGATCCGGAGTACATAGATTATAGAATGGACATGGCAAAAACTGCTATACGCAGAATTATGCTTGCAAACCATCCAGATCATTCTCAAATTGCTCTAAGCAGTAGTGATCACTTGCCTAGATCGATATGCATACCCCATTTATCCGGATTGGAAGATCCACTTTCAATGACTATGCCGACTAGCGGCAAAATTAAAATAGAAGTTTTGTATACAAATGCAGATCTTTCGCACGCAGAAATTGAAGAAGAAATTAGAAAAGCAATCGCAGCCGCTCTGGGTGATGATAAATTTGAAATCGGAAAGCAAACTGGCCGCGTGACTCCTTTTATTAAACCTTGGATAGAAAATCCAGGTCACCCGCTTATCCAATCTGCAATGCAACATCTTGGTGAAATAACCGGACAAACCCCAAGAAAAATTATTGGATGTCCTACAGCTAACGAAAATGTAATTGCTAATTGGGGCGTGCCAACCGTAACACTTCCTCCGGAAGCAGAAGGTGAACATTCAGCTAGTGAAAGAACCAGACTTTCGTACGTCGACAAGGTAATGGTTCCATGGATACTGGCAATGGCAAAAAGCGAAAATAGTCATGTGAATTGGATACAACAATAAAAATATCGAAAAACCTCATTACAACACATCAATTCATCGGTATCCTATTTATATGTTCGATCCGGTTGATCCAAAACAGAGTCTTCCAAATATGGAACTCGGCATCCTCCAGTACTGGAAGGAGGAAGATATATTCAAACGCTCAGTTCATGAGCGTGAAGGATCTGAGGATTTTAGCTTTTACGACGGTCCTCCGTTTGCCACAGGGCTCCCTCATTATGGCCATCTGCTTGCCGGAACGATTAAGGATGTAATCCCTCGATATCAGACAATGAAGGGCAAAAGAGTGGAGAGAAGATTCGGGTGGGACTGTCATGGATTGCCGGTGGAGAATTTGATTGAAAAGGAGCATGGAATAAAGAACCATAAAGAGATTAAAGAAATGGGAGTAGCAAAATTCAATGCACTTTGCCGTGATTCAGTTCAGCGTTATACGCAGGAATGGAGATCGATAGTTGAACGAATGGGAAGATGGGTGGATATGGATTGGGATTACAGGACTATGGATCCTGAGTATATGGAATCATTATGGTGGGCGTTTAAGGAGCTTTATAAAAAAGACTTAATCTACAGCGGATACAAACCGATGCATATTTGTCCGCGGTGCGCGACGCCCTTAAGCAACTTTGAAGTCACGCAAGGTTATGCCGAACGAACTGACCTTTCAGTAATTATCACATTCCCATTAATAGACGATCCAAAGACCATACTCTTGGCATGGACAACTACACCGTGGTCGCTTCCGGGAAACACATGGCTAGCAATTGGAAAAAACATTAAGTATGTAAAAGTGAAAGAAGGAGACATAACTTATGTAGTTGCAGAAAAGTTGGTCGAAAAAGTTTTTAAAGGCAGAGATTACAAGATTGTTGGATCAATAGATACAAAAGATATAGTTGGAAAGTATTACGAACCTCTCTTCCCCTACTTTGTTAACACTGTCATACCACGTACCGAAAAGTCCGGGAAGCCGGAGACTTACGGTGAACGTGTATTCAAAGTCGTATGTTATGAAGACGTGGAAGTCTCTGATGAGGATGGAACAGGTATTGTCCACGTTACTTCATGCCTTGGTGAAGATAGTTACAACGTCTCTGTTAAAGAAGATGTCGATGTCATCCATCACGTAAATATTGAAGGATACTTTTCTCCTGAAGTGGAAGACATGCAAGACATTCATGTAAAACCCGAAGGAAAAGACCCCATGGCAACTGATAAGATTGTGATTGAGAATCTTAAGAAAAGAGGTCGGCATTTTTCTCATGCATCTTACACACATAGTTACCCGCACTGCTGGAGATGTGATACTCCTCTTCTTCCTTACACAACAAGTTCATGGTTCGTATCCGTAGAAAAAATAAAGGAAGAATTGATTGTGAATAATAAAAAAACTGAGTGGGTTCCTTCTCACTTAAGAGACGGACGATTTGGAAAATGGCTGGAAGGTGCACGCGACTGGGCGATTTCCAGAAACCGATTCTGGGGAACTCCAATCCCAATTTGGCGTTGCGAGGAGACGGGCGAGATTGAAGTCATCGGAAGCAGAGATGATTTGATGAAGCGAGCTCCGATTAGATTTTCGAAGTTGACTGCAGTTCGTCACGGTGAAAGCGAGGGAAACTTGGTCCCAATGTATCAAGGCAAACTGCCGGGGACTGATCTGACGGATAATGGCAAAAGCCAAATCAAAGAACTTTCGAAGCAATTCAAGGATCAAAAAATCGATACCATCTACTGTTCGCCGTTTGCGAGAACAAAGCAGACTGCCGAGATTTTGGCTAAGGCTAGCGGTGCAGAGGTAATTGAGGATGACCGCTTGAGAGAACTTGATTTTGGAAAATACGAAGGAGAAACAATCGATTTCTCTGACCTCGCATTCGTTAAAGCGAGACGAGCCAAAAAACTCAAAGAAGATTCCCCTGAATCAATTTTCCATTTTCCGGGAATGGAGACATGGGAGCAAGCGCAGGAACGTATTGATGATTTCCTGAAGGAGGTTTTACCCAAGCATAAGTCCGAACATGTGTTGGTCATCACTCATGCAGATCTTATTCGCAACATTACACACTTCATGAATAAGACCGATCCAATGAAACTTTCTCATCAACCCTATCCGCAAGTTGCCCAACCTCACACTTTCTTCTGGGACCACCTAAACAATGCTCAGATGGATTTGCATAAACATAATACGGATGATATCACTTGGTCAGATTCTGATGAAGAGGGAGTTGAGATTGTATTTGTAAGGCATGGAGAAACATATGAGAATACAAAGAGGATTATTCAAGGACACTCGCAGAATGAATTAAATGATAAAGGAAAATCTCAAGCTGAAGAGACTGCAAAAAAGCTTAAGAATGAAAAACTTGACGCAGTTGTCACATCTGACCTTAAACGATGCGTGCAGAGTGCAGAAATAATTACAAAAAAGCTGGGAATAAAAATTGACCAAGAAATGCCGGAGCTCAGGGAAAGAAAGTTTGGAAAACTGGAAGGAAAGACCATAAAAGAACTGGCTCCGGATAAAGAAATGCCGACTGACGGGAAAAGTGCAGTATTAATAATTAAGGATATTAACCCTCCTGGCGGTGAAACTTGGGAAGAGTTTACTAAGCGTGTAAAAACTGGCGTGAAGAAGCTTAAGAAGAAATATAAAGGGAAAAGAATTCTGGTTGTGGGCCACGGAGGAACACTTAGAGTGCTTCAGGGGATATTTAAAGGTGAAATAACAACCGAGCAATCTGAAAACGCCGGGGTCAATATTTTTAACACATCCCCACAATACAAACGCATCCCCGAAGTCTTCGACTGTTGGTTCGAGAGTGGATCGATGCCGTACGCTCAACCTCATTATCCATTTGAGAATGGAGGCAAGGTCCCGCCCGGTTTTCCTGCTGACTTTATTGCAGAGGGCATGGATCAAACGCGTGGTTGGTTCTATACGCTGATGATTCTTTCAACCGCGCTGTTCGATGAACCTCCATTTCATAATTGTGTAGTAAATGGAATTGTATTGGCTGAAGATGGTAAGAAGATGAGCAAAAGCTTAAACAACTATCCTGACCCAATGCTTTTAACCGAAAAGTATGGAGCGGATGCTGTCCGATTTACATTGATGAGTTCGCCCGCAGTGAGAGGCGAGGACCTTAGGTTTTCTGAAAAAATGGTCGCAGAATCTATGCGAAATGTTCTTCTTAAGCTTTGGAATTCCTACAGCTTCTTTGTAACTTACGCGAATGCCGCAAAGTTTGATCCAACCGGAACGCGAAAAGAATCAAAACATCCTCTTGATGTATGGATCAAAGCCGAAGTTCAGGATCTGGCTAATAAAATGACCGAGCAGTTGGATAAATACGAGCTATCGTACACATGCAGTGAATTGGATGATACGATCGACTCTCTTACAAACTGGTACATCAGACTTTCCAGAAGAAGGTTCGCCGGCCCCGGCAATCGCGATTGCCGAGGCAGGCAAGGCGAAGACCAACTCGCTGCACTTGAAACTATGTATGAAGTATTGCTGACCTTGAGTCAGTTAATCGCACCATTCTGTCCTTACTTAGCTGATGCAATTTATTTGAACTTAGTACCGGAAGACCACGGCTCTGTGCACCTGACTGATTGGCCTAATATAAAGAAGCTGGATAAAGACGAGAAAGAATTACTTGAGCGTTCGCGAGTGATGAGGTTGATCGTTTCACTCGGTCACAAGGTGAGATCAGAAAAGAACATAAAAGTCAGACAGCCCTTACACAAGGCAAAAATCGCACTTCCTCCTTCCATGCCGGAACTTTCTAAAGAGAACTTAGCCCTCCTCAGGCAAGAGCTAAATGTTAAGGAGCTCGCATTCGCAGATGATCCTAAGGAGCTTGCAGATGTGATTGTAAAAGTGGATGCGCGCAAAGTCGGTCCGAGACTCGGCAAGAGAGTGCAAGAAGTGATCGCCGCCGGAAAGAATGGGAACTATACAATTAACGATGATGGAACGATTTTGATACTTGAGGAGAAACTGACGCCAGAGGAAGCGGAAGTTGTTTACATTGGTAAGGAAGGTTTGGATGCCGCGGCTGATAAGGGAGTGGTTGTGAGTGTTGATACAGATGTAAGTGATGACTTAAAATCGGAAGGTCAAGCAAGAGACCTCATTAGAACTGTTCAGAGATTTCGCAAAGAAGCGGGTTTGACTTTTACAGATCAGATTCAGCTTAAGATCGAAGGAGCTGATAAAGTCCTCAAATCCCATGGAGATCTGATTGCTGAGGAGACTAGAAGTACATACGGAAGCGTTAAAGGAAAAGGAGAAACTGTTGATTTGGATGGAGAAAAAGTCACAATCAGATTCGCTAAGACTAGTACTTGACGAAGAGACGCATATTCACCCAGACTCATGTATACTCAAGACTGATGTCCGACGACTCGAGTAATTTTAACTGGCCGATGAAGATTATAATCAAGGCAGTAGGAAATATTGCTCTGGTCTGGATTTTGGCTGTTTACATGAAGCAATACTTCGCACTGACGGGAGGATTCCCGGCGTACATAATTGTCGGATCGCTTCTGACGCTTCTTAATATGTTTATTAGACCAATTCTGGATATTGTTACACTCCCATTCAAATTGTTTGCAACGATTATTGCAATAATTATTGTTAATGGAGTATTTGTTCAATTAACTCATATGATCGTACAGAACATGAAGCCTGATCTTGTGACTCTGGAGATTTACGGCGGGCTTTGGGGCTGGACTGTGATTGCAGTTGTGTTTGGATTCACCAACTGGGTGCTAAAGGAGATAATGCATAAATAAAAACAGCTTTTAGCTTTTGGCTTGTAGCTTTTTGTTGTAGTAGCCATTAGTGACAAACAGCAAAAGCTAATGAAGCTATAAGCTATAAGCTATAGACTTATAACGATTTATTTATGAAATCATTCAACGCCCAACTCATTCCTTTTATAACCGCCTGAGGAGGAACTTTGTTATAAGAAGAAACGATTCCGAATTCTGCCCGCCCTGAGCTTGTCGAATGGGCCTTATCCTTTCCTTCTGCTGACTTACCTTTTTGGAATCCGAAAACTATGAAACTTGGAACTTCAAGTTCCTTTAGAAAAGCTTCGACTTTCTTTTGAATTTCCGATTGATCCATATGACACTTGGAGTAAATAAATTATATGTACATTTTATCATCAATTTAGGTTAACAATCGACAACCAACATGCTCGGCCTTCGGCCTCACTGTCAACAATCAACCATCAACACCTTGTTGACTGTCGACAGTTCCGCATCAGCGGAACGTGTCGATTGTTGATTGTCATCAAGATGCCAACATCACAGCACCTTCCTTAACAACCTCATCAACTTTCATACCTATCACATCTCCTTTCTTAGCTTTCTCTACTTCTTTATGCTCCACTTGCATTGATGCAATAGTCTGAGTAAATTCCTGTTCTCCGCGCTGAAAAGTAACGGAATCTCCAACCTTTACAGACTTAGCCAATTCTACGATCGCGACACCGATCTTGTCGTAGAAGTGAATGACTTTGCCAAGAGGTTTGGCCTTTGTAGCAGTAGCCATAATTATGTAGGGGGTAAGATAACTAGACATTCTACTCTGATTCGCTGTGAAGGCAAATTTGGCTTGTGGATGGGCAAACATGATTACTTTCTCCTTTATAAATAATTTCTTATTGTTCTTTTTTTTTGTAACCAAAAAAAATGAACCAAAAAAAAGTTCCGCTCCCACCCACCAGTAGAGTAATAGAAATGGAGGGGTCGCCCGCCACGGGGGGTGCGAGGGGCAAGTGGGTGGGGATTGGCGGGCGTTGATTTTTTCTTTGCTTCTTTCTTTTGTATTAAGACAAAAGAAAGAAGATTGTATTAAGCATTTGGTTACAAAAAAAGAACAATAAAAATATATATTTAAGAAAGAACGAATATACTAATACCCCAATGCCAACACCTATTCTCCTTCACTGGACCCAAAGCGCCCTTAAAAGAGGCAAGAACACAATCACAGGCTTAAAAAATATTAAATCCCCTCCTGATAAATGCGTGATTGATGGATGCAAGATCGATATTCCAACTGATCTTTTCTCTTTCAATGTTATCGAAGAATTTGTATCAGGTAATTACGAACTGCAGGAAAGAAAACTTATAACTAAGTATGTGAATAGCTCTGATCGCGTTCTGGAACTTGGAGGAGGAGTAGGAGCAGTCTCTTGCATGTTAAACAAAAAACTGGCTGATCAATCCAAACATTTGGTAATTGAAGCTAATCCGGATCTGATTCCCATACTTGAGCATAATGGAATCAATAATAATTGCAGATTCAAGACACTTAATTGCATACCCATCAAATCAAGCAATGGAAAGTTTTATCTCAATCGAAATGCATGGGCTGGAAGCAATGTGCGAAAATCCAAAAAATACATCGACGTCCCAGTTGAGTCTTGGGAGGAAATTGAAAAAGAAATTGAGTTGAAGCCGACTGCAGTTGTAATGGATATTGAAGGAGGAGAAGTTGAATTTATTAAGGAGAATGAAGACTTAATAAGTAATCTGAGGTTGATAATCGTCGAATTCCATCCATTCACATTAGGCTTCAAGAAAGTTAAAAGTTGCCAAGCAATCCTTGGACGATTCGGACTCACCCGGGTTGACCGAATTGGAAATGTGGAGGTGTGGAGAAGAAAAAATTAGGTCGCAAGTCACAGGTCGCAAGAATAGTCGCAAGTCACAGGTCGAAGTCCTGCGACTTGTGACCTTTGACAGATCCTGTGACATGTGACCTGTGACACTTCACATGCTACTATGAACGATTCTGATTAGATTATTCTGTATAATTCAATCATGCACGTCTCCAAAGAACCAGTAATTCTGATAGCATCAGTAATACTCTTAATCATCACAACCAATTATCCGATAGTTTCTGATCCTAAACTTTATTATCTTAATTACTGGGCTTATCTTTTTCTTATTCCCATCGCAATCCTAATTGCATATAACGAAAAACTAGCTTCGTTTGGTTTCAAAAAAGCCAAGTGGCCTTATAATTTCAGACTAACAGTTGTAGGAACGTTTCTGATATTAGCAATGGTTTATTTATGGTCTTTGCTACCCGAGTTCCAAGAGTATTACCTCGCAAGAATTCCAAAAGATAATGTTATTGCATTTATATCGATCACACTTGGTTCATATTATTTTGCCGAGGAATTTTTCTTTCGCGGCTTCTTGCTTTTTTCTCTGACAAAGAAATTCGGATCTTGGGCAATCGTAATTCAAGCTATTCCATTCGCATTATTTCATTTAGGTAAACCGACCTTAGAGATCATATGCGCATTATTTGTTGGATTGCTGTTTGGGCATATAGCGTACAAAACCAAGTCATTCTTCTACCCATTCCTGATTCATTGGGGAATTGGAGTATTGCTGGCAGTATTAATGGTGCAAATGATGTGATATCAAAAAGATACCAAATAACAAGATGACAAATTATCAAGGAAAATACAAAAACAAATTTATAAAAAATATAATCAGGCTTCGGCTTTTTAAATTTTGGAATTTCCTTTCATTCTTGAATTCTTTCAGTCTTTTACTCTTCCAATGCCCTCAAATCAATAAAGCCATAAGCCTTAACACCTCACTGTCAAGCAAATACTAATTTTAGGGCATTGGCCCTGTGCTATCTTGACCTCCTTTTTATACGTCCCCTCCAACCATATGACTGCTCAATATCTATTATCCAGACTGAGTTTAAGCGCTTTGGTGGTCGGCTTGTTCTTTGCTTTTCCTACTCAATCTCAAGCACTGGACGCAGGCGACTTCGGCTTTCCCAATCTGGGAGAACGTTTAGACAGTCCATACAAACCATATACATTCCGCGATCCTGATTTCTACCACGCACCTGAGGACTACGACGGTAATCCCATTTGGGATCCCGAATGGCTCGAAAGAAAGTCACGCCACTTTGTAGATTACAGACAGCCCGCAACCTTTATGCCAGGTACAACGTTTTATGATCCAAGTTGCCCATGCTGGCGTGTAGCCGGTTACGACCGACAACTCTATACAACCAGAGGACCACAAGGATCGACTTTTTATCAGAAGGCAATGGGCCGATCTGCAGATGCTTTTGCTGATCCAGGTTACAGAACTTACAACAATTACCAGTACAGATTCGAGAATCAACTGCGTTCTATTCGATAACTTACCCCTTAATCATATGAAGTACATTTTCAGTCTGATCTTATCACTGGTTGTTGCTGTACCTCTTGCAAGCGCTCAAGTTACCGTTTATGACGCAGGCGGAGGAGCCAGCAGTAAATCAGTGTTTATAGAAAGCGACCCGAGTGGTGCGAATTTTGCATTCGAAGGCCCTGCGCACACTCTGGTTGTGGAAGGTAAAACACCGGCAAGAATCATTGGTATAGATGCCGATATCGCAACAGTTCACTATGGAGATATGAAAGATTGTCTTGCACCAAAGCCACAGATGCGAGAGCTAGGCCAACCTGTACATTTCTACGGACGTTACAGCTGTCCTCGTCCTCCGACTTCTGAACCAAAGATGACTTCCGCAGGAGTTAAACTCTCGGCACATCAAGCAGAAGTATTACCGGGGGCTTCTATGAAGTTCACTCTCGCAATACACAACTACGGAACCGATATTCTGGAAGGAGCAATCGCAAGCATAGATTACGATCCATCTTTGCTTAGGCTGACCGCGATTCATCAGGGAGGAAAATTGGCAACTCCCGGAACTGCTCAATGGAATATTCCTGATGTTAAGCCAGGTGAAACATGGACAACTATCTTTTCTGCCAGGTCTTCTCGCAATCTTCCTAATGCCGCTGTTATCTCTGTAAATGGAAGAGTCACGGGAAGTAGTCTTGTTGCAAGCGCTCAAACAGTTTCCACAGTTGCAATCGGAGTACCTGTAATGCCTGCAGCCGGATCTGCGGCACAGTCGATGGTAATCCTTGGAATCCTGATGCAGCTTGCATTGGGTGCAGCATACGTACATCGAAAAATAAGTTTAGTTTAGATTCAAAATCAAAAGCACCTCTGCGTTTTGTAGGGGTGTTTTTGATTTACCATGAGCGAGGGCCGAAGGGTCGAATCGAAATGGTTTACCATGAGCGAGTCCGCCTTGGCGTACGAAAATCTTAAAATTAGCGTTCACTACAAGTCTGCAATGGAACCTTTAATCGCCGATTTCCGTCCAGGATTTCTTCGTGCAAATTGCTCCAGTGATGCGCGCATGGATTTTCTCTGATCTTCTGCCCTTTGCTCTAACTGAGATAAACATTGAAGTGCAAAAGGGTTTTCACCAATATCTGCTTTTGCCTGTTCCACTGTGTACTCCCCTGGAACAACTTTGTGTGTTGGTTCTCCAATATTAAGATCATGAAAGCTGGTTAATATTGAAACATCTCTTCGCGAGAGAGCCCAATCATCGCCTTGGGATAGCCCAATTCCAATCTCTTGCAATTGTAGCAAGAGCATCAACATTATTCTCCGCTTCCTAATGCATGGTGACTCACTTCTCGAAGCTGGTCCTAGTTGTTTAAGTACTTCACTAAAATCTCCTCTTCGTTCAATCTTAGCGTCCTGTAATGACGCAGAGTTTAGGTTGACCGTATTGTGTTCATTATGGCTGCCAATTTCGCGCATAGTAACTTAGTTCAAAGAAAATATACGGAAGTTGTTTATTGAGCCTTACCAATACTCAGAAAGTTTTATTGAGTCCTTACCTCCGCTGAACTTTGAAATGCATCACTTGGGATGAGGTATTACACTCATTCCATGTCACATCATCATTTCTCAACTACAGAGCGTTCTGAGATAGCAATTCTCCTTAAGAAGAGTTATTCACATCA